>OLPF01000186.1_pt1 | contig 72035 bp, 72 predicted proteins | sample 1673121 | NCBI WGS metagenome assembly OLPF01 (sample SAMEA3136756, study PRJEB25190) | human gut metagenome
ATGTCATCATCGAGTCCGACCTGACCCTGTACGAGCTGCAGGATCCCCCCATCGGTGAGGCAGAAAAGGCCGTCGCTCAGTACGCCGCCGAGATGGTCCACGACGGCGACTGCATCCAGCTGGGCTTCGGCGGCATCCCCAACGCCATCGGCTTCGAGCTGATGAACCGCCACGACCTGGGCATCCACACCGAGCAGATCGGCGCCTCCATGGCCCACATGATCCAGAGCGGCGTCGTCACCAACCGCTATAAGAACCTGGACAGAGGCTGGTCCGTTGGTGCCTTCATCATCGCCGACAACTTCACCTATAACTATGTGAACAACCACCCCCGTATCATGATGCGCCGTGGCCGTTACACCAACGACCCCATGATCATCGCCCAGCAGGACAACATGGTCTCCATCAACGCCGCCCTGCAGATCGACCTGACCGGCCAGGTGGCCGCTGAGGCCATTGGTACCGTCCAGTGGTCCGGCACCGGCGGTGCTACCGACTATGCTTACGGTGCCTACCACTCCCGCGGCGGCCGCGCCATGCTGTGCCAGATCTCCACGGCTAAGAAGGGCACCGTCTCCCGGATCGCCCCCATCCTGGATCCCGGCTCCATCGTGTCCGTGTCCCGTAACCTGACCGACATGGTCATCACCGAGTACGGTGTGGCTAAGCTGCGTCAGCGCACCGTGAAGCAGCGCGTGGAGAACCTGATCGCTGTTGCTCACCCCGACTTCCGCGCCGAGCTGCGTAAGGAAGCCAATAAGTATATGTATTTCTAAGAAGCAGTCCACCCTCCCAGAAACGCCGCTGGGGGACGCCGTATCACACGGTGTCCCCCAGCGGTCTTTTTATTCCATCGTGATGATGCAATCCTGTAACGTCACAATTTTCATCATGTTATGATTTTTATGTAGGGGCCGCAGACCTCTGCGGCCCGCCCCTGCCGTGCGGTACATCTCAATCCAACAAAATCGCGTCTCCCCCCAAGCTCACCCGGTTCTCCGGGGCCAGTCTCTGACATAGGTCCCGCAGTGCCAGCAGCTTGGGGTCTTTCGCGTTCCGGCTCTCCACCCCAGGCAGGCCATACTCCTCCCCGATCATGGCATACTTCGTCTCGCCCAAATCATGGTACGGCAGCAGATTCAGCTCCGGCCGCCCCGCCAGCCCCGCCACAAAACGCGCCCCCGCGGCGACCTCTTCCTCACTGCCGTGATACCCCGGCACCAGCGGCATCCGCACGATGACCCGCCCGCCCTTCTTCGGCAGCTCCTCACACAGCTTCTCGATGTTCTGCAAGATCTGCTCGTTCGGCACGCCAGTCAATTCCTTGTGCTTCCCGCTGTCCATCGCCTTCAGATCGACAAACACGGTGTTGCAATGCTGCGCCACCGCCCAAAGCTGCTCCCAGGGCGCAAAGGCCGAGGTCTCGATACAGGTGTTGATGTAATTGGCCCGGCAAAGCCGCAGTGTCTCCGCCGCCACCTCATGCTGTAACAGTACTTCCCCGCCGGAGATCGTCACGCCGCCCCCGCCCTTCCGATAAAAGGCCGCGTCCTTCGCCGCCTCCCGGTAGAGCTGCTGGGCCGTATACGCCTTCCCCGCGATCATCCTGGCCTTCGCTGCACACAAGGTCACGCAGGCCCCACACTGAACGCAGGCAGAAAAGTTTACGGTCACCCGTTCCCCTGGCACCACGGTATTGACCCCATGGGAACAGACCTTCTCGCACATCCCGCACCCGGTACACTTCTCCCGGTTCACCGCCAGCTGGGGCCTGGCCGCCAGTCCAAAGGGATTGCTGCACCACCGGCACCGCAAAGGACATCCCTTAAAAAACAGAATGGTGCGGATACCCGGCCCGTCCGCACTCCGAAAGCGCCCGATGTCAAATAAAATGGCCGTTTTCTCGCTCATGTTACGCCCTCCCCAAAATAGCAGTTTCCCGGAGCCAAACGACTCCGGGAACTGCATCAGAAGAAAAATCAGAAGGTATGCTCCGTGCGGTTGATGATATCGTCCTGCACGCGCTCTGCAATGTCAGTCCAGTAGACGCTGTACCCCGCCACACGAACCATCAGCGTAGGATAGTTTTCCGGGTGTGCCTTGGCGTCGATCAGCGTTGCCTTGTTGATGGTATTGAACTGCACGTGGTACACCCCATAGTCGTTGAGCATGGTCCGCACCAGATTGGTGAAGTTCCGCATCCCGGCCTCTTTATACTCCGGCTGCACATAGGTGGCGTCGGGGCAGTTGAGAGGAATGTCTCGAATGGTATTCATAAGATGATCTCCTTTCCGATCTCCGGTCCGATCACTGCATCAGCTCGCTCTGGCTGATCCACATGTTCAGCAAGGTTCCGTTGGTATAGGCCGGGAAGTCCAGCTTGCCATAGCTCCGGGCCGCCGCCGTGGGGCCGTTGGTGTCGGCCTGCTGGGTGGCGGACATGGTGTCGGAGATGGGCATCCCCGCCAGCCGTCCGTTGGGGGTGGCACCGGTCATCGCGCCGTAGCCCACGTTGGACTGCACCATCTGCACCGCCGCGTCGCAGTAGTGCCCGCGGTACATCTTCAGGCGCATGGTGGAGTGGGCGAACCACTCCCACAGGTCGGCCGCGATCTCGTCGGCAAAATCATCGTCGTTGCCATACTTGGGCGCGGCCAGGAGCTTCGCCCGCAGGGCCTCGTAGCCCACGAAATTCTTCTTACAGGCGTCGGCCACTTCGGGAAGCGTGGCTTCTTTATCTACATAGACCACTTTCTTGATGGCTGCCACCGAGTCCACCATGGTGGCAAAGCCGACCATCTGCATCGTGGGCCCAATGTTCACCTTGGCTCCCCCCGCCGTGGCGTCCTTGGCCCGCTCCAGCGCCCCGTCCAGCAGCACGGTAAAGGTCGGCAAATTGAACTGCTCAGCCAGGATCTTCTCGCAGATCAAGAGGTTGGCATGGCACTCGTCAATGGCATACTTCACCTGCCCCTTCACCGCGGCATAGAAGTCCTCGAAGGTCGTCAGCGTCTCCGGTGCTCCGGATTCATAGGTCACGACCTGACCGCAATAGGTGCCGTCCACGCCTTCCGCCTTCCTGCCGTTGGTCACTGCGGCAAAAATACATCCAGCAACGTTAATAATACCAGAGTCCGTGTGGCCATACTGCAAGCCCTCGGCCCCCGGCTCCACACAGCCGATGGGAGAACCATATTTCAGGATATCCCGCCGGTTGTAGTTGGAGTGTCCGTCCAGGCCCCCGGCCCGGTGTTCCAGCATCTCATACAGCCCTTCGCAGTTGAAAAAGGAGGGGTGCCCCATGCCCTCTGCCGCCAGCTCACAGGCTTCGTACAGCAGAGCGTCCGGCGTTTTCTGGTGCAGCATCAGCGACACCGCCGGAGAGGTGGTCTTCGCGTACCGCATCGCCCGCAGGCACAGGTAGGAAAGCTCGTTGGACGCATCCTTCCCCTTCTCGTCCAGGCCGCCCACATCCAAATGGGGATAGCGGTAATACCCGCCAAAGATATAGGCCATCTGGGTAGACTGGAACCACACGTTGGAGGTCACCCGCACATACAGCTCTTCGATCAGCTCCATGGCGCTCTCCGGCGTCAGGATGCCCTTTTCGATGTCGGCTTTGTAGTACGGATACATATACTGGTCGAACCGTCCCCAGGTGATGGACGGCCCCGCCCCTTCCACGAACAGGAAGAAGCATACGGCCCAGGCCGTCTCGCAGGCATCATGGAAGGAGGTGGCCGGCCCCCAGGGGACGCGGGTCATCATCTCCGCCATCTTCTCCAACTCCTGCTTGCGCACCGGGTCTGTTTCCTGGGCGGCTTTCCGGGCGCAGGCGGCGGACATCCGCTCGCCCCAGTCCCGAATGGCCTCCAGCACCTCGATAATGCCGTTGTAGAAAATGCGCTTGTCCACAGATTCCGGGTCGTTGGGGTCCAGGTCCGCCCGCAGCGCCTTGGCCTTTTCATAATACTTCACGAACCCATGCTCGATCACATCCGTCCAGGAGGGGATGAAGTGGGAGCCGTTGGCGCACAGGTAGTTGGACACGTCAGACACGCCACCAAACTGCGCCCGGTCCCATTCCTTGGGGTCCACATAATGGCCCCACTGAACGGCCATGGTCTTCTCCTTCCAGTATGGCAGAAGATCCTCTTCCAACTCCTTATAATCCTCATCCGTGATCTCAAAGGGGTCGTAGGTCCGACCCCGCAGGTTGGGCAGGTCGTCGGCTAACCAGTGGGCGTGCAGCTCGATGGCGAAGTTCGCCCCCCGGATGCGCTTGGTGGGCCAGCCCACCAGCTGCTCATAGTCATACACGTTGTCGCTGAGGGAACGGTAGACCTCTGCCGAAGCCTTGTACCGCCGCATCATGCTGGGCATCCCCTCCGTCTCGCGGTACACCTTCGTGTACGCTCTGGCGCGGGTGATGTCCACGTTGGGGCGGTTGGAGTGGAGCATCCCGTTCAGCTCCTGGATCCGCTTCGTGCTGCCTACCTTGGCAACGGTGCCCGCCCGCAGCTCATTGCCCAGGGCGGCCCCGGCGGTGGGGGTGTGATTGGTGGCCATAAAAACCCTCCTGTTCTGTCGTTGTCGGCGCTTCGTACTCTCAGGCTTATGTTGCGGTTTGTTCAGTCGATGGGGCTCTTCTTTGCCCAGTCCACGATCTGGTCAATGTCGTGGCCGAAGAGCAAAGTCGCGTTGTACTCCTTCTCCAGCTCCTGGATGCGGTGGATGTTTTCAAAAAACTCATCCGTGGTCTTGTTGATGGTGCCGCCAGGGGGCAGCTGCTCGCGGTAGCTCTGGGCGGTATAGATGGTGTCGCTGGTGGCGATGATGTTCCCGTGGTTCTCGGTGTGCAAAATAAGGCCGATGACACCGGGGGTGTGGGACTTCTGAATGAACAGCGTCAGGTCGTCCGCCAGCTTGGTCGTCTCGTGGATGGGTTTGAACTGGATGCCCTCCACGTCAAACAGGGTGCGGATATACGCGCCGGGGTTGCCGGTCATGACGCTGAAGTAGGCCTCTTTCAGGTCTGCCTCCGAGACGATGACGTTTTGAATCGCCTTCGTGCCCACAAAGTGGCTCAGGCCGCCTGCGTGGTCAAAGTGCAGGTGAGAGATGATGAGGAGGTCGATGTCCTCCGGCTTCAGGCCCTTCTCGGCCAGCGCCTCCTCGATGGTGATGCACTCGGTCACGGGGTAGTTGTGCAGCATCTCCTCGCTGTACAGCTCAGCAAAGTGCTCGCTGTTGCCGGTGTCATAGAGGATGTTGCCCAGGGTGGGGTGCTGGATGAGCAGCGACACCGCCGGTGACACGACCATCTCGTTCTCATCCTTCCAGTCCACCAGACGAAATTTCGGAAACTCCATTTTCCCCAAATACAAGACATGTAATCGTAAGCCCATGACACTGGCTCCTTCCGTTTTCATAGTATCATATTTATTAAACCCCCGGCCCCCGAAAAAATCAATTCTCAGAAATGCAAGCACGCATTCCTTTTTCGCATGGATCGTGCTATACTAATCCAAAAAGGGGGTTCGTTCACCATGAACATCGACCATCTCCGCTACTTCCTCGTCCTCACCCAGGAGATGCATTACGGCCGCGCCGCCCAGCGCCTGAACATCTCCCAGTCCGGCCTGAGCCACGCCATGGCCGCCCTGGAGCAGGAGCTGGGCGCCCCCCTCTTCCAAAAAAGCGGCCGGGGCATCGCCCTGGGGCGCTATGGTGCCGCCCTTCTCCCCCAGGCCCAGCAGATCGTGACCCTGGCAGACAACTGTCTGCGCAGCTTCCAAATGCTCCGGGAGGGCATCGGCACCCTCCGCATCCAGACCATTCCCCTGCTCCTCGTCCCCCTGGTCACCCGCCTGTGCCGCCAGTTCAAAGCAGCGCACCCTGGCTGTGACTTCACCTTTTCCACCGGCATGTCCAGCCAGGTCTGCCAAAGCGTCCTGGAGGGCGAGGCCGACCTGGGCTTCTGCTCCAAGATCTTCTCCGACCCCCAGCTAGAGTATGCGGCCATCCAGAGCCGCCCCATGGTCGCCGCCGTCCCCCTGGACCATCCCTTGGCCCAGCAGGAGAGCGTCACCCTGGAGGAGACGCTCCCCTATCCCCACGTCACCTACTCCTGGCTCAGCGGCCAGCGGGACCCGGTGGACCGTCTCTTTGCCCCCGTCCGGGACCGGTGGCACATCGCCTATGAGGTGGAAGACGCCAACTTTATCCTAGAGCTGGTAGCCCAGGGCTTCGGGATCACCGTCCTGCCGGACACCCCTCCGGTCCACCGCCCCGGCGTGAAGCGCCTGCCCGTCACCGATCCCGTCCAGACCAGTGACTTCTACATCGTCCGCCAAAAGGCCCCTCATCTTTTGGCCGCCGCCGACCAATTTTTTGACTACTGCGTCGGCCAAGCAAACGGCATGGACCTGACAAACGAACAACTGCCCCCGTCCGCTCGGTGAAACCCAAGCCAACGGGGGCAGTTGCTCATTTACATAAATACAATAAAATTCGATCCGATCACAGGTCACAGGCCACCAAGTCGGCAAAGGTCTGCCGCCGCACAGCCAGCCGCGCCTTGCCATTTCGGACCATCACCAGCGCCGGACGGCACAGGCGGTTGTAGTTGGAGGCCATGGTAAAGTTATACGCCCCCGTGGTCAGCACCGCCAGCAGATCATCCCGCTGCATCTCCGGCAGCTGGATGTTCTCCTGAATGAGGTCGCCGCTCTCACAGCAGCGCCCGGCTACCGTGCAGGTAACCTCCCGTGCGTCGTTCATCCGGCTGGCGGGCACGACGGTGTAGGGTGCCTTGTACAGGGCATAGCGGGGGTTGTCCGTCATGCCGCCGTTCACCGTGACATAGCTCCGGTAGCCCTCGATGGTCTTGATGCCGCCCACGCGGTACAGCGTCAGGCCCGCGTTGGCCACGATGCTCCGCCCCGGCTCCAGCAGGACCTTCGGCACGGGGTAGTCTTTCTCCGCGCACCCCTGCCGCAAATGCTGCGCCAGCGCCCGGATGTTCCCCGGAATGTCGACCACGGGGTCGCTCTCCAGGTAGCGCACGCCAAAGCCGCCGCCCAAATTCAGCGTTTCGGCCACAAAGCCGTGGGCCTGACGCATCGCCTGGGCAAAGTCCAGCAGAATATCGACCGCATCGCAGAACGGCTCCGCCTCAAAGATCTGGGAACCGATGTGGCTGTGGAAGCCCTCGACGATCAGGTTCTTCCGGCTCAGCGCATCGGCAACGAACCGCGCCGCCTGCCCCGTCTCGATGGGCACGCCGAACTGGCAGTCGATGCGTCCGGTGTTGATGGCCTGCAAGGTATGGGGGTCAATGCCCGGCGTCACCCGCAGCAGCACCCTCTGGCGGATGCCCCGCACCCCGGCGGCCTCGTCCAGCCGGGCCAGCTCCTGGTGGTTGTCCACGATGAAGCACCCCACGTGGCTGTCCAGGGCATAGGCAATGTCCTCGTCGGTCTTGTTGTTTCCGTGGAAGTAGAGCTTCTCCGCCGGGAACCCACCGGCCAGGGCCGTGTAGATCTCGCCCGGAGAGACCACATCTGCCCCCATTCCCTCCTCGTTCAGCACGAGGTAGAGGCCCTTAAAGCACAGGGCCTTTCCGGCAAACAGGGGGTAAGAGCCCTCCGGCATATTCTCCCGGAGCGCCTGGACATAGGTCCGGCAGTTCTCCCGCAGCTTGTCCTCGTCCAGGACGTACAGGGGGGCGCCAAATTCCTCGGCCAAGGCCACGGTGTCCAGGCCGCCCACGGTCAGGTGGCCTTGTTCGTTCACAGCCAGGTTATCATACAGCATAGGTCAGTTCCCGTCTTTCTCGTTCTATTTTATATAAGGTATCTCAGTCGTCGTATCTCACGGACCCAGCAGATCGTCCATGTGGTAGAAGCCAGCCGGCTGGCCCACCAGGAAGCCTGCCGCCGTCAGCGCTCCCTCGGCAAACAGCGCCCGGTCATGGGCCTGGTGCTTCAGGGTGATGGTCTGGTTGTCGGTGGCAAAGATCACTTCATGCTCGCCGACCACGTTGCCCATTCTCAGGGAGTGGATGCCGATCTCGTTGGGCTGGCGCTTGTGCTGCCCGGAGCGGCCATAGACGTACTCGGCGTCGGGCCGCTGGCTCTTCACCGCGTCGGCCAGCATCAGGGCCGTGCCGCTGGGGGCGTCGACCTTGCGGTTGTGGTGGGCCTCCACGATCTCCACGTCGCAGCCGCCGAAGATCGCCGCCGCCTGCTTCACCAGCCGGGCCAGCAGCGCCACGCCCACGGACATGTTATAGGACTGGAAGATGGCGATCTTCTTGGCCCCCGCTTCGAGCTTGGCAAATTCCTCCGGTGTGTAGCCGGTGGTGGCGGCCACCAGAGGCAGCCCCCGGCTCACGCAGTAGTCTACCAGCTCCCCCACGCCGGCGTGGTTGGAAAAGTCGATGACCACGTCCGCGGGACCGGTGTATTCTGCCAGGCTGGACACAAAGCCCTCTCCGCCGCTGCGGTCCACGGCGGCGGCCAGCGTATGGCCCTCAGCCTCGACCAGGCGGCAGACCTGCTGACCCATACGCCCGGCGGCGCCGTTTACGATGATATTCATAGTCGTTCCCTCTCTCCGCTGCAAAGCTTAGACGTTGATGCCCAGGGCACGCATGCGCTGGATCATGGTCTCGTAGTGATCCTCTTCCATGGGGACCAGAGGCAGCCGCAGGAAGTTCTCGCAGTAGCCCATCGCAGCCATGGCGGCCTTCACGGGGATGGGGTTGCTCTCGCAGAACAGGGAGCGGATCAGGGGCATGTACTTGCACTGTAACTGGGCAGCCCCGGCCACGTCCCCGGCAAAGAACTTATCCGTGATGGCGACGGTCCCGGCGGGCACCACGTTGGACAGCACGGAGATGCAGCCCATGCCGCCCATGGACAGGATGGGCACGATCTGGTCGTCGTTGCCGGAGTAGATGTCCAGCTTGTCGCCCACCAGGGAGAAGGTCTCGACGATCTTGGAGATGTCGCTGTTGGCCTCCTTGATGGCGGCGATGTTGGGGTGCTCGGCCAGCTTCACGTAAGTCTCAGGCTGGATGCCGATGCCGGTGCGGGAAGGGACGTTATAGAGGATCACCGGCTTGGTGCTGGCGTCAGCGATGGTGTTGTACATCGTCACCAGACCGCGCTGGGTGGTCTTGTTGTAGTAGGGGGTCACGACCAGAACGGCATCGGCGCCGTCGGCGCAGGCGCTCTTGGTCAGCTCCACGGCGTAGTCGGTCTCGTTGGAGCCGGTGCCGGCAATGACGGGCACCCGGCCGTTGACCCGCTCGCAGGCGTAGGCGATGGCGCGGCGGTGCTCGGCGTCGGTCAGGGTGGAGCTTTCGCCGGTGGTGCCGCAGATGACCAGGGCGTTGATCCCCTGGGCGATCTGCCAGTCGATCAGGGTCCCGAAGCGGTCAAAATCAATGCCTTCGGGTGTGGTGGGGGTGACAAGGGCGGTAGCGATGCCTCTGAAAATAGGATTCTGGTTCTTCATGGTAAGTTCCTCCTGCATAATGAAATCTTTTTGTCGATTCCTGCCCGATCTTCCCGTCCCCCTCAAAAAAGGCAACAAAAAAATCAAGCAAGCTATGCGGGGATAGCTGCTTGATAACATCATATCCGCTTACGGCAAACTGCCGAAGCATCTCGGTATCAAGGATAGCCCTCCGCAAATACCCATTTGCGACAGTCGGGCAACTCTTAGTTTGCCCGCCCAGCACAGCCCCCTTTGCAGCAAGGACTGCCTTCGGCGTCTGCCCCTTTCCCCGGCCCTGCCCTGCAAGGCATCTGGTACCGGTTACTCTTGGCGAAACGCGCCTCTATCTCTGGTTGTTCCTGATTGTATGGCATTTTTCTTGGTTTGTCAAGAAATTTTTTTCGTCTTTTTCCACAAACCCAGTCATTCTTCTTGGTCTTTTCGCCCAAAATACCTTGCAGATCCCCAAGAAAGGGCAGACAAACGCCCCCGGATATGCTACACTAAGACAAACGACATGACCCACAGGAGGGACGTAAATTTTATGGATCACATCAAAGACGAGCTGTCCCATCTCGGCGGCATGAGCAGCAACGACGCCTTCGATCTGCTCACCCTAGGCCTGTTCCCCGACGAGGAGCCGGAGGAGGAAGCACCGGAAGAGGAGGACATCGTCCAGCACGTCAGCCCCCTCACCGACATGGACAGCCTGGACTTCTACCTCTGGGTCGAGGAGGGCGCCCAGGCCGAGGCCGACCGCCGCCAGAATAAGCCCAGCAAGCCCCCCAAAGCTGAATAAGCAAATATGCGCCAGCCCACCCCCAAGATGATCCCGTGCTAGATCCCCCGCTTGGTGGTGGGCTGGCGCTTTCCGCAGCTGATTGGCAACGCAAGACGTGCAATTCCTCGCGTTGCCACCAGCATAGCAGATTTTCCTGCGCACTTGCAACCTTTTTGCAAAATTAACACGTTTGGAAGCAAAATTAGCAGCTTTTTGATCTTTAATAAGTAATTTCATTAAAAATCAACTCTCACTTAGTCTTCGCTTAATATTCCCCTGATATCTTCTTTAGCATTTCCGAGTTATTTCCTGTCTCAGGATTCACCGTCCAGTTAAGTCCTGAAAAATCAGTTATATCATAACTAGGCAGAAAAGAAAACTCCGTGTAAGTTTCTCCCGCATCATGCTCATAAAAATTATCTTCTGTAATTGAGTCTCCATTCATTGAGTAGACGTTAACTACCTCACCCCCCATTTGAGCGTAGTATCCACAAATCCCATCTTCTATCGCCAATAGTTCATCTCCAAATATATTCCCTATATATGATGCATACTGATTCTTTATTGTGTACACATCTATCGTATAATCGGCTCTGCATGTCCCATGACCAATGAAAAGTTCAGGGGTTCCATCACCGTTTATATCATATACATAGTATTTATACATGGATACATCACTAATTTCATTATACGTAGTACGCAAAAGGGATTGGTATATCCTAACAAATGGTGCGGTATATTGCACAGGTACAGATTCTGTTTCACTTTCCTCAGATTCACTTACAGCTGTACTAACTAAATGTTGATAGTCATTTGTCAAATATTCAATAAAATTTGAATTATTAATTTCTTCCACACACTCTTTCGCTTCATATGACATAAGTAATTTAAGCGTATTGCGGAAGCAATTGTCGGCACTTTGCACGCTGTCTTTGATCTCGCTATCAAAGCTGCAATTCTTGTACTCCTCATAGATACATTTTGTATAAAGTCTACCTGCACACAAGAGCTTCTCCGCTATATCTGTCTGATCCATACTTTCCCGATTTTTATAGTAATACTCTCTAATTTCATTCTGTATAGTTGTATAGATCGACATATATATTACTGCATTTGATATGCTACTCCCATTCGTAACAGAATCTATTGTCTTTGCACCTATATATTGTATAATTTTATTTATCCCCTCGGCCTCTAAGTTCACTTTTTCCAAACGATTTTCAATTCTTCCAAGCACTAAACCCACAGCCCAATTTTCTCCCATCGTTTTCAAGGCCTTATCTGGATATATGGAATCAAAGGCCATTTGAGCTGTTTTTTTCACACGCTTATTTTTACTATTTTGAAAAATATCCTTATACATGAGGACTACTGACTCGTCAAATCTTGATGCAACTTGAATTAAAGCAGCAATACTCATAAATTCCTTCAATTGCGATGTATCTACCTTCTCATTGATGCCTTCAAAAGTTTCTGCATACTGCTTCAGTTCTCCGTCCATTTTAGCCATTTCTTCCAGTACTGTAGAAAGAATATCTCTTTCAGTTTCAGAATCAGAAAACCAGTTTGACAAATCTACACAAATATTGCTCATATCCTCATCAAGAATCAGAATATTTGTAAACGCCTTCATAAACCTATCATCTTCATCTGTACCTAAGAGAGTTCCAACAACACTCCCATCCCCAACAAACGGCAGCATGGCATATAGCCTTGAAGCAGTCTCTATCGTAGCCCAATGAGTACTTGGATCAATTATGATAGACGATGCATTGAAGTTAGGAGCAGAAAATACATAATTCAAATCTTCCCTAAGGTCTTTGACCGTCCTCGTAGTTTTACTATATAGTTTCCCGTCTGTTGCAGTGAAATGTATCCCTAACGCTTTGCTCGCCTCCTCTAGTGGAACATAGTATGAATCATCCACCTGTACGTTCTTATCTTTATCGCATGTGTATAAAATGATGGGCTGATCATTAAGTACGGTGTTTTCTCTTGTAAATACTACTTTCCCATTGTTTTGGCTAACAGCAGCTTTCGTTGTGAGTACCGACTCGCCTTTACTATCTCGATCGGAATTGCACACTGCAATTTTCGCCAAACTTTGAATTTCCGCATACCACACCCCGTCTCTTAACAATACAGCAAGCGTTGTACTCTTTCCATTTACTTCCAGCGAAATCGTGCCTTTAACATCATCCGCTGCAAACGCAGGTACCGCTAAGGAGATAGAGAAAGCGCACACCAACAGCAAGCAAATCAAGGCATTCTGTAATCTACATTTTTTCATTTAGTTCTCCTCCATCATGCTAACAAGGAAAGAATAGGTTCCCCCGGTCAGCGCATTTGTCAAGGCTTCAGAATCTTCAAAACTAATTACTCCGTCTTCGTCTTCCTGATAACCTACCTCAATTTCTTCCGTAAGAGAGGGCATTTGCTCCCCATCTAAGACTGATATCGCATATTGGTAGTAATCTTCCGCATTATTTTCATCGCCTGTATATCCGTTGGCAATTTCTATGCAATTGGGATAGGAAATTGACACCGTCATTTTCTTGTTGCTACTGCTCACATCCATCATTTCAAACGACGTGTGTTCCAGCACCTTGTTCATGTATTGTATATCGCTCGGCAAATCCTCCCCTTGCACAATTCCACTGTTTATCTTTTCAGCAAATGCGGCCTCTAAGTTATCGTGCTTTTTAGAAAGCAACACCCCACATACTACAGCTGCTGCAGCTACTATCGCAATAACAACAATGATCCATAAACTCCTCTTTCGCATGAAAAACACCTCTGTCATAACATTTTTGCTGTTGTCCCTTTCGTGTTGACCCAAGTATAACGAATTCTTCCATCCCTTTTCAATATTTCAACAAAAATAGCAACTTTAGAGACAAAATTTGCAACTTGTTTTCCTCTCGAAAAGTTATACTTGAGATTATAATAATCTGCGGTATAATAATAGAAAGTATAACAGCGAGGTGATCTCATGCAGCATTTTGTAGACCGTGAGCAGGAGCTTCAAACCCTGCAAGCCGAATATGACCGCCCCGGCAGCGCCCTGGTCGTGCTGTACGGGCGGCGCAGAGTAGGCAAGACCACCCTCATCTCCGAGTTCATCCGGGAAAAGCCCGCGCTTTTCTTCCTGGCCAGCGAGGAATCCGAACCCCAAAACCGGGCCGTCTTCAAGGAAAAAACCGCAGAGTTTTTGAACAACGACCTGCTCCGCAGTGCAAAGGTCAAAAGCTGGGACATCCTCTTCCGCACCATCCTGGATAAACCCTTTGACCGCAAGCCCGTCATCGTTCTAGACGAGTTTCAATATCTGGGCAAGTCCAACCCGGCGTTTCCCTCCATCTTCCAGCGCATCTGGGAAGAAATTCTCAAAGACAGGTCTGTCATGGTAATCTTATGCGGCTCCCTCATCTCCATGATGGAGTCTCAGACCCTCTCTTACAGCAGTCCCCTCTACGGCAGGCGGACGGCGCAGATTCGCCTGAAGCAGATCCCCTTTGCCTACTACCACGAATTCTTCCCCGAAAAGAGCCGCCGGGAGCTGATCGAGTGGTATGCCGTCACCGGCGGGGTCCCCAAATACATCGAGCTGTTCTCCGGCAGCCAGGACCTCTACCAGGCCATCCAAGCCAATATCCTCAACCGCTCCGGCTACCTCTACGACGAGCCGCATTTTCTCTTGCAGCAGGAGGTCAGCGAGGTGGGCAGCTACTTCTCCATCATCAAGTCCATCGCCGCCGGAAACCAAAAGCTCTCCGCCATCGCCGCCACCTTGGAGGTCAAGTCCACCAGCCTGACCAAATACCTCAAGACCCTCATCGACCTGGATATTTTAGAGCGGGAGGTCCCCGTCACTGAACCCAATCCGGAGAAGAGCAAAAAGGGTCTCTACAAGATCAGGGACAACTACCTGCGCTTCTGGTTCGCCTTCGTCTACCCCAATAGGAGCTTCATCGAGAGCGGCCACAGCGCCCTCGTCCTAGAGAAAATTCGCAAGAGCCTGGTGAAAAATCACATCGCCTTCGTCTATGAAGACGTCTGCCAGGAGCGCATGTGGGACCTCAACGCTGCCAACGCCTGGCCCTTCCACTTCTCCAAGCTCGGCCGCTATTGGGACGCCAAACACGAGATCGACCTGGCCGCCCTGGACCCAGACGGCAAAAACCTGATCCTCGGCGCGTGCAAATACTGGCAGGAACCGGTCGGCCCCCGCGTCTTTTGGGACTTGGTCGCCAAAACCGACGCCGTCCCCTGGGAGCGGGGCCACCGCACCGTCTGGTATGTCCTCTTCAGCGCCTCCGGCTTCACCGACGACCTAAAAGCCCTCGCCGCCCAGCGGGAGGACTTGCTTCTCTTTGACGAAACGACCTAAGATAAAAACGCAGAGAGCCACTCGACTCCCTGCGTTTTTGCTTTGCCTAAAGAAAAACCTTGACCAGAAAATATAGAAAAAGACCTGAAATCCGAAGATTCCAGGTCTTGGTGGAGATAAGCGGGATCGAACCGCTGACCTCTTGAATGCCATTCAAGCGCTCTCCCAGCTGAGCTATACCCCCGTATTCGTTTCGTCCTTGGCGTTGGGCTGTTGCCCGGTCGCTTGGGACGAGTGTTATAATACCAGACGGGGGCCGCTTTGTCAACACTTTTTTGGGATTTTTTCAAAAAAAGTTTCAGCAGCGTTGGGACAGGTCATCCATGGCCTTTTCCAGGGTCCGGGCGGCGCGGCGCAGGGAGCGGCGGACTTCCTTTTCCTGGCTCTTCAGGCGCATACCGACGGCAACCCCCGCCGCCATGCCCAGGGCAATGCCGGCGCAGAAGGGATGGGTGCAGCACATAGGGCGTTCCTCCTTTTCGTGGTTTTGTCTGTTGCAGACGTGCTTAGTGTGCCCCGATTGGCGGAAAAATCCGTTGCTAAAATTTATGGGATTCGTTATAATGAAGTGTTATCATCTGATTTATTTTTTGAGTACCCGGAGGCATTCCATGACCACACTCTATCTCATTCGTCACGCCGAGGCGGAGGGCAATCTCTACCGCCGCATCCACGGCCAATATAATAGTCTCATCACCGACAACGGCTACCGCCAGATCGCAGCCCTGCGGGACCGGTTCGCTGACGTGCCCATCGACGCCGTCTATTCCAGCGACCTCTTCCGCACCATGACCACGGCCCGCGCCCTCTTCGTCCCCAAGGGCCTGCCCCTCGTCACCCGCCCCGACCTGCGGGAGATCAGCATGGGCCAGTGGGAGGACTACTCCTGGGCCGGGATCGACCGGCGGGAACACGCCCGCATGGCCCTTTTCTCCGCCACCTCCCCGGACTTCCGCGCCCCCGGCGGCGAAAGCTTCCCGGAGATCCGGGTGCGAGGCTGCAAGGCCATCCTGGACATCGCCGCCCAGCACCCCGGCCAGACCGTCGCCGCCTTCGCCCACGGCACCCTCATCCGCAACACCGTGGCCGAGTTCCTGGGGATCCCCTCTGAGGAGATGCGCAAAATGGGCCACAGCGACAACACCGCCGTGACCAAGCTGGAAATTGAAAACGGTCACGTCACCGTAGTCTATAAAGACGACAACTCCCACCTCTCCGAAGAAATTTCTACCCTGGCCAAGCAGCGCTGGTGGAACAAAAACGACCAGCGGCCCGACGTAAATTTCTGGTTCGACCACTTAGACCTGGACACCCAGGCCGACCGCGACTATTACCTGGCCTGCCGCCAGGACGCCTGGCAGACCATCTACGGCAACTTAGACCGCTATGACGGCGCGGGCTTCCTGGACGATGCCTATGACTCCTGGAAGGCCAACCCCAAGAGCCTGGTCGTCGCCATGGCGGGCAGCCACCGGGCGGGCCTGCTCCAGCTGGACCCCCGCCGGGGCCAGGAGGCGCACGAGGCCTACATCTCCTTCCTTTATCTGGCCCCCGAACAGCGGAACAACGGCGTCGGCATCCAGCTCATCGGCAAAGCCGTGAGCCTCAGCCGCCCCCTGGACTGTGACAAGCTGGGCCTGGTCTGCTCCGAGCAGAACGCCCACGCCTTGGCCTTCTATCAAAAGTACGGCTTCCACACCATCGGCACCGAGGCCGGGGCCTACGGCACCCTGTACCGGATGCAGAAAGACATCGGCTATACCGTCCGAGAGGACCTGATGTGAAAACCATCCACGATTTCCTCCCCATCTCCAAAGAAGACCTCTTAGACCGAGAGTGGTACTACTACGACTTTCTGCTCATCACCGGCGACGCCTACGTAGACCACCCCTCCTTCGGCACCGCCATCATCAGCCGCGTATTAGAGGACCTGGGCTTTCGCGTGGCGATCTTGGCCCAGCCGGACTGGAAGAACTTAGATTCCTTCACCGCCCTGGGCAAGCCCCGCTACGGGGTCTTAGTCAACGGCGGCAACATCGACTCCATGGTCGCCCACTACACCGCCGCCCGGAAGCGCCGCCATGACGACGCCTACTCCCCCGGCCGCAAGGCCGGCCTGCGCCCCGACCGCGCCACCATCGTCTACGGCAACAAAATTCGGGAGGTCTGGGGGGACATCCCCCTCATCATCGGCGGCTTAGAGGCCTCCCTCCGCCGCTTCGCCCATTATGATTATTGGGAGGATAAGGTCCGCCGGTCGATCCTGCTGGACGCCCAGGCCGACCTGCTCATCTACGGCATGGGCGAGCGGGCCGTGGCCGACATCGCCAAGGCCCTGGCCGCCGGAACGCCGGTGCGCGAGATCACCGACGTGAAGGGCACCTGCTTCCTGGCCAAAGACCCCGCGGCCTGCCACTACCCCTCTCTCACCGTCGCCTCCTATGAAGCCGTCTGCCAAAGCAAAAAAGCCTACGCCGAGGCCAATCTGGTGGAGTACGATGAGCACGACCCCATCCGGGGCAGGGCCGTCATCCAGCCCCACGGGGACCGCTATCTCATCGCCAATCCCCCCGCCATGCCCCTGACCACAGCGGAGCTGGACCACGTGGCCGAGCTGCCCTACATGCGGGAGCCGCACCCGGTCTACGACAGCATGGGCGGCGTACCCGCCATCGAAGAGGTGCGCTTCTCCGTCACCCATAACCGGGGCTGCTTCGGGGCCTGTAAATTCTGCTCCCTGGCCTTTCACCAGGGCCGGATGATCACCTCCCGCAGCCACGAGAGCGTCATCCGTGAAGTCACCGCCCTGACGAAACACCCCGGCTTCAAGGGCTACATCCACGACGTGGGCGGCCCCACGGCCAATTTCCGCCGTCCCTCCTGCCAAAAGCAGCTCAAGCACGGGCTGTGCAAGCACCGGGACTGCCTGGCCCCCACGCCCTGTCCCAACCTGGACGCCGACCATGCGGATTATTTACAGCTGCTCCGCAAGCTCCGGGCCATCCCCGGCATCAAGAAAATTTTCATCCGTTCCGGCATCCGCTTCGACTACCTGATGCAGGACAAAAACGGTGAGTTCTTCGCCGACCTGGTCAAGCACCACATCAGCGGCCAGCTCAAGGTCGCCCCGGAGCACTGCGTGGCCCACGTTCTGGACGCCATGGGCAAGCCCCACATCCAGGCCTATGAGAAGTTCCGGGACAAGTACCAGCGGCTCAACCAGAAATACGGTATGAACCAGTTCCTGGTCCCCTATCTCATGTCCTCCCACCCCGGCGCGACGCTGGCCGACGCCATCGCCATGGCCCAGTGGATCAACAAGACCGGCCGCCAGCCGGAGCAGGTGCAGGACTTCTACCCCACCCCCGGCACCCTGGCCACCGGCATGTATTACACCGGCCTGGACCCCCGGACGATGAAACCCATCTACGTCCCCAAAACGCCCCACGAGAAAGAGCTTCAGCGGGCCTTGCTCCAGTGGAAACGCCCGGAAAAGCGCCGCCTGGTCCTGGAGGCCCTCCACCGGGAGGGCCGGGAGGATCTCATCGGCTACGGCCCCGACTGTCTCCTCCGCCCCAACCGCCCCGGCAAACCCGAAGCGGCACAAGCCGCCAAGTCCGGCAAACCCGGCAAGACCCAAGGCAGAGGCAAAGCCCCCGCCAAATCCCAGGGCAGGGGCCAGCACACCCCCGCCCCACAGCGCAGTAAGTCCGCCGGAAAACAAACCAGCCGCTCCCCCGGCAAGACCCAGGGAAAGCGGCGGAAATAAAGCCCAACGATGTGTTACGCCCACCGAAGCCTGTTTCGGTGGGCGTTTCTGTTTGTTGCGTTTGTCAGCCCCGGAAGCGATACCCCACGCCCCAGACGGTCTCAATGTACTGCGTCCGGTCGGGGTTGAGCTCGATCTTATCCCGGATGTGCTTGATGTGGACGGTGACGGTGGACACATCGCCAATGGCCTCCACCCCCCACACATTGTCAAAGAGCCGGTCCTTGGAAAAGACGGTGTCGGGATGCTCGGCCAGGAAAAGCAGAAGGTCATACTCCTTGCCCGTCATGCTCGTCTCCTTGCCGTTGACCCAGACCCGGCGGCTGTCCCGGTCGATCTCCAGGCCGCGAATTTTCAAAACCTCCGGGCGCCGCTGCTCCCGGCTGCCCACCAGGCGCTCATAGCACTGGATGTGGCCCTTCACGCGGGCCACCAGCTCGCTGGGGGAAAAGGGCTTGGTCATATAGTCGTCGGCCCCCAGCCCTAAGCCGCGGACCTTGTCAATGTCATCGGCCAGGGCGGAGATGATGATGACGGGCGTATCCTTGACCTCCCGCAGGCGGCGGCAGATCTCAAAGCCGCTCAGCCCCGGCAGCATCACGTCCACGATGACCAGGGCATAGTCCCGGCTCAGCGCGGCCTGCAAGCCCTGGTTGCCGTTGTCGTATAGGTCACAGTCGAAGCCGCCGTTGATCTCTAAGTAATCCCGTTCCAGCTCGGCCACGCTTTGGTCATCTTCGATGATGAGGATCTTCATGCCATACCCTCCTCCTTTTGCAGGGGGAGATAGACAAAGGCACGGGTGCCCTCCCCCTCTTCGCTGGTGAGCCAAATTTTTCCGTGGTGGCTGTCCACGATGCTCCGGCAGATCGCCAGCCCCAGCCCGCTGCCGGGGACGGAGCTGGTGCGGGCGGCGTCCGCCCGGAAAAAGCTGTCAAATACATGGTGCAGGGCCTGGGGGCTGATGCCCTTGCCGTTGTCCGTCACCTGCAAGACCAGGCCGCCCTCATACTCCTCGGCAGAAAAGTGAATCTCGCCGCCCGGCTTCCCATATTTTACCGCATTGGAGACCAGATTGTCCAGCACCCGTTTCAGCTTTCCCCGGTCGGCGGTGACGGTATAGCTGCCTTTGGGCAGCTCGGCCTGGAAGGTCATGCCGCTCTGCTGCACGTCGTACTGATATTCCTCCGCCAGGTCCTGCAAAAAGGGCAGCATGTCCACATACTTAAAGTGATACTGCATCCGCCCCAGCTCATACTCGGAAAAGTCGGACATGTTCCGCACAAGCTTTTCCATGACCATGGTTTTGTTGTACACAATGTCCAGATAGTGCTGCTGCTTCTCCGGCGTGGCGGCAATGCCGTCCTGGATCCCCTCCACATAGCCCTTGATGGCCGTGATGGGCGTGCGCAGGTCGTGGGAGAGGTTCGCCATGAGCAGCCCCCGCTCCTCCTGGGCCGCAGCCTCCGCCGCAGCGGTGGCCTTGAGGCGCTGCCGCACGCTCTCCAGGGCTTGGGCCAGCTCGTCCAGCTCCCGTTCGGGATAGGTGAGGATCTGAAAGTCCAGCTCCCCGCTGCGCAGGTCATCCGCTGCCCGGCGGAACTCCCGCAGCGCCGCCGCGACACGGCTGGTGTACCGGCTGGCCAAAAGCACACACACCAGCACCACCAGCAGACACAGCGCAATGGCCGCCAGGACCATCACATGGATCATGCCGTTTGGCCCCAGGACCTCCTTCCCGAAGAGGAAGGAGACGCTGTCCATCAAAAATTGTTCTCCATCCGGCACCTTTTTCACAAAGGCGATCATCACCGCCACGATCACCGCCAGCCCCACCAGCAGCGAACAGGCCAGCATGAGCAGGACGGTGCGCAGAAATTGGCCGCGCAGGGTGGTTTTCTTGGGCATGGGCAGGACCTCCTAAAAGATGTGGGAGCTGCGATCGGGTCAGGCCTCTTTCCGGTCAAACAGCAGATAGCCGCCGCAGCCAAAGACCAGGCCATAGCCCGCCAGCAGGCCGATCCGCGGCAGCAGAGACAGGAAGGGCAGCGTCACGCCGATCCACAGGTTGTGCCAGCGCAGATAGCCGGTAAAGACCAGGCCGCCCACAGACGGCATATAGGTCCCAAACACCACCAGGGCCACATAGCACACCACGCACAGCAGCACGGTCAGGCTGGACCCCTTCACCAGCTGGTTGATGAGCGCAAAGAAGAGGATCAGCACCGCCATGGGGATGAGGTCCAACACGCAGGCAAAGAAGCTGGAAAAGATCCCCTCGATGCCGCCCCCCAGACAAACCTGGGAGAGCGTCGAGACGAGGTACAGCACGGCCAGATCAAAGGCGCACAGCACCCAGACCGCCGCCGCTTTGGAGAAAAAGAGCTTGGCCTTTCCCACGGGCCGCATGAGGGAGAAGCGAATGGTGTGGTCCACCTGCTCCCCCACGTACAGGTCCCCCGCCGCCATGATCGCCATGAGCGGCAGGAAGATCAGCAGCACAAACGGCATGTTGGAGGACATCAGCCCGCCCAGGATCGCCTCACGGGACACACCCCCGTCGGTCAGATAATTGACGATAAGTACCCGCAGGGCGCTGACCACGCAGATGGCGCTGGCGATGATGAGCAGCACCAGGTATTTCTTTCGTTTCCGGAGCTTAAACAGCTCGTTTTGTAAGCTGGCAGCAAATGCTTGCATCAGAATCTCCCCCTTCTTACAGCACCACGGAGCCCTTTTTGTCCCGCACCTTCGCCAGGAAGTAATCTTCCAGGGAGGGGTGCAGGCGCAGGGCCTCCTCCTTGGTGTCGAAGGAGAGCATCTCCCCCTCGTACAGCACCAGGACCTTGTCACACATTTTTTCAATTTCAGAGGCCAGGTGGCTGGCGACCAAAAACGTCACGCCCTTCTCCTTCGCCAGCCGAATGATGATCTCTCGGATCTCGACGGTGGCCTCGATGTCCAGGCCGTTGGTCGGCTCGTCCAGGATCATCAGCTCCGGCTCGGACAGCAGCGCCAGGGCAATGCCCATGCGCTGCTTCATGCCCAAGGAGAACTTGCCGCAGCGCTCTTTTTTATAGGGGGCCAGGCCCACGATGGTCAGCACCTGGTCCATGCGCTTCTCGTCCACCGCCGGGTAAAACCGGGCGGCCATGACCAGATGGTCCCAGGCGGTGAGGTTCTCATACAGGGCGGGCTGCTCGATGAGCGCCCCGACGTGCTTCAGGGAAGCCTCCCGGTCGGTGCTGGGGGCGCCGAAAATGGTGATGCTCCCCTCGCTGGGCTGGGAGAGGCCCGTAATGGACTTCATGATGGTGGTCTTGCCGGAGCCGTTGGGGCCGAGCAGGCCCACCACCTGCCCCCGCGCCACGGAAAAGCTGATGTTTTTGGCCCCCCGGCCGTTGTGATAAACCTTGGAAACATGGTCCAGGGAAAGAACGGTATCCAAACTGTCGCGCTCCTTTCTGTCAGGCGTTGCAGGCGGGACGACCCCGGAGGCCCCATGGGCCTCCGGGGTGTACCCGTTGGGTTTCTGTTTGAGAGAGAACTTCGGAAAAAGGTACTCAGTCGTTGTCGCTGTAAACGACGTCTCCGCTATCTTCCGCGTCGGGTTCCGGCATCTTCACCCGGTCCCCGGTATCCAGCTTCTGGACGGTGGTGGTGCCGTAGTTGGAAAGGGTGACGTCAGCGGTGACGACCAGCTCGTGGTTCTTGCCGTCCTGGTCGGTGGTGGTGAAGGTGGCGGTGAGGGTGTTGTTGGTCAGGTTGCCGTTTTTGTCCACGCCAAACTTGCACTGTGCGGTCTTCAGGACCATGTCCTGGCCGAGATAGGTGCTCATGTCATCCTCGACCATCTTGGGGTTGGCCTGGGCGTAGGACTTGTAGTCCTTGTAATAGACGGAAGTGCCGTCGGTCTTCACGAAGACGATGCCGCCCTGCTTGTTCTCCAGCTGGTCATAATACTGTCTCTCCCAGTCCTTTTCGGACAGGAAGTCCGCGATCTCATTGATCTGCTTTTCGTTCTTGTCGTACCAGGCGTTGTAAGTCGCGCTGTCGGCGGTGTCACCCCTCTGGAGGTAGCCGTTGCGGAAGTCCTCAGAGAGCTTGTTGCCGCTGAGCTTCTCATAGGCATTGAGCTCACTGGCGGAGTAGTTCTCATAGTAAACGCCCCAGTCGCTGCCCTCGTCAGCAGCCACGGAGTAGGCGAAGAGGGACAGACCGGCGTTCACGAGAGAAGGCACCTGGTCCTTGCTGATCTCGATCTGGTATTGGGTCTTGTCGCCGTCCTTGCCCAGCTGGACAAAGTTGTTCTTCAGGTCGCCCATGACGGTGTCGGCGGCGATCTCCATGAAGTTGACCATCCGCTTGGACATCTCATCATCGGCGGAAACGCCCAGCAGGTTGTTGCGGTCCTCTGCCGTCTGGTCGTTGTCATAGGTGTACTCGCGGTAGTACTTGCTGTCGGCGTTGAACCAGGTATCGGTGTTGCCGATGGTGGTGTCATAGGACTCGTTCTTCTGGCCGCCGAATTCGCTGCTGATGACATGGCTGGACTTGTTCTTGCCGTCGATGGCCATTTCTCCGGTCATGCTGACAAACTCTTTGCCGTCCAGGGTGGCCTTCATGCTGCCCTGCATGGTGACGTTATCGGTCTTGAGGGCCAGGGCCTTGACGGCTTCCTTGTAGGTGCTGTAACCGTTGACGCTGCCAAAAGCAGCCCCGGCAGACACCGCCAGGATCAGCACGCCAGCCACCAGACATACGGTGATACGATTGCGCTTTTTCATGGTGTATTCCTCCTTGTTGGGGTGAATGAACGTATCCTTCAGGATCTCCCGAAAAACCCGAACCCGGAACGGGTTTCTTTTTACAGTGCCTATTATAACAGCGATTCCTGAAAAAAGAATGGGGAAAGTCTTAAGACTTTATTAAATGTCGTCATTAAAAAAGTCCTGCGGACAAACAAACGTCCGCAGGACTTTCTCAATGCACTTGCTGATAAAGCGCAGTCAGTGCATCTGTAAGAATTTTCGAGAAATTGACATGGTTCTGCTCTGCGAAAGTATTCAGCCATGCAGGAATCGTCAAGTTCTTGCGAACCGCCTTGTTTCCAAATTTTTCAGCGTATGCATCCATGTCTAAGGTAAGAAGACTTACAAAGCCTCCTTCATCTGGTGTGACTGCACCTATAGAACTTGCCTTGGGTGCCGGGCGACCTTCTTCCAGTTCGTCCAAAACCCAACCACTTGCAGCATCCTCCGCCATGAGGATCGCATCTGCCAGGGTTTCCCCACCCGTGACACAGCCTGGCAGATCGGGGACCTCTACCGTATAGTTTCCAGTTTCTTCATCCTGATAAAAGCAGGCAGGATACACAAGTTTCATCATGAGCGTCTCCTTTCCAAAGGGTTATTTCAGCCCCGCTTGTTTCAAAATCTTTTTCAGTAAGGTAGCATCTATCGTATCACCCGGATGTTGAGGAATCGTGACTTTTCCCGGCTTTGTAGGATGTACGAATTGCTTGTGGCTGCCTCTGGTGTTTTTATAGATCCAGCCATCGGCCTGAATGATCTTCTCTACTTCTCTCGGACGCATATCTTGCCCTCCCTACGTTTCTATTATACGCATGATACGCATAAAATGCAAGTATTTTCCGGAACGCTTTCCTCCACCTCTGCATAGTCTAAGGATAGGGAAAGCCGTCGCTTTCCCTGCCTCGAACAAAAAACGTCCCGGCGAAGCCTCGCCGGGACGAAGAAAGACGATCACCAAACTTTCGCACAAGCCACGCCCAAGGCCCCGTCGCCGATGTGGCAGCAGATGCTCAGGGGCAGGGAGATCAGCTCCACCAGCTGGTCGGGGAAGGCCGCCTGGACCTCCCGCTGCCAGGCCTTCCCCAGGTCGGGGTCCGCGCCGGAGTAGCCGGAGAAGACGGCCATTTTCATGCCCGCAAAGCGGGTGGCCAGGTCGTGGCGGAGGGCGTCCAAGAGGGTCTTTTTCGCCTGGAGCATCCCTCGGACTTTTTTATAGGCGTCCAATTTGCCGCCCTGGATCTGCAGCACGGGCTTGATGTGCAGCACGGCGGCCATGGCCGCTCCGGCTGCCGTCACGCGGCCGCTTTTTTTGAGGTATTCCAAGGTGTTCACCGCAATGTAGATGCTGGAGGCATCTTTTTCCGCCTCTAAGATGCCCCGAACCTCCTGGGCCGTCTTGCCCTGGGCCAGCAGGGTCAGGGCGTTGCGGATGGACTGGGCCAGGGTGACAGAGATGCGGTGGTCATCCACCACCAACACCCGGCCGTCAAATTCCTGTGCCAGGGCCTTGGCGGTCTCACAGGAGCCGCTGAGCCCGGCCGTCATAGGAAAATGCAGGACCGCGTCGTGGGTCTCCAAGAGACTGGCCCACAGGGACGTGATGACCTCCGGCGAGGGCTGGGAGGTACTCACCTCGGCCTTGGCCTTGAGGTGTCGGAAGAAGAAGTCAGGGGTGCAGGTCTCCCCTTCGTAATACGTCGATCCGTCGATAAAAAAGGGCATCGGGATGAGGTAGATCCCCATTTCCCGTGCCATTTGGGCGGTGATGCCGCTGTTGGTGTCGGTAACGATGGCTGTTTTCACGGTGCTCTCCCCTTCCGCGCGGCATTCCCGCAGCAGATGTCATGCGCTTTGGTCGTTTTTTTAGCATATCATATCCACCCCAAATTAGCAAGAGATGTTTGCGTCCGGCGCGGTCGGTTTGTGCAATGGGGAGAAACCCATTTGGAGTTGCACGAACACGTGCAACTTCCCCCCTGTCCCATTCCCAACGGATAAAGGGAGAAAGGAGGGAAACCACCATGGAGCTGACCTGGCAAAGCATCCTCACCGCCGGCGGGGTGCTCTCGGCGCTGCTGTTGCTGCTGACCACCTACAACCGAGTGTACCGCTGGACCCTGCGCCAAAAGGAGCAGGACGAAGAACTGAAGGCCATCCGCAAGGAGAACACGCTGCTGACTTACGGCGTGCTGGCCTGCCTCAAAGGCATGGCCGAGCAGGGCTGCAACGGCCCGGTGCGGGAGGCCATCGACAAGATCGAAAAAAGCTTGAACCTGCGGGCCCACGACCAGTGAACCGCCCGAAAAACAGAGAGAGGAGAGGACCCACATGAAACAGCTCTTACAGCTGATCGACGTCAAGAGCCTCGTGACCTTGGCCATGACCGGGGCGATGATCGCCCTGCTTTTCGCCCCCGTTGATCCCAACCCGGAGGCCCAGAGCTTATTCTGCACCGCCTACGGGGCCATTATCACCTATTTCTTCACCAAGAGAACCCAGGACCAGAAAAATAACAACGAGGAGGAGCAGCCATGAACCCCCGACCCGTCAGCTATCTCCAGACGGACCCCCGGTGGGGGTCCCTGGACTACTCGACCCGCGGCGAGAAGACCAACATCGCCGTCTCCGGCTGCGGGCCAACGGCCCTGGCCATGGTCCTGGCGACCTGGGTCGACCCCAAGATCACGCCCAAAAGCGAATGTGCCTGGGCCTTGGCCCACGGCTACAAGGCCCCGCATCAGGGGACCTATTATGGCTATTTCGCCCCGGCGGCCAAACGCTTCGGCCTGACCTGCAAGATGCTCAACGGCGTGACCCTGTACGGCAAGCCCGACAGCCCCTACCACGCCCAGGCCAAAGCCGCCGTGGACCGGGGCGATCTCGTGATCGCCTGCATGGGGCGCGGGCTTTGGACGTCTTCCGGCCATTTCGTGTTGGTCTGGAACATCAGCGGCAACGTCGTGTCGATCAACGACCCGGCCAGCACCCGCGCCGTCCGCACCCAGGGCGATTACAGTGTATTCAAGCGCCAAGTGAAGTATTATTTCGTGGTGCAGCGCCCGGCCGCCAAGCCCGCGCCCACCCCCAAGCCAAAGGAGGAGGAGGAAGACATGGACTTTGACAAGCTCTTCAAAGAACTGACCGACGCCCAGGCCTACACGTTGTTGGAAAAGGCCCTGCGCCACGCCGCAAACCAAGCCGAGCCGGATTGGAGCGAAAAAGAAGGCCACTGGGCCAAGGCGGCCCAGACCGGCGTCATGAACGGCGAAGGCCCGGAGCGCCCCGTCAAGCGCGACGAGCTGGCCGCCGTCCTGGGCCGCCTGGGGCTGCTGTAACAGGAAACGATCAACCACACAAAAACTGCCGTCTCCCATCGCTGGGGACGGCAGTTTTTTATGCGTTCTTTAGTGCTGGCGGGCGTGCTCGTCGCCTTCAAAAAAGATCGCCAGCGAACCCGGTCCGGCGTGGGCACCGTTGGTGGGGTCGAAGGGGGTGATGATGATCTTTTTCGGCGGGTTCTTCTCCTGGATCAGCTTCGCCAGCGTCTCCGCGTCCTGCCGGCAGTCGCCGTGGGCGATGAAGACGGTCTGATCCCCCGGATAGCGGGCGATCTTGTCAAACTTCTCTGCCAGGGCCTTGATGGAGGCCGCCCGGCCCCGGACCTTGCCGTTCATCACGATATGACCGTGCTCGTCGCCCTTCAGCAGGGGCTTGATGCCCAGCACGGTGCCCAGCAGGGCCTTGGCCCCGGAGACGCGCCCGCCGCGGCTGATGTAAAGCAGGTCGTCTACGGTAAAGTAGTGGGCGATATAGGGGCGGAGAGACAGGATGGTGTCGGCCGTCTCGTCCAGGCTCATGCCCTTCTCCCGCAGCGCAAAGGCCCGCAGGACCAGGAGGCCCTCCCCTAACGTAGAAGAGAGCGTATCGACCACGCGGATCTTCCGCTCCGGGTAGCTCTCCTCCAGCTGCCGGGCGGCGATGCTGGCCGACTGGTAGCTCGATGAGATGCCGGACGAAGCGCTCAGGAAGAGAATGTCCAGGTCAGACTGCAGCAGCGGCTCCCAGTATTCCGCAAACCGCTGGGGCGGGATCATAGAGGTCTTGACCTCCACCCGCTGCTTCATCGCCCGGAAGAACGCCGCGCTGTCGTACTCTTCGGGAGCCTGACAGGTGTGTTCCTCTCCGTTCATATAGTAAGACAATGGAATGACCACCAGCCCCCGGCTGGCCACTTCCTCCAGGGGCAGGCCGGCCAGAGAATCGGTGACAACGGCAAAAGACATAATTTTTGTCTCCTTGTTATGTAATATCTAGAACTAGATTACCAGGAGCAAGAGAACCTGTCAAGGGATATTAGCAACAATTTTATCTTGTTTTACAAAATTTCAATTTAGAAAGATTTGGAAGTCAAAACACAAAAAGAAGCAGCCGTCCCCTATGACAGCTGCTCCCTGCATGAGTACTCAGGGCAAGAAAAAAGACGCGGCCCACCAATGCCTACCCTCCCGTCCTGGAGGGTCCTGCGGCTCTGCCTGGAAGAAGACGGACGGACAGAAACGCGGCGCTTTCCCGGAGAGGTAACGCGGAGGAAAGCCCGCATGGGCCGGGCCTCTTGGCCTGACCCATGCAGTATACTCCACCCCCAGGGGATTTGTAAAATTGAGAAGCCCTATGCTGGTATTAAATTTTTGTTGGGGTCTTCGCAAACTGTCCCCGAATGACTTTTCCGTTGGGATTCCGGCGCAGCGGCCCCACAAATTCCATCTCCCGGATCTTCTGAAAGCCCGTGCAGGCGTCGTTGTGGAAGGCCATCAGCTCGTCCCGCAAGGCATCGCCGGGGGCATAGCCCTGGTTCAGGTGGACGTAGGCCTTCACCTTCTGCCCCAGGTCCGGGTCCGGCTCTCCCACGGCCAGACATTCCGCCACAGCAGGGTGGAGGGACAGGGCGTCTTCGATCTCCACGGGGCTGACCCGGTAGCCCTTGGTCTTGATGATCGAGTCGTTCCGGCCCTGGTAAAAGAGGAAGCCGTCGGCATCCCGGCTCCCCAGGTCGCAGGTGTGGAAAATATCCCCGTCCCACAGGCGGCGGGTGGCCTCCTCGTCGTTCAGATAGCCGGTCATCATGCCGTTGGGGCGCTGGCCGCCGTCGGCAATGATCACGATCTCCCCCACTTCTCCGGGCGCGGCAAAGCTGCCGTCCTCCTTCAAAATTTCGACGTGGTACTTGGGCAAAATTTTCCCCATAGACCCCTCCCGGCGGCCAAACGCTTTCGAGGCGGCGGCGATGAGATTGGTCTCCGACTGGGCATAGCCCTCATAGAGGGGCTGTCCCGTCTGCTCCTGCACCACCTTCGCCAGGTCCGGCAAGAGCTTCTCGCCGCCGACCGCATAGTTGGTGATGGAGGAGAGGTCATACTTGTCCATGCCCACTTTGGTCAGCATCCGGTAGACGGTCGGCTGGGCCATCATGCCGGTGACTTTCGTCTCTTGCAGCGTCTCCAAGACCTTTTCCGGGGGGAAGCGGTCGTAGTCATACACCAGCAGCGCCCCGCCCAGCATCCACTGGCCGTAGAACTTGGTGCCGCAGACCCCCTCCCAGCCGGTGTCGCCGGTGGCAAAGTGGAGGGAGCCTGGGTGGATATCCTGCATATACTTGGCCCCCCAGTAGTTGCTCAGGGTGTAAGCGCCGTCGTGCAGGACGCCCTTGGGTTGGCCGGTGGTGCCGGAGGTGAAATACAGCAGGATCGGGTCTTTGGCGGAGGTGGGGATGCGTCCGAGGACCCCCGGCTGCTTGTCCATGTTCCCCAGCAGGTCCAGATACCCGCTGCCGCCCCCCAGGGCGAAGCGGACGGACACCCCGGCCTGTTCCGCCGCAGCCAGGACGCGCCGATCGGCCCCGTTCTCTCGGCAGGTGACCACGCACTTGGCCTTGGCCTTGGTCATGCGGTAGAGGAAGTCCTGTTCCGACAGCAGATAGGAGCAGGGTGCCAGGATCAGGCCCAGCTTGTGGGCGGCCAGGGCCACGATCCACCAGCTCCAGTGGGAGCGCAGGGCCGTGAGGATCACGTCGCCCCGCTTGAGGCCGTGGCTGCGGAAGAGGTTCGCCATGCGATTGCTCATCACGGACAAGTCTTCCAGGGTCAGCTTGAGCTCTGCGCCGCGGTCGTTGCGCCAGAGCATGGCCAGGCGCCATGGTTCGGCGGCGGCCATGGTGTCGATGATGTCATAGGCGTAATTAAAGTTGTCTTCGTATTGGTAGTGCCAGTCCGTCACCTGGCCGTCGGGGCCGAAGGTCTCCTGGATGTAACGGGTGTAGAGGGGTTCCATGGGCGTGCTCCTTTCTGATCCGAAAAAAATGTAGAAGAAACTCCCGATGGTATGAGGCCACGGGAGTTTCTTTCGTTCTCTGTAATTATTTGCCGATGTAAGTATACACGGCGGACGGGCGGCCACCGGTGGAGTAGTCCACGCCGCCGATGACGCTGTTTTTGTCGATGAGATAGTTCATGTACCGCCGCAGGGTCACGCGGGAGAGGGAGACGTTTTTGGCAATGTCCTCAATGGAGAGCTTCTCGCTCTTGTGTTCCCGCAGGAAGGAGCAGATGATCTCCAGGGTAACGGGATGGATGCCCTTGTCCACCAGCTGGCCGCTGCGCTGGCCCTCCGGGGAGATGACCTTATCCAGCTCCTCCTGGTTAAAGGCTTTGTCCCCGGCAAAGGCTTCCCGGCGGGCCACAAACTTTTGCAGGGCGGACTGGAAACGGTTATAGTCAAAGGGCTTGATGAGGTAGTCCGACACGCCATAGGAATACAGCTCACTGACGTGACGGGCCTCGCTGGCCGCCGTGACCATGATGACATCGGCCAGAATACCCTCGGCCCGCAGCTTCACAAGAAACGTGCGGCCGTCCATCACAGGCATGTAGTAATCCAGCATGATGAGGTCCACGGGGTTGTTCCGGGCAAACTCCAACGCATCCTGACCATTCTGAAAGACCCCGGCGATGGTCATTTTGTTGTTGTGCTCTACATATTGCTTGTCGATCTCAGCGACCATAGGGTCGTCTTCCACGATAATGACTTGATACATACGACATTCCTCACAGCTTTGTCGGTTTTGATATCATTATACATGGAAATCGGACAAAAGGCAAGCACTCAAAGAGGGAAACTTTACCTATCTGAAAACAAAAGTTTGCCGAAAAGAACTAAAGTTCAGAAAGGCCCGGCAGAAACGGTTTCTTCCGGCATCAGTTCCAGTAATCCGTCTCCTGCTTCAGGCCAATGCTGGCGGCCTTGAAGTGGGGGTCCTTCCCCTCTTTCCGTTGGGCCATGTAGTCCTTCAGGGTCTTCACGGCGGTGTTGCCCAGGATCAGAATGACCGGGATGTTGATGATGACCATGAGGGCCTGGAAGAGGTCAGCGGTGTCCCAGGCCAGGCTCATGCTCAGCATCGCGCCGAGCAGGACGATGACGGCGGCGATCAGACGGAAGCCGGTCATAAAGGCGTGGCTGGGGGTGCGCTTAAAGATGAAACGCAGGCAGCCCTCGCAGTAGTAATAGTTGCCGATCAGAGTGGTAAAGGCGAACAGGGCCATGGACACTGCGATGAAGATCGGGCCAAAATTGCCCAGAGAGCTTTGCAGCGCCGCCTGAACATAGGGCGCACCTGCCGCCTCCTCGGTGGGGATCACGCCGGAGCACAGGCACATGAGGGCGGTGGCAGTACAGATGAGCAGGGTGTCGATGAACACGGACAGCATCTGGACCAGGCCCTGCTTGGCGGGGTGGGACACGTCGGCGGTGGCAGCGGCGTTGGGGGCAGAGCCCATACCGGCCTCGTTAGAGTACAGGCCGCGCTTGATGCCCTGCATCATGCAGGAGCCGGTGAAGCCGCCGAAGATCGCAGGGAAGTCAAAGGCGCTGACAAAGATGTTCTTAAACACGCCGGGGATGAGGTTGGCGTGCATCACCACGACCACGATGGCGATGATGACATAGAACACACCCATGATGGGGACCAGAGCACCGGTGACCTTGGTCAGCCGGTGCGCCCCGCCCAGCACGCAGATGGCGAACAGGATGGCCAGGATCAGACCGATGACAAACGCCGTGTGGTCACCATAGAAGGAGAATCCGGCAAAGGCAGACTGGAGATTGTAGGAGGCCAGCATGTTGTAGCCCACGGCATAGGTCAGGATGATGATGACGGCGAAGATCACGCCCAGCCAGCGCTGCCCCAGGGCAGACTCCATGTAGTAGGAGGGACCGCCGTAGCTGTGGCCCTTCTTGTCCTTGCGCTTATAGACCTGGGCCAGGGTGGACTCGATGAAAGCGGAGGCACCGCCCAGGATGGCGGTGATCCACATCCAGAACACTGCACCGTAGCCGCCCAGGCAGATGGCCGTGGACACGCCGACGATGTTGCCGGTGCCCACGCGCGAGGCCGTGGAGACCATCAAAGCCCCGAAGGAGGAGATGCCCCCGGAGGTCTTGGGCTTTTCCATCACCACCCGCAGGGATTCGGGCAGCAGACGGATCTGAATGAGCTTGGTACGGAAGGTGAAAAACAGGCCCGCCACAATAAGGAACATGGGGACCCAGGGCATGTACAATACCCCGCTGATGGCGTTCACGACGCCATCGATCCGCGTCAGGATCTCGTTCAAAACAAATCACTCTCTTTTCTCTGTTTTACAGCGGAATTTCCCTAGGAAAGCGGTGAGAAACGCTTTCACCGGAAAATAGCTGCGGCTTTCATTCTACAAGACGGAGAAACAAAAAGCAAGCACAATCGACACACCTTGCCCGGTTTCCCCCATAAAACCGGCGCGGTCCGAACAAACCGGACCGCGCCAGATAAAATATTGAGGAGAGCGAGGATAGAATTAGTCCTCGTGTGTTGCGTGACCAAACATCGCAGCTTCGCGATCGGCCTTGGAGATGGCCTTTCTCTGCACGCCGGAGATGGCATACAGGATAAAGCCGATGACCATCCAGCCCACAAACATGATGCTTGCGGTCTTGCCCATGTACACGGGGTTGTTGGGCACGAAGAGCAGGATGAAGACCACGGTGGTGATCAGGGCAGAGAAGCCACCCATCGCCACGCCGCCGGGGATCTTATAGGGACGCTCCATATCGGGTGCGATCTTCCGCAGACGGATCAGCGAGAAGGAGGTGATGCACCAGGACAGCACGAAGGCCGCCGCCGAGAAGGAGGTGATGGAGCCGATCAGGCCGGCGCCCAGGAAGGGGCCGATCAGGGACAGCAGCAGGCAGACCAGCAGGCCGGGAACGGGAATGCCGTTCTTATTCTGCTTGGCAAAGACGCCGGGCACCAGGTTGCCGCGGCCCATGGCCATGAGCAGGCTGGCGGAAGCCATGAAGAAGCCGTTCCAAGTGGTGAACAGGCCGGCGATGGCGCCCAGGGTGATGAGCCAATACAGCACACCGCCCACAGCCCCAGGATACAGGGACTTGAACATGGTAGCAGCGGAGGGGTTGGACATGTGTGCGAACTCCTGCCACTTCCAAGCGTAGCCGAAGCAGAACAGCAGGATGGCATAGAACACGCAGGCCAGGACGACGGACAGCACCACGGTCTTACCCACGCTGGCCACATCGCCGCCGGCATCCTCGATGCCCTGGGGGATGGTCTCGAAGCCAGCCAGGAAGAAGGGGGCAGAGGCCAGGATGGCCAGAATGCCGCCGAACATGCTGTTGTGGGAGACCTGCTTCAGACCGTCGGCGGGGTTGCCGTAGATGGTGGGGTCGGTGACGTCATAGATGGGCTTCCAGTTGTCTGCGTTGCCGCCGATCAGGGAGGCGATGGCACCGATGACAGCTGCACCAACCAGGATGAAGCACAGGATCTTCTGAACGGAAGCAGCGGCAGCCAGGCCACGCATGTTCAGGGCGAACAGCAGCAGGGAGGCGACCGTGCCGATGATGATGGTGATGAGATAGATGGGCTCACCAGCCACCTTGTACAGAATGGGACCGGTCTTGATGCCGGGGATCAGATAACCCAGAACGTCGGTGATCTGAATGGCTTCCCAGGGGATGATGGACACGAATGCGCCAAACGCCGCCCAGCCGGAGATGAAAGACACTGTCTCATTGAACGCCTTGTAAGCAAAGGCCATGCCGCCGCCGGCCACGGGGAGCATGGGAACCAGCTCGCAGTAGCACAGGGCAATGGGCACCATCATGACCAGCGCCACGATGTAGCCGATAGCAGCGGGAATGGGGCCGCCGCAGCTGGTCATCCAACCATTGATGGCCACGGCCCAGCCCACGCCGACGATAGCGCCAAAGCCGATGCAGAAAAAGTCAACGGCGCTGACACCCTTCTTTTCGGGGGTATTACTCATTTACGTTACCTCTTTTCTTCTGATGCCCGCTCCCGATTGGAGCCGGGACAAACGTGATTCGTGCAGGAAACGAATCATTTTTCACAAACCGGGGCATCTCTCCTCCCTTCTGCCCCAGCCGCCCAACGAATAAAAAAGCTAAAAATCCGTCGAGCGAAACCGAAAATTATTATACGAAATACACAGATAGCTGTAAACTTGAGAACTTTAATGATGTGCAAGAAAAAATTTTGCATGAAACTACTTCCTGCAAAATGAAAGATTTTATGCATTGCTTCCGCTGCCCATTTTTTCACCTGTCTGCCCGTTCCAAAGACAAAGAGCTTTTATACTGTTATCAGAATATTCTTGCAATCTGCCAGAGAAAGGGGTAAGATAGCTCTTAGACCCTGCCGGAGCGCAGGAGATAGACACGTCCAGGCACCTGACTGATCCAGGGGAAACACGTGGAACGGAGGAAAAGGAGGGGCTGCGAGAATGGGAAAATACGCGCCTGTCATCAAAACTGCCGAGTGCGGCAGCATGACCCGGGCTGCCCATGTGCTGGGCTACACCCAGCCAAGCCTTGGTTACATCATCAACAACATCGAAAACGACTTGGGGGTCAAGCTCTTTTACCGGGACCAACGCGGGGTCACCCTCACAGAGACCGGCAGCGACCTGCTCAAGCTCATGCGGAAGATCGAGGCCATGGAGGACGAGCTGCAAGAGGCCGCTCGCGTGAGCCAATGGGAGCTTTTGCGGGTGGGCATTTTTGCCGGGGTCTCGGCCCAGTGGATGCCGGAGATCCTGGAGGTCTTCTCCAAGACCTACCCGAAAGTCGTTGTGAAATTAGAAACGGAAAAAAATCCCCTGGCGGGCGAGCTGGCCCTGCGGGAGCACCGCTTAGACTGCTGCTTCCACGGCACCAAGTGCCCCCCCGGCATGGAGCTCATCCCCCTATACAAAGACCCCTACTACCTGGTGGTCAGCAAGCACAGTCCCCTGGCCCTCCGGGGCAAGACCGCCGTGCTGGATCTGGCCGAGCACCAATCTCTCATCCCCACCAACGAGTGCGCCGAGCAGGACAGCGTAGCCCATCCGGTCTACGAGGCCTTTGCCAAGGCGGACCATCTGGCCTTCCAGCCCCAAGAAAACCAAATGGCCGTGGCCCTGGTGGAGCGGGGGCTTGGGATCTCTGTGCTGCCTGGCCTGGCCCTGCGGGACTGTCTGCCCGGGCGTCAGGTCCAGCTGCTCCCGCTGAAAGAGGGCTATGTCCGGGAAATCGGCCTGCTCTGCCCCCGTGAGACGGAGCGCTCCCCCCTGGCCAATGCCTTCCTCCGCATGACCCAGGAACAGGTGGAACTCTGGAAGCAGGAACACGACACCCCGCTCCTTTGATCCCGCCCCTTTGATTTCCAGAAAATCACTGGAAATTTATACCTTATGTTATATAAGGAAACAACTGGAAAATTTGACCCAAGCAAGCAACGTAGTCGGTTGACAATGACCACCGGATTCCATATAATGGATGTACTTTGCCTTGCCGCCCCGGAAAGGAGGTCCTCCCATGGCTTTGTTGGAGCTGACCAATGTCTCCGTTCGCTTTTCTCTCTCCAAAAAACGCCCGGACCTTGTGGCCCTGGACCGGTTCAGTCTCTCCGTGGAAAAGGGGGAGCTGGTGGCCCTGGTGGGGCCCTCCGGCTGCGGCAAGACCACCGCGCTGAACGTGTTGGCCGGCCAGGTCACCCCCTGCGCGGGGGAGGTCCGGCTGGCGGGCCAGCCGGTGAAGGGCGTGCTGCCCTCCGTGGGCTACATCTCCCAGGCCGACACCCTTCTCCCCTGGCGGACGGTCCTGGACAACGTGGCCCTGGCCATGGAGCTGCGGGGCGTCCCCAAGGCCCAGCGGCAGGAGGCGGCCCGGTCCCTCATGGCGCGGATGGGCCTGGCCGGCTTTGAGCACAGCTACCCCAGAGAACTCTCCGGCGGCATGAAAAAGCGGGCTGCCATCGCCCGCGTCCTGGCCATCGACCCGGATATCCTGATGATGGACGAGCCTTTTGCCCCTCTGGACGCCCTGACCCGGCAAAAGCTCCAGGACGACATTTTATCCATCTGGGAGGCCACCGGCTGCACCATCCTCTACGTCACCCACGACCTGACCGAGGCCATCACGTTGGCCGACCGGGTGGTCCTGATGAGCGCCCGGCCCGGACGGGTGGTCCGGGAGTATCCCATCGACCTGCCCCGCCCCCGGCGGGTGATGGACGTAAAGTTCTCCCCCCGCTTCGTGGCGCTGGAAAAGACCCTGTGGCGGGATCTGGAGACCCAGCTGCGTCAGGAGGAAGCCCTATGACCCCGAAAAAATCCCGTCTCAGCCCCGGTGTTTGGACGGTCCTCTGCCTGTTGCTGGCCCTGTGCCTGTGGGAGTGGGCCGCAGCCGCCGGGCACGTAAACGATTACTTTTTCAGCCGCCCCAGTGCGCTCTGGGCGGAGTTTTTGGAGCTGGTTTCCAGCGGTCTGCTGGCCAAGCACCTCTCCGTGACCTTGCAGGAGGCCGGGCTGGGCCTGCTCTTCGGCGGGCTGTTCGGCACCCTGGCCGGGCTGGGCCTGGGGCTGGCGCCCAGAGTCAGCCGCGCCCTCACCCCCCTGCTCACCGGGCTCAACGGTCTGCCTAAGCTGGCCTTGGGGCCGGTGTTCATCATCTGGTTCGGCCTGGGCCTGCGGTCCAAAGTTATTATGTCGGCCCTGATGGTCTTTTTCATCTTCGTCTTCAACCTCTACACCGGCGTGCGGGGGGTGGACCCCGCCCTGCTGTCCGGCGTGCGCCTGCTGGGGGCCAGCCAAGGGCAGCTCCTCACCAAAGTGATCTGGCCCGCCTGCCTGCCCTGGCTGCTCACCAGCCTGCGGACCGGCCTGGGCCTGTCCCTCTCCGGGGCCATCGTGGGCGAGTATCTCGGCTCCACCAAAGGCATGGGCTGGCTGCTCTCGGCGGCGGGGGATGTGTTCAACTCCACCCGTGTGCTCTGCTGCGTGCTGGTGTTGGTGGTGCTCATCATTGCCCTGGACGCCGTCGTCCACCTGCTGGAGTGGCGGCTGCTGCGCTGGCGAGGCTGACCCCATCGCCCTTACATCCTGTATCATCGTCCGTTTTTACGGCTTATGATAAACATTTATTTTTTAGAAAAGGAGTATTCCCATGAAGAAGCTACTTGCTCTGCTGCTGACCTGCGCGATGGTCTTATCTCTGGGCCTGCTGGCCGGCTGCGGCCAGACCGACCCCGGCGACGCCAACGGCGACAGCCAGTCTGCCGCCGAGACCGACGGCCAGAACACCGACACCAACACCGGCGACCTGGAAAAGATCGTCTTCACGGAGGATGTCCGCGGCTACCACTGGGCCCCCGCCTACCTGGCCCAGACCCTGGGTTATTTCAAGGAGGAAGGCCTGGACGCGGAGTTCCAAACCATCAAGGGCGGCGACGCCACTGCCCCCGTCCTGTCCGGCGACGCCCAGTTCTGCCTGAAGGGCGTGGAGACCAGCCTGATGGTCAATGAGGGGGGCCAGGGCATGAAGATCCTGCTCTCCACCACCCAGAAGTATCCCTATCAGCTCATCGGTGCCACCAGCCAGTACAGCACGCTGGAGTCCCTGAAGGGCGGCGTGGTCGCCGGCGGTCTGAGCGTCAACAGCGGCCCCTACACCTTCGCCAGAGCCTGCATGGCCAACGCCGGCTTCTCCGACGAGGATGTGACCATCACCCAGATGGCCAGCGCCGGCTATGCCGCCGCCATCCAGGCCGGTGAGCTCCAGGGTGCCGTGTCCACCAACCCCTGGTCTGCCAAGAAGCTGACCGACGCCGGCGGCGTGGTCATCATCGACGGCACCGACGGCCCCACCATCAAGAAGATCATCGGCTCCGAGAGCTATGAGCTCTTCACCGTCATGACCTCCGACAACCTCATCGCCCAGAACCCTGAACTGGTCCAGAAGGCCGTGAACGCCATGACCAAGGCCATCCAGTGGATGCAGACCGCCTCCGCCGAGGAGATCGCCCAGAACCTGCTGCCCCTGTTCGACGGCGCCGAGGAAGAGCTGCAGTATGACGCCTCCTACGACAAGGAGCACCACGTCTACACCACCGACGGCTACCACACCGAGTCCGGCTACGAGGCCGCCATCACCCTGACCAAGCTGGCCGGCGGCATCACCAAGGACCTGCCCGCAGACCAGACCTACGACGAGAGCTTCCTGGCCAACGCCTGGGAGACGCTGAACAAGTAAGCACCCCGTCTCTATCCGGCAGGAGGAAGCCAGGTCTTCCCCCTGCCGGTCTTGCATAGACTGCTCCCAGAAAGACTGGCAGAAAGGCTGGGATGCGTATGGGAACTGCGGAACTGTTTCTTTTGGCGGTGGGCCTGTCGATGGATGCCCTGGCCGTGGCCCTGTGCAAGGGGCTGGCCCTGGGAAAGCTGGACCTGGGCCGCGCCCTGTGGGTGGGCCTTTGGTTCGGGGGCTTTCAGGGGCTTATGCCCTTGGCGGGCTGGGCCTTGGGGGCCGGGTTTGCCCGGTCGATCGCGGCCATTGACCACTGGGTCGCCTTTCTTCTGCTGGGCTGGCTGGGGGGCAATATGCTCTGCACGGCCCGCGCCGACGAACCGGAAGACAGCAGCGCCGCCCTGGACCTGCGGGCCATGCTCCCCCTGGCCGTCGCCACCAGCATCGACGCCCTGGCCGTTGGCATCACGTTCGCCTTTCTGGACGTGGCCATTCTGCCCTCGGCAGGCTTGATCGCTTTGACCACCTTCGTTCTCTCTGCCCTGGGCGTGGCCCTGGGCAGCCTATGCGGCCAGAAATTGCAGGCCCATGCCAAAGCCCTGGGGGGCGGTATCCTCATCCTCCTGGGCATCAAGATCCTCTTGGAACACTTAGGTGTGTTCTAACCCGCGCACGATAACAAGGAGAACCCCCATGAAAAAAGCACTGTCCCTTTTCCTGGCCCTGGTCCTGTGCCTGAGCCTCTCCCTCCCCGCTCTGGCGGCCGCCCCCACCGACGCCGACCAGGAAAACGCCGCCTGGACCCTCTATCACATGGGCCTCTTCCAAGGCACCGACACCGACAAAGAGGGCTTCCCCGTCTTCTCCCTCTCCGACGCCCCCACCCGCGCCCAAGGCGTGACCATGCTGGTGCGTCTGCTGGGCCAGGAGAAGGCCGCTCTGGAAGGCACGTGGAGCACCCCCTTCACCGATGTCCCCGAATGGGCCCAGCCCTATGTCGGCTATGCCTACGAAAAGGGCCTGACCAACGGCACCAGCGAGACGACCTTCTCCGCCGGCAAGACCCTCTCCGCCACGGAATACCTGACCCTGGTCCTCCGGGCCTTGGGCTATGATTCCGCCTCTGACTTCGCCTGGGATTCCGCCTGGACCCTCACCGACAAGCTGGGCATCACGAACCAGATCTATTCCGCCGCCACCACGACCTTCCTCCGGGGCGATGTCGCCTGGGTCTCCGCCCAGGCTCTGAGCGCCAAGGAAAAGGGCAGCGACAAGCCCCTGGCCGACACCCTGGCCGCCCAGGGCATCCGGGATAACAACAGCCGCTGCGTCTGGAAGGAAGACTGCGTCACCGTCCAGAAGGACAAGCTGGTCTTCTCCTTCGCCGCCACCAAGGACAGCAAGGAGACCTACACCAACTTTGAGGTGACCTCCGCCACCGCCAACGGCGTCGCCTGCAAAATTGAGCAGTATAGCACCCCCGCCAAGGTCAAGGAGCAGTGCCGCAAGATCAGCCGCCGGGAGGACGTGACCGTCACCCTGCCCGATGCCTTCGCCCTGGTCTACCTCAGCTACGATGAGGCCGCCGCCAAGGACGCCGCCACCGAAACCGTCACCGCCCACCAGGGCACCTACCCCGTCATCACCCTCAAGCTCCACTGCACCGGTACCCTGAAGGACGGCACCAAGGTCACGGAGCTGGTGAGCATGAACTATTACGTCGATAACTACACCGGCTATTACTGAGCTGTTTCGACAAGGTATCCAAATCCGGTCTTTGATTTTTGTGCATCTTTTTTGAATTTCTGTGTCCCATTTTGCCCCGCTCCTGCGTTCTTAGAATAGAACGGCAGGGGCGGGGCTGTTTTACTTCGCCGCCGTTCCCTTTACTCCCCTGGGAAATTATGTTATACTGGCCCCGACCCAACCAACTCCGATGCGTTCCCGCATCCCGACAAAGGAGAATCCCCTATGAAATCGTTTCTGCGCCGCGCTGCCGCCCTGATCCTGGGGGCCGCGACCCTGTGCTCCTCGGCCCTGGCTTCGGAAGCCCTGGGCAGCCGTATCTATTCCTACACCTTAGACATCTGCGACCGGACCACCCTGACCCGCGAGGTCATGTGGTCGGCCTCTAAGTCCGACCTGCGGACGGAAAACTATGTGACCTACACCCCCTCCTCCAGCGTCTCCCCCGTGGTGAGCTACGGCTCCAACGTGGTGGACAAGCAGACGGTCTACTCCATGGCCAAGGGCCTGGAGCGGGGCGGGGAACGGGTCCTCAGCGGCATCAACGGCGATTACTTCGTCATGGCCACCGGCGACCCCCTGGGGCTCGTGGTGACGGACGGCGTGCTGCGCTCCTCCGCCTCTTACTTAAACGCCCTGGGCTTCAATGCCGACGGCTCCGCCGTCATCGGCACGCCTAACCTCTCCCTCATGGCGGCCTTCAAGGGCAACAACCTGAAGATCGCGGACATCAACAAGATCCGCACCGCCAACGGCTTCTACCTCTTCACCGACGACTTCGCCTCCACCACCAAAAACACCCAGGCAGGCGTGGACGTGATCCTGGCCCCCAACACCGAGGGCCAGGAGCTGAAGATCGGCACCACCGTCTCCTGCACCGTAGAGGAGGTCATTGAGGCCAAAGGGGCCACCAGCATCCCCCAGGGCAAGTTCGTCATGTCCATCTCGAACAAGGCCGGGGAATGGCTGCAAGAGACCATCCGCTCTCTGGAAGTGGGCGATACAGTCGACCTGTCCATCTCCAGCGAGGACACCCGCTGGAACAAGGTGGTCGACGCCGTGGGTGCCATGCATTGGATCCTGAGGGACGGCATCGTCGATTCCTCCATCTCCGACGGCACCGCCGCTCCCCGCACCGCCGTGGGCGTGAAGCCCGACGGCAGCGTGATCTTCTACACCATCGACGGCCGCCAGAAGGGCCTGAGCATCGGGGCCACCATCCAGATGGTCGCCCAACGCCTGAAGGAACTGGGCTGCCAGAACGCTGTCCTGCTGGACGGCGGCGGCTCGACCACCCTGGTCTCCACCTATCCTGACTACGGCACGTCCTCCAGCGTAAACAGCCCCTCGGAGGGGACCCCTCGCTCGGTCTCCAACGCCATCTTCCTGGTCTCCAACCTGAAGGCCACCGGCAAGGCCGGCTCCCTCTACGTCACGCCCAAAAGCCTGACCCTGATGCCCGGCGCTTCCACCCAGTGCGTGGCCACCGCCGTGGACACCGGCTGGTGGCCCATGAGCAGCCTGCCCGGCGCCGTCACCTGGTCCGCCGCCGAAGGCTCCGTGACCACAGACGGCACCTTCACCGCCCCGCAGAAGGCCGGGGTCTACACCGTGACCGCCGAGAGCGGCGGCGTGAAGGGCAGCACAAACATCACCGTCTTGCAGCCCACCGCCATTTACGTCACCAACCAAGCCACCAAGAAAAACGTCTCCACCCTGACCCTCGCCCCCGGCCAGAGCGTGGACCTGGCTGCCGCCGCGGCCTACCGCTCCGTTGGCCTCACCGGCAGCGACAGCTGCTTCACCTGGACGGCAGACGAGGCCATCGGCAGCATCACCCAGGACGGCAAATTCACCGCCGGGCCCAACACCGCCACCGGCAAGATCAAGGTCTCCTCCGGCAGCTACGCCGTGACCATCGCTGTCTCCGTCAGCGCCCCCACCCGCTACACCCTGCTGGACGGCTTCGAGGGCACCACCCCCGGCTTCACCGCCAAGGGCGGCACCGTCAGCTTGGACACCGCCCAGGTCAAATACGGCAAGCAGAGCCTCAAGCTGGCCTATCAGGACGGGGCTTCTGTGGCCCTCTCCTCCCCCCGCACGCTGGCTGAGACGGACCGCTACGTCTCCCTGTGGGTCTACGGCGATCAGTCCGGTTCCATCGTCTCCGCTGCCTTCGCCTATGCCGACGGCACCCCCGTCACCCAGTCGCTGACCACCCTGAGCTTCTCCGGCTGGAAGCAGGTCACCGCCGCCGTACCGGAAAACGCCACGACCTTTACCGGTTTCTCCGTGGCCGCCTCGAAGCACGGCACCACCTGGCTGGACCAAGTGGTCTTCTCCAACGAAGCCCAGTGGGACAGCACCGCTCCCTCGGTGGACCTCACGGTCCGGGGGCAGACTGTCACGGCCACGACCCTGGATGATATTTCCGGTTCCCTCACCGCCAAGCAGATCAGCCTGACCCTGGACGGCCAGTCCGTGGACTTCACCTGGAAGGCCAACGGAACCTTGAGCGCCACCCTGCCCGCCCTGGGCACCAGCAGCCACCAGGTCAGCCTGACTGTCTCCGACGCCTGCGGCAACTTGGCCCGGAAGAGCGTCACGATCTCCGGCACCGCCGCCACCCGCTTTGCCGATATGCAGAAGCACTGGGCCAGCACCTACACCACCCCCCTGAACGACAAGGGCATCATCTCTGGGGTCACGGCAAACGGAAAGACCAACTTCCTGCCTGACCAGAAGATCACCCGCGGCGACTTCGCCCTGATGACGGCCAACTGGCTGGGCCTGGACCTGAGCCGCTATGCCGGCGTCTCCCTGCCCTATGCCGACGCCGCCTCCATCCCCAAGTGGGATGAGAACGCCGTGAAAGCCCTCTATGCCGAGGGCATCATGCAGGGCAGCAAGGCCGGTGACGGCAGCCTGCGGGCCAACGCCAAGGCCTCCATCACCCGCGCCGAGGCCATGACCATTTTGGGCCGCATCCTGCCCCAGGGCTACCCCCAGGCCAGCCTCACCGCTTTCTCGGACGCCGCTTCCGTCCCCAGCTGGTCCAAGGACCATGTGGCCACGCTCGTGGAGCTGAAGGTCGTGGGCGGTTCCAACGGAAAGCTCGACCCCAACGCCTCCGTCACCCGCGCCGAAGTGGCCAAAATGCTTTTCACTTTGTGGTGATATGCCCTTGATTTTGCAGGGTTTTTCCCCTTTTTTGTAGCAAACCCCCTTGCAAATCGTAGCATCTTGTGGTATGATTCGATGTAACCGAATTTTATTGCTTCTCTTTCCCTGCGGAAAGAATCACCCGGTCCACAGCCAGCTCGGTGGCGCCGGGGAAAGGAAAGGATCCTATCAATTATGGCTGTTACCATTCTCTCTATCATTCAGGTGCTCATCGGCGTCGTGCTCATCGTCTTTGTGCTGGGTCAGTCCGGTAAGCACTCCGGCCTGGGTATGATCTCCGGCACCAGCGACTCCTTCCTGTCCAAGAACAAGGGCAAATCCGGCGACGCCAAACTAGCCCGCTGGACCAAGTGGGTCGCTCTGGTGTTCATCGTTCTCACCCTGGTCCTCAACTTCCTGCACTAAGCTGCGTTTCTCAGAATGCCCTTCCTTTTGGAGGGGCATTTTGTGTTAATGTTCTCGTTTTTTCTACAAATTGTAAGAGGTGATCCCATGACTCGTAAAGAAGCTTTCAATATGCTCGACCAAATGGCCAGAGGCATCGCGGAAATGTTTGGCTCCAATTGTGAGACCATCATCCATGACTTAGAGGACCCCCATCACCCCATTCTGGCGATCTACAACGGCCACGTCTCCGGACGGACTGTCGGCTCCACCCAGGACCTGACCGGCGCAGAGCGCGACCTATATCTGGACGACGACGTGGTAAACAGCTTGGCTGTGACCCCCAGCGGACAGCAGACCAAAAGTTCTACCTTTTCCATCAAAGGCGACGATTATCACTTCGGTTTTGGCATAAACTATGACTTCACCCCCCTGGCCTATGCCAACCGGGTCCTGCTGGACCTGATGCACACCGAGGTGGATTTCCACAGCGCCCTGTACAAACCCAAGGACACCGGCATCAGCGAGCTTTTCGACAGCGCCGTCCTGCGGGTGGGCAAGCCCGCCCGCGAGATGAACAAGGCCGACCGCCTGCGGGTGATCGAATACCTCTCCAGCATGGATGCCTTTTCCTACCGCCGGGCCGTGCCCTACGTCGCCTCCCACCTGGGCGTGTCCCGCTATACGGTCTACAAATACTTAGATGAAGTCAATGGCAAGATCAACAAGGCCTCTGCCAAGGACAAGGAGGACTGAACCCATCATGGAACACATCCAGTCTGCCATCCGGGCCTATTTCGACGCCCGGCAGGAAGAACTGATCCAAGCCGTCTGCCGCCTGGTGCGGATCGACAGCACCCTCGGCCCCGCCGCCCCCGGCCAGCCCTTCGGCCCCGGCCCTGCCGCCGCCCTGGACGAGCTGGTGGCCTTGGCAACGGAATGGGGGCTGACCGCCCAGAATTTAGAAGGCTATGTGGGCGCCGTCGATCTGAACGACCGGGAGACGGAGCTGCATATCTTAGGCCACCTGGACGTGGTCGACCCCGGCGAGGGCTGGACCGTGACCTCGGCCTTCGAGCCAAAACTGGTGGACGGCCTGCTCTACGGCCGCGGCACCGATGACGACAAAGGCCCTGTCCTGGCCGCCTTGATGGCCATGCGGGCGGTCAAAGACCTGGGCTTCTCCCTGAAGAAGAACGTCCGCCTCATCGCCGGGACCGACGAGGAGACGGGCTTTCGGGACATCCATTGGTATTATGACCGCCACCCCTACGCCCCCCACACCATCTCCCCCGATGCAGACTTTCCCATCATCAACATCGAGAAGGGGCACTATCAGCCTACCTTCCGGGCCGCCTGGCCCCAGGAGGCGGCGCTTCCCCGCGTCTCGTCCTTTACCGGCGGACCCCGGCTGAACATGGTCCCCCCCAAGGCCCAGGCCACCGTGCTGGGCCTGACGGCGGAGCAAGTAAACGCCGCCATTGCTGCGCTCGGCATGGAAGCCGCCATCTCTTACACCGTTGCCCCCGCCGAGGGCGGCGTGCGCATCCAGGCAAGCGGCCAGAACGCCCACGGCTCCACCCCCGAAGAGGGCCACAACGCCCAGACCGCCCTGCTGACTCTGCTGGCGGCCCTGCCCCTGGCGGACTGCCCCTCCACCCAGGCCATTCAAAACCTGGTCCGGCTCTTCCCCCACGGGGACCACATCGGCCAGGCTCTGGGCGTGGCCCAGAGCGATGATCTTTCCGGCGGTCTGTCCCTGGCCTTCACCATGCTGACCCTGACCGACACCGGCTGCGAGGGCCGCTTCGACAGCCGCACGCCCCTGTGCGGCACGGATGCCACCGTCCGCCTGCCCGCCGAGGCCGCCTTGCAGGCCGCCGGTTTCACCGTGGAGGGCGAGATCGACCCGCCCCACCACGTCCCGGCCACCGACCCCTTTTTGCAGACCCTGGCCTATGCCTACGAGCTGTACAGCGGCCGGGAGAGCCACTGCATCGCCATCGGCGGCGGGACCTATGTCCACGGCATCCCCGGCGGCGTGGCCTTCGGGGCCAGTATGCCCGGCTTCGTCTCCAACCTCCACGGCCCCGATGAGCGCGTGAACGTCGCGGACCTGCTCACCGCTGCCATGATCTACACCCAAGTCATCCTGGACGTGTGCGGTGAATGATCCAGGAGGAACCATGCCCAAAAACCTAGAACTTTTTCTCACCTTTGCCCGCATCAGCGCCAGCTGCTTCGGCGGTGGCTACGCCATGCTCCCCTTTTTTCAGCGGGAGCTGGTCCTCAAGAAGAAGTGGCTCACGGATGAGCAGCTGCTCGACCTCACCGCCATGGCCCAGTGTACCCCCGGCGTCATTGCCGTGAACACAGCGACCTTCTGCGGCTACCGGGTCTACGGCTTCCGGGGGGCCGTCTTTGCCACCCTGGGGGTTTTGTTCCCGCCCATCCTCATCGTGCTGGTCATTTCCGCTTTCTTCTGGTCCTTTGCGGAAAATCCCTGGGTCCAGTATGCCCTGACCGGCGTGCGGGCCTGCGTGTGCGCCCTCATCATCAACAGCGCCATCAAGCTGGGTAAGAAGGCCATTCTGGACGTCCCCGCTTTCCTGGTCTTTCTGGTGGTCTTTTTGCTGGCGGCGTTCGTCGGCCTGTCCCCGGCCATCCTGGTCATCTGCGCCGGGTGCTTCGGCCTGGCTTACCAGAAAATACGAAAGGAGCGCCCCCAATGATCGTCTTGCTCCTTCGTCTCTACTGGGAGTTTCTGCTCATCGGCATGTTTTCCATGGGCGGCGGCATGGCCACTGTCCCCTTTCTCTTTGACCTGTCCCAGCGCACCGCCTGGTTCTCCACGGCAGATCTGACCACGATGATCGCCATCTCCGAGGCCACCCCCGGCCCCATCGGGGTGAACATGGCCACCTACGTCGGCTACATCTCCGCCGGGCTCCCCGGCGGCATCGTCGCCCCTCTGGGGCTGACCACACCGGCCTTTATTATCATCCTGCTGGTGTCGAAGATCATGAACACCCTCTGGCAGAACCCCAAGGTCCAGGGTCTCTTCTACGCCCTGCGCCCGGCCTCTGTGGGCCTCATCGCAGCGGCGGCCTTCTCCGTCTGCGCCGTCTCCCTCTTCAGCACGGAAAACGGCCTGACGCTCCACTGGCCCTCCATTCTTCTCTTCGCCGTGATGCTCGTGGCAATGAACCTGCCCAAGCTCAAAAACCTCTCCACCCTCTGGTTCATCGCCATGGCCGCCGTGGCCGGCATGGTGTTTCACATGGTGGATTAGCCAAACCACATCATTTCCAAACCAAAAAAGCTCTGGAACCTTCGTTCGGTTCCAGAGCTTTTTTGGTTTGGGATCAGGCTTCCACCAGGGCCTTGGCGATGCAGTCATGAACCATTTGCAGCGTCTCCTCGCTGTAAATGAGTTCCCCGCTGTCAAACTGGATGATGGCCCCAAAGATCAGGGCGCGGATGACATAGACCCGCCGCCGCCGGGTGGCGCGGTCGATGTCGTGCTCCTGGCAATATTGCAGGATGAGCTTTTGGGTGGGGCTGCTCAGCTCCCCCCGCAGGCGGTGGTAGACGTTGTCAAACTCCTCGTCTTTCAGCGTCAGGATCGCCGCCAGATGGGGGTTTTCGATGAGAAAGCGGACGTACCCCGTGCTCATCTCCACGATCTGCTTGGCGCTGTCCCCGGCGTAGGTCTCCAGCAGTTGGAGCTGGGAATCCCGCCACTGGAGATTTACCGCCTCGATGATGGCAGCGATGAAATCGTTGCGGTCGGAAAAATGCTTGTAGGGCGCTCCGGGGGAGACCCCGCAGGCCTTGGCGATGCGGCGCATGGAGAGGTTCGCCACGCCGTACTCGTTGATCTCGTTGATCCCGGCCTGGATCAATGCTTCGCGGGTGTTGCGGTGCTTGGGCTGGTCAGCCATGTTCCATTCCTCCTGCCTGGTTGTCGTTGGCGTTATGGGACACGCAGGGTGTGCCTGCGGATCTTTCCACTGATGGTCTTGGGCAGGGCCTCCGCAAACTTCACTTGCCGCACCCATTTGTAGGCCGCAAGCTTCTGGTTGCAGAATTCCCGGATCTCCCGTTCCAGCGTCGGCCCGGCCTCCTGGCCGGCGGTGAGCACCACCACAGCCTGGATCGCCTGGCCCCGCAGGGGATCGGGCACCCCCACGACGCTGCACTCCAACACGGCCGGGTGCTCCATGAGGACGCTTTCGATCTCCCCCGGCCCCACCCGGTAACCGCCTGTCTTGATTATATCATCAAATCGGCCATGAAACCAGTAGGAACCGTCCGCCGTCTGCCAGGCTGCGTCGCCGGTGTGATACACGCCCCCCGCCCAGGCCTGGGCATCGCGTTCCGGGTCGGCCAGATAGCCGGAGAACAGGCCGGCAGGGCGGCTGCCGTCCTCCGGCGGGACCACGACGACCTCGCCGATCTCCCCCACGGGCGTGGGGGTCCCATCGGCGTTTTGCAGTTTCACGTTGTAATAGGGGGAGGCCACCCCCATAGAACCCGGCGTCACCGGCCAACCGCTGAAATGGGCCAGGAGCAGGGTCGTCTCGGTCTGCCCATACCCCTCCCCCAGCGCCAGCCCGGTCGCCTGGGTGAACTGCCGGGAGATCTCCGGGTGGAGCTTCTCCCCTGCCGTCACCGCATGGCGGAGGGTCGGCATCGGCGGGATGTCTTTTCGCACCAGGTAGCGATAGATGGTCGGCGGGGCGCAGAAGGTCGTGACGCCATATCGGTTGATGACGCCCACCAGCTGCTTGGGGTCGAAATGGTCAAAGTCAAAGACCATCACCGCGCTGCCCACCAGCCACTGGCCGTAAAACTTGCCCCAGGAGGCCTTTCCCCAGCCGGTCTCGGCCACGGAGAAGTGCAGCCCCCCGTCATACGCCTGCTGCCAGTGGCGGGCCGTGATGATGTGGGCCAGAGGATAGGTCCCGTCGTGCACGACCCCCTTGGGCTGGCCCGTGGTACCGGAGGTGAAATACATGAGCATGGGGTCTTCCGCGCGGGTCGCAATGCGGGCAAACGCTGCCGGCTCCCGCCGGGCCTCTTCCGTCAGGTTCCGGAAACCGGGCACCGTTTCCCGGACCGTCCACAGCAAAGGCTGTTCCCCTCGCCCTGCGACAGCATCCAGCACATGCCGGGGTACCTCATTTTGCGGGGTGCAGACAAGCGCCTTCATGGGGGCGCAGTCCAGCCGGTAGGCAATGTCCTCTGCGGTCAGCATGTGCGTCACCGGGACCAAGACGGCCCCCAGCTTGTGCAGGGCCAGGGCCACGAACCAGTATTCATAGTGGCGCTTCAGCGCCACCATCACCCGGTCCCCCGGTCGGATGCCCGCCTGCCAGAAGACACGGGCCACCCGGTCGCTGCCGCGGGCCAGGTCAGAAAAAGAAAACGTAGCCTCTGCCCCGTTGGGGGCGCACCACACCATGGCCACCTGCTCCGGGGCCTGGCGGGCCATTTCGTCGGCCACGTCATACGCAAAGTTGAACTCTGCCGGCCAGCGGAGGCTGACCTTCGTCAGTCTCCCGGCCTCGTCAAAGGTCTCCCGGCAGTAGCGTTCATAGAGATTCATAGGTCAGGGTTCCTTCTTTCCCTGGGGCATGGGGTCCCCCAGGGCGCGGAAACGGGCGTAGCGCCGCTCCAGCAGATCGGGCTGGGTCTGCAGCTCCGCCAGTTCTTTTTCTAAGAGGTCTGCCAGCAGGGTATAAAAGGCCGTGTTGCCCAGCTCTTTTTCCGGGAGGATGCGCTCAATGATCCCCAGCTCCAGCGCGTCTTTTGCCGTGAGCTTCAGGCTCTGGGCGGCCTCATCGGCCTTGCCCGCGTCCTTCCACAGGATGCTGGCACAGCCCTCCGGAGAAATGACGGAGTAGACCGCATGCTCCAGCATCCACACCCGGTCGGCTACAGACAAAGCCAGCGCCCCACCGCTGCCCCCTTCCCCGATCAGCACGGTGATGACAGGGGTATCCAGGCTCATCATGGTCATCAGGTTCTCGGCAATGGCCTGCCCCTGGCCCCGCTCTTCCGCCCCGATGCCGCAGTTGGCCCCGGAGGTGTCCACGAAGCAGAGGACCGGCCGGTGGAATTTCTCCGCCTGCTTCATCAGGCGCAGGGCCTTGCGGTAGCCTTCGGGATGGGGTGCCCCGAAGGAGCGGGCCATGCGTTCCTTGGCGCTGTGGCCCTTCTCTATGGCGAGGAAGGTCACGGGCAGGCCCCGAAAATGGCCCACGCCGCCCACGATGGCCCCGTCGTCGGCAAAGCGCCGGTCGCCGTGCAGCTCAAAGAAGTCCGCGCAGAGATTGTGGATATAATCTAAGCCGGTGGGCCGCTTGTTGGCGCGGGCCAGCCGGACGGTGTCATAGGCAGGGGTACTCATGGGCGCCCTCCTTCCTGATGGATCTGCAAAAGGTTGGCCAGCACGGCCTGCTGGTCCCGGCGGGGGACGATGGCATCCACAAAGCCGTGCTTGAGCAGAAATTCCGCCGTCTGGAAGCCCTTGGGCAGGGCCTTTCTTGTGGTCTGCTCCACCACTCTGGCCCCGGCAAAGCCCACGGTGGCCCCCGGCTCGGCCAGGATGATGTCACCCTCCATGGCAAAGCTGGCGGTGACGCCGCCGGTGGTGGGGTCGGTGAGCACGGTGCAGTAAAACAGCCCCGCCTGGCTGTGCCGCCCCACGGCCCCGCTGGTCTTGGCCATCTGCATGAGGGAGAGCAGCCCCTCCTGCATCCGCGCCCCGCCGGAGACGGTGTAGCCGACCACCGGGCGGCGGTGGGCCGTGGCGTATTCAAACAGCCGGGTGATCTTCTCCCCCACCGCCGTGCCCATGGAGCCCATCATAAAATACGGCTCCATGATAAACAGACAGCAGGGCTGGCCCCCGATGCGGGCCGTGCCGCAGAGCACACCCTCTGTCTCGTTGCTGGCGGCCTGGACCTGCTCCAGCTTCTCCCGGTAGCCGGGAAATCCCAAGGGGTCATGTCCCTCCACCCCGGCAAACAGCTCCCGGAACGTCCCCTTGTCCACCAGCATCCGCAGGCGCTGGCGGCCGCCCATGCGGAAGTGATAGCCGCAGGGGCAGGTGTTGTAGTTGGACCACAGGCGGCTCAGGGGAATGGCCTTGTGGCAGTTGGGGCAGGTCTTCTCCGGCTCGCTGGCGTCTTCCTGGAGCAGGGCGGCGGTGCGCCCGCCGGCTTCCAGCTCGTTCTTTGGTTTATAGTGAAACTTCAAAAAGGGCATTGGTCTTCCCTGCCTTTCTCAACCAAGGGCGCGTTTACTCGCCCTCCAGAAACGTAAGGTCATAGCTGCCGTCCATAAAGTCCGGCCGGCTGACCAGGTCCAGCTGCTCGGCAATGTTCGTCTCGATGCCCTCCACCATCAGCTCGCACAGGGCGGCCTTCATTTTCCGAAGGGCCTCCTCCCGCGTCCCGGCATAGACAATGAGCTTGCCCAGCAGGGAGTCGTAGTAGGGGGAGACGGTCGTCCCCGCGACCAGATAGGTGTCGAACCGGACGAACGGCCCGCCGGGGACGTGGAGCATGGTCAGGGTCCCAGGACGGGTGGCATTGATGCGGCACTCCAAGCAGGCGCCGCTCAGGCTCACGTCCTGCTGGCGGAAGTTCAGGGGGACCCCCGCCGCCACGCGGATCTGCCACTTTACCAGGTCGATCTTCGTGAGCATCTCCGTGACGCCGTGCTCTACTTGCAGGCGGAGGTTCATCTCCATGAACCAGAAGCGGCCATCCCGGTCCAGCAGAAACTCTAAGGTGCCCACACCCACGTACCCAATGGCCTTCACGGCCTTGGTCACCTGGTCCATGAGCTTTTTCCGCTGGCTCCGGCTCACCGCCGGGGAGGGGGATTCCTCGATGAGCTTCTGGTGGCGGCGCTGCACAGAGCAGTCCCGCTCCCCCAGACAGACCACCGTCCCGGCCTCGTCCGCCAGGACCTGGACCTCGATGTGCCGGGCGGGGTGGACGAATTTTTCCATATACACCGAGCCGTCCCCGAAAGAGGCTTCCCCCTCGGCCACGGCCATGGCGTAGGCCTGGGGCAATTCCTGGGGCGTCTGCACCAGGCGGATGCCTCGGCCCCCGCCCCCGGCGCTGGCTTTCAGCATCACCGGGTAGCCGATCTGGGCGGCGGCGTTCAGGGCAGCCGTCACGTCCGGCAGGGCCTGCGTGCCGGGAATGACCTCCAGGCCGTTGGTCTTCATAATGTCTTTGAGGCCCGCTTTGTCGCTCAGGGCCTCCATGCTCTCCGGGGTGGGGCCGATGAAGACCAGGCCGTTCCGGCGGCAGAGGCTGGCAAAGTGGGCGTTTTCCGACAGAAAGCCGTAGCCGGGGTGAATGGCCTGGGCCCCGGAGACTAAGGCAGCGGCAATGACCCGCTCTTCATTTAAATAACTATCCGCAGGGCTGGCCCCGCCCACGCAGTAGCTCTCGTCGGCCAGGGCGACATGCAGGGCCTCTTTATCCGCCTGGGAGTAGATGGCGACGGTGGCGATGCCCATCTCCTTGCAGGCCCGGATGATCCGGACGGCGATCTCGCCCCGATTGGCGATCAGGATCTTTGAAAACATATCGCTTTCTCCGTGATGCCGAAGGAGAACTCAGCCTTGACGCAGAGGGTGTCCCCCACGTAGCCCTCCCCCTCGGCGAAATAAAAGGGGTGCTTGGCCCGGGTGATGCGGCACTTCGTCTCAAACGTATCCCCCGGCAGCACCGGGGCGCGGAAGCGGACGTTTTTCATGCTGGTGTACATGGGGATGGTGTCTTCCGTCAGCGCTTCCTTCATTAAAATTCCAGCCGACTGCGCCAGGATCTCGCACAGGATCACGCCGGGGACCACGGGGGCATCCGGGAAGTGGCCCTGCAAGAACCACTCGTCCCCCCGGACATGATACTGCCCGTGGGCGATCTCCCCCTCCTTGTCCAGCTGGTCCAGCAGAAGCATCCCGTCCCGGTGGGGCAGCAGGGTCATCAGTTCCTCTCGGTTCATGGGGACCTCCTTACTTGATGCGGAACAGGGGGCAGCCAAAATCCACCACCTGGCCGTTCTGGGCGCAGATCTCCACGATCTGGCCGTCTGTCTCTGCCACGATCTCGTTCATGAGCTTCATGGCCTCCACGATGCAAAGGGTCTGGCCCTTCTTCACCCGGTCACCCACCTGAACGTAAGGGTCGGCGTCCTCGGCGGGAGCGGCATAAAACACGCCCACCATGGGGGAGCTGATCTCAATGAGATCCTCGTTGGCCGCCGACTGGGGGACGTCCCCCACCTGGACGGTCTGGACGGGAGCGGCGGTCTGGGGGGCCGGGTTGCGCTCCAGGCGGACCACCCGGTCGTTCTCCGTCACCTCCAGGCCGGTCAGGCCCAGCTCGCTCATGAGGTTTGCATATTTGCGAATGTCAGACTCGTTCATTTCGTCACCTTCCGGAAGGCAATGCAGGCGTTGTGCCCGCCGAAGCCCAGGGAGTTGGAGAGGACCAGGTCCACGTCCGCATGGATGGCCACGTTGGGCACGTTGTTCAGGTCACAGGCGGGGTCGGGGTCCAGCAGATTGATGGTGGGGGGCAGGATGGACTCATTCAGGGCCTTCAGGCAGGCAATGGCCTCCACGGCCCCCGCTGCGCCCAGCATATGGCCGGTCATGGACTTGGTGGAGCTCATGTAGGCCTTCTTGGCCTCTTCCTCCCCCAGGGCCAGCTTCACGACCTTGGTCTCCAGGGAGTCGTTCATGGGGGTGCCGGTGCCGTGGGCGTTGATGTAGACGACCTCGCCGGGCTGATGCCCTGCCTCGGTCAACGCCTGCTGAATGGCGCGGGCGCCGCAGGTGCCCTCAGGCCGGGGGGCGGTGATGTGGAAGGCATCGCAGGTGGCACCGTAGCCCACCACTTCGCCGTAAATTTTGGCCCCGCGCCGGACGGCGTGCTCATACTCTTCCAGCACCAGGGCCGCGCCGCCCTCGCCGATGACAAAGCCGCCGCGCCGCTTGTCGAAGGGCAGGCAGGCCGCGTTGGGGTCCTCGGAGGTGGACAGGGCCTGCATGTTGATAAAGCCGGCCACGCCGCACTCCGTGATGGCCGCCTCGGACCCGCCGGTGATGACGGCGTCAGCATAGCCGTGGCGAATGGCCCGCATGGCCTCACCGATGGCGTTGGTGCCGGAGGCGCAGGCGGTCACAGAGGGCATGGCCGCGCCCTGGCAGTTGTAGCGAATGGCGATCATGCCGGCAGCCATGTTGGCGATGAGCATGGGGATGAAGTAGGGGGAGACGCGCTTGGGGCCACGGTCCAGGAGCTTGTTGTGCTCGGCGGTAAAGGTGCGGATGCCGCCGATGCCGGAGCCGAAGTACACGGCCACCCGCTCAGGGGGCAGGGTACCGATGACGCCGCTCTCCTCCACGGCCTGGGCGGCGGCAGCCACGCCGTACTGGGCGAAGGCATCGCTGCGCAGGACCTCGGTCTTGTCCATGTAAGCACGGGGATCAAAGTTCTTGACCTCGGCGGCGATCTTGGTCTTGTAGTCGGTGGTGTCGAACAGGGTGATCGGGCCGATGCCGTGGACCCCGTTTTTCAGGTTGTTCCAGCACTCGTCCACGGTGTTGCCCACGGGGCTGATGACGCCCAGGCCGGTGACCACCACTCTGCGTGTCTGTTCCATTGCGTTTGTTCCTCCCTTTTAGGTCATCGGAGCAGGCCCGGAAAGGGCCTGCTCCGGGAAAATCAGTTGAAAAAGTTACATGGCGATGCCGCCGTCGACCCGCAGCACCTCGCCGGTGATATAGGGGCTTTGGGCCAAAAAGGCCACGGCCTCCGCCACTTCCTCCGGCTGGCCCATCCGCCCCAAGGGGATGGCTGCCAGCAGGACGTTGTCCTGCCCCTCCAGGTCCTTGGTCATGTCGGTGGCGACAAAGCCGGGGGCCACGGCGTTGCAGGTGATCCCCTTGGGGGCCAGCTCCTTCGCCACGGCCTTGGTCAGGCCGATGAGCCCTGCCTTGGCGGCGGAGTAGTTGGCCTGGCCCGCGTTGCCGATCAGGCCGGACACGGATGCGACATTGATGATCGCGCCTGCCTTCTTCCGCAGGAAAAGGCCGGTACAGTGGCGGATGAAGTGAAACGCGCCCTTTAAATCCACGTCGAGCACGCGGTCAAAGGCCTCCTGCTTCATCATCGCCAGCAGGCCGTCCTGCGTGATCCCAGCGTTGTTTACCAGGATATCGACGGAACCAAAGTCCTTCTTGACCTGGTTCACCGTATCTTTGACTGCGGCAAAGTCCGCCACATCGCAGCGATAGGCGATCGCTTTCACGCCGTAGTCTGCCGCGCACTGGGCGCAGAGGGCTTCTGCCAGCTCCTGGTTGCCCGCGTAAACTACGGCCACGTCGGCCCCCTGGCTGGCAAACTGCTTCACGACAGCAGCCCCGATCCCACGGGACCCGCCCGTGACCAGGGCGACTTTTCCGGTAAAGTCCCTCATGCCTTGACCTCCTGCACGACCTTTTCCAGGTCTTCTTTCGTGGCGAGCGGATAGGTCTTCACGGTCTTGTCGATCTTCTGGATCAGGCCGCAGAGCGTGCTGCCCGGCCCCAGCTCGATGAACGTATCCACGCCCGCAGCAATCATATCCCGGACGATGGCTTCCCAGTGCACGGGGGAGGCGATCTGCTGGGCCAGCAGCTCTTTCGCGTTGCCGCTGTACACGGCACCGGTGCGGTTAGAATACAGGGGGATCTTCGGCTCCTCTACCTGGCAGTCGGCCAGGACCTGGGCAAAGCCCTCGGCGGCAGAGGCCATAAAGGGAGAGTGGAACCCGCCCCGGACTTTCAAAGGCAGCGCCCGCCCCCCGGCGGCCTTGACGGCGGCGGAGAAGGGGGCCAGCTGCTCCTTGGCGCAGGCCACAGAGACCTGGCCGGGGCAGTTATAGTTCACAGGATAGGTTTCCGGGAACTGCCCGCACAGCTCTTCCACCTTCTCGTTGGGGAGCTTGAGGACGGCGGCCATGGCCGTGGGCTGTTCCTCGGCGGCAGCCTGCATCAGCTCGCCCCGGCGGCAGACCAAGTGAAACCCGGTTTCCAGATCGACGGCTCCGGTGTAGGTCAGTGCCCCGATCTCACCCAGGGAGAACCCGGCGGCCCTATCGGCTTTGATCCCCGCCTCCGTCAGCGCGGCGGCGGCGGCCAGCTCCACGGCGAACATGCAGGGCTGGGTGTTTTTCGTCTCCTTCAGTTCTTCGTCCGTGCCGGAAAAGCACTGGGCGGAGGTGCCGGGGCGCAGGGCATCCAGCTTCTGAAAGACCTCGGCCGCGGCGGGAGAAATTTCGGCCAGCTCCTGACCCATGCCGGGGTGCTGGGCACCCTGACCGGCAAATACGAATGCTATCTTACCCATTTCGTGGCTCCTTTCAGCACAGGCTCCGCGCCCTCGATGACGTCCCGGACGATGTCCGCCGCAGGCTGGACTTCGTGGACCATGGCGGCGATCTGGCCGGAGAGGAAGCAGCCGTGTTCCAGGTCGCCCTCGACCACAGCCTTTCTCAACGCGCCGCTGCCCAGGGCTTCTAACGCCTCGTCATCCATTCCGCCGTACTCGGCCTTGGAATAGTTCCGGGCAAAATTCGTCCGCAGGCTCCGGACGGGGTGGCCCAGGCGCTTGCCGGTGACCATCGTGCACAGGTCGTTGGCTTTCAGGATGCGCTCTTTATACACAGGGTGGATGCTGCACTCCTCGGCGCTCAAAAACCGGGTGCCCATCTGCACCCCGCAGGCCCCCAGCAGGAAGGCCGCCGCCACGCCGCGCCCATCGGCGATACCGCCGGCGGCGATCACGGGCAGGCTCGTCGCGTCGCAGACCTGGGGGACCAAAACCATGGTGGTCAGCTCCCCCACGTGGCCGCCGCTCTCGCCGCCCTCAGCGATGAGGGCGCTGGCGCCCAGACGGGTCATGAGCTTGGCCATGGCAACGGACGCCACCACGGGGATCACTTTGATCCCGGCCTCTTTCCAGAGGGCCATATACTTCGAGGGGTTCCCCGCGCCGGTGGTCACGACGGCGACTTTTTCCTCGGCCACCAGCTGGGCCACCTCCTCCACGAAGGGGCTCATGAGCATGATGTTCACGCCGAAGGGCTTCTTCGTCAGAGACTTGGCGATCTGGATCTGCTCCCGCAGGGCCTCCGCCGGGGCGTTGCCGGCGGCGATGATGCCCAGGCCGCCGCCCTCAGAGACGGCCGCCGCCAGTTTCCCGTCGGCGATCCAGGCCATGCCGCCCTGAAAGACGGGGTACCGGATGCCCAGCAGGTCGCATAAAGGCGTGTGGATCATGCCCGCTTACTCTCGATGAAGGCCACCAAGTCGCCCACGGTCTCGACCTTCTGGTCCAGCTCGATCTCCATGTCCAGCTTGTCCTCCAGGTTCATCAGCAGCTCCACGGTGTCCAGGGAGTCGATGCCCAGTTCCTTAAAAGAGCTTTCGGGGGTGATCTCGGAAACGTCCTTCTCCACGCGCTCTGCGACCAGCTCTGCGATTGCTTCAAATACCATGATGATGACCTCCATGTGTCGTAATTTACAAGTGATTCAATTGGTAATCAGTGATTACCTTGGAGGTATTTATACTCTGTCTCAGACCATTTGTCAAGCCTTTCTTCCCAAGTTTTCACAATTTGTTCATGATTGCTAATAGCCCCATCTAGGAGAGAAAGTAACAAGAAATAGCTCAAAAAAGTACAAAAACTCCCCTGTTTCCAGGGGAGTTGGGAAGAAATCAGGAGTCGTATTCAATGAGATAAAGTGTCGTGTTTTGGGTGTCGTAGAGGGCGATGGTGGCGTTGTGGGAACTGGCGTCCAGGAACTGTTCCGTCGTGTCCGTGTCGTGCAGGCGGTCCCGGAAATAGTAATAGCCTTCGGTGATCTTCGGAACATTTTTCATCGGTTCTCCATAGTTTACCCCGTCTTTTTCGCCGCCGTAGACAAACAACTGCACCGGCTCCGGCAGGGGCAGGGTGTGCCAGGCTTCGTGTTCCGCCAGCGCTTTTTCCAGCGCCGCGCCGTTCTGGGCTGTAAAGACCAAGGTCCCGTGGGTCTCTCCATCGCCAAAGAATCCCCCGTGGTCGTCGGACCACTGGGTTTCGACCGGCCGGGGCAGGTCCACCCCCAGCATCGCCTCCGCCTGGCCTCTGGGGGAGTTCACCGTGACCACCACGCAGAAGAGGAGCAGGGCGAGGGTGGCGGCGATGGAGAGCGTGAGTTTGGTTTTCATAGGCTTCCCTCCACCATCTCCAGCGCCTCGCCCATCTGAAACACAGCTTCCACCGCGTCGCGCCAGGAATCCCCCACCAGGTGGTAGCGGGAGGAGTTGGCGTGGATGAAGCCCTTGCCGTCCACGGTCACGTTGCACAGCTCGTCATACTTTCCGTTTTTCTCCCCGGCCACGGTGACGTGGTAGACGCTCCCGTCCTCCGGGGCGTAGGCCTTTTCCGTGGGGCCGACCCAGAGGGGGACAGTCCGCCGGGCGCAGGCCTGGAGGGCTTGGACGGCCTGGCTGCCCTGGAGGTTCACGGTCTTGCTGCCCCTGGCATCCGAGCGCACGATGCCCACGCTCAGGGGCACCACGTTCCGGTCCTGGAGCCGGTGGAAGGGCTGGGTCTGCCAGTTCAGCACCAGCAGCGCCAGCACCGCGCACAGGGTCAGGATCCCGATGGTTCTGCGTTTCATAAACATTCACCTCTTTCTGGTTTCTATGTCTTCGTAATGGCGAAAGAACGGGTCGATCTGGGGGATCTTTTGCACCGGTTTCTCGTCCTCCTCCGCCGGTTCTTTCTTTTCCTTCGGCGTCTCCACCCCCAGCAGGATCAGGTTGCACAGCACTATAATAAATCCCACCAGCGCCACGGGCAGACTCAACCAAACCATGTAAAGCTCCGTGGCTTGGTTAAACAAGACACACCCCAGCAAAAGCGCCACACCGAAGATCATCCACTTCAGCCGCATCACAGCATGTTCGATTTTCATAGAGATCAGCTCCTTTTTTATCCTTCTGCCTATATAACGTTTGAGAGGGCCAATTTGTGACACCTTTTTCAAAATTTTTTGAAAAAATTCAAAAAACAAAAAGAGACTGGGCTTTGGTTTCTACTCATCAGCACAGTCTCCTTCCACGTTACTATATTGTGAACGATATTTTTTCACTTGTCTTAGTAAGCCCTATTTTTATTTTACATACCATCGAAGCCGTTTTCGTATCTGTATCGTAATCCAGAATCCTCAGCTGCACGGAGATTCGATTTTCTGGGATGTCGATGTATCCATAAGAGTATACGACAGTTCCATTTACTCGAATCTCTATGTGACTTTCTCCAGGAATATTTTTTTCAAATCGCCGTTCTAGCTTTCCCAAAGAAACTTCCTCGCTATATAATATCGTCTGCTCATTTTCTGAATTTACGATCGAGATCTTCACTGGATACGGGATACTATCTCCTGTTGTGTTATCAATAGACGCATGGCATCGATCTCTTGCGTCAAGCACGAAATAGACAACCGAAGACAGGAGGAGCACGATCACAATCGCGATCACTATACTTCTACGACGATATGTCATAGCTTACCTCTTTTCCCAAAATTTTTCCGTTTTCTTCTCACAGTCAGATTCTTTTTTACTCTTTAATTTTTAAATTTCTTCTCTTATAAAATATCATAATATTCGTTTTTTGTCAATAAAAATCTCTTTTTCTCCTTCTACTTATTATATAACGTTTGAGTAGGGCGATTTGTGACACCTTTTGCGAAATTTTTTGAAAAATTTTTCTTAGACCCAAAAGCCCCGGCATAACAGCCGCTCGGTGAGCGCCACCCCGACAGTGGTGACGACGTTGCTGAGGATCACGGCCCACAACAGCTTCTTGGGCTGGTCGGTCTCTTTTTCCAGCATGTAATATTCGATGGGTCCCTCAATGACCAAGGTCACGATCAGGAATGAGATACTGACGTTATAGAAGTGGGTATTCAGCGCCTTTTGGAACGAATAGACCGGGTTGAACAGCTGGAAAAAATAAGGAGCCGCATAGGAAAGCCCATTGCCCAGGCAAACCACCCAAAACACCTTGGAAAGCCGCCTGGTGTGGGGAATGAGCCAGATGCTCAAGGTCTCAATGAGCAGCGTCCCCACCACCACAAAGGGCAGCACATCATAGGGCCGCGTCTCCGTGATCCAAACCCAAGAAGAATCCGCCCGCGCCACCAACGGGAAACACAGCGCCAATATCCCCACTAAGCACACTGTGGATAACAGGTTGTCCTTTTTCATGGTTGGTCCCTCCCTTTGCTCCTTTTTCATTGACGATAATTTGTGTAGCACCAACTTCATTCATTGTAGTTGTTGCTACAACATCTAATCTAATTGATATTTTCCCATTTCCAAGACTTTTTGTCGTGATTGCTGCGGTATCAATGTATGCGCTAGCTCTTGCACTGGCCGGAATTGCCAACACAAAAAACATGGCAGCCACAAGGGTCAGGGAAAATAATCTTTGTTTAGTTTTGGACATTTTCATCGTCTCCTAAGTCGATAGAATTTATCATGTGTTTAATCTCTTCCTTTGTCAAAGCGCCAGAAAGACTATATTCTGCTGTTTTTCCTTGCCAGACAGCAACTGTTCTCTCCAAATTTTCCATCAGATAATAAGGCATTCCCCCAGAAGTATATTGAATCGTTCCAGAAGTTTCATTCTTTTCATGTATACTGCTCATAGAACTTTTCGTATCATACGCAATGATAAAAAGGCTAAATTCTTCTTCTGCTTTTGAGAATGAAATATAATAGCCAAGTACACTATCTCTTGAATGGTCTTCTACACGGTCAACCGTTGTCCCGTCCGGGTACCAGTTCGGTAGCAGTGCAGTACCCGCAGCATCCTTGACAGCTTCCACAACTTTCAGATAATCTGGATTTGTCAACACGGCAACCGTACCGGTCTCCTGCTGGTTCGGCAGGGAGAAGGTACTCTGCTTCCAGTTTGTCATGGTTTCCAGTATGGTTGAACCATGAGCTACGGGGGCACAGAAGACAAACACTGCGCAGGCCGCAGCCACCACTGAGGCAAACCAGCGCTTGCGTCTGTGGGGCGGCTGGTACTCCACGATGGTTTCTTCTTGCTTTGTGTTGGTATCTTCTGTTGTCTGTTCTGACGGTTTTGTCAAGTTTCTGGCTTGGAATGTCTTCCAGGTCTCTTCCGGGTCGATGGGTGGAATATCTTCCGGTTCCCGTTTGGCGATCACCTCCATAATGGCTAAGACAAGCTCCGGGTCGGCGTCCTCTTCGTCGGCGTTAAACTCCAAGCGAAGCAGTTCGTCCAATTCTTCTGTGGTGAGCTGTTCCAGGTATGCATATTTCCCCTGCTGATTTTTGGGATTTTTCATCGCTTAGAACCTCCTCTACTTGTATTATGTCGAGTCGGGCCGGTTTGTTCACTCGAATTAGAAAAATTTTTTTCACTTTCTAAATAAGCCTCTCGAAACCGCTCCTTGGCCCGCTTGACCCGCATGGCCAGAGCGGATTTTTTGATGCCATAGGTTTCGCACAGTTCCTCATAGGGGATGCGCTCCAGGTAAACCTGCTTGAGCAAGGTAAACTCTTCCAGCGTCACCAGGTCTTCCAGCTCCAGGTGTGCCCCCGGTGAGGGCTGGATCGGATCGGGGCCTAAGTCTTTCTGCGCCAGCAAGAGCCGCTTGCTCCACTGCTGGTCCTGCCGCACCATATTTTTCAGGACGTACTGCAAGGTCTTCACCAGTCAGCCGCCGATATTGGGGGCCGCCAGCACTTCGTCTCGTTTGATCCAGGCAAGGGTCAAGGTCTCCTGCACCGCTTCCTCTACTCTGCCCCAATCATAGGTACCGCCATTCAACGAAAGCTGTCGGCGGGCGATTCTATGTAAAATGTCACTGTGCTCTAAGACAATTGCGTGAAATCTTCGTTTCTTTTCTGCCTCGTTCATCGACTTTCCTCCTCTCTGTGGGCTAAAGTATACCCGTGCGCTCCTAAAATTTCAATTCTTTTCCTCAAAAAGGCCTAGAACCGACAGAAAGCGATTTGTTTCGACGGAAGCTTTTCTGCATTGACACTTTCCCGCATCTGCGCTATACTCACCCTAGCCTAACAAAGGAGATTTTTCCCATGAAATGGATGATCGCATCGGACCTGCACGGGTCCGCTTACTACTGCCGCCAACTGCTGGACTGCTTCGCACTAGAGGGGGCGGAGCGGCTGATTTTGCTGGGAGACCTGCTCTATCACGGCCCGCGGAACGATTTACCACGGGATTACGCGCCAAAAGAGGTCATTTCTTTGCTGAATGGCGTGAAAAATCGGCTGTTTTGCGTCCGAGGCAACTGCGACACCGAAGTAGACCAGATGGTCCTGGACTTCCCGATCATGGCCGATTACGCCGTTTTTCCGGTGGAGGACCGGCTGATGTATGTCACCCATGGCCATGTATTTAACCTTGACAATTTGCCACCCATTCAGCCAGGGGACCTCCTGCTCCATGGCCACACACATGTGCCAACTTGGCGGCCCTTTGGGCAACAAAACGTCTACTTGAACCCCGGCTCCGTTTCCATCCCCAAGGAGGGCAGCTTGCGGGGGTACATGACCCTGGAGGGGACCCTGTTTCGGTGGTGTGATCTGGCCGGAACTGAGTACCATCGGGCGGCTTTGGAGGATTTGACGCCGTGGCCCTGAACCGTGACCTGACCCAGGGGAGCATCCCCAAGGGGCTGCTGGCCTTCGCCCTGCCGCTGATCCTGGGGAACCTGCTCCAGCAGCTGTATAACCTGGCCGACACCTGGGTGGTGGGGCAGTTTTTGGGGGAGGGCGCCCTGGCGGCGGTGGGGTCCTCCTATACCTTGATGACGTTTCTCACTTCGATCTTGCTGGGCCTCTGCATGGGCAGCAGCGTGTTTTTCGCCATGCAGTTCGGACGAAAAGACCCCGCCCGATTCCGGGCGGGGATCTTTCAGTCGTTCTGTTTGATCGGCGGGCTGACCGTGGTGCTGACCGGGCTGGTGTACCTGGCCCTGGGCGGGATCCTGTGGTTTCTCCGCATCCCGGCGGACGTGTGGGACCTAACCCGGACCTATCTCGTCTGGGTGTTTGCGGGCATCCCGGCCACCTTCCTCTACAATTACTTCGCCAATCTGCTCCGGGCCATCGGGAACTCGGTGACGCCGCTGCTGTTTTTGGGCGTGTCGGTCGTGGGGAACATCGGCCTGGACCTGCTCTTCGTCATCCCCCTGAAGATGGGCGTCATGGGCGCGGCGCTGGCGACGGTGCTGGCCCAGTACGCCGCCGGGGTGGGCCTGGCCCTGTGGACCTGGCAAAGCTGCCCGGACCTGCTGGTCAGACCGGAAGACCGGCGGTGGGACCGGAATATTTTGCGGCAGCTTTGGAGCCTCTCGTTCTTCACCTGCCTGCAACAGTCGGTGATGAACTTCGGGATCCTCCTGGTGCAGGGCCTGGTGAACTCCTTCGGCTCGGTCGTCATGGCGGCCTTCGCCGTGGCGGTGAAGATCGACACCCTGGCCTACATGCCCGTGCAGGACTTCGGCAACGCCTACGCCACCTTCGTCGCCCAGAACTACGGGGCCGGGCAGCGGGGGCGCATCAAAGCCGGGACGAAATGGGCCTTGTTCTGGGTACTGGTCTTTTGTCTGCTGATCGGCGGGCTGGTCTGCTGCTTCGCCCCCCAGCTGCTGGCCATTTTCGTGGGGCACGACGCGCAGGAAGTCATTTCCGTGGGCACAGGCTACCTCCGCATCGAGGGCAGCTGCTACCTGGGCATCGGCATTTTGTTCCTGCTCTACGGCTACTTCCGGGCGGTGGACCGGCCGGCGGTGTCGCTGGTGCTGACGGTCTGCTCCCTGGGCACCCGCGTGGCCCTGGCCTATCTGCTCTCTGCCTCCCCCGCCATCGGCGTGACCGGCATCTGGGCGGCGATCCCCATCGGCTGGTTTTTCGCCGATACCGTCGGCGGCATCCTGTGGCGGAAGGACAGCAAACGATCCCATCCATGATCCATAGAAAAGCACCGGTTTCCCAGGCCGGTGCTTTTCCTTACGGTTTTCTATGTGAGATTTTTGCAGTAAGGCGCAAAAATTTCACATAGGGTAACAATTTGCAACTTTTTATCTTTTTCAGAAAAAATTTTCCAAATCCTGTGACAAATCGCCCTGCTCCTGCGTTAATAGAATAGAGAGCCAAACAAGGAAGTGGGACGCAATGGAACAGGGGGCATTAATGAAGGGACGAAGAAGGCCCTCGGCACAGGCGAATGGTATCGCCGGTTCCGGGGGCCTTCCTTATACAATATGATAATAGTATAGCATGTTACGCCGTGATCGCTTCCGCCAGCTTGCCGCGGATATAGTCGCTGACCTCACTCTGTTCGACTTTAAGGACGAACGCCACTTCGTTCTCGATGAGGGCCTCGGCCCGCTGGAGGAGCGTCTCGTCGGAGGCACCCAGCTTTTTCCCGGCGGCGATCAGATCCTCGCGGCGATGGTAGATGCAGGAGACGAGGCTGATGAGCTGGCCTAAGTCGCACTCCTTCACGATGGTCTGGAAGGAGGCCAGGCGGATCTTCCGGTCATCGATCCAGTCCAACGGCTCCTCCCTGGTCGCCAGGATGAGCGCATCCAGCTCCTCCCGGTCGGGCAAACGGGACATTTTGGCCACCAAGGTGGCGTTGCCTGTGGGCACGAACAGGGTAGAGGCGGGGTTGCTGACAGGTTTTAGGATGTAAAACTCTTTCGGGGGTTCTTTCTTGGTCAGGCGGTCCAGGCGCACGTCATCCACCAGGCAAACGCCGTTACAGGCATAGCGGATGTACTCGCCCTTCTGATAAGTCTCTGCCATTTTCTAGGTCCTCCTTCCGGTGTGGTACTCCGGCGGCGTGTCCCGACGGAGAAAAATAGAAAACGACCCAGCAGCTGTGGTGCGCTGTCGGGCCACTGATCAAGTACAGTATATCAAAAAAACAACAAAATTTCAAAGGAAACTTTGAGAAAACTGCAAAAACTTTTGTTTTGCACAAAAAGGGCTTGACAGTCCTTCCCTCGCCATGCTATACTAACGCAGAAGTTAGCAAAAGCTAATTATCAGAAACGCCGCACATCGGCTTTTTCTTTTGACCTATGGTTAGCTCCAGCTAATGAGCGAGCGCTAACAAAAACATAGAGATCAGCAAAACATCACTAGGAGGATCTTAACTATGGAATCGATTGCTGTTATTTTCTGGTCCGGCACCGGCAACACCGCTACCATGGCGCAGGAAGTCGTGGCTGGCACCGGCGGCCAGGCAAAGCTCATCAACGTCACCGACACCAACGCCGACGAGGCCGCCGCTTACGACAAGCTGGCCCTGGGCTGCCCCTCCATGGGCGACGAGGTCCTGGAAGAGGACGAGATGGAGCCCTTCTTCACCGCGCTGGAGGGCAAGATCTCCGGCAAGAAGGTCGTTCTGTTCGGCTCCTACGACTGGGGCGACGGCCAGTGGATGCGCGACTGGGCAGAGCGCACCAAGAAGGCCGGTGCCATCCTGGCAGCTGACCCCCTGATCGTGAACCTCTCCCCCGACGCAGACGGCAAAGCAAAGTGCCGCGAGCTGGGCAAGGCCCTGGCTGACGCCTGATCCCTTTCCTCCTCCTTCTCTTTGCGGAACACACAACACCTTCTAAAACATCCCGAAGAAAGAGCGGCCTGTCCGACCTGCATCCGCAGGTCAGGCAGGCCGTTCTTTGGGTCTTTTTCATGTGTTTTACTGGCAGGCGGACAATACATTATAATAGAGTCCGTCCGTGCTGTCCGCCGGGAGATTCCCCAGCCGCCACAGGGAGACGGAGGTCACACCGAAGAGCTTGGCCAGCCGGACCTTTTCGCCCACGCTGCGGCTGTCCTCATACCAGACGAACCAGTGCTTTCCGTCCTCGGTCTGGTAGGTCAGGTAGGGGTTCCGGTAAGTATCCGACCAGCCCATGGTCGCGCCACCCTTCATCCGGGTCAGCAGCGTAGACGCCGTGGGGAAGGTCGGCGTCTCCGAGACGAGCTTCCCATTGGCATCCACCTGCCAGGCATTGGCAGCGGAGCTGATGGCCAGGGCCAGCTTACTCGTGTCCTGCACGCCGGTGTTGGGATCGGTGGCCACCCGGAGAGAATCATAGACCGACTGGAACGGCGTAAGGGCCGCGTTCTTATAATACGTCGTGCCCGTGTAGCCGGTCAATTTGGAGGGCTGGTAGTCGTGGGCCATCAAGATGACTTTGTCCGCCAGGTCGCCGATGGCGCGGTAGTCATAGCCGTTGTAATAGGCCCCGTCCGCCGTGGCAGGCATGACGGCCACCGCCAGACGCAGGTTCTTCGCCTGGAGCTGCCGGGAGAGCGCCTGCAAAAATGCCGTAAAATTGGCCTGGTTGGTGCTGCCGGCCAGCCCCTCAAAGTCGATGGTCACGCCGGTGTACGGTGAACTGCCCAGGTCCGCATAGGTCCGGGTGGCTTCGGTGAGAATGGCCTGGACCGCCTGGCTTCTCCCGTTGGCATCCGCCAGCATCGCGGCCAACGCCCCGCCGTTGTTGTCCATGAAGACGGACAGGTTCAGCTGGCAGTCGTTGGCTTGCAGCTGCTTCACCGCGTCGGCATAGCCGGAGGGAATGGCGTAGACATTGCCGCCGGAGGTCGTCGTGTGCAGCACAGCCCCGGTGTCGGCGGTGTAAGTCATCCGGCTCCACCCCAGGCTGACGGCGTCCATGCTCTGGGTCAGGCCGATCTGGCTGTAAGACGAGATGGCATAGAAGCCGTGGAGCCAGCTGGTCTTGGCCGTGTATTTTTCATAGATGCGGACCAGCATCGTGGCCGCCTGCTCCCTGGTGGCGGAAGCGGCGGGGGCAAACTGGGTGGCGGAAACGCCGTTGGTCAGGCCGATGTCATAGGCCACGGTGACATAGCCCTTGTTGTTCTTCACATCGGTGAAGGGGAGCGCATAGCCGGCGGCCTTCTCCGCCACGGACTGGTAGCCCAAGGCGCGGACCAGGATCACCGCCATGTTCTCGCGGCTGATGGCAGCATCGGGGCGGAAGCTCCCCCCTTTGTCCAGGGCACCGTGCTGGACGGCGGCGGAAATGGCCCCTTCCGCCCAGTGGCCCTTGGTGTCCGTAAAGCCGGAGGCGGTCGTTGTCTTCGTGTCCCAGCCCAGCATCCGGGCAGTCACGGTGACGAACTGGGCGCGGGTGATCGTCTGGCCCAGGCCGAAGGTATTGCTCGTCATGCCGGACATGAGGCCGTAGGTCTTGGCCGACTGAATGGAGGCCGCTGCCCAGTGGCTGTCGGGCACGTCAGTGTAACCCCCTGCCGCCAGCGCCGCACCGGAGGAGGCCAGCAGGACTAGGGTCAAAAGCAAAGCAAAGATACGTTTCATCGGATCTCCTTTCCAGGGTTTGACAGCTTGGAACATTTCCCCCAAAGAATAGCAGACACCCGAAAAAAAGGCAAGGGATGGCCCTTATAAAAATGACGAATTTCCTGCAAGATGCCTGGGATTTCGGTTGACAAAAATTCCGGGCATCTCTATAATAAGGAATGGCCTTGGAAGGAAAAGGCCCAACGACAACGAATCCAACGGACAAGTGAGGTGAAACACAATGGACGCAGGCGGTAGTAACGGCACTTTGGCAGGCCGAAGTTGCACCCAGACAGAGGGGCCGGAACGACCGGCGTCCCCTTGTCCGCTCTAAATGAGATACCGGTCTGCCGCGTGTCTTACTCCTGCTCAGAAACTGGGCGCTGTGCCAGCGCCTTGAAACGCAAGGGAGGAGATGCCAATGGCAGAGAGAACCATTGTCACGCTGGGGGATACCCTGGCGGCCCTGGTGGAGGGCAAAAAATACACCACCCTGCGGGACATTCTCGTGACGATGAACGCGGTGGACGTAGCCGCCATCTTCGAGGATATGCCCCAGGACAAGCTGCCCCTGCTCTTTCGGCTACTGCCCAAAGAGCTGGCCGCAGAGACGTTCGTTGAGATGGACCCGGAGACGCAGGAGCTGCTGATCCAGGGCTTTTCCGACAACGAACTGAAGGACGTCGTCGACGAGCTATACGTCGATGACGCCGTGGACATCGTGGAAGAGATGCCCGCCAACGTCGTCAAGCGCATCTTAAAGCAGGCTGACCCTGAGATGCGCAAGATGATCAACGAAATTCTGAAGTATCCCGACGACAGCGCCGGGAGCATCATGACCACGGAGTACGTAAGCCTCCGGCCCAACATGACCGTGGAGGAGGCCATCAAGCGCATCCGCCGCGTGGGTGTGGACAAGGAGACGATCTACACCTGCTACGTCACCGAGACCAACCGAAAGCTCATCGGTATGATCTCCATGCGGACCCTGATCCTGGCCGACGACGACGACGTCATCGAGGACATCATGGAGTCCAACGTCATCTCCGCCAACACCTTGGAGGACCAGGAGAGCGTGGCCCAGATGTTCACCAAGTACGACTTCAGCGCCCTGCCCGTGGTGGACCAGGAAAATCGGCTCGTCGGTATCGTCACCGTCGACGACGCCATCGACGTCTTGCAGGAAGAGACCACGGAGGACTTTGAAAAGATGGCCGGTATGGCCCCCTCCGACAAGCCCTACCTGCGGACGGGTATTTTAGAGACCTGGAAGTCCCGCGTGCCCTGGCTGCTGGTGCTGATGCTCTCCGCCACCCTGACCAGCATGGTCCTGACCAGCTACGAAACGTCCCTGGCCGCCTGCACCGCCCTGACCGCCTTCATCCCCATGCTGACGGGTACCGGCGGTAACAGCGGTACCCAGGCTTCCACCGCCGTGATCCGTGGCCTGTCCCTGGGTGAGGTCGAGTTTTCCGACACGTTACAAGTCATCTGGAAAGAGATCCGGGTGGCGGTGATGTGCGGCGTCACCCTGGCCGCCTGCAACTTTGTGAAGCTCATGACCGTGGACCGCATCCTGCTGCACAACACCGGCGTGACTGCAACGGTCGCCTTCGTCATCTGCCTGACCATGGTCTTCACCGTCCTGTGCGCCAAGACCGTCGGCAGCCTGCTGCCCCTGCTGGCCGAGCGGATCCATCTGGACCCTGCCGTCATGGCCAGCCCCTTCATTTCCACCGTGGTGGACGTGGTGACCCTGATCATCTATCTCCAGGTCGCCCGCGCCATCCTGCATATTTGATCTCATACTCTGGCAAACAAAGACCGCTTCGGCAAGCACCGTCCAAACCCGGTGCTGACCCAAGCGGTCTTTCTATTCAGGTACCGAAAAACTCCGTAGGGGCCGCAGACCCCTGCGGCCCGCCCGTACCACCTCAGCCTTTATCCCTCAGCCCTTATACGCCTTGCCCGTGGTAGAGATGGGGTCGATCCGCAGCAGCGCGGTCTTGTCGAACATCTTCTCAATCATCTTGAAGCCGATCTCCTCATACCCGTGGTGCTTCTGGGTGACAAAGGCCTCCAGGGCCGCCTGTTTTTCGGCGCGGTCCTCCACGAAAACGGCGGTGCCGGTCATGACCACGCTCTCAAAGGCCGCGGTGATCTTGCTGGGGATGATCTCGGCGGAGATGATGGCGGAGAAGCAGCACTTGGGGTCCCGCTTCAGGCACTCGATCTTGTACCCATAGGGCGCGGAGTGGATGTACAGCTTATCGTCCACGATGATGTAGTTGATGGGGGTGGCATAGGGGTAGCCGTCGTCGCCTTGGACGGACAGGGTGCCGTGGTCGCCCTTCTTCAGGATGGCCATGGTGTCGGCGGCGGAAAGCTGCCGCTCGGCCTTGTGCATCTTGTGTTCCATGAAAAAGTTCCTCCTTTGTTCCGTGCTTGGATAAGCTTAGTATAACAAAAATCCAAAAAATCGGCTGTTGCAGTTGCATCATTTCTCAAACTATTTTACAATGAACGCAATGGGAGGTGTACACCATGGACGTAAACGCACTGCGGCAGAGCTGCCCCCTCTTCCGGGGCATCTCGGAGGAAGACCTGACAGCCATGCTGGGCTGTCTCAGCGCCCGGGAAATTTCCCCCCGCCGGGGGGATTTCATCATGCGCACGCCGGAGGTCCATCCCCTCATGGGGGTGGTGCTGGAGGGCGAGGTGGAGATGATCAGCGAAGACCTCTTCGGCAAGAAATCCCTGCTCAGCGTCCTGCCGGTGGGGAGCCTCTTCGGGGAGAGCTACACCTGCGTCAAGGCCCGCCGCCGGACCATCGCCTACCAGGCCCGGACCCACTGCCGGGTGCTGCTGCTGGACTACGACCGCATCTTGCACGCCTGCAAGCTGGTCTGCCGCTTCCACCACCGGATGATCGAGAACATGGTGGAGCTGATCGCAGAGAAAAACCTGGCCCTGGTGGAAAAGCTGGAGGTGGTCTCCCGCTCCACCATCCGGGAAAAGCTCCTGACCTACCTCTCCCGCCAGGCCGAGGCCGCAGGCAGCAGGACCTTCACCATCCCCATGGGCCGCGTGGCCCTGGCCGAATACCTCTGCACCGACCGCTCCGCCATGACCCGCGAGCTGGCCCACATGAAGGCGGAGGGCCTCATCGACTACGACAAACGAAATTTTACCCTGCTTTACAAATCCGCAGGTTGGTGCTAGGATAAGAAAGAAATTCGCGCACAGAAAGGAAGATACCCATGAAGCACGGATTGGTGATGGAAGGCGGCGCCATGCGGGGCTTGTTCACCGCGGGCGTCATCGACGTGATGATGGAGCAGAACATCGTCTTTGACGGGGCCGTCGGCGTCTCGGCGGGGGCCGTGTTCGGCTGCAACTATAAATCCCACCAGATCGGGCGGGTGCTGCGCTACAACCTGGCCTTTTGCCAGGACCCAAGATATTGCAGCATGCGCTCTCGGATCAAGACCGGCGATCTCTTCGGGGCGGACTTCTGCTACCGGCAGATCCCGGACGAGCTGGATGTCTTTGACAGGGAGGCCTACGCCAACTCCCCCATGGACTTCTACGTCGTGGGGACTGACGTCCGCTCCGGCCGGGCCGTCTACCACAACTGCTTGACGGGTGACCACGAGGACCTGGACTGGCTTCGGGCCTCCGCCTCCATGCCCCTGGCGTCTCAGATCGTCTCCGTGGGCAACCGGAACCTGCTCGACGGCGGCATCGCCGACTCGATCCCCCTGAAATTCATCCAGGCCCAGGGCTATGCCAAAAACGTGGTCATCCTGACCCAGCCCCTGGACTATGTCAAGAAAAAGAACAAGCTCATGCCCCTGATGAAGGTGGTCTACCGCCAGTACCCCAACCTGCTGGGCACCATGGCCAGGCGCCATGAGGTCTACAACGAGGCCACTGCCTATATCCGGGAGCAGGAGGCCCTCGGCAACGTCTTTGTCATCCGGCCGGAGGCCCCCCTGGACATCCACCGGGTCGAGCACGACAAAGAAAAGATCCAGGCCGTCTACGACCTGGGCCGGGCCACGGCAGAGGAACGGTTGGACGCCCTCCGGGCCTTTTTGCAGGACGACACCACCCAGCCCGCCGGGGCAGACCCCACGGCGGCAGAATCCGCAGACTCAGCAGAATAAAAGGAGAAGACCATGGCAGAAAACACACGGGAGACCCAGCTCCGGGGCCTGGCCACGGAATGGCGCACCATGACCTACAACTGGCGGGACTGCGCCCTCTACGCCCTGGCCGTGGGCGCCAAGGGCGACGAGCCGCAATACACCTATGAAAACGGGATGCAGGCCATCCCCACCTTCGGGGCCACCCCCTATTGGGGCACGGTGAACGTGACCCCCAAGCTCCCCCGCCCCCGCGCCATCCCGGTGCTGGTGGAGGAGCTGCTCCGGCCGGAGCGCTCTTACGTCAACCTGGACTATGAGTTCCTCTACCACCGCCCCATCCCGGCGGGCAAAGGCTCCTTTGTCTATCGGGATGTGCTGACCGACCTCTTCGACCGGGGCGAGGGCCGGGGCATGGCCGTGCGCTCCCAGGTCGAGGTCTTTGACGAGGGCGGCACCCTGCTCTGCACCAACCGCTGCACCACCCTCTTCCCCACCCTGGGCGGCTACGGCGGCCAGCCCATGCCCCGCGGGGCCAGCCCGATCCCCGAACGGGAAGCAGATATTGTGGTCGAGGACCACATCGGCGCGGCGCAAAACCTGCTCTATCGCCTCACCGGCGACACGAACCTCGTCCACGTGGACCGGGACGTTGCCGTCAGCCGGGGCCTGGACGGGCCGTTCGTCCATGACCTGTGCGCCTACGGCTACGTCTGCCGTCTGGCCACCGCCCAGCTCTTCCCCGGCCACCCGGAGAAGCTGACCCGGATGTTCGCGGCCATGAAGACCGTCCTCTACCCCGACACCCCCGTCCAGCTCCACCTCTGGAAGCTGGAGGAGGGCAAGGCGGCCTTCCGCTTCGTCAACGCCCAAACAGGCAAAGCCATCCTGGACCGCGGCGAATTGGAGTGGCGGTAAGGCACCCCGAAAAAAGAACCACGCAAAACCTCCTACCTTCCGCGATGAGAAGGTAGGAGGTTTTTTTCTCTGTGATTCTGTTGCTTCTATGGAGACTTACTTCTCCAGGGCGGCCCAGTCGCGGGTCTCGCGCATGCTCTCCCACTTTTCGTGGGTGCCGTCCTTCTTCAGGTTCTGATAGTGGCTGTTGGTGGCTTCCTGGACAGCCAGGTAGAACCAAGCGCTCTCGTTCTGGTTGTCGGGCCAGGTCTTCATGTCCTTGTGCAGGTCATCCTTCG
>OLPF01000190.1_pt1 | contig 71431 bp, 57 predicted proteins | sample 1673121 | NCBI WGS metagenome assembly OLPF01 (sample SAMEA3136756, study PRJEB25190) | human gut metagenome
GCGCGAGTGGCACGCCGAGCTGGCGTCTGTCGCCTCGCACAAGATCGGCGGGCCGCGCGGTATCGGCGCGCTGTACGTGCGCGACGGTGTGAAGATGCACGCAAACGCATTCGGCGGCGGGCAGGAGCGCGGGCTTCGCTCGGGCACGGAGCCGGTATTTCTTGCTGCGGGTTTCGCGCGTGCCGTCGAGTTGGCGCAGGCCGAACATGAGGAAACCCTCGTGCATGTGCGCGCATTGAGCGCGCAAATCCGCGCTGATCTCGCGCGCCTTGTCCCCGATGCCATCGTGAACTCGCCCGAGGACGCGTCGCCCTTCATCGTGAGCGTGAGCGTGCCCGGGCTGCGCAATGCGAAGTCGGTCGCGTACCTGAGCGATCGCGGCGTCTACGTGTCGCGCGCATCGGCGTGCGAGTCGAACCACGAGCATGTGGCGGCGGGCACGTGGCGCAAGAAGCACCCGCTATCGCTTCAGGCGGCGGGCATCCCGCTCTCGCAGGGCAACACGACGCTGCGCGTGAGCTTCTCAGGCGCGACGACGCCTGATGACGTCGATCGCTTCGTTGCGACGCTTGCGGAATGCAATGCGGAGCTTGGGAGTCATAAATAACAGGCGACCCCCCCTTGTGTTCGGCGAAAGGCAGACTGCTGTACTTGACGGAAGACGTGCGGGACTTTTTGCTATAGTATCTCGCAATACGTTCCCGTGTTTCCATTTCGACCGATAGGGGAGGGCATGAAGAAGTTCCTGGGAGAGTTCAAAGACTTCATCAACCGCGGCAACGTGATGGATCTGGCCGTCGCCGTCATCATCGGCGGCGCGTTCACGGCCATCGTGACGGCGCTCACCACCAACATCATCAATCCGTTCATCTCGTTTATCGCAGGTGGCACTCCGGGTGAGCTCTCGGGGCTGGTGGTGCCGGGTACCGAAATTGACTTCGGCGCCTTCATCTCGGCGGTCATCAACTTCCTCATCGTGGCGCTCATCGTGTTTTTGCTGGTGAAGGCCGTCAACAAGGCGCAGGAGGCTGCCGACAAGCTCACGGGCAAGGAAAAGGAAGAAGAAAAGAAGCCGCCCGTGTGCCCCTTCTGCTTAGAAGAGGTGAAGGAGGGCGCGACGCGCTGCCCGCACTGCACTGGTGCCTTCGACGAGCCCGCGAAGAGCAAATAACCTGATAGCGCGCCCGTAACCGAGGCGACTGTCACCAAAAACGCGGCCGCATCTTCAAAAGAGAAGGTGCGGCCGCGTTCGTTTTGCAAGCGTGCTCAACTTGGCGTGCCTTACGAGTGCCCCCTGTGCGCTCGCCGCACTCGTTTTGCCTCGGTTTACAGGTCGAGCTTTTCGATGACGCTCTTGAGCACCTCGGCGGATTCGCGCAGGCGTGCCTGCTCGTCATCGGAGAAAGGCGCGGGAACCTTGTATTCGATACCTTCGGCTCCAACAACGGCGGGCATCGAAAGCGCGATGTCGGAAATGCCGTATTCGCCTTCCATCAGGTTCGATACGGGAAGAATGGGCTTCTCGTCGCGCACGATGGCCTCACAGATGCGCTTCACGGACATGGCGATGCCATAATAGGTGGCGTGCTTCTTCTCGATGATCTCGTACGCCGAGTTCTTCACATCGGCCTCGATTTTCGCCATGGTCTCGGCGCTGTGCTCGCGCCCGCGCAGGCGGCTGAAGACGTCAATCGGGATGCCTGAGACGTTTGCCAGGCTCCAAATGGCAATCTCAGAGTCGCCGTGTTCGCCGACGATGCGCGCGTGGACATTGCGTGGGTCGACTCCGAGATGCTCGCCGAGCACATACTTGAAGCGTGCGGTGTCGAGCACCGTTCCCGACCCGATGACGCGGTTCGCCGGCAGCCCCGAGAGTTTGAGCGCTACGTAAGTGAGGATATCGACCGGGTTCGACACGACGAGCAGGATGCCGTCGAACCCGCTATGCGTGATTTGTGGCACGATCGACTTGAAGATGCCCACGTTCTTGCTAACCAGGTCGAGACGCGTCTCGCCGGGCTTTTGATTTGCGCCCGCTGTGATGATCACGATGCCGGCGTCGGCGATGTCGGCATAGTCGCCCGCGTAGATGTTTGCCGGCGATGCGAGCGGCATGCCGTGCGCGATGTCGAGCGCCTCGCCCTCAGCGCGGTCGCGGTCGACATCGATCAGCACCATCTCGGAGAACAGCCCGCTTTGCATCAGCGCGAACGCGGATGCGGATCCTACGAACCCGCATCCCACGATGCCAACTTTGCGGAAATTCGCAGGCCGCGTGCCTGCCTCGGTGCCGTTTGCCATGAGCTGTTCTCCTTCGTCGAATGTCGTTTCGCTATTGTGCCACAAAACGACTGTCGGCCTAGGGTTGCTCGGCGTAAAAACCCATCTATAGTTCGACGGGCGCCCATTCCTCATGGCTGCAGATCCACGCCTGCGGTTCCTCCACGCTGAAGAACGTGAGCGTGGGGTCGTTCGGCCCGTCGTAGGTCTCGCCAAGCCCGCTCAAATGCGCGAAGCCGGCGTAGCGGATGTCGTCGTTGACCTTGTCTTCGAGCCCCGCGCGCCCGCGGAGGATAAGCCAGCCATGCCCCGGCCACCAGGCCGTTGCCTCGAACTTCGGGTTCGCGACGAGCTCGTCCCACACGTCTTTGGTTGTCGCGGTGCAAAACCAGATCTTGCCGTCCTGCTCGGCGGCGAAGCTGAAGGGACGCACGTGCGGCTGGTCGTCCACGCTCGTGGCGAGATACCACGCGGGCACGGCGCTTAAGTACTGCAGAATCTTCTCGTTTCCAGTCATGGGGGTTCCTTTCTTAAACGATAGGGTACGAAATAATCTACGGGAATGGATACAAGTCCGCCCGACAGTCTTACAGAAGGATGTTCACCGCGATTACGCACGCTAGAAGGACGGCGACGAGCGCGCAGGCGACGCCGTCGCGAGGGGCGAGGCTTAGCGGATGGAGTCTTGTTCGCCCTTCCTTGCCGTGGTAGCAGCGCGCCTCCATTGCCGCAGAAAGCGTCTCTGCATGGCGAAAAACGCTGGTGAACAGGGGAGTCATAAGCGATGAGAGCATCTGTACGCCACGTACGGGGCTGGTCTTGAGCCCCGCGCCGCGCGCGAGCTGCGCTTCGCGAATGCTCGAGAACTCGGTTGCGAACTGGGGCATGAAGCGCAGGGCGATACCCATGATCATGCCGATCTCGTGCGCCGGCACGCCGATGCGCGCGAAGGGGGACAGCAACCGCTCAAAGGCCTCCGTCAAATCGAGCGTCATCGTGGTCAGCGTGACGAGGCTCATTCCCGCCATCATGAGCAGGAGCCGGCAGGCGATGAGCAAACAGGTGAGCACGCCCTGTTCGCTTATGCGGATGAACGCCCACTCGAAGTAGACGGGGCCGCCCTGTACGACGAACAGGTTCATGATCGACGCGATCACGACGATGAACAAGAGCGGCGCGAGCGAGCGCAAAGCCTTCCTTGCGGGAATGCGGGCGAGGGCGTAGGCCCCCACCACGAACAGCGCCACGGGAATAAGCGCGAGAAAGGACCTCGCGTTCAAGGTGATCACGATGAACGCGCACCCGAGCAAGAGCTTCGCGCGCGCGTCGAGCATGTGGACGGGGCTTGTTCCCGGTACATAGCTTCCAAAAGAAAATCCGCGCATCATAAGAGACCTCGCAGATAGGAGACGATTGAGTCTTCGGTGGCAAGCTCCTCGTGCGGTACGGCAAGCCCGCCTTCGCGCAGAAGGTTCGCGAAATGCTCGGGCGAGGTGGTCGCAAGCCCAACGGCAGTCAGCTCGTCGGCACGGGTGAACACCTCGGCAGGTGTCCCCTCCATGAGAAGCTTCCCCTCGCTCATCACGGCGACGCGGTCGCAGAGATTCGCGAGGTCGTCCATATTATGGGACACCATCACCACGGTGAGCCCCTCCTCGTGCAGGCGGGCGACCATGTCGAGGAACGATTTTCGCGCTTTCGGGTCGAGCCCTGCGGCGGGCTCGTCGAGCACGAGCACCTCAGGCTCCATGGCGAGCACGCCCGCGAACGCCACGCGGCGCTGTTGGCCGCCCGAGAGCTCGAAGGGGCTGCGTGCGGCGATTTCCTCAGGGTCAAGCCCTACGGTGCGCAGGGAGCGCTCGACCCGCTTGGAGACCTCCTCTTCCGAAAGACCCAGGTTGCGCGGCCCGAAGGCGACATCTTCCGCCACGGTCGCCGCGAAAAGCTGGTTTTCCGGGTATTGGAACACCACGCCGACGCGCCCGCGTACGTCGTTGGCGGCGCCCTTTTCCGCAATGTCGCTCCCGAAGGCGACGACGCGGCCGCTTGTGGGGTGCAGAATGCTGTTCATGTGCTGGATGAGGGTGGACTTGCCCGATCCGGTGTGCCCTGCAATGCCTAAGAACTCGCCTTTGCGCACCTTGAGGGAAACGTTGTCGAGCGCCCAGAGCGCTTCGGGGGAGTTTCCCCATTTCGCCTGCTTAGGTGCAGGTTTTTTGCCTGCTTTGCGCTGTCGGCGCGCCTCGGCGGCGTCGTAGGTGAACGATACGTTTTCCAGCCAGATGAGCGCATCGCCGTCCGTGGACGCTGCAGGAGAAGCGGGGAACTTCGCGCAGTCGGTCGCTCCTGAGACTGTGTTTGCTTTGGGCGCAAAAGGCGATGCGGACGCCTTCTCAGCGAGCGTTTTTCCTCCCGATGAGCCCTGGGGCGCTGCATTCTCGTACGCACTGCTAGCGGCAGCTGCGTGCGAGGAGAAAACAGAAAGCACGCTTTCTGCGAGAGCCTCTTCGGTCACGGCGGCGATCACGGGCACCCCTGCTCGGCGCAGCGCCTGGGAAAGCTCGGCTGCGAAGGGGACCTCCAGATTGAGGGCCGAAAGCGCATCGACGTCGATAAGCACTTCCTCGGGCGTGCCGACGCGCGCCACCTTCCCCCCGTCGAGAACGATGACGCGGTCGGCGAGGGCTGCCTCCTCCATGAAGTGGGTGATCATGACGACGGTCATGCCCTGACCGTTGAGCGAGCGCACGACGCGCATGAGGCCCTTGCGGCCCCGGGGGTCGAGCATCGCGGAGGCCTCGTCCAAGATGAGGATCTCCGGGTTCATCGCAAGGGCGCCGGCGATGGCGACGCGCTGCTTCTGCCCGCCGGAAAGTGCATGTGTCTCATGTTTCTCGAAACCCGAAAGACCGACGTCTTGGAGACGTTGGGACACGCGTTCGCGCAGCTCAGCGGTGGGTACTCCCAGATTCTCGGGGCCGAAGGCAACGTCGTCTTCCACAAGGGAGGCGACCAGCTGGTCATCCGGGTTCTGAAATACCATGCCGGCGCTCTGGCGAATCGCGTAGGTGTGCTGGCGCTCGGAGGTGTCCATGCCGCAAACCTCCACCCGCCCCTTATCGGGAACGAGCAGCGCGTTCAGATGCTTCGCGAGCGTCGACTTTCCCGATCCGTTGCCGCCGAGGATGCACACGAACTCGCCGCGCTCGATCTGCGCGCTTGCGCCCGAGAGCGCGAACGCCTCGCCGTCGTAGGTGAACGAGACGTCGCGCATACAGATGATGGGCGCCTCGGCGGACGCGGGGGCGGAATTATCGACGGGTTCTTCGGGCAGAGGCTTCCCAGTCATGGTTTAGCGGCCCTTCACCTGGTTTTTCTTCGGCGTGATGAGATTTGAGATCGCCTTGTACACGATGAGCGTCAGAAGCGAGTTCAGCACGGTTTTGATCAGGTTGAAGGGCACAACGGCAGGAAGCAGAAGCGGCATGATGACATCGGCGCTGCCGTACCAGAACGCTACGCCGATCGTGAGGTTTGTGACGATGGCGCCGGCGGTCGCGCACACGACGCCCACGATAAGGCCGAGGATGGCGCCTTTGAGGGTGTGCTTCTTCTTGTAGATAAGCGCTGAGGGGACGACGAAGAACAGCGTCGCACAGATGTTCATGAGCGACCCGACCCATTCACCCAGGATAAGGCCGTGAATCACCGCGGCAATGGAGCCGACGACGAAGCCCGCGCCCGGGCCGAAGGCAAAGCCGCAGACCATCGCGGGCATGAGCGAGGGGTCGTAGGTGAGGAAGGGCGCGGCGGGCAGGAGGGGGATTTGGATGAAGGAGAACAGCGCGGCGATGGCGCACATGAGCGCCATGGTGACGAGCTGGCGTGTGCTCCAGCGGTTCGTGTTCTCGAGTTCGACCTGCTTGGTTGCTTGTGTGGCTGACATGACAGCCTCCTTCTCGCAAGGTGGGTTTCTGCGGGTCCGCTTCTCACCCTGCACAAAAAAGCGGGCCCGTATGAATTCTTTTACATACGGGCCCGCGAATACGCATCAACGACACACCCGGCAATTGCCGCGGCGCGCTGCGATTCTCTGCCTCTTCCATCCGGACTGTAACCGTTGGTCCCGGATTCTCACCGGATCAGCCAAGCGAACGAAGCGTTGGGGGCGCCTCATCTGCTCGGGTCGCGGACTTCCAGCTTGACATGCTGCCTTCTGGTTACCGCCAGTGGGGAATCTCACCCCGCCCTGAAACAGAATTCATCTAGCACGCATTGTATGCGCGAAAGCTCCAAGCTTCAACCTTAATTTCGATAGTCTTCGAGAGGGGAGGGTGGGAGTGGTTTGGGTTGGTGCTTCGTGCCGATGGGGAAGAGGGCGCGTCGCTTGCTGGCGCAGGGAAGTCGCGGGCGCGCTATGCGCAGCGAGATGGCCGCTTGCTCGAAGAAAGATTGCCCGTCATCGTACGCTTAACTTGGGCGAAACGCGCAGGAAACACGTATCGGGTATCTTTTGGGTGTCGAAACGCAGACGCTATTGCAATGAACACCCCTAGGCGGCTCTGCGGCACGATGCCCCCAACCCACGTGTCGCACCCGCCGACTTCGTTTCTGTGCAGTTGCTGCACAGAAACGGGGCATATTTGCTCGTTTTTCGAAGGGGAAGACCCTCGACCGCGCACAAGAACGCTCCCGCTCCCCGTGGTTCTCGGCGTTAAGGGTTTGCCTGTGAGTCTCCGCCGTCGGCGGGTTTTGTGCACATTGCCGATATTGCAGCCTTGCCCTCCCCAGCATGCACTACATTGTTAGGGCTGTGTAAAGAGCGGTCTGCATGAGGCGATATTCCTCGCGCTTGACACGCACGGGACCAAGACGAACTCCCGAAAGGGCGTTCGACAACATAGACGGGGTTGCACGTGGCGCTTACGTTCGTAGATTTCTTCACCCAAGCGATGGCTCAGCCCATCCTGTTCGTGATTTTGATCCTCGTCATCGGCGTGACCGCCGTTTCCGGCGCCACCGACGCGCCGAACGCCATCGCGACGGTAGTTTCCACGCGCTGTCTTACGCCGAACGCCGCAATCGCGCTCGCCGCAGTGTTCAACTTTGTCGGCTTGGTCGGCATGACGTTCATCTCCACCGCCGTCGCGAAGACGATGTTCGGGATGGTTGACTTTTCAGGAGACACGAATGCTGCGCTTTTAGCCCTGGTGGCAGCTATGATTGGCGCAATTGCATGGGGTATTGTCTGCTGGATTTTCGGTATCCCGTGCTCGAAATCCCACTCGCTTATCGCAGGCATCACCGGCGGCGCCATCGCGCTCAACGGTTGGGCGGGAGTGGTTCCCATCGAATGGGCGAAAGTCATCTACGGCATGGTGTTCTCCCTGGTCGCTGGCTTCATCTTGGGATGGGTGTTCACCAAGGCGATCGAGGCGCTCTTCCGCAGTGTGAACCGCATCTATGCGAACCGCTTGTTCATCATCATTCAGGATCTGTGCGCTATCGCGCTTTCGTTTCTCCACGGTGCGCAAGACGGCCAGAAGTTCATGTCCATCGCCATGCTCGGCGTTGCCCTGTCTTTCGGTAGCTCGACGCCCGACTCGAGCGGCTTCCCGATGTGGATCATGATCGTGTGCTCGGCCGCCATCTCGCTCGGCACCGTCGTCGGTGGCAAACGCATCATCAAATCCGTCGGTATGGACATGGTGAAGCTCGAGAAATACCAGGGTGTCGCCGCGAATTTCTCGACCACGTTTACGCTCCTGTTCGCAAGCCTGACGGGCATGCCCGTCTCCACGAGCCATTGCAATACGTCCGCCATCATGGGCGTGGGCGCTTCGAAATCGTTCAAGCGCGTGAACTGGAACATTGCGAAGAACATGCTGCTTGCCTGGGTCATCACGTTCCCCGCATGCGGCGTTATAGGCTTCGTGCTGGCAAAGCTGTTCATGCTGTTCGCGTAGGCGAGCGCCTGCCTTTTGCTGCATGCTTGTCGATTGGCTGCATCGAAGTCTTGCCTAGCAGGTGATCTTGCGGGCTTTCAGTTATCCCATTTCCCCACGTCAACGCGGGAGGCGTGCTCGTTGACGCAAGCGCGAGCTGATTCGGGCCCCGGGAGCTTCGGTCTCGCTTTCGAGCGAGTCGGCCCCTTCCGTTATGCGACGTTTTCGATGCGTGCTGCCCGCTTCTGCTCGCGTGCGGCGATTTTTGCGCGCTCCTTCGCGTAGGTGCGCTTCCTTGCGAAAAGATAGAGTGCGATCATCGTGGTGCCGGTGACGAACCAGGTCACAGGGTAGATGTTCAGCAGCGCCTCGAAGCTGCCGAGCAGCGGGAACAGCGTGAACACATAGATGACGCGCAGCACGCACGATCCGATGATGACCACGATCGTTGGGAGGATGGACCAGCCCATGCCGCGCAGTGCGCCTGCCGTTATCTCGTAAGTGCTGGGAAGGCATTCGAGCAGTTCGACGTGCCAGAGCCTCGTGGTCGCGAAAACGAGGGCACCCGCCTCGGTGGTAAAGATGCTCAGGCCCGTGTTTCCCAGGCTGACGAGCGCAACCGATACCGCAAAGGAAAGCCCAAGGGAGAGGCCCATCGACCAGGCGACGATCTTGTCGCAGCGTGAAAGGTTCCCTGCCGCGAAGTTCTGCCCGACAAAGGTGATGGCGGCCTGGGAAAACGCGTTGATGATGAAGTAGGTGTAGTACTCGAAGTTGAGCGCAGCGGTCGATCCCGCGATTGCATCGGTGCCGAAGCTGTTGATTGACGTCTGAATGATGATGTTCGATACCGCGAACACAACGCCCTGCAAACCCGAGGGCACGCCGATGTAGAGAATCTGGTGTAGGGCCCGCTGGTCGACGCGAAGCTCCCGCACGTTCAGGCGGAAGTCTTCCTCTTCGTGCATGAGCATCACGATCACGATCGCCGCGGCGAGTGCGTAGGCGGCAACGGTGGCGGCGGCGATTCCCGCGGCGCCCAGGTGAAGGACTGACACGGCGAATATGTCGAGCACGGCGTTCACCACTGCGGAGATGGCGAGCGCATAGAGCGGACGCCGCGTGTCGCCCTTTGCACGCAGGATTGCCGAGCCGAAATTGAACACGATGAAAAAGGCGACGCCGGCGAAATAGATTCGCAGGTAGCTAACCGATTCGGCGCGCGCTTCGTCGGGGATCCCCACGCTGTCGACGAGGAAGCCTGCGATGGCGATGCCGATCACGGTTACCAACACGGCGGAGACAATCGCGACCATCGCGGTGGTGTGCACGGCGGCGCGGATCTTCGAACGGTCGCCTTGTCCGATGCGTATGGCGATTGTCGCGTTCGTGCCGATCGAGACTCCTACGAAAAAGCTGATGAACAGTGCAGTGAGCGGAGCGACGCCGCCGATTGCGGCGAGCTCGGTGGAGCCGAGGAGGCGTCCGGCGACGATGGCGTCGGTTGAGTTGAACAGCTGCTGAAAGATGCTTGAGAAGGCCAGCGGAATGGCGAAGAGGAAGAGCTTGCCCACAAGCGGCCCATGCAGCATATCGATGCTGTTGCGGTTCGCCTTCTTCTCCACAGTGTTTTGCGACGACATTCGAAATCCCCCAGATACTTCGATCGTTTGCTTTTGGCGTGCCAGCATATTCGCATTATTTACGCAAATGCGCAGTTGCCGAATTTCCTTTCTACCGCGCTGAAGGAGGTTGCGCAAGGGAGAAGCGACATGAACTTAAGCGAGCGGTACCTTTATGCTTGCGGGGATGATGACGTCGTAGCGCACCGCCTTGCCGGCAAGCGAATGGCTCGGCTTCACGCCTGCGAGATGCGGGCCCTTCGCAGGGCGCTTGACGACTACTTTGCGCGGTCCGGCGGAGATGGCTGCGGCGAGGAGCGCCCCTTCGTTTTGGCAGGGTGCTTCGAGGTGGTGGATGAGCTGGAACTTCTTCTTCACGGCGGCGCTCTTGCGGCGCTCGGGGAACATGGGATCAAGATAGATTACGTCGGGCGTGTCCCCAAGATGCGACATTGCCTCGATGCTGTCTTCCTCGAAAAGCTCCATACGACAGGCGATGTCGGCGAGATTGGGGTTGGCTTGTGCTCGGTTGAGCGCGTCGCGCACAAGGGCTGCGACGGTGGGGTCTGATTCGTACATGCTTACGCGGAACCCGGCAGCTGCCAGGAGAAACGAGTCCTCGCCAAGGCCTGCCGTGGCGTCGATCGCCCATGGCTCGGCGCAGTCTCGGACCTTCGCCGCACGAACGAGCAGCTCGTTTGAGAGGCGGCCTTTCCGGATGCGGGGGAGCAGCTGCGAGAAATCGCCGCGAAGCACCATCCCGTCGCCGACAAGGGCAAGTCCTTGTTCGTCGCGGCGAAGCGACGTGCCTCCAAGGGCGGCGGAAGCCTCGCGCTCGCCGTGCTGCGACGGCGCGATTGGCGAGGGGCCGTTTGCCCCTCGCTCGTCTGCGTGTGTGCTCTGTTGCTCGACTTTTCTCATGTAATAGCATTCTAGCGCGTTTCGCTTGATATCGGCGCTATCCGCGGGCGATGTGGCGGGGGTACCACTTTTGGAACCACGCGGTGAAGACGCCCATGAGCGCGGGAAGGACCGAGTTAATCGCGCCGACAAAGCTGGCCGCTTCCGTCTGCATGATGAAGTACGTCCAGATGGGCGTGACCAGGTAGAGGATTCCCCACGCTGCAGTTAGGATGCGGTTCGTCCTCATGAAGATCGGGTTGCGCAGCGCCGCGTCGCCGTTGTAGCTGTTCTTGGAGTAATGCGCGGTCAGCGGTACCTTTGCGAAGCAGGAGAGCGTCCACATAAGCCCGAACAAAAGGTACGACGCCGGAATCACCAGGATGGGAGGGGCTCCTGCCAAAAGCGCGATGGAGCAGGCGCCGACCCCCAAGCCCGAGATCTGGTCGTAAAGGGTTGCCTTCGTTCGATGCATCAATACGGGTAGCAGCACGCATACCGCCACGCTGACCAGGCTGCCCCAGAACCCGTCGATAGAGGCTGCAATCCAGAAGACGATCCAGGGGGCGAGAAGCAGCATCATGTTGGTTTTCGGCTCGACCTCGTTCTCGCCGCGCGCCGCCGCGGCCGTGTTGCCTGCTGAGTCCGCGCCCGCGGCCGTGTTGCCTGCGTTGCCCGCCGCGCCTGCGTTCGCTGCCCCGAAGAACTCATCCCAGTGAATCATCAGGTCGAAGTCACCTTCGACCGAGTACATATGCTTCATGAGCGCCTCATCGCCGGCAACCTCGCCGCTGGCAATCGAGCGCCAAACGCTTAGAGGCGTGTTGACCTTCGTGGTGCAATCCGCGGCAAAGCCTGCGGCGGGTTCCTCCTCCACGTGGCTTCCTCCCTCGCCGAGAACGATGCGGTAGGTCTTGCGGACATCGGTATAGTTCATGTCGAGCACAACGTCGCGCCCCGGCCACGCCTGCCTGCGGTAGAGGGCAGCCATCTGACGTGTGAACACCAGGCTGGGATCTTCCTTCTCGCCGGACTTGCCGATTCCCCAGCTCGCGTCCGCCATCGCCTCGAAGACGTCGCGCGGGAACAGGTTCTGGTCAAGCTTGCCGTGGGTCTCCTCGCTGATGGCGCTGGATGCGAACTCCTCCCCGGCCTTTCTGACCCAGGAAAGATACTCGTTGGTGCGCTCCGTCAGCTCGCCCACGCGGAAAAGTTCGCCCTGACCGCAGAAGAGCGCGGTGTAGCCGTCCTTCCCGCATAGTCGGTCGAACAGGTCGCTCACGCAGCTGTAGTTGCCCTTCGCGGTGTAGAAGCCGCAGGTCGAAATTACCACCGTGCGCTTGCCGCTCATGTCGTAGCGCGATGGGTGCCCGCCGTTTTCCGCCTCCGCGCTCATGAAGGGGAGCGACATGGGAAGCTGTCGATCGATCAGGTTCTTCAGCGGGCCGGGTAGCCCGAAGTAGTACAGTGGGAAGCTCCAGATGACGATGTCGGCCCGCAGGATTTTCTCGATAATCTCCTGCATGTCATCGTGGATGCAGCATTTCCCTGGCGTTTTGCTCCAGCAGGAGAAGCATCCCCGGCAGGGCTTGATGTCGAGCGCGCCGACGCTCAAGGCATCGACTGTGGGCGCTTGCCCGTGGGCGTCTTCTTCCTGGGCGGTGATGCCTTCTATGAAAGAGCTGGTCAAGCGCCAGGTATTGCTTTGCTTGCCCTTGGGGCTGCCGTTGATTGCCAGAATTCTCATTTCGCGCTCCTCGGTTCGGTGGCGCAGTGCTCGGCCCAGTCGATGTGCATTCGCAGGCTTCTTCTGCCGAAGTCGACGGCCATCTTCCAGTACGGGCTTTGGTCCTCAAGGCCGAGCTTGCCTTCGAATTAGTCGATGATATACCACAAATGGAATATTGGTGGCAGGTTGGGGTGGCTTTTGTGACATGCCTCCTGCTTTTGGCGGCCTGAGCTCATTCCGTGGAAGACGGCGCAGCACATTAGCGCTAGAATTGGAGCAATTGACCCAAGGCCCAGGGCAAAGCTCTAAACCCAAACCCCAACCCCAAGCCTCGCCCCGAGGCCTGTGGGAAAACGAAACCAGAGGAGAGACGCGTGGCACAGGACTTCTTCGACCTGCTCTACAACGGCTATACCGGCGAGTACCAGCTTATGAGCTCGCTGTACCGCAACGGCCTCGATGCGCTGCGCCCGCCTGCCGACATGGGGATCGATGTGGTGTCGCTCAACCTCAAGCAGCAGCTCGAGCATCCCGGCATGGCTCCCGAGACCTTCTTTTTCCAGGTGAAAACGGCGGTGACGAATGTGAGCGAGGCTGCCGACCGCCCCGGCGCGATCGCGACGGTGGAGTTCAAGCTCAAGCAAAGCGAAGTGGACCTGCTCGCCTGCTCGCGCGACCGCGCGCTGTTCTGCTACGTCTACAACTACGAGGCCGATTCGCTCACGGACGCGTTCGAAGCACCGTTCATCTGCTTCTGGCTCGACGGTACTCTCCTCGAGAAGGTCGCAGCGGCGGCGCGTTCTTTCGCAAAGAGGGCGAGCCTAAGTTGACACTCGCCTGTCAGCTGCGCAAACCGAAGCACGAATACGGCCACTGGCACGCCGTGGTGGTGGACGAGAAGGGGAGCAAGGTCGACGGTGGCTACCTCGGCGTTGTCGGTGGCTCGGGATACCCGGCAGACGACGAGGCGGACCACTATAGCGTGGTCGGCTATCTCAAGTACGCGCGCAGCTGCTCGGGTGTCGCCGAGAAGTCGGACTCTCCGACGCAATAGAAGGGGAAATTTGCCCAGTTCGTGGCTTCTTGGGCGAAAGGGATCCGCGTGCTGTGCAAGGTGATAGCATGGTGAGCAAGATATGACGACGAAGGCGCCCGCGCGGCGCCTTTTTCAGGAGAGGAGGCCGCAAGGATATGCCGACGGGTGCGATCAAGCGACACTACGAGAAGGTGATCGCGGCATGTTGCTTCCTCATCCTGTTCACGAACGTCGGTCTGCCCTCCACCTCGTTTTCCGTGTTCCAGCCCTACCTGGTCGATCTGCCTGGCGTTGGCAACACCGGCGGCTCGATCATCATCTCGGTGCGCACGTTCATGTCGCTGATTGGCATGCTCGTGGTCGGACGCTATTACGACCTGCTCAACTGCCGCATCGGCGCGTTTCTCGCCTCGCTGTGCGTCTGTGCAGGCTTCTTTCTCTATTCGCAGAACACGGGAAGCTTCATCGGTTTGTGCGCAGGCTCGGTGTTCACGGGGCTTGGGTACGGCTTGGGCGGCATGATCGCTTCGACGATGCTGATCAACCGCTGGTTCCGCTCGAACGTCGCCACGATGGCGGGCATCGCGGCGGTCGGGTCGGGGGTGGCTGCCGTCATCTTGCCGAACGTGACGGTTGCGCTCATCGGCACGTACTCGCTTTCCGCGGCATTCCTCTTCGAGTCGGCCCTCGCGTTTGTCCTCGGAGTGCTCGTCTTCCTGCTTCTGCGCAACTACCCGCGCGACCTGGGGCTTGAGCCTTACGAAGCGCCCGAGGGGAAGAAGGCGGGCAAGCCTGGCCGCGCCCGCGCCGCTCGTCGCAACCGCAACGTTCCCGAAAAGCTTGCGCCGCTCGTGCTGGTCGCGATGACATTCGTCGGCTGCATCTCCGTCGGTGGCACGAGCTATCTGGCCGTGCTGTTCACCTCGGAAGGCTTCTCCGCCGAGGGTGCGGCGGCACTCGTGGCGCTGTGCGGTGGCTGCCTTACGGTTGCCAAGCTCGCAAGCGGGGTCGTGTTCGACCGCGTCGGAACGAAGCGCGGCTCGATGTTCTTTTTCGCCTTGTTCATCGGTGGCACGTTGCTGCTCTGCCTGTCGGATATGGGGAACGTGGGGCTTGCGGGCGTCGGCGTGTTCCTCTACGGGTTGGGGCTCTCCCTCGGTACCGTGGGCATATCCGTTTGGTCGATCGAGCTCGCGCCGAAGGGGCGCGAGGCCAAGACGATCAAGAACTTCCAGCTCTGCTATGCGCTCGGCGGGTTCATTTTCACGTTCCTCCCCGGCTTTTTGGCAGAAGCGTTCGGAACCTATCTTGTTACGTACGTGATTTTGCTCGCGATGATCGCGTTCGCCGCCGTGGTCGTCGTGGGTGTGTACCTTTTGGGAGACCGTCGGGTTTCTGATAGCATACGTTCGTAACACGCAACGGTTCCACGACAAGGAGCGGCGATGACCGACGATCCGATCACCTCACCTGACGCGCAGCAGGCGCCGGTATCTCCCGCGGGCACGCGACCTGCGCCCATTACCGACGAGCAGCTCCGCGAGATGATGCGCGACGAGGAGCCCTCGTTTTTCGAGCGCAACTCGGGGCGTGTGGTGACGCTTGCGCTGATCGCGGTGAGCGTGGTGTGCTTCGTGGCGGAGATGCTCATCTCGGGCACGGGCCAGGACATCTCGATTCTTACGTTGGTCCAGATGGGTGCCATGTACGCGCCGATGGTGCAAGGCCCTGCCGACCTGTACCGCTTCGTTGCGCCCATGTTTTTACACATGGACCTCATGCATCTTCTGTTCAATATGGTCGCGCTCTACAGCGTGGGCGAGCTTTTGGAACGCGTGCTTGGGCGCGGGAACTTCCTTTTGCTCTATTTCGTCGCGGGCATCACGGGCAATGTCGTCTCCTACGCGGTCGACATGGCGCAAGGTGGCGGGCTGTCCGTCTCCGCCGGTGCCTCGACAAGCGTGTTCGGCCTGTTCGTAGCTGTGGCGCTTCTGTGCGTCCTCGTTCGCGGTAACCGCGCGGTTTTCCGCGACTTCTCGAAGAGCATGCTCTCGATCATCGCGGTGAACGTCATCTACACGCTGCTCGTGCCGAACATCTCGATTAGCGGCCACCTAGGTGGCGCCATTGGCGGCGCGATTGCAATGCTGCTGCTTCCTGCGGCGAGCCTTCGCACCCCGCGCCCGGTCCGCATCGTCGTGGCCGTGCTGTGGGTGGTGGCCGTCGCTGCCGTCCTCGTCTGGGGCGGCGTTTTCTAGAAAGCAATCGACGGGAATGCGGCGTGCTGTGCGGGATGAGCCGCTTTCTGCAGGATGTGCTCCCGCTGTCGCTTGCGTCGCGCCCACGCTTGCCGAGCGCCTCTGCTGCGCGATCGCGCGTCGCGCGGGCACCTGCCCTCGCACGACGCAGTCTCCGGGCCCAACGAGCGGGACGAACAGCCCGCCCGCATGCTCGCTTCGCACGTTGGAAAGTGAGCTCTCCTCGATGCGCGCTGGTTCGATCGTGTCAGTTTCCGCGCAGGTAAAAATCTTGCGAGTTGGATGCCGTAATCGTAGCTGGAAACCGCTTCGAAGATATCCGCCGCGATAGAAGGTTACGAATTTGTTTCGGTGTGCGCGCTGACTGGTGGGATAATTTGGCGCCTACGAGCGAGGGATTGCGTCGGGGCATGTGATGGTTTGGCGCCTATGAATTGGGCGTCGTAGCTGCAGGAGTGCTTCGAGAGCTTGCTTGGCGCCTGCGGGTTGTTGCCTTGCTGCTATGCGCGAAGGGACTCGAACGCGCCTTCGATGAGGGCTTGGCCTGCAGAGCCCATCGCGCAGGCGAGGGCTGCGAGCTCGTTTAAGGTGAGCGTGCCAGGGTGGCGCTCCACTTGGGCGTATTCCGATATCGGCAAATCGATAGCGTCCGCACATTGCTGTGCCGTTAGCCCCGATATCTCGCGTGCGCGCGTGAGCCAGTTTTTCACGCCGCCTCCCTTTCCGTGAATTTGGCGCTATTAAGTTTAACGGGTAACAAGGCCTCGTCAATCGAGGGAATATGCAAGTTTGGTAGCATTGTTGCGGCAATGGGAGGTGCGCGTGGGCGATACGACGGACAATGCGATCGGCAACAACATCAGGGCGGTGCGCGTTGATGCGGGGTTGACCCAAACCGAGTTTGCGAAGCGCCTCCAAGTTTCTCAGACCACGGTTTCGTCGTGGGAGACGGGCGGCTCTCAACCGCGTCGCAGCAACCTCTTCATCCTGCTCAGCGAATTTCCCGGCCTCACTCTTGAGGATATCAACAGCGAGAAGAACGGCTTTGCTCGCCGGTCTCTTCGCCGCTCGAGCGATTCGCAACCTGAGCAAGCACCGTTGCTCGGGCGCGTGGCGGCGGGCGCTCCGCGCGACGCGTTTCCTATCGAGGAATACGTCGCTGTGCCGCATTCGCTGCACGAGCGTTACCCGAACGCGTTTTTCCTGCGCGTGTCCGGCGAATCGATGAACCGTGTGCTGCCGAACGGCTGCCTGGCGCTCGTTGTGCCCGAGTCCGAGGTGGTCAATGGGCACGTGTATGTGTTCGGGACGGAGAGCGGCGACTTCACGGTGAAGCGTGCAAGCGTCACCGAAGACCGCATAACGCTCATGCCCGATTCCTATCTTCCCGGATACGAGCCGATCGAGTTCACCCGAAGCGGCGAACACCCCCTCCCGCGCGTGATCGGGCGGGTGATGTGGTTCACCATGCCGGAGAGATTCCGCGTCTAACTTTCGATGCCAGCGGGCTGGAACTTGTGCGTTTTTTCGTGAAATACCAGTTTAGAGGTGCGTGAAAGCAAGTCGCGTGAACCACGTGCCGCGAAACTTTCCCGCAAAGGTGCGACAGGTGCGTCTAGGCGGGGCGGGTGCGCCTTCGCCGCCGCTGCGAAAACGGCCGTATGGCATCGGTTGCCTGGAAATCGTCTTGGTCCCGTTCCTCTCTTATCTCGAAATCGACTCGTCGCGGACAAAAATCGCCGATATGTGAGGAGTTGCATTCGGAAAACTTTATGTTGAAATTTCTGACCTGGGAAAACGCGTGGGGCGAGTTCGCGTATCCCCTCATTCGCCTTCGAATGGCTCACATATCGGCGATTTCTGTCCACGACTTCGCTAATTCAGGAAAGAAGCTTGCTCGCGCGGCGCCGATCTTGATGTGGGGGCGCGGTGGAAGTGGGCACGCCGCGCGGCATCGCGCTTATACTTGGGGCATGGCTAACAACGATCAGGGATACGATCCGTTCGAGCCGGGCCATTCCACGCCCGAGTTCGAGCAGTTCGCACGCGAAAATCAAAAATATCGGAAGGCGAGTCACGCTCGCGGCGGCGCGGGTGGACAAAAGCGCATGCCATCGTCGGGTGCGCGCTCGCGCTCGGCTGCTGCGGGCGGTGCAGGGCCGCGGGCAGCGGGTTCTCGCAATGCGAACTCGCGCGTGGCCAGCTCCCGCAGCGGCTCGCCTCGCGCTGCGGCTTCTGCGGGTAGGGGAGGCTCGCCGTCCTCTGGCTCGGCGGGAAGGCACGCTTCGCACGGCGCAGGCAAGACGCTACCGCAGACGCGTGCTGCCGACAGCCGCAAAACGGCAGGTCGTACGGCTGCCCCCATGCAGAAGGCCTCCTCGCGCTCGTCGCGGTCCGCATCTCCGCAGCCGCTCCAGCAAACACCCGAGCCTCAGCCCGTGCTCGCTCGCGCGCACAGCAAGGCTCACAATGTCATAGGCGTCCTTGTCTGCGTGCTGCTGGCGATCGCGCTCGAGGTGTTCGGCTACAACTTCCAGTTCTTCTACTCCATGACCTATCCCGATGCGGGAAGCTATCTCGTCAATGGCGCGCAGCCCTCGCAAGTGGGAACGATTACGCTCGATTCCTCGTCGAGCTCGTTTGAGATCACGGGGCTCAACTCCACGGTACGTTCCATTCATTTCACACCGGTGCTCTCCGATGCCGCAGGTGCCGCGAAGGCGACCGACAGCAAGATCCAAGTCGTCATCTCGCTCGCCGACGAGGGCAACGCGAACTACTACGCGAACCCCGCCGTATCGGTCGACCCCGCCGACCCCGCGACTACTTACATCTCGCTCGACCCCGCTGGCAAGTGCCATTCCATCAAGGTGAACATGACGAACTTGAAGGATATCGGCGCAGTTCAGGTGTCGGGTATCTCGCTCAATCAGAAGGTTCCGTTCGATTTCGACCCCCTGCGCGCGGGCTCGGTGCTCGCCATCCTGCTCGTGCTCTTCGCGCTGCGTCCGGCATCAGGGCTCTACAGCCGTGTTCGCGACTCGCGCCTGGCGAGCCACCGTATTCTGCTTGTCGTGCTCGTCGTCGTGCAGTGCGTGGTCGTGCTTGCGCTCGTGCTCTCCAACTCGCACTACGTGTCCTTGACGCAGACGCCGTCCTACGAGAACCAGTTCCAGTATCAAAAGCTCGCCGTCGCGCTCACTCAGGGGCATCTGTACTTGAACGACGTGCCCTCCGACGCGCTGCAGGCGATGGCGAACCCCTACGATACGCAGGCGCGTGCGGCGCAGGGCGTGCCCTATCTTTGGGACCATGCGTACTTCCACGGGAAGTATTACGTCTACTTCGGCATCTTGCCGTGCCTGGTGTTCTATGTGCCCTGGCTGCTTGTGGCGCACACGGGCTTCCCGACGTGGCTCGGCATCGCCATCTGCGACTGCATCTATGCGGCGGGGCTTCTGTACCTGCTCTCGGCGGTGTGCCGTCGTTGGTTCCCGCGCACGTCGATCGGAGTGCTCGTGGTGCTCGACGTGATGCTGTTCGTCGCGGGCGGCGGCATCATCCTCGCGCGTACGCCGTCGATGTATTTCATGCCCGAGGCGATGTCGCTCGCACTCGTCTCGTGGGGCCTGGGGCTATGGGTCTCAGGTACCTCGCGCGGCTATATCGAGCGGGGGAAGATCGTGCTCGGCGCGCTGCTCATCGCGCTCACCATGGCCTCCCGCCCGCAGATGGTGCTCTCCGCGGTGTTCGGCCTCGTCCTTTTCTGGCCGTTTTTGCGCGACTCGAAGGGCGATCGTGGGGCTAGACGGGACGTCATGGGCGCCTTCAAGGTGGCGATGGGGCCGTTTGTACTGGTCGCCGTCGCGGTGCTTGCCTACAACGCCGCGAGGTTCGGCTCACCGTTCGATTTCGGCGCGAACTACAACCTCACCACGAACGACATGACCCACCGAGGGTTCCACCTCGACCGTATTCCGTTCGGGCTCTATGCATACTTGTTCCAGCCGCCCGTGTTCGGCAGCCAGTTCCCGTTCCTTCGACAGGCCTACCTCGACCCGGCGTACCAGGGCATCACCATCTACGAGCCCATGTTCGGCGGTTACTTCTTCCTGTACCCGATGGCGCTGGCTGTTCTGGGCATCGTCATCGGGCGCGTGCGCGCACAGCTTAAGGAGAAGCGACTTTTGCCGCTGTTCGTGGCGCTTGTGTGCGTGGCCTTCGCGCTGTGCATCTTCGATTTGCAGGGCGCGGGCATCCTCATGCGCTACGTGTGCGATTTCGGGTTGTTCTTCGCACTGGCGGGCGCGATTGTGTTCCTTGCGCTTCTGCAGGTCAAGAGTGAAAAGCGCCTCACGAAAGATTGGACGACGCAATTCTCTGCCGTAGGCTCGCGCGGGTCTGTCGCGGCGGCGGACGAGGGCGCAGAAACCGTATCGGTGTACCGTATCTCGCTGTACTTCATGTTCGCGACGCTTGTGCTCATGGTGATCATGAACGTGATGCTCTGGAATGTTTTCGGCATGTATTGATGTCGGCGCGTCCCTCGCTGTTCCTCGCTTGCCTTTGTCCTTCGCGCGTTTTCTCTCTTGCATATACCCCTAGCGGGTATATAATGCCGGCTGAAAGATACCTCCAGGGGGTATGTGAAAGAAAGGAAAGATTGCGATGGCGAAGGCTAACGGCAAATGCACGGCGGAGGCTGCGGGTAAGGTCTCGGCTGATGGTGAGCCCGCTGCTTGCGAAAGCAAGGGCGCGCGTGCGCAAAACTGCTGCTGTCACCATAAGGCAACGCCGCGGTCCGAGGAGCTCCAGCACAACCTGCAGAAGCGTCTCAATCGTGCAATTGGCCAGCTCAACGGCGTGAAAGCCATGATCGATGACAACCGCTACTGCGGGGACGTCTTAACGCAGCTCGCTGCTGCGGAGTCTGCCGTGCACTCCATTTCCGCCATCCTTCTGCAAAACCACCTGGAGACCTGCGTTGTCGAGCAAATCGAGGCGGGCAACACCGCCATCATCGACGAGGCGATGCAGCTCATCAAGAAGTTTGCGAGGTAGAAGATGACCCAAAAACAAACCTTCGACGTTTCGGGCATGACGTGCGCCGCCTGCTCCGCCCGCGTCGAGAAGACGACCTCGGGCGTCGCTGGCGTTGAGCACGCTGTGGTGAACCTGCTGAAGAACTCGATGGAGGTGGAATACGACGGAAATCCCGCCACACTCGCCGCGATCAGCGCGGCGGTCGAGAAGGCGGGCTACGGTGCCGCGCCCCGAGTCGAGGCCGCTGCAGCCGCAGGTGCCCCGAGCGGCGCAGCTCCCTCGGCCGCGCGGGAAAACGCCGCCGCGAAGGAGGCGGCGCACGTGCGCATGCGGCTCATCGTGTCGTTCGTGTTTACCATCCCCTTGTTCTACTTATCCATGGGGCACATGTTTGGGTGGCCCATCCCCAGCATCTTCCTGGGCCATGAGAACATGCTCACGTTTGCGTTTACCCAGTTCCTGCTCTTGTTACCCGTGGTTTTCGTGAACTTCAAGTTCTTCCGCGTGGGCTTCAAGACGCTCTTCCACGGCTCGCCGAACATGGACTCGCTCATCGCGCTGGGGTCGACTGCCTCGACGGTCTACGGCATCGTCGCGATCTACCGTATCGGCTGGGGAATGGGGCACGGCGACGTTGATTTTGCGCACATGGCGGCGATGGATTTGTACTTCGAGTCGGCGGCGATGATCCTCACGCTGATTACGTTGGGCAAGTACTTTGAGGCGCGCGCGAAGGGGAAGACCACCGACGCGATTGCGCAGCTTATGGACCTCTCTCCGAAAACGGCGATTCGCCGCAACGTCGACGGTGCCGAGGAAGAAGTCCCTGTCGATCAGGTGCGACCGGGGGATATCCTCATCGTTCGCGCCGGTGCGGGCGTGCCTGTCGACGGAGTGGTGATCGAAGGCGCGGGCACGGTCGACGAGTCCGTCATCACGGGCGAAAGCGTACCGGTGGAAAAGGGCGTGGGGGCTGCGGTTACGGGTGCGACGGTGAACCGCACGGGATGGTTTGCCATGCGCGCCGAGCGCGTGGGCGCAGACACCGTGCTCGCGGGGATCGTGCGCATGGTCGACGAGGCGACAAGCTCTAAGGCGCCTATCGAAAAGCTCGCCGACAAGATTTCGGGCGTGTTCGTGCCCGTGGTCATCGCGATTGCGCTTATCATCTTCATCATCTGGATGTTTGTCGGCGCAGGTGTGGCGACCGCTCTTTCCCACGCGATCAGCGTGCTCGTCATCTCGTGCCCTTGCGCTTTGGGACTCGCCACCCCGACCGCCATCATGGTGGGGACGGGACGCGGTGCTGCGAACGGCATCCTCGTGAAGTCGGCAGAGGCGCTGCAGACCGCGCACGGCGTGAAGACGGTCGTTCTCGACAAGACAGGAACCATCACGAAGGGCGCGCCCGAGGTATGCGAGGTGCTGGTGGTCGAGGGGCGTTACGACAGCGCTTCGAGCGCCGCGGGTCGCGTCGGTGGAGCCCCGAGCTCGGCAGATGGCTTCGGTGGCGCCCACAAAGCAAGTTCCGCACGAGCCGAACAGTCCAGTGGACTGTTCGTGCGAGTCAGGACTGCCGAGCGACTGGGTGCTGCCGAAGCCATTCAAACCTCTCATGTTGACGCTCAAACACTCGCCTTCCTTTCCCTTGCCTACTCGCTCGAGAAGCGCTCGGAGCACCCGCTCGCGCAGGCGATCGTGGCATATGCCGAGGCGCGCGGCGTCGCAGCTCAGGAAGTCCAGACCTTCGAGCAGATTCCCGGCGGCGGGCTTCGCGGCGTGGTTGCGGGGCGCACCTGCCTTGCCGGTAACGCGCGGCTCATGGAGAATGGCGGCGTCGACGTGGCTGCAGTGTGCGAGCAGGCACAATGCCTGGCCGATGAGGGCAAGACGGTGCTCTTCTTCGCAGTCGACGGTGAGCTCGCGGGCCTTATCGCGCTGGCTGACGAGCCCAAGCCCCGAAGCGCTGCAGCGCTTGCCGAGCTCTCGCGCATGGGTATCCGGACCGTCATGCTCACGGGCGACAACGAGCGCACGGCGCAGGCCATCCAAAAACGCGTCGGCACCGACGACGTCATTGCCGGCGTGTTGCCTCAGGGTAAGGAAGAGGTCATCCGCGACCTGCAGAAACAGGGGACAGTTGCCATGGTGGGCGACGGCGTGAACGACGCTCCCGCCTTGGCGCGTGCCGATGTGGGCATTGCCATCGGCGCAGGCACCGACATCGCTATCGACAGCGCCGATATCGTGCTCATGAAAAGCGACCTGGCCGATGTGCCTGCGGCGATCTCGCTTTCGCGCGCGACCATGCGCAATATCAAGCAGAACCTGTTCTGGGCGCTCATTTACAATGTGATTTGCATCCCCGTGGCGGCCGGTGCGCTCTCGTTCGCGGGCGTAACCTTGAACCCCATGATTGCTGCGGCGGCGATGTCGTGTAGCTCGGTGTGCGTGGTGTCGAACGCGCTTCGCCTGCGAGGTTGGAAGCCTGTGGTGCTCGGCGAGGTGGCATCGGCGCTGGAACCCGATGCCGCACCCGATGCCGCATCCGGGGCTGCGCTCGCAAGCGAGGCGGGTGTGCCCGCGACGGACGGGCCCTCTGCGGAAGACGGCGACGAGTCGCCCGTTTCCGCTGGTCATAGCCAAGAAATGCAAACCGTGAAACCGAAGGAGATCATCATGGAAAAGAAGCTGTCCGTCGAAGGAATGATGTGCCAACATTGCGTTGCCCACGTGAAGAAGGCGCTCGAGGGCGTCGAGGGCGTGGAAGAGGCCGTGGTCGACCTCGATTCCAACAGCGCGACGGCGAAGCTCTCTGCCGACGTGGCCGACCAGGTGCTTGTCGACGCCATCGCCGATGCGGGATACGAAGCGAAGGTCGTCGAGTAGCAAGACGCCTCCTTCGTGGTCAAAAGAAAGAGTTGTGCGTTGTTGTTGGCTCGCTAAAGTGACATTCACTCTGCAGTTGCACCCCACATTACCCAAATTTGGGGTGTACTGCGACAATTCTCGACTCTCACCCATTTGAAAGAAAAAACGAACGCGCACAACTCGCTCAGTTGACCACGAACTTGCCCTACTGCTCCACGAGGCGTTGCGAGCACCTATCCACTGCGATTTTGAGGGCAAGCAATGCCCTCGCCCCCCTAATCCGCGAAAGCCCACCGGAAGGAACAAACCCATGGCTAAGACAGCCGAACCGAACACAACCCCCGCACTCGATGGGCGCCCGCTCGTTGCGCGCACATCCCCTCTCGAGGATCGATGGGGAAGGCTCTCCATCGTGTTCGGCCAGGACGGCGTCGAGCTTCTTGCTGACAAGAAAGTGCTCCTCTTCGGTTTGGGCGGCGTCGGCTCGAACTGCCTTGAGCCCCTCGTGCGCGGCGGTATCGGATCGTTTGTGCTGGTTGATTGCGATGTTGTGCAGCCCTCGAATGTGAACCGCCAGGCGGTTGCTTGGGAGAGCACCATCGGTCGACGCAAGACGGACGTCGCGTGCGAGATGGTGCGCGCGATCAACCCCGAGGCCCAGGTGGAAACGGTCGACGAGTTCGTCCTGACCGAGAACCTGCCTGCCTTCCTTGACGCGCACGGTGACGTCGACTTCGTGATCGACGCAATCGACACGGTCTCCGCGAAAATCGCCCTCGCGAAGCTGTGCGAGGATCGGGGCCTTCCGCTCGTGTGCTCAGCGGGTGCAGCGGATCGCTTCTTCCCCGAGCGCCTTTCGTTTGCGAACATCTACGATACGCACGATTGCGGGCTTTGCCGAATCTTGCGCAAAGAGGCACGCAAGCTCGGCATCAAACGCTGGACCATCCTGTACTCCGATGAGCCCTCGGCGCGCGAGCTTTTGGGCACCCCGCGCCTGCCCGAGCCCGAGCAAGTGCCCGGTGAGCGACGCCGGAAGCTTCCGCTCGGCACAACTTCCTGGATGCCTCCCATCATGGGACAAATGATTGCGGGCTATGTGATCTGCTCGCTTATGGGTTTGGAAAACGGCGGGCGATCGCTATGATGGAGGGGATCCCGCTCATCGACACGCACTGCCACCTGGACTTTGCGGGCAATGCGGCGGAACTTGCTGCCGCTTATGCTGCATGCGGCGGTGCGCTTTCGGGAACCTGCGATCCGCGGGATTTCGATCGCGTGTGCGCGATGCTCGCCCCCTACGCCCCGCGCGTGCGGGTTGGCTTGGGGCTTCACCCGTGGTGGGTCGCCGATGGCACTTGCGGGGAAGGGGAAGTCGCGCTGTTCGAGCGCCTGGCTCCCGCCGCGCCTCTTATCTCGGAAGTGGGGCTTGACTTTCAGCCGCGACGCGCCGATACGCGCGATGCGCAAATCGAGGCGTTCGAGCGCGTCTGCGTTGCTGCCGCGCGCCCTTCAGCGAAATTCCCGCGACGCATTATGTCCATCCACTCGTCGGCGGCAGCGGCCTGCGTGCTCGATGTGCTCGAACGCACGGGGTGTCTCGATGCTTGCATCTGTATTTTCCACTGGTTCTCCGGCTCGCAAGAGGAGCTGACTCGCGCAATCGACGCGGGCTGCCTCTTCTCGGTGAACGAGCGCATGCTCAAAACGAAACGTGGCCGCGCCTATGCGCGCGCAATTCCCAAAGATCGCCTGCTCGTCGAGACCGACTTCCCGAGCAAGCCTACCCCTATGACGATTTCCCAAGACGTCGCTCCGCGCCTCGAGCGCACGATGTCGTTGCTCACTGCAGCTCGCGGTGACGATGAGCGCTCGCTGGCATCGGCCATTGCCGCCGCAAGCAAGCGGCTTCTTCTCCCGTAGAGAGGCAATTCGAGGTTCAAAAGTTTTCCGTGGTATATTTAACGAGGAAGCCATGGTAAACTTCTTGTGATTTGCTAGTTATATCGAACAGTAAGTAGGTACAACGTGTGAACGAACAGACTGCCCAAATTGAGCAAAATATCCCAATTGAACAGGCAAAACAAGAAAACTTTCGCCTGCGCCACGGCCTGTGGGCGGCGGGAGGCTTTCTCTTCTTCGCTCTGGGGATGGTGGGCGCAGTGTTGCCGATTCTGCCTACAACGCCGTTCATCCTGGTGGCCGCCTTCTGCTTTGCGCGCAGCTCCGATCGTCTGAACAGCTGGTTTAAAGGCACGAAGGTCTACAAGATGGTGTTTGAGGGCTATATGACCAAGCGCCCCATGACGCTGCGGGCGAAGCTCACCATTCTCGTGCCCGTTACCGCGCTTTTGGCTGTGAGCTTTGCCATGATGAGCAACGTCCCTGTTGGCCGTGCAATTGTTGCCGCCGTGTGGGTGGGGCATATCGTCTATTTCGGGTTCATAGTGAAAACTGAGCGCTAGGACGCTGCCCCACGTCAGCTGGGACGGTTTCGAAAGCCGAAGCTCTCGCCCGAGGTGATTTCGCTCCGGGTCAGAGCTCTTTGCGGCTTGCGCCCTTTTCGCCCATGCGCCTAACGGCCTTCAGCCTTGCGACCCCCCTGCTGCCTTTCGCTGTAGAGGTGGCGCCCATCGCCGACCCCCCCTCCTCGTGCGGATGACGCTGGTCATTGCGCTTGCGCTCCTGTACTATAGGGCGGTTTGGTGATTCGATGGGGAAGGAAAGCGGCCGCGTGAGGCGAATGGGCGAAAGCGATCGTGCCACGATGGTGGGCTTTCTTGCGCTCGTGTTTTGGAGCATGATGTTCGGGTTTGTGCGCCTGACCTCGCAGGGTTTCGGCGTCTTGCTCGGCGGTGCGCTCATCTACACGCTTGGCGCGATCTCGCTGTTCATCGTTTTGCGCCCATCGCGGCCGAGCGCTTATTCCTTGAAGTACTTCCTAGTCAGCGGCGGGCTTTTCGTGTTCTACGAGGCCGCCATAAGCGCCTCGATCGGCCTTGCTGCCTCGTCCACGCAAACGGTCGAGCTCAGCATGGTGAACTACCTTTGGCCCTCACTTACCGTTCTTTTGAACTCCACGGCGATGCGCGGTGCGCGCGGATTCGCCCGTGCTTTGCCGGGTGCTGCGGTCGCGACGGTGGGCGTAATGCTCGCTATCGAGGGAGATGCCGGCCTTGACGCGGGCGTCGTCGCGGCGGATATCTCCTCGAATCCGCTTCCGTTCGCCCTGACGCTCGCGGCGGCGCTTGCCTGGGCGTCCTATTCCGTCGTCACGCCGCGCATCACGAACGGCAAGGATGCTACGCCCTATTTCATGATCGGCGTCGCGGCGGTGTTCTGGGTGATGTTCGCCACCTCGGGCGCGCCTGTTCCCCAAAGCATGCCGTCTATCGGGTCGATTCTGGCGCTTCTTGCCGCGATGGGCTCGATCGCCGCAGGGTACGCGTGCTGGAACCACGGACTGCTGTTCGGCAACGTGTCGCGCATGGCGCTAGCGTCGTACGCGGCGCCCTTTCTCTCGGTGGTGGCAAGCTCGATCATCTTGGGGCTCGCGCTGCCTGGGCTTTTCTGGGCAGGCGTTGCCTTCGTCATTGCGGGTTCGTTGTTGAACCTGCTCATGGGCAAGCGCACGGAGGGTCGTGAAAAAGCCTAGCCCGGAAAGGGGGCTTAGGGCGCCTTTCGATAGAAGCGGCGTTTTCAAGCTGCCCGCAGCGCTGGCGGCCTTTGCTGCGCTGTCGAGCGCATTCCCTTTGCGTCCTGACAGCTCGTTTTCTCACCGTTTGTCCGCTTTAATTCTGGTTTCGCGCGAATTTGCCGCTTTGCGCTGGTCTTTCGCTCGTTCTTCCAATACCATCAAGGTCGATTTAACCTTATCTTTACGGAGGAATCCCCCATGCATCCTTGCGCCGATGCCGAAGCGCTCGCCTTCGCCCAATCCGAACCTGCAGGAACCCGCACCGCCGCGCTCGTTCGCGATGCTGCCGCGTCCGCTGAGGGCGCCATCATCGAGTGGCGTCGATTATTTCATAAGCATCCTGAGGTTTCGGGGCAGGAATCGCATACGCAGGAGATGCTCTGCGACGAGCTCGATCGCCTGGGGGTGGAATATCGACGCCTCGACAACAACGGCATCATCGCGACGATTCGCGGGGGGGCCCCTGGGTCCTATAATGCAGCCGGTGTCCCTGCGCGTCGCGTGGCCCTTCGCGCCGACATCGATGCGCTTCCTGTGACCGAGGACACGGGCGTGCCGTTCGCCTCCGAGAACGAGGGCGTCATGCATGCGTGCGGCCACGATGCGCACATGGCCATGATGCTCGGTGCGATCCGCATTCTTCTCGAGACGAAATCGCAGCTCAAGGGCGAGGTTCGTATCTTGTTCCAGCCTGCTGAGGAAATCTCGATAGGCGCGCTCTCCATGATCGACGCCGGCGCGCTCGACGGCGTCGACGCCATTTACGGCGCGCACATCTGGAGCGAGGTCGATGCGGGCACGGTGTCGTGCGCGCCGGGGCAGCGCATGGCCAACACCGACTGGTTCCACATCGACATCGAGGGCGTCTCCGCGCACGGCTCCATGCCGCACAAGGGTGTCGACGCCGTCGTCGTGGGGGCGGAGATGGTGAACGGGCTGCAGGTGCTCGTCAGCCGCGACGTGTCGCCGTTCGACCCGGTCGTGGTCACCGTGGGCGAGTTCCACGGTGGCGAGGCGCGCAACGTTATGGCTGGTCACGCCTATCTTTCGGGAACGGTGCGCACCTGGACCGAAAAGCTGCGCCGCGAAGTTCCCGATCGCCTCGAGCGCATCGTGAGCAAGATAGGGCACGCTTTCGGGGCCAAGGTGAAGTTCACGTTTGAGGAGGGCAATGCGGGCCTCTCGAACGACCCGGTGTGCGCGGAGGTTGCGCGGCGTGCGGTCGTGGACATGCTGGGGAAGTCCGCAGTTTCGGACTACCGCGGCACGCTCTCGGGCGAGGACTTCAGCGAGTACCTGAACATCGTGCCCGGCGTGTTCTGCTTTGTCGGCACGAGAAATCCCGAGGTCGGGGCTTCGCACCCGCAGCACAGCTGCCATTTCGCCATCGACGAGAGCGTGCTCGCGAAGGGCAGCATGGTTGCCGCCCAATGGGCCTGCCGCATGCTGGCGGCGGAATAGCGGGCATCGTCGTGCGCACTTTGCGGGTTCCCTGAGGGCTCGCGGCTGCTTGCGGGCGCTCCGCCCCGATGCTGGCGGAGATTCCTTGCGGCGGCGCATGTCGGGCTCTCGCGTGCCTTCCCCGAAAAACCATCATTTGTTCGCTGTGTTAGCCATGCAAAACTTGCCACTTGCTGCTATGATTGAACGTGAGAAAACAGCTGCGCACCCACACTTGCAAACACACTCCGCGTGCATACCACGTAAGCGATTCGAGGCATATCCATGGCGTTCGTACATTTGCACAATCACACCGAATATTCCCTGCTCGACGGCTTGACCCATGTGAAGGACATGGTCCGTCGCGCTGCCGATCTCGACATGCCGGCGGTGGCTATCACCGACCACGGCGTTATGTCGGGCGTGCCGGAGCTGTGCGACGCGTGCACGGCGGTCGAGAAGGAGACGGGCAAGAAGGTCAAGCCCATCTACGGCTGCGAGGTCTACTTCACCACCGACGAGGAGCTGCGCAAGGACGTAAAGCCGAAGCTGTACCATCTGCTGCTCCTTGCGAAGACCAACGAGGGCTATCACAACCTGTTGCACCTGGTCAGCGAATCGCATGTCGACAACTTCTACTACAAGCCGCGCACGACGTTCTCCATGCTGCAGAAGTACGGCCACGGCATCATTGGCTCGTCCGCGTGCATCGCGGGCATCATCCCGAAGCTTCTGGACAACCGCCAGTTCGACGACGCGGTCGAGTGGGCGCGCCGTTTCGCGACCTGCTTCGACGAGGGCGACTTCTATATCGAGCTGCAAAACCAGGGCCTGCGCACCGACGCCGGCACGACGCAGACCGAGCTCAACCGCCAGCTCACTAAGGTCGCCCAGCTTGCGGGCCTAAAGACCATCGCCACGAACGACTTCCACTACCTTAAGAAGGAAGACGCAAAGGCACAGGACATCATGCTGTGCATCGGCACGGGTTCGGCGGTGAACGACGCGAACCGCATGCGCTTCGAGAACGACGAGTTCTACATGAAGACGGAAGAGGAGATGCGCGAGGCGCTCTCCGAGTTCCCCGAGGCGTGCGACAATACGGTCGAGGTGGCCGAAAAGATCGACGTTGTGCTCGAGCGCGACTCCATTCTGCCGCGTTTCCCCTTGCCAGAGGGTGAAACCGAGGAAAGCTGGTTTCGCAAGCAGTGCGAGTGGGGCTTGAAGAAGCGCTACGGCGACCCGGTGCCCAAAGAGGCATGGGATCGCTATGAATACGAGGCTGGCATCATCTTGCAGCAAGGCTTCCCGGCGTACTTCCTCATCGTGCAGGAATACATTTCCTGGGCCCGCAGCCAGGGAATCGGCGTCGGCCCGGGCCGTGGCTCGGCTGCAGGCGCCATCTGCACTTACGCCATGGGCATTACCGACCTCGACCCGCTTCCCAATGGGCTTCTGTTCGAACGCTTCCTGTCGCCCGAACGCGTGGAGATGCCCGATATCGACGTTGACTTCGAGGATGAACGTCGCCAGGAAGTCATCGAGCATATTAAAGAAGTCTACGGCGAGGACCATGTGTCGGGCGTTATCACGTTCGGCAAACTGCAGGCGAAAAACGCCGTGCGCGATGCTGCGCGCGTGCTCGACTACCCCTACAGCGTGGGCGACCGCATCTGCAAGATGATCGGCGACGAGCTCGGCATCACCATCGACAAGGCGCTCGAGACGAACCCCGACCTAAAGAAGGCATACGACGGCGAAGAGGACGTGCGACAGGTTGTCGATGCTGCGAAGTCAATCGAAGGGCACGTGCGCGGCGAAGGCGTGCATGCCTGCGCGACCATCATCTGCCGCGACCCCATGGCCGACCACGTGCCCATGAAGCGCGACACCAAAGGCGGCGGCATCATCACGCAATATGACGGCCACTACACGCCTGACCTGGGCTTGCTTAAAATGGACTTCCTTGGACTGCGCACTTTGGGCGTGCTATCGCGCGCGTGCCGCAACGTCGAGCAGACCACTGGCGTCAAGATGGTGCCCGAGGAGATTCCTACCGACGACGAGGGCGCCTTCGCCCTTATGCGCTCGGGCAACATGGACGGCCTGTTCCAGGTAGAAGGCTCGCTGTACGTGAGCCTGTTCGCACGGCTCCCACCGCGCCGCTTCTCCGACATCGTCGCATCGATCGCCCTCAACCGTCCGGGCCCGCTCGAGTCCGGCATGGTCGACGACTATGTGAAGGTGGCGAGCGGCAAGACGCCCGTCCACTACTACGACGAACGCCTGCGCCCTGTGCTCGAGGAAACCTACGGCACCATGGTCTACCAGGAACAGATCATGCAGGTGTCCATGGTGATGAGCGGCTTTTCCGCCGGCAAGGCAGACAAGCTGCGCAAGGCAATGGGCAAGAAGAAAATCGACATCATGCGCCTGCTCCAGGAAGACTGGAACAACGGTGCCGTCGAGAACGGCTACTCACTCGACATCGCGAAGAAGATTTGGGATGACGCGGAGAAGTTCGCTAAGTACGCGTTCAACAAGTCGCACTCGGCTGCATACTCCATCCTGGTCATGCGCACGGCGTACCTGAAGGCGCATTACCCTAACGAGTACATGGCCGCAGTGCTGTCGAGCTACATGGGCAACACCGACCGCCTCATCCGCTACATCGCGAGCTGCAACCACAACGGCACGCCCGTGCTGCCGCCGGACATCAATTCCTCGAATGCCGAGTTCACCCCGGTTAAGGACGGCATCCGCTTCGGGCTCGTCGGCGTGCGCGGCGTCGGGCGCAACGTGGCCGACGCCATCATTGCGGAGCGCGAGGAAAACGGCCCGTTCACCAGCCTGCACGACTTCGTGAACCGCGTCGACGCGAAATGCTTTAACCGCAAGACGCTTGAAGCGCTCATCAAGGGCGGCGCCTTCGATTCGACGGGGTACACGCGCAAGCAGCTCATGTACTTCCTGGAGGAAACGCCGCTGCTTGAGAACGCCTCGAAGCGCCAGAAGGATCGCGACGCCGGCCAGGTGAGCATGTTCGACCTGTTCGCCGCCGATGAGGATTCCGGTTTTCAGGAGGACGTGCCTGCGCCCGACGGCATCGAGTGGGACAAGCGCACCAAGCTTGCCTACGAGAAGGAAATCATGAAGATCTACGTGTCTGAGCACCCGCTTGCACCGTACGAGAGCGCGATTTCCCGCATGACGAAGTTCCAGCTGGGCGACTTGACCGAGCGCACGAAGGAAATCAAGTCGGCGACGTTCGTCGGCATGGTGTCCAATGTGGTGACCAAGCTCACCAAGCGCGGTACGAAGATGGCCACGTTCACGATCGAGGACACGACGGGCCACATGGAGTGCATCTGCTTCAAGTACGACGAGAACGCAGAGGCCATCCATGAGGATGCCATCGTGAAGATCAAGGGCAAGTTCGAGCACAGCGACCGCGGCAACCAGATCATGGCGTTCGAGATCGAGGAAATCGAGCTGAACGAAGAGGATGCTCGACCTTCGCATCTGCAGCTCAACGTGCCGTCGTGCGAGTTCGACCAGCAAAAACTGTTGCGCTTGAACCGTATCTTGCAGTCGTATCCGGGCCGCGATGGGGTTGTGCTCCTCGTCACGCAGTCCGACGGCCGCCGCTTCCGCGCGGAGCTGCCGGTCACGGTCGACTCGGGCTCGCCGGTTATGCGAAGTGAGCTGCAGGATTTGTTCGGACGTGGCGCGCTGATCGCATAGAGAGTTTGCTATCGCTGGCCCGGGGATTGACCTCGGGCCAGCGTTTTCTTCTCCCCGATAGCTCATTGCAGGTCGCAGCGCTGCAGGTTGCCCGTGACTTGCCTCAGGTTGCCTCCCTTGGCTCTTCGCTGGTCGGTGCTTCGCGTCCCCCTGGCTCGCTGCAGGTCGCCGAATCTCGCCCCGGGCTCTTTGCAGTTCGCTGTAGCTCGATATGAGGTTCGCCGCCTTATTGCTTGTCGTGTTCGCGCGCAAATGAGGTATCATGCTCGATATGGATAATGTCAAAAACAACATGACGCTTTCGCTTGCCGTCGCCTACAATGGCAAGCCTTTCAGCGGCTTTGCGCGCCAGCCTGGCCAACTTACGGTGCAGGGCGAGCTGGAACATGCGCTTGAGCTGCTGTTCCGCCGCGAGGTTGAAACCACGTGCGCCGGCCGCACCGACGCGGGCGTCCATGCGCGCGCTCAAGTCGTGAGCTTTGATATCTCGCCTGATGAATTGCGTGATCGTACGCTTGAAAGTCTCGCCCGGTCGATGAATGCGCTCACGCATGAGGCCATCGTCGTGCGCTCGGTCGACGAGCGCGAACTCGGCTTCTCCGCCCGCTTCGACGCGACGGAGCGCGAGTACCGCTACTTCATCTGCACCGAGCCCGCACTGCCCATCTTCCTGCGCGATTTCTCGTGGCATATCCCGAAGCCGCTCGATGTCGAGGCTATGCGCGAGGCGTCCCGCACGCTCATCGGCGAGCACGATTTCAAGAGTTTCTGCATGGCGGCAAGCGCGGTGGGGAAGCCGACGTGCCGCAATGTGCATGAAATCTCGTTCGCTCAAGAAGAGGTGATGGGGGAGCGGGCCGTCGTCATCACGGTGAAGGGCAATGCGTTTCTCCACTCCATGGTGCGCACCATCGTGGGCACGCTTGTCATGGTCGGCCGCGGCCAGCGGAAGCCCGAATGGGTCGCCGACGTGCTCCAGGCGTGCGACCGGTGCGCTGCAGGGGAGAACGCACCTGCAGCCGGTCTTGTTTTCTGGAACGTGAGCTACGACGGCGTAAGGGACCACATCTGATCATGGTGGAGCGAAAGACACCTTTTCGTGGTAAGCGTGAGTACGTCACGTTCGGCGATGGGTTTCCCGGCTTTGGGGAATCCGACGAGCACAAGGCTTCGCGCTGGAATGCGGACCTCTTCGAGGAAGCGCCTGTTTCGGAACCTGAGAATGCGCCTGTTGCCTATACGGGTGATGAGGATTTCTCGACGCGTGGTCGCTACAGCGGAGTTGGCGTAATCGTCGACGAGACGGGGGAGTTCGACCCTGAACCTGTGCGCTGTGGGAGCGCGGGGCCTCTGACAGGAAAGAATGCGGAATCCGTGCGCCGAGACAGCATGGAGTCTGTGCTGGTCAAGAGCCCCGAACCTGCGCGCCGAGAGAACCCCAAGTCGGTCGCGACCGCAAGTAGCTCCAAGTCGGCCGCCTCTGCGCACAGCCCCGAATCAGCGCAATCTGTCGAGGCTAAGCTCGACCTCTCGCTGTTCCGCGAGCTCTATCGAAGCCGAGACGGGCGCCTCGTCTTCTTCGAGCATTGTGCGACCGGCCATCTCGCCGCCGTCGACGCATCGAAGCTCGTGTAAGCTGAGCATCCTCGGCTTCGGGTGCCGTCGACTCATTCCACCGCCCTACGTTTAATCGCACGGACTTAAGCGGGGAGTAATAAGCACGCTAACGAATAACGCCCCTTGCATCGATTGGTCGAGCAAGGGGCGCTGCTGTTCTCGCCGTAGGGACGAATTCGTTAGCGTGCTTCGGGCTTTTCCGGCACGGTGCGATCGACGAAGTAGATCTTGTACCACATGAGGAACATGTACACGATCCAAATCTTGCGCGAGCGATCGGCTCCCGCCTTGTGCTCGTCGAGCAGGCGAACCAGCTCATCGGTGTTGAAGAACTCGCGCGCGATGTCGCCTGTGAACCATTCCTTCACCATGGTGTAGTAGCGCTCCTCGCGCAGCCAATTCACAACCGGCACAGGGAAGCCGAGCTTCTCCTTCTGAGCCCAGTCCTTCGGGATGGCGAACTCCGCAGCGTCGCGCAGTGTGAGTTTCGTCTGTTGCTCGTTTGCCTTGAGCGACGTGGGGATGGTGGCCGACAGATCGAACACGCGGCGATCGAGGAAGGGTACGCGCGATTCAAGCGAATGAGCCATCGACATTTTGTCGGTCTTGAGCAGGATGTCGCCCACCAGCCAGAAGTACAAATCGACATACTGCATGCGCGTCGTCTCGTCGAGATCGGCGACTTCTGCGTACACGGGCGCCGTGAGCGACTGCGGGATAGGGGCGTTGCAGCCGCCCTTGAGCAGGCTTGCGCGCTCCTCGGGTGTGAAGGCGACGCCGTTCGCGTTGGTGTAGTACCAGTCCTCGGGCGTCTCGCTTGCGCGCTCAAGATAGTTCGCGCCGCGCAGATGAAGCGCGCGCATCGCATGGGATGCGCTCTTGAGCAGGCCCTTCGGCGCCCAGCTTACCTTCGCGTTGGAGAACGGCGTCTGGTAGATTCGATAGCCTCCGAAGAATTCGTCAGCGCCTTCTCCGGAAAGCACGGCCTTCACCTGGGTGGCGGCAATCTGGTCGACGAAGTACAGCGCCACGGCGGAAGGGTCGGCGGAGGGCTCGTCCATGTGCCACTGCACGCGCGGAAGGCTCGCCCAGTATTCCTCCTCGCCGATGTATTTGTCGGTGTTGGCGATATGCAGGTCGTCTGCCAGCTCGCGCGCCCAAGAAATCTCGTCGCGCATGGTTTTGCCGCCGGCGCCTTCGGCATTGTTCGCCGCCACCTGCTTGTAGCACTCGAAGCCCACGGTGAACGTCTTGATGTCGGGGTTCTCTTTGGCCAGGCACGCCGCCATGTAGCTCGAGTCGATGCCCGACGACAGGAAGCTTCCGACCTCGACGTCGGCCACGTTGTGATAGCGCACGCTGTCGCGCATGACCTCGTCGATGGCGCGCGCGGTGTCCTCGCGGTTGCGGCTCTTGTCGAAGTGGTACTCGGGGCGCCAGTAGCGGCGCTCGGTGATGGAGCCGTCGGCGTGCACGGTCATGCAGTGCGCGGGCGCAAGTTTGAAGATGCCCTTGAAGAAGGTCTCCGGCAGCGCGCTGAACTGGAAGCACAGGTACTGCTCGAGTGCCTCTCGGTTGAGCTCGCGGGTGTAGGCGGGATGCTCCAGGATACATTTGATCTCGGACGCGAAGATGAACTGGCCGTTTTGCTGCGTGTAGTAAAACGGTTTGATGCCGAAGAAATCGCGCGCGCAGAAGAGCTCGCGCGTCGCGCGGTTCCAGATGGCGAACGCGAACATGCCGCGCAGGCGGTCGAGCACCCCTTCGCCCCATGCGAGGTAGCCCGTGAGCAGCACTTCCGTGTCCGATTTCGTCTTGAACTGCCAGCCCTGCGTCTCGAGTTCGGCGCGAAGGTCCTGGTAGTTGTAGATTTCCCCGTTGAACACGATGGCGAAATCGCCCTTCGCGAGCATGGACTCGGGCGTGCCACACGGCGTGCCGTCGGACATGAGCGCGGGGGAGGTGATGGCCGAGTCGTGTTCGCCCGTGGCGCGAACCATGGGCTGGTTGCCGTTCGCCAGGTCGATGAGCGAGAGGCGGCGGTGCCCGAGCGCGATGCCGCTTTCCGCGTCGAGATACTGGCCCTCGCCGTCGGGCCCGCGATGCGCCATGATGTCGCACATGGCCTTGAGCGCGGGGGCGTCAGCGCTGGTCGCTTGGGTGAATCCGCAGATTCCGCACATGCAAAAGCTCCTTCATATCGATGTCGTGCGCTCGCGCGCAGCGATTCTCGTGTGGGTAGGTTTCCATGATAGCGAAAGCGCATGACGTGCAGCCTTCTTCTGCGAAAACTGCGGAAACGCCGCGCAAATCGGCACTAGCGGACGGGCGGCTTGGGCGCGGCTGGGGGAGTGGCTTGAGCGCGGGTGTCGGGCGTGGAGGCAATCGTCACGTCGGGATTCTCGTACACCACGCGGGCCTCGGTTTCCGCACGGGCGAAGTCTTCGGCGGTGAGGGCCGAGCGGAGGACCACGTCGACCGTGCAGCCGAGGTCCTCGGCGATAAAGCGGCGGAACTGCGCGGCGTCGGCGCGCGAGAACGTGCATCCGACGTCGAGCAGAAGGCAGGCGTCCCCGCCCGTGCGTGCCTGGTCGGAGGCGTAAAGCGAGAACGCCGCGGCCTTCGCGATGGCGTAGCGCGGTGCGACGCGGGAAACGGCGTCGCGGATGGATCCGAAATCGTTCATGAGATGGCTCCTTTGCAGCCTGGTGGGCTTGGCAATTGCGTAGGGTTCCAGTATATCGTCAATCGCGAAAAGGGACGCGTCGGCGGGGGTCTTTCATAGGTCGAAAAAACGCTCGTTTGTTTGAGCCATTTTCTAACAACACTATTTAGTGATTAACGTGTTAATTCAAATTGTAATGACACTTTATTCTACAAAAAAGTTGTTAGATAATATACTTATTGGATAATCGCGCAAAAGTGTCATTAGGGGCAGTATGCAGTGGCAAGATAAAGGTCAAGGTTTTCTGAGGAAGAATCTTTCGGGCGAGTCGGAGTATAGTTCGTTTATTCCCTCCTCGCTTGATACCGTCGTTCCGGTGGAGCTAAGCGAGGAAACCGTCAGATTGCTCAGCGCTTGTTCCCGAAAACTCGGCGAGCTTGAAGGCATGCTGCGTTTTGTCCCCAATGCTTCCATGTATCTTGCGATGTACGTCCGCAAAGAGGCTTTACTTTCAGCCCAGATCGAGGGAACTCAGTGCACGTTCGACGACATTCTCGATCCTGAGAACGTCGAATTGGCTCAACGTGATGTCGCCGACGTAGTTAACTATATCAGGGCAACAGAATATGCAGTGCGGAGAATGAACGAACTACCTCTTTGCATGCGCTTGCTTAAAGAGGTTCATGCGGAATTGCTGTCGGGCACGCGCGGCTCTGAAAAGAATCCCGAAGAGGTTAGGTCGTCTCAGAATTGGATAGGGCCAGCTGGATGCGGCCTGGGAAACGCTGCATATATTCCCCCTAACGTCGATGATATGCATGATGCTTTGGGTGAGCTGGACAAATTCATCAATAGCGATATCGCAATCGATCCAATTGTGAAGGCCTCCCTTGTCCATTATCAATTCGAGACGGTGCACCCTTTTCTTGATGGAAACGGCCGTCTGGGGCGCTTGCTTATCACTCTTTCCCTGATGAATGACGGGGCGCTCAGCGCTGCGATATTCTATCCTTCTTATCAGCTCAAGCTTCGTAGAAGGGAATATTATGAACGCCTGATGGCGGTTAGGGAGAATGGCGAGTATGCACAGTGGGTCGGCTTCTTCTGCGATTGCCTTCTGGCCAGCGCGGTGGATGCCATAGGCTCGCTCGAAAGACTCGTCGATTTGCGAACCAAGAACACGAATCTGATTAATGGAGGATTAGGGCGCTCGGCATCAAATGGCCAGCGTTTTTTGGAGCTTCTTGAGGGCAATCCCATCGTTGATGTGTCTTTTGTCGCAGAAAAGCTTGATATAGCTAGAACCACCGCCGGCAATCTTGTTAAGGATTTCGTTGGACTGGGGATTCTTGTGCAGCGAGAAAAGGGGAAGCAGCGTTATAGGACGTTTCTCTATGAGGATTACTTGAGCATCTTGAGACAAGGTAGCGACCCCTTGTAGGAGGTTGGTAAGAAGGCGGAGCCGATTGGGCAGTGCAGCCTATCCCGAAATGCGCGTCGGGCATGATGGCGGTGTTTGCGCCCTCCGCAGCAAGCTCGGAGGCGCTCTCCAGCATAATCAGTGCAGCGATTCGGGAAGAATTCGGCACGAAAACCGAGGTATCCCACGACGGGGGCTTCATTTCTGCGCTCCATCGCGGGTTGCTTTTCGGTCGCGGGAAGAATTCCCAGGTCAGCGCATCGCCCAATTCGAGGGCGACCCACGACTCGTGGCTTCCCCGTGGGATATCTCGGTTTTCGTGCCAAGATTTGCCTTGGGGGCTGTACTATTTCAGACTCGCACGCCATTCCGATTCGGAAGAGCAACTTGCCCTTCCGAGCGTTCGCCTTTCCTGTTTATTACTGGAAGCGACCCCTTATGGCTATCGCGCTGCAATTCTTCGTATGCCTTGCAATCTCGATGCTTCCTCGAGTATCCCGATAAGCTCATCAGCCTGGTAGTACGCTCCTCGTTTCGCATTGCCCATCTTCGAAAGGATACCTCTCTCGCAAGCGGTCTCTATAAGAGTGCGTGCCGCTCGGTCGGTGATGGCGAGACGGTTGGCGACATATGCGGCGTTCACGACAGGCTGTTCGACGAGAAGCTCGGGTAAACCGTGGGACGCCGATCCTGCGCGGTCGGTGTTCGAGGCACGCCATGCGCTCAACACATCGTCCACGTCGTCGGCGATGCGCAAACCGATGACGACGGCAAGCTCCAGAGCATCGGCAAAGCAGGCGATTATTGGCTCAATCTTTCCAACGTGGTAGGCGTCGAGCGCTTTCATGTACCGTTCAACGTCATGTAGCAGGCCCGCTGAGACGGGCAGGGTTGAATGCATCAGGACTTCGTCGTTTGCAAGCATGCGATGCACGAGCGCTCTGCCAGTGCGGCCGTTGCCGTCCGTAAAGGGGTGGATTGTCTCGAACTGCGCGTGGAAAATCGCTTCTTTGGCCACGGGAGGAACGTCCTCCCGCACCCCGAACTCAATTAGGTCGTTGATGTAGTCTGGAACGCGACTTGCGTGAGGGGGCACGAACGACGCTCCATGTGGGCTGTAGGGCGTGCCACCAATCCATACCTGCTCGTCTCGCAGTCCCTCCCACTCGGAGGTTTCTGCCATGAGCACGTCATGGATGCTGCAGATAGAATCGATGCTCACGGGTCCACTTTGCCGCAGAGCCTCGCGCATGGCGGCGACGTTGCCCGCGATGAGGAGCGCATTCGTAGGTGCCTTGTCGGAAAGTTCTGCGAGTGCCACATTGCGCACGCTCGATGTGAGCCTCTCAATCTGGGAGCTCGATGAAGACTCGCTTCTTAAAAGGAGGGCTGGAAGGTTCCAATCGCGCGCATTCTGGGCTTCGTCGAAGCGCGTTACGGCAACTTCGACATCTGCAATCCGCCGCTGAATCTCAGGAGACAGGTTGACCGTCAGTTGGGCAATCTTTGCTGGGAGCGCAGCCTCATATGTCGGCAAAATCTTGCGTCTGCGACTCTTGGGTATGAACGCGAGCTCGTCGTAATCCCTTTCCCATGCGCATGTCTCATAGGCTACACTCGGCCACATGACTTACTCCTTGCGAATTCAATGTCGATTCTGCTAGTTTTACGGAAGTGAATCATAGTACACTTCCGTAAAACTAGCAATAGATGTCATCATTCGTGTGCCTCTTGTGATTACAGATGTTTCTTCGTTTGACGAGGCCGGCGCTCAGCTCATCCGGCTGGACGCTCACTTCCAGACAGATTGTCGAGCCCGCCGAGCGCGTTTGCATCACGTTCTCCCATCCCCTCGCATGAGAGCCCTAAAGGGAATGTGGCGAAGTGTGGCGGCGGGGGAAGGGGAGGGGCTCGGCGTCGCGACACATCTGGGCGCAATTGTTGCAGCGATTCATGAAGATTCTGGCACGAAAACCGAGGTATCCCACGACGAGGGCTTCATTTCTGTACTCCATCGCGGGTTGCTTTTCGGTCGTAGGAAGAATCCCCAGGTCAGCGCATCGCCCAATTCGAGGACGACCCACGACTCGTGGCTTCCCCGTGGGATACCTCGGCTTTCGTGCCAGAATTTGTCTTGAGGGCTGTACTTTTTCGGGCCGCTGTCCACTGCATTCGCCCAGCAAACAGGCTTGTCCAAGAGCGTTGAATGCTGTCCCCGCTATATCGGGGGTTCGTCCGATTGTTGGAGGCTCGCATTCCCAACGCCGTTCCCGGACTCTTGGAGAGCGTTCAAAGTGCGTCCAAGAAGCTATTTTGGCAGGCTTTCCTCGTCGAGCAGAAAATCGAACACGGACATAGTCAGAATCCCCTCGTTGTCGTAAGTCGGCTTCACCACATCGCGCACGAGAACGATCTTGCTGAAACTGTCGGGTACTTCGCGAAGTGGGGCCTTTTCCTGGCGTGTCTTCTCCTCATCCGGCAAGTGAAGCGCCGACTGTATGTAATAGCGCCGGGAACCTAGATTCGCGACGAAATCCACCTCGAGTTGCTTGCGCACTACCTTGCCGTCGACGCGGCTAGCCTTCGCGACAGAGCCGACGTCGACGGAAAAGCCCCTCGCGCGCAGCTCGTTGTACACGATGTTCTCCATGATGTGGGTCTCCTCGACCTGCCTGAAGCCTAGTCTCGCGTTGCTCAGGCCGATGTCCTCGAAGTAGTATTTCTTAGGACTCCCGATGTACTTGCGTCCCTTAACGTCGTACCGGCGGGCCTCTTCGATGAGGAAGGACTCCTCAAGGTAGCTGATGTAAGTGGAAATGGTGTTCGCGGTGATCTTCGAGTTCAGAACGCTTTTGAAGGTCGCCTCGATTTTGGGTGGGTTGGTGAGCGAGCCGATGGAGGATGCCAGCACGTCCACGAGGTCTTCGAGCTCTTGGGTCTTTGCCACCTTGTTCCTGGCCACCACATCCTTCAAGTATGTCTCGGAGAACAGGCGCTCTAGATAGCGGGACTTTTGCTCGTCCGTGCGCATGCCAAGAAGCAGGGGCATGCCTCCGAAGACGACATACTCGGCCCAACCCTGGTATTTGTCCCCCTCAAAGCCTTGCATGAATTCGGAGAAGGACAGTGGTCGCACTCGGACCTCGTCTCCTCGTCCGCGAAACTGCGTCATGACGTCAGAGGACAGCAGTTTGGAGTTGCTGCCTGTCACATAGACGTCGACATTTCGCATGCGCAGCAGGCCGTTGAGCACACCATAGAGGCGAGGAGGCTCGTGCCCGCGCAGCTCCTCGTCGGAGATCGCGTATTGCACCTCGTCGAGCATGACGTAGTATCGCGACGTCTTATTCGCTATCTTGGACTTCAAGTAGCTGTCAAGCACACCCGGGTCGCGCAGGCCCCTGTTCGCCTCCTCGTCCAATGCAACCTCTACGATACGATCGTCGCCGACCCCTAGCTCGTCTCTGAGGTAGTTGCTGAAGAGTTCGAACAGCAGATATGTTTTGCCGCATCGTCTGACGCCCGTGATTACCTTGATCATCCCGTTGTGCATTCTGTCTATCAGATTGTTTAGGTAGCTATCCCTGCGCACTTCCATGTCTGCCTCCCTCAAATTTTCATTTAGTGATTATGTCACATGTTGCATTTTCGCTCAATGTGAACCCATGGTACGATGCAATTCGGTCATGGAGTGTTTGACAATCAGGAACGTTCGCGGCGCAACGGTCGTTCCCGTTCGTCAGGCATAAAAGTCGCTTCAGACCTTTGCGCTGAAGGTGGCTGTCGGGAAAGCGTTAGCTGTTGGAGTAAAAGCTGATTCGAGTCCAGCCTTTCTGAATGTTCGTCATCGCCACAACGACGTGTGCGCTGTGGCGGCCTTTGGGGCGCTATCTTTTCGTGGGTAGGCGCGATAGGCAATTAAGCGATTCTCGATACTCTGACGATAAAAGCGATAATGCCGATAATCGCGAAAGGCCAGGTGGGACTTGGAGGGAAAGAATAAGTCCAAAACTAACCTGTTCTTGTCAACGGCAAACGCTGATTCGCCTGTACCTGCCGGGCAAAATCAAAGATCGGGCAAGAAGATAATCCCTAGTACTTTTGGGCTTCCTTGAGCGCTTTGAGGTAGGTGGCGTAGTGCTCTACCCGGTGGGCATCGCTTGCGAGGTAGTCGACCAGCCCGTTCTTGAGCAGCGCCGTGGCGGTGCGCCGGCGCGGGTTGAAGATGCCTCCTTCCACGAAGTTCGCGGAAAGCTGAAGCCGGCAGCCCATTTCCCTCATCTCGCGCGCGACGTCGATATCCTCCTGCACGGGCTTGTAGCGCTCGGGATGGGCAATCACGATGTCGACGCCCTTGCCCTGGATGGCGTAAATCGCGCGCTGCCAGTTCGCCGGCAGATGGCTGTTCGAGAACTCGAGCAAAAGCAAGTTGGTGTCCTCGATGCAAAGGCTCGGCGCTGCATCGAGCCCCATGTCGGCGAGCTTCTTCCAGTGCACCTCGTATCCCAAGCTCAGGCGCACGCCGTTCTTCTCCGCATGCGCCTTGAAGGCCCGATAGCGCTTTGCGATAAGCTCTGCGTCGAAATCGGAGTGCTTGCAATGCGGGGTGCACACGATGTGGTCGATGCCGGCGTCCCGCGCGGCAAGCAACATCTGGTGGGACTCCGCCGGCGTGCGCGAGCCGTCATCGACTCCGTTTAAGATATGGCAATGGATGTCGAACACGCTCTCTCCTTTCCCGCGCTGCCTCGCTGCTCTCTCGCTTACCGCACGCTCGCTTCGCCGCACGTGCCCGTGCCCGCTCTCTTGCCGAACGCGGCAGCCCTATTCCTCGCTTCCCGCCTCGTGATAGTACACGTTGAGAACTGTCTCGTACACGTTCGTCTTGTCCAGGTAGAACTCCGCGAACTTGTCCCCCTGCTGCATGGTGCCCTGAAGGGTGGTCATGTCGACCGACGTGATCCCTGTCGCCAGGACGGAGCTTGCCAGGTAGCTGAACTCGTTGAGCCCCAAGTTTGTCACGGCATAGTTCGAAGCCGTCGTGTATAGGTTGACCAGCGTCCCGACGTTGCCCTGGGCACTCGAGAGCGCCTGCTTGCAGAAGGCTTCGACGAACTGCGACTGGCGCGTCTGGCGGTCGAGCGACGAGGTCAGCACCGATGTGTCGCGCCACTGCACGTACTTGAGTGCGTTGCTTCCGAACAAAACGGTCGGCTCGCCCTCGACGATGTTGGTGTTGGGAACCGACTGCGTCGGGGTCAGCGACACGCCACCGATGGCATCCGCGAGCGCGCCTACGCCGTCCATATCAAGCGAGAAGTAGTAGCTCACGGGCATGTTGTACAGTACGCGCGAAACTGCGGAGGCGGTGTATTGACTGCTCAGCTCACCGCCGTCACCGTACGCGTAGGCCAGGCACAGCTGCATGGTCGACATGCCGGTGAAGGTGTCTCCCATGAACTCGCCCACCTCGACCATCGAGTCGCGCGGGATGCCGATTCCCGTCGTCTTGCCGGTGTCGAGGTTCACGGCGAGCACCATGACGGCGTCCGCCTGCCCGACACTTCTGCCCGGCACGACCTCCTCGGTCTGGCGGTCGTAGCCTATGACAGCGACGGAAACCATGTTCTCGTTCAGCGCGTACGTCTTCCCGTTGTACTCGACGGTGCGGCCCTCATCGTAGGTTACGGCGCTGTCATCCGCCTGAATGTCGTCGGCGATATTGGCCTGCTTCACAGCGCTCTCGCCTGACTTCATGAAGGCGAAGGCGGCGATGGCGATGGCGACCGCGATCGCCACGAGAATCCCCACGACGATAGCGACGCGCTTCAAGATCTTCTTGCGACGCGAATGATGGCGCTTCTTCTTCCTGATGAGGACCTCTTCCTCCATCGTCTGGGGCGCCTCGGGAGCCGCGGGCACCGGGGTCCCCTCGGGGGCCTCGGGGGTCGAGGTGGTGCCGCTGCCCGCCTCATCCAAGGCGTTGTCTTTCGTTTCGCTCTCTTCCAAAGTGCTTCGTCTTTCGCGCTAGTAGGTCGGTTGGTCGCTGACGAGAACTCCCGTCACGAGGTATCTTCTCACGATGTGGTTGGAATCGCCGGTGCAGGTGCTCAGCTGCACGATTTTATCGCTTGAAGTGAGCGTTGTTCCCTCGCGCACGTTCTCGACGAGCGAGTCGGGGCTGAGTACCGAGTCGAAGTACTGCTGGACGATGGTTGGGTCGGAGAAGTTGAACGAGTTCAGGATGTGGCGGTTGTCGTACTGGTAGGCGGCAATCACGCGGTAGGTGAGGATGTGCCCGTCGGTGTAGAGGTACATGTCCTCGTGGGAGTCGAAGAAGTCTTTGTTTTCGAAGCGGTGCAACGTGGTGAACATGGTTCCCTGCACCAGGTTGTGCCCGTAGATCATCGTGACGGGGTCGGAGAAGTCAGTCTTGTTTGCCAGCTGCGTGTAGATGGCGCCCTCCTCGGACCATTCGCCGTCCTTGTTGTGTTTCAGGTAGAACGTGTCATCGGTCGGGTGCTGCACCACCGGGTAGTTCACATCGGTGCCGGGGATGTAAATCCAGGCGTAGATGTCGGGGTTCTCCAGGCGAAGCGACGCGAAGTCGATGGGGTTTTCCACCCGCGGGTCCGCAGCGTCCTGCGAGGCAGCGGGGGCTTCTGGCTCGGGGGTTGTGGCTGCCTCCTCGGCCGATTTCGCAATCTGGGCGTTCTGCCACACGAGGTACGCCCCGCCGGCGATTGCCGCGCACACGAGCACGACGAGCAGCACGACGAGCGCCGCGATCTGCGGGCGTTTCTTGTGGGAGCCGTCGCCCGTGCCCGATGCGTTGGCGCTCGGTGCCTTCGCGTGCTTGGGGGCTGTGTCCTCTTCGGTCGGTTTCGTCTTGTCGTTTGCCATGTGTTCCTTACAATGATGCTGGTCAGCGAGCTGCCGACGGCCCTGCTCGTGTGGATTGTCGGCAGCGCTGCCCGTGTGGATTGCACGCGCCGCTGTTCGTGCAGGAGGCCCGTGCAACCCGCCCTTTCCGCTGGCCGAGCGCCTCTTTCTCGCAGGGCGTTTGAAAGCATGACGGGAAGCCGAAGCGGGCTTCCCGTCATGGGCGCTGCATTAAATCCTCGTGTTCTTGTGACGTGGTGCGCGACCGTCGGCACGGCGTGGCACTGCCGGCTTGAAGGCGCCGCGCGGGAACTGCTCGTCGGCGCTCGCGCGAGCGGCCCTCTGTGGGCTTGCAGCTGGGGGCATGCCAGCGTCCGCATTCGCGTTCGGGCTCACACCCGCGCCCGAACCTTGGCGCCGTGGCCGCTCTCCGACTTCCCTGCGTTCCGCCTGCTTGGGGTCGATTCCCGCCTTGCGCGCCCATTGACCGATATCGTCTGCGGCCAGATCGCGCGCGTTGGGGTTCTCCATCAGCTGCTTTTCGCGGTCCTTGCGGGAGACGCGCTTCCCCTCGGAGTTGTAGTAGGCGTAGTAGTAATCGTTGTTCGCCTCTTCGCGCGAGAACGTGATGACCGATCCCAAGATGCGTGCGTTGGCTGCCTTGAGCTGTTGCACGCCGGCGACGACGTCGTCGCGCTTCGCCGCGCGCTCGCGGATGACGTACAGCGTGCCGTCGACCAGGTTGGAGATGATGGCAGCGTCAACGAAAAGCCCGATGGGGGGCGAGTCGAATATCACGTAGTCGAACATCTCGCGCAGCGTGTCGACGAGAGCCGCGAAGCGCTTGGTCGAAAGGACGTCGGGAGGGGAGGGGATGTTCGGCTCGGAGTCCATGAAGTACAGGTTGGGGCGGTCGGTCGGGTAGATGGCGCTCTTGAGCGGCGCCTGCCCGACGAGCACGGAATACAGGCCGCACTCCGTGTGGATGCCCAGAAGTCCCGCGATGCAGCGGCGGCGCATGTCGGTGTCGACGATGAGCACCTTCTTGCCCGAGCTGGCGATGGCGCACGCAAGGTTGGTGCTGACTTGGGTCTTGCCCTCGTCCATTCCCGTCGAGGTGACCACGATCGTCTTCACCTTCTCGTCGATAGAGACGAAGCGGATGTTGGCGAACAGCGTCTTCGAGGCGTTGCTCAAAAGCGGATTTTGGAACTGACTGGGGCGCTTGCGGTTTTTCTTGGCCATGTTACCTCGCCTTCTTCGGCTTGGGCATGCGGCCGAGGACGGGAATCCCCAGCAACTCTTCGGCGTCGTCGCCCGACTTCACGGTGGTGTCCAGCATGTCCTGCAAGACGATAATCGCGATGGCGACGAACAGCCCTGCGAGCAGGGCAACCGCGGTGTACATGACGCGGTTGGGGCCGGAGGGATTTTCTGGCACGCTCGCTCGGTCGATGATGTTCACGGCGTCGAGCTTCATCGCGTCGATGGCGGCCTTCGAGGTGCGGTCGGCGAGCTCGTTGGCCACGCTCGCGGCGCCTTCGGGGCTTTTGCCCGTGACGGTGAGCGTGATGACGCGGCTCGTGGTGTCGGAGGTTACCTCCACATCGAAGCCCTTGAGGTCGCTCATGCCGAGGGCGCTGGCGGTGGAGCTCATCACGGTCGAGGTCTTCGCGATCTTCGCCAGGTCATTCGCGAGCTGCTGGGAAGCCGAAGTGTCGGAACTGGTCACGCGGCCGGTTCCGTCGGTTGTGCTCATTGTCTGCGTCAGCACGTAGAGCGACACGTTGGCGGTGTAGTTGTTTGTCATGAATCCCCAGCAGTACGCCGCGGTCGCGCCCGCGAACACCAGGGGGAACACGAGCACCAGGTACCATTTCTTTCGAAGGAGCTCGAGCAGCTCAAGCAGGGTCATTGAAGCGGTTCTCCTCTATTCTTCCTACAACAAAGAAGAGGGCAGCTGCGCCCTCTTCTTTGCAATGTCATGCGCGCAGTACGGTTTCCCAGGTCGGGAACCGCGTGTGCTGTCAGTGCTATTCAGCGAGCTTCTTGCGAAGGACCACACCCACGCCAACGGCGGCGATGACACATGCGGCGGTGGCGACGGCGATGCCGGTCGTGTCAACGCCGGTCTGCGGGGAGGTGGCGCTTGCGTCGGTGGTGGCGCCGGTGACGGTGGAGGAGTCAACCGCGATGGTCACGAGCGAGAGGCCATCGGTGGAGATGGTCACATTGCCGTTGGAGACGGTCGCCGTCTTCGTTTCGGTGCCGAGGTTCGCGTCGCGGCCTTGGTGCTCGATGAACACGGTGGCGGTGGCGCCGTTGTACTCAGTTCCCACGTTGAAGGTGAGGGTGTAGGGGCCGTAGGTGCTGCCCTCGGGCACGTCGTAAACCTTGAAGGTGCCTACGATCTTCTGAGTGGCGCTGAGCGACACGTTGGAAGCCTGGTCGGAGGTTGCCTCGACGACGAGCTTGCTCGTAGAGTCGTCGGTCTTGCCGCTGACCGTGAGGGTCGCGCCCTGGGATGCGGTGCATGTGTTGGACGTTACCTTCTGCGGGCTGTTCGATGCCCATGCCAGAGTCGGCATCGCCATGGCGAGGGCGAGCGCGCAAATCATGGCTGTAAGCTTCTTCTTCATCGTTTCCTCTTTCACTTGAGTGAATGCTTCAATGCTGATGATGTGTTGCATCATAGCACATGGGGACGGGGACGTGCGTTACCGTTGGGCAAGCAGTGGGCGGGAGCCCCATTTTGCGGCGAATCAAGGGCAACTTACCTATCCTCATCACGATAATATCTCCCTTGTATAATGGCTTCAATGGAGATTGCCTATTCTTAACATAATTTCGCAATGGGGTGTTTTGTTTGAGGACTTACTGTTTATTTTCTATCGAACTCCGACATTTATGCGAAATAGGTCCTTATTTAGAATACGGTAAGTACACTGTAATTAATTTAAGAGGTAGGGCGAAAGCGACCCGATTCAGGTCGAGGTTTTTGTGCGCGGACGAAACGGGAATATGACGAGCGGAACCCTACATGTCGAGCACATGCTGATGGAGATGGCGAAGATTTTTCAAGAGGTAGACAGGCTTGGAGGCACGCGAGTTGGCACGGAGGGAGAGGGACATTTGGTATCGCAGAGCGCTATCGGCATAACGTTCTGCGCTGCTAAGAGGTCCTTCGATATCACAGCTGCGGCTGTAGGTATGGTGAGGGGGCCATATTTTCTCACGCATCCCGGAAATGCATCTCGCGAAGCCTACTTTAGGGCGGTGTGCGCGTAGTGTCCGTAGAAGATGTCATGACGCCATTGGCTGTGTCTGCAGCTAATGGCGGCGTTGAGGAACCGTCTGCCTACACCTCCGTCGAGCGCCGTGAAGCGGCGGATATCGACGCAATTGGGAAATATGAACCCAAGTTAACTGAGAACGGCATCCCTGCGGATGTGCTTGCGAAGCTCCTCCCCGGCGACGACGTGATTGAGCTCGAGGTGCCAGTTGTGGGCGGCAACTTAGCTTACCGTTTCGTGAAGCGCGCTTTCGATGTGGTTTCATGCAGCTGCGCGCTGATTATTCTCGCTATTCCTATGGGCGTCATCGCCCTGAAGATCAAGTCCGAGTCTCCGGGCCCTGTTATTTTTGCTCAGAGGCGAGTAGGTAAGGGCGGGCGTATCTTCAACGTGTACAAGTTTCGCTCCATGTACATCGACGCGGAGGCGCGGGGTGCCCGGTGGGCTCAGGGCGACGATCCGCGCGTTACGCCCTTCGGCAAAGTTATGCGAAAGAGCCGCATGGACGAGATCCCTCAGTTCTGGAACGTTGTTAAAGGCGATATCCCTTTGCGCATATTAAAAACGCGCCCGGAGTTCTCTGAGAAATCTATGGGTGCGTTCGCGCTTCCCGCCAAATCTAGCACGAACAAAGAAAAGGCGTTTTCGCAGGTCGTGAGCTGTTTTGCGAACGGCCTGCGGATGCGCCGCATCTCTTTACTCAATTGTAACTGCATCGGCGGTATGGAAACCCAATTTCTTGCAAAACCCGTTTTCGATGTGTCTCCTGTGCATCCTGGGACCCTGTTTCAGAAGTCAAACAATGGGCTGGCTAAAGCAGCATGGTAATTGGTAGCGATACAACAATTGGAGGCGGTAGGCCGGAAATGGAACCAGCTATCAGTGCGTTCTCCGCTAATGAGACGGCGCTTGATCCTAACAGCGCTTGTTATTGTGCGGACAAATATCATGATGCGGTCTCGCCGGAATTTGATTTGACGCAACGAAGGGCTGCAGCACAGGTTGAGGCCAAAGGCAAATACGAGCCTTACTTGAGCGAACATGGGATCCCGAGCGACGTCCTTGCAAAGTTGCTTCCCGGCGATGATATCGTCGAGTTGGTCGTTCCCAAAGTCAATGGCGGGCTAGGCTACCGTTTCATCAAGCGCGCGTTTGATCTCGTGAGCTGCGGATGCGCGTTGATCGTGCTCGCCATCCCCATGGTGGTTATCGCTGCGAAAATCAAGCTTGAGAGCCCTGGGCCTGTCATCTACTCGCAGAGGCGGGTTGGCAAGAACGGCAAGATTTTCAACGTCTACAAATTTAGAAGTATGTATACCGACGCCGAGGCCCGCGGTGCGCGGTGGGCTGCTGGGGATGACCCGCGCGTCACCCCGTTTGGCAAGTTCATGCGGGAAAAACGTATCGATGAGATTCCTCAGTTTTGGAACATCGTAAAAGGGGATATGAGCTTAATCGGGCCCCGTCCTGAAAGGCCGGCGTTTTGCAAAGAATTCGAGAAGAGGATTCATGGTTGGAATTATAGGACGTCTGTTCGTCCTGGCCTCTCGGGCCTGGCGCAGGTGATGGGCGGTTATAACCTGTTGCCCAAGGAGAAAGTGGTGCTGGACTTGGAGTACATCGAGCATCGCTCCATCGTCATGGACCTGAAGATCATATTGAGGACGCTCGGCGTTGTTTCGACTGGCGAGGGGGCTCGGTAGGGTGCGTATTCTTGTCTCTTGCCAGCACTACTGGCCTGAGCCCTTCAACACCGGTGACGTATGCGAGGCGCTTGTCGCGCGCGGCCATGAGGTGACCATCATCACTGCGCTTCCCAATACTGGAATGCCGGGAAACGATATTCCCGATGAGTGGCGTGATTCCGCTCGCCGTGACGTTGTGCGAAACGGTGTGCGTGTCATTCGCGCCGATTTGCATCCGCGTCTTACGGGCGGAGCGAATCGTGTTCGCAATTACCTGAGTTTCTGGCGAAACGCAAATAAAATAGCTAGAAGCCTTGGTGACGAATATGACGTTGCCATGGGGTATCAGTTTTCGCCCGTAATGCAGGCTGATCCTGCTCTTGTGTGGGCGAAGGAGAACAACAAAAAAGCGCTTCTGTACTGCTTCGACCTGTGGCCTGCTTCGCTTTTGGCGGGTGGGTTCAAAGAATCGTCTTTACCGTTTAGGTGGATGCGTTCGGTATCCAAGCGTATTTACTCGCAGGCTGACCGCATCGCCGTGACTTCGCCGCTTTTTGACGAGTACTTCCGTAGCGAGCTGGGGCTTAGCGTTCCCGACTCGGCATACCTCCCACAATATGCCGACGATGCTTTCTTGACAGTACCTGCGGGTTCTGCGCCCGATGGTTACGATCTGGCCAAAACCAACCTGACGTTTGCGGGTAATGTGGGTCAGGCTCAGTCGGTGGAGACCATAGTTGAGGCCGCTGGCTTGCTACGGAATGAGCCCTCAATAGCTTTTCATGTGGTGGGTTCCGGCTCTCATTTGGATGCTTGTAAAACACGGGCTGAAGAGTTGGGGCTTCATAACTTAGTGTTTCACGGCAGAAAACCCGTGGAGGACATGCCTGCATACTATGCAGCGTCCGACGCAATGCTCGTGACCTTCGAAGCAAGCCCAATGGCTGACTATACGCTTCCACGAAAGGTCACGACCTATTTGGCTGCTGGCAGGCCCGTCCTGGCGGCGCTCGATGGCGAAACGCGCCGCGTGCTGGATGAAGCAAAATGCGGCTTGTGCTGCGGCACGGCAGATGCCGAGGGGCTGGCCCGCATTGCGCGCAGATTTGCGGCGTTGCCTAATGAAGAGAAGGATCGCATGGGCAGGCGTGCTCGTGAGTATTATCTGGTCCATTTTACCAAGGGTAGATTTCTCGATGAACTCGAGGCTCTACTCGCCAATCTTATTGAGGAGTGATAAACGTATGACAACCAGCACTGCATTCACCGGCAAGACTCTGATGATTACTGGCGGCACAGGAAGCTTTGGCAACACTGTGCTAAAACACTTTGTGCATACCGACTTGGCGGAGATTCGCATTTTCAGTCGAGACGAGAAGAAACAGGATGACATGCGTCATCGTCTGCAGGAAAAATCACCCGAACTTGCTGATAAGGTGCGCTTCTTCATCGGCGATGTGCGCAACCTGCAGTCAGTACGCGATGCAATGCATGGCGTAGACTATATTTTTCACGCTGCAGCATTGAAGCAGGTGCCTAGCTGCGAGTTCTTTCCCATGGAGGCTGTTCGTACTAACGTACTAGGTACGGACAATGTGCTGCATGCCGCTATCGACGAAGGTGTTGATCGTGTAGTGTGCCTTTCGACCGATAAGGCTGCCTATCCCATTAATGCCATGGGAAAGTCTAAGGCTATGATGGAAAGCATTATATATGCCAATGCGCGCAATGGAGCGGGGCGCACGACTATTTGCTGCACTCGTTATGGCAATGTGATGTGCTCGAGGGGCAGCGTGATTCCTCTCTTCATCGATCGTATCCGCAAGGGCGAGCCGTTGACCGTCACCGACCCCAATATGACGCGTTTTCTCATGAATCTGGATGAAGCGGTGGATTTAGTGCAATTTGCCTTTGAGCATGCCAACCCGGGCGATTTGTTCATTCAGAAGGCACCCGCGAGCACTATTGGTGACCTTGCTGAGGCAGTTCAGGAAGTGTTCGGACGCGTAGGTACGCAAGTCATCGGTACTCGTCATGGCGAAAAGCTCTATGAGACGCTAATGACTTGCGAGGAGCGCTTGCGTGCAGAGGACATGGGCGATTACTTCCGCGTAGCCTGTGACTCGCGCGATTTAAACTATGATAAGTTTGTTGTGAATGGCGAAGTGACGACCATGGCCGACGAGGCGTATACTTCCCATAACACCAGCCGTCTGGACGTGGCTGGCACGGTGGAGAAAATCAAGACCGCCGAGTACGTGCAGCTAGCCCTAGAAGGTCGCGAATACGAGGCGGTGCAGTAGTGAAGGTTCTGGTTACTGGCGCAAATGGATTTGTAGGGCGGAATCTTTGCGAAGCGTTGAGGAACATAGCCGAAGGCAAAGACCGTAGAGGGAAGTATCAAAGCCTGCTCCCTCTGACCGTCTATGAGTACGATCGTAACGGTACGCAGGAAGAGTTAAGCTTCTACTGTTCCGCTGCCGACTTCGTGTTTAATCTGGCGGGCATCAATCGCCCCAAGGACCCTTCAGAGTTCATGAAGGGCAACATGGAGTTCGGCGAGACGCTGCTTAGCTTGCTTGAGCACCACGGCAACAAGTGCCCGGTGATGCTGTCGAGCAGCGTTCAGGCCTCCCTTGAGGGTCGCTACGCTGGGAGTCCTTATGGCGAGAGTAAGCTTGCAGGTGAAGAGCTTCTGTTCGATTATCAGGAGCGCACGGGTGCGAAGGCGATGGTCTATCGTTTCCCGAACCTTTATGGAAAGTGGTGCCGCCCGCGGTACAACTCGGCCGTGGCCACGTTTTGCGATGCCATTGCAAACGATCGAGAGTTTCAAGTCAACGACCCTTCGGTCGAGCTCGAGCTGCTCTACATCGACGATTTGGTAACAGCGATGTTGGATGCCCTCGTGGGCGACGTGCGTCGGTGCCGCTACGCCGGTGCCGAGTGCGTGCCGGCCGAGGACGGCCGTTACTGCTACGCCCCGGGCGCCCAGAAGGCGTCGCTGGGCGAGATTGTGGGTCTCCTGAAGGGCTTCCGCGATGCGCGCGAAACGCTTACAGTGCCGAATCTGGAGGATGGATCTTTCAGCAAAAAGCTCTACTCGACGTTCTTGAGTTACTACGAACCGGGCCGCTTTGCCTACAGTTTGAAGCCCAACGTAGACGCGCGCGGGAGCTTCACCGAGTTCCTTCGCACGCCCGATCGTGGCCAGATTTCTGTTAACGTATCAAAACCTGGCATTACCAAGGGAAATCACTGGCATATGAGCAAGTGGGAGAAGTTTCTCGTCGTCTCTGGCACTGCGAAAATCAAGCTTCGCAAAGTGGGTGCCGATCAAGAGGGAAACCCTTATCCTGTTGACGAGTACGTTGTAACCGGAGGGGATATGCGTGTGGTAGAGATGATTCCCGGTTATACGCATAGTATTACAAACCTTTCCGATGCTGAGGATCTGGTGACCGTGATGTGGGCCAATGAGCCGTTTGACCCTGAGAATCCTGACACTTACTACGATTTGGTATGAAATGAGTTTTATAAATAGGATAATGGAGGTAAGGCTCGATCGTCTATTCGTTGGCTTGTTCGTCGGGGCAACTGTTTGTTTGAATAGTTGCAGTGCGATTTCAACCCTTAAGGGTTTTTCTGGAATTTGCTTTCCGCTTGCTGTCCTTGCCTGCGTGGCGCTTTTGTTCTTGCCTGATCGGGAAGGTGACAAGTCTGCTTTGATGGTTGGGGTTCTGGCGTTTTCAGTTCCCCCCGTTTTTTCAGCTTTGGCAAATCCAAGCTATTCTAATATCACGAACACAACCTCGCTTCTCGCGGTAGTATTTCTTGCGTATCTTTGTGCTCGGAAAGAAGATCCTGAGAGCCTTTGCAAGGTCTTTGTTTCTGTGATGTGCGTCACTTCGGTATTTTCGCTGGCTTTATGGGTTGTGCTTAATATCGCGGGCATCGATTTGCCCTTGCCTATTCTCGAGAACGTCAACGGCGTTCATTACAAAACGATAATCATCGCTTCCCAGTTCGAGGAAACATATATAGAGGGAAACAACAGTATGGGTTTCTTTTGGGAATCGGGTGTTTTCGCTTCATATTTGCTTCTTGCAATAGCCGTCGAGTTCATGCTTCAGAGCAAGGTTTCAAAACTACGTCTTTCCTTGCTAATTGCTACCTTGCTTACGACTGGCTCAACCGCTGGTATTCTTCTACTTCCGCTGGCGCTTTCTGTCGGACTTCTTAAACGTGGCGGAAAAGTAAGGATTGCCATATCGTTAAGCTTGCTCATCGTATTTATCGTAGTGCTGGTTAATTTCTCGTCGATTATCGCTGAGCTCGCAAAGATAAATCCGTCATTGTTTAGCAAGCTTACGGATGCCGATGCTGTGACTAGGCTCACAAGGCTTCAGTCGCCTTCTATTTGCTGGGATTTGTTTGTTCAAAGTCCGGTCCTTGGCTATGGTTACGGAGGGGCTTTGGATGTTTATTCCGCTTATGTCGCCTCAAATTCTACCGTTGACTCTTTGACGACTACAAGTTTTTTTCAGCTTGCTGCTTTTGGAATTTTAGGCTTTGCTATGTGGCTTGTTACTGCCTGGAGCGTGTTTGCCACTCGACGCCTGCCGGCAACGGCGGCATTTGTGCTGCTGGTCATGTTCGTGATCGTCATCAACAAAGAACCTCACACTGCATCGGCTTTGACCTATATGCTCATTTTCGCTTTTCTATCCTTTGGAGAAGGACTCACCGATCTGATTTCCGGATCTAAGCATGAGGGTGCCAATGAGAAGCAAGCTTAAGCTTAGCATAGCAGCCAATGCCGGAATTAAGGTGCTAGCACTCGTCGTTTCCCTTGTCTCAACCCCGTTGATGATGAGTTTCTTTTCGAACGACGCCGTGCTTGGCGCCTGGTTCACGGTTCTTTCCGTGTTGAATTGGATTTCGTTCTTCGACTTTGGGATTGGCAATGGGCTGCGCAATGATCTTACCTATGCCCTTAGCGAGCACGATGATGAGAAGGCGTGCGTGGTGATTTCCTCGTCCATCTTCGTGCTGGGGGTTGTTGTCATTGTGCTTATTCCCTTAGGGGCAGCGGCGTCCGTCTTAGTTGACTGGAACGCGGTTCTTGCTGTTGACAAAGGGGAACTCGGAGCTGACGACCTTGCCGCCGGCATGACTATTGTTATTGTGGGGACCCTTCTCCAGCTTATTCTGAAGCTTGTGAACTCCCTGCTTTACGCGGTTCAAAGGAATGCGGCACCTGCCTTGCTCTTGCTCGTATCTAACTGCCTCATCCTGCTTGCTGTCGCCTTCCCGCCTGTTTTGACAGGGTCGGGCGAGAAGTTCATGTATATGTGCATAACTGAAGTAGTCGCGTTGTCCGCTCCCCTTATCTTTGCTGCATTTGTGCTTTTTGTCACTAAGTTGAAGTCCTATGTTCCTAGGTTCAAAAATGTGAGATCGAGCTATTTTCGCGCCCTGGGCTCTCTCGGACTCAAATTTTTTGTGATTCAGATAGCCCTGCTCTTCATTTCCTCGACTAATGAGATGTTTATCGGTTTGCTTTGCGGATCGGGAAGCGTGGTTCCGTACTCCGTTGCCTTTAGGGTTTTCAATCTTATTCTGGTGTTCTTCGGTGTCATGGCGCAGCCGATTTGGTCCGATATGGCCAGTTCGTTTGCGATGCGGGATAGCCGTAGAATTTGTATTGTTCACAGGAAATACCTCGCACTTGCTGTCATCGCTTCCGTCGGAACAATTGTTATAGGACTGTTTATCAACCCCGTGTTGGCAATATGGCTGGGCAGCCAGGCGCCTGCACTTTCGTTAGTGGAGTCGGCTTCCCTCGTATTCCTTGTGGCGGTGACGGTGTTGACCAATTCCGAGACCTGTCTTGGCAATGCCACCAATCGTCTTGGGCCGCAGGTTGTAGGTTACTGCCTGGGCGCAATCGCAAAATATCCACTCTCGGTAGGGCTGTCAATCATCATCCCGGGCTGGGCTTCGGTTGTGCTTGCAAATGGGTTCGTGCTCATCCCGGTCTTGATTTCCCAGCATATTGCCAATCGCTGGCTCACCGCGAATGGCGAGGAGGATTCTGTTGCATAAAGACATGACAAAAGAAACCCTATACTTCGTTGGCGGCTTGTTTCCGCGCGAGCGAGAAGATGAGATAAGGAGGCTTACGAAGTCTGGTCTTCAAAATGCGGCAAACAACCTTCAGTGGAAGTTTGTACACGGTTATGACTTATGTCTTGGCGAGGATAATGTCCATCTGTTGAATTCTGAGTATATTGGCTCTTTTCCTAAGAGATACGGAGGGGTACTTATTCCTCGTTACACTTTTCGGCACGCCAAAGGCGAATCGAGCGATGTTGGAGCGGGGTTCGTCAATCTCCCCGTTCTCAAGGAGTTTTCCCGCGCTTCGAGGCTGAAGGCTGAGCTGAGGCGCATCAATTGCGAGGAAGACGAGCGTTTGTATTTTGTTGGCTACGCTGCGACTTATCCCATTGTCACTGCGCTCAAGTTCGCAAAGAGGCGCTTTCCAGATAGTGTATGCTGCCTTATCGTTCCAGATCTTCCTCAATATATGGAGCTGGGCGAAAATGGCGCGGGTCTGCTCCATAGGATTAAGAACCACGTTGTCTCATGCGGAATGAGGGGGATGGATTGCTACGTACCCCTTACGGCGGCTATGGCTCCTTGCCTCGGTGCTGATTTGTCGCACTGTGCGGTTGTCGAGGGTATTGCGGACGTGTCAGGTGCCGAGCTTGCGAGAATACCCAACGCCAGTCTTCCTGCTCGATATATCCTATACACGGGCACGCTTCAGTATAGGTATGGTATCGGTGATTTGCTCTCCGCGTTCAAGCATATTGACGATGGAGATGTTGGCCTAGTGATTTGCGGTGATGGGGAGGCTGTGGAAGAAATACAGAAGATGCAGTCGGAAGATTCCAGGGTGCGCTATCTCGGCGTGTTAACCACTGAAGAAGTGGCTATATTGCGTTCTGGGGCGACGGTCCTCGTGAATCCGCGGAAGAATGAAGGGGAGTACACGAAGTTCAGCTTCCCTTCGAAGATGATGGAATACCTCGCGTCCGGTGTTCCCACGGTTGCGTACAAACTTGATGGTATGCCCGATGATTACGAAGGGCTTTTCGTTGACGCTGCTCAGGATGGTCTTGACGTTGCTATCGAGCGAGTTCTGAAGATGAGCCCCGAGAAGGCATCTAATCTTGCTGAGCGGGCGCGAGCATTTGTGCTCAGGGAAAAGTGCCCCGAGCGACAGTGTGAAAAAACACTCGAACTTCTGAGGAAGGAGGCCGAACGTAATGAGCGATAGGGAACGATTTGACATTCCGGTTGTCGTATTTATCTTTAAGAGGCTCGATACTCTTGAGAAGATTTTTGCGCGACTGGCAGAAATACGACCTAAAAAGCTGTACCTCATCGCCGACCAGGGGCGCGACGATGCTGAACGAAGCGCAGCAGCAGAGGTAAGAGAGGGCGTTGAGGCTTTTATCACCTGGGACTGTGAGGTCGTGCGGGATTACGCCAAGGAGAACCGAGGTGTGTATGGCAATATCGCCCTTGGCGCCAAGAAGGTTTTCGAGCAGGAGCCGATGGCGATATTTCTGGAAGACGATAATCTGCCATCTGCCTCGTTCTTCCCTTTCTGCGAGGAGATGCTCAAACGCTATAAGGATTCAAACGAGGTGCTTTGGATTTGCGGAACCAACTATCTTTCCCGGTACGATGCCGCAGACGGAGCCTCATACGTGTTTACGAGGCAACTCATGCCTTGCGGATGGGCGTCTTGGGCGGATAAGTTCCTCGGCTCGTATGACTTCGAATTGGAAAAGGTCGGGGTAGGCGACAAAACGCGCGCACGCTCTACCTACTCGGTTCACAGGCTGTACCCTCAGCAGCTCTTCAATGTTGAGTACGAGAAGGCGCATAGGGAAAGAACGGGCCGTTTTTATTCGTGGGACTACCATATGGCGTGGACTCTTAGGACTGGAGGCTACTACGGCATTGCGCCCTGCGTGAACCTAATTGAGAACATCGGGGTGGATGAGTGCTCGGAGCATGGCGGTACAGATCTTGCCCTCGACATGACGAACCGGTTCTGCTCGATGGCGGGCTATGAGCTCTCTTTCCCGCTAAGACATCCCGATACCGTGGAAGTGGATGGTAACTACGAGAAGCTCATCGAGCGCAAGCTGCTCTATCCGATGAAAGATTACTGCGGCGTGCTGGTGAAGCTTGCCGCGAGGCGTTTGTTCGGCTTTCCGCCGGACCTTTCGCTCAGGCAAGCTATCAGGAGGACTTCGAAATGATTAACCAGGATGAAAAAAAGATAGTTCGATTTAAGGACGACGGCCGTTTAAAGCTGCTGATCATCGTGGGCACGCGCCCCGAGGTCATCCGCCTCTCGGAGGTCATCAAGAAGTGCCGTCGCCATTTTGACTGTCTGCTGGCGCACACCGGACAGAACTACGACTATACGTTGAACGGCATCTTCTTCCGTGACTTGTCGCTTGACGACCCCGACGTGTATCTGGATGCCGTGGGCAGCGACCTGGGCGAGACGGTGGGAAACATCATCGCCGCGAGCTACAAGCTCATGGTGCAGGTGAAACCTGATGCTCTGCTCATCCTGGGCGACACCAACAGCTGCTTGTCGGCTATTGCTGCCAAGCGCCTGCACATCCCCATCTTCCATATGGAGGCGGGCAACCGCTGCAAGGACGAGTGCCTGCCCGAGGAGACCAACCGCCGCATCGTAGACGTGATCAGCGACGTGAACCTGGCATACTCCGAGCATGCCCGCCGCTACCTGAAGGACACCGGCTGCGCCCCCGAGCGCACTTACGTGACGGGCAGCCCCATGGCGGAGGTGTTGCGCGCGAATCTCGAGAAGATCGAGGCGTCCAACGTCCTTAGCGAGCTGGGGTTGGAGTCTAAGCGTTATATGCTGCTCAGCGCCCACCGCGAGGAGAACATCGACACCGAGGCGAATTTCACGAGTCTGTTCACGGCTATCAACGCGCTGGCCGAGAAGTACGACATGCCCATCCTCTACAGCTGCCACCCGCGCTCTCGCAAGCGCTTGGAAGCCACGGGCTTCAAACTGGACCCGAGGGTCCGCATGCACGAGCCCATGGGTTTCCATGACTACAATTGCCTGCAGATGAACGCCTTCGCGGTGGTCAGCGATTCCGGCACTCTGCCCGAGGAGTCGAGCTTCTTCGCGAGCATCGGCAAGCCTTTTCCGGCGGTGTGCATCCGCACCTCGACCGAGCGCCCCGAGGCGCTGGACAAGGCGTGCTTCACGCTGGCGGGCATAAGCGAGCGCGGCCTTTTGCAGGCTGTCCATACGGCCGTGGCGCTCGACGAGGAGGGGAGCCTTCCGCAGGCGCCCGTGCCCGACTACGCCGACGAGAACGTGTCCACCAAGGTGGTAAAGATCATCCAGAGCTACACTGGCGTGGTTGACAAGATGGTGTGGCGCAAGCAAGGATAGCCACGAAACGCATAACAGCGGAGGAGCACGATGGGAAAACGGGGTAGCATCAAAGAGGCGAAGCCGACTCTGGCGGGTGTTCTAACTGCCTACGAGAAGCAAGTTCTCAGAGATGACGTCTTACGTCACTCGCAGTCGCAGGAGCACTTTGAGGAGTACAGGGATGTGCTTTCGTTTCTGGCCGGCAGGGGCGGGATGCATCGAGAGTACAAGCACTATGCGACCCGCGCCCGCATAGCTGGCATCTTGAGGAGCGGCGCGTTGTACCTGACCGACGGTACGAGCTGGAACGACAAATACGACCGGGAGCACTTCAACCCCTCCTTCATGTCAACTAAGCGTTTTGGGGCGTGCTTTTCGGCTTCGTCCACTGAAAGTGTCGCGATGTGGATGCTCTATGGGGGCATGGATGGCAATGGCGCGATGATCAACTTCGATCGCCGAACGTTGCAGGGGGCGATGGGCCGCGAATCGTACGAATGCGGCTGGTTCGGTACCGACGGGAAGTTCGAGTGCGTCGTGGAGCTGCCTGCTGACAGGCTGAGTCTGCGCCTCGTTGACGTCCTTTATTTCCAGAATCATGCTGACGGCAACGTCACCGTTGGCAGGCCGTCGATAGAAGGGGGCCGTCATGTTATGGATGGCCGGGCCTTCAACGGCATAGAGCAGATAGCGAAGCACCAGTCTTGGTCCTACGAGAACGAGGTGCGGCTCGTCGCCACGATCAGCAAACTCGACTTGGTGGGCAAAGCGTCGCACGTCAAATGCGTCAAGATCCCGATCGATTTCGATGACGCTTTTGTGGCCGGCAGGGTGTTCGACTCGCCCGTTTCCGATGGCGGAGGCAATTACCGCGACAGCGAGCTTCGCGGAACCGTTGACTGGAACCTCTGCTCTGGCTGCGTGAAAGCCGGTGCCTGATGCGACTGCAAAAACGGAAGCTCTGGATTGACCGAGCTTCTGCCTTGCACTTGTTCAATGCGTATGCTGCCGCATTTGACAAATATGGCAGTGCTGAGTTTTCCTCTCGGGAGGAGTATCTTGGGTGCCTCTCTAAACTTTGGTTTGAAATATACAACCGACATGGAGGTAAGAATGTCTGCATCCCCATCTTGGGGTCTGGGGCCGCTGAGTTCGTGGGGGGATCTGGAAAGACGGCTACCCAGCAAGAATGCTTGGACATGATGCTGCGCTCGTATTCGCTGTGTACGCACAAGGTGAAATCCCCGAACAGGTTATGTATTGTCTGCAGGCCCCAAGAGGGCTTTTCCATTAACAAGGTTGGTCTTGTTTAGACGAACAAGAGATTGGGGAAAGCTAACGTTTCTCCGCCCAAGAAACCTTGACCACTCCAGGACCATGTGGATGTACAGCGCAGAGCAAAGGGCGAAAGCCATCGAGACGTTCGCCAGGTTTGGCTGCAGCGCGGCCGACACCGTAGCGAAGCTCGGCTACTCAGACCGCGTCATGCTCCGCAACTGACGGAAGGAGTGCCAGCTCGGTGGCGATGAGTTCCTGGAAAGGAAGCATCGCAGGCCGAGGTATTCTGATAAGGAGAAGCAGGGCGCGGTCGATTACTGCCTTGAGCACGAGAAAAGTCCAGCGTGCACGGTAAGGGCCATGGGGTACCCGAGCCGCGAGGTGTTCGGCAACTGGGTCGATGAGCACACCCTGGTGATCTGCGCCGTGCGTGAGAAGGGGTGACGCGTGCGCCGCGGGGCGGAATCGTGTCGCTTCTGACAATCGTGTTCTCGCCAATGCTGCGCATGTCATATCATCAAGCTTATCGTGGCGGTTTGGGACAGTCTTTAGTCGAGAGCATTTGGATTGCCGGAGAAAGCGGAGGAGCGTGTGACTTTGATGAGCAGAGAAATCGAAATCAGGGATAGAATCGCCAGACTCGATCCCGCTGGCTTCCAGAACCTTGCCCAGGAATTGCTTACGCAGCGCTTTGGATACGATAAGCCCGTACACAGGGGGTCTGCCGCCCGTTCGGCGGCAACGGCCCCGGGGACGCCGGACACAATCTGGCTTTTGCCTTGCAACAAATTCGCCTATCTCGAATGCGGCCATTATCCGGATAAAGCTGAAGCGAGGAAGAAAATTGAGGCGGATATTAAGAAGTGCCTGGAGACTGAAAGGAAAGAGCTCGATCCTGGGCAGCTGGTCAAGATAGCCGTCGCATATTCATGTCGAAGGCTAGACAGTTCTGACCTCAGTTATCTAAGGGGTATCGACGATCGCGTCGATCTTGTAGGTCCGGACGAAATGGCGAGTTTGTTGGCCCGACGGTACCCAAATCTCGCGAGAGAAAATTTGGGCATCGAGGTGGGTACTGGGCAAATCATGTCCCCGGACGAATTCGAATCCGCGGTTGAAAAGAACAGCTTCGCCTCTACTCTGAAGGTTGATTTGCTTGGCAGGGATAAAGAGGTCAACGAGCTGCTCGCTGCGCTTGAGGGGGATCAGCTCGTCTTGGTGCATGGGTGCCCTGGATGCGGGAAGACCAGGCTTTGCGTGGAGGTCCTGCGTCGATATGCAGATGACAGCGGCGCGTATCCTCTTGTCATCCAATCGAACAAGATGCCGATCTGGAACGATTTGGCCAATGATGTCCCTAAAGAGGAATCTTCGATACTTTTGCTCGACGATGCCAACGAGCTTTCCGGTCTCGAAGGTTTTGCGAGCTTCGTGTCTGGCAGGGACAATATCAAAGTCCTTATGACTGTGAGAAATTACGCATTCGAGTACGTGAGGAGCTCCGTCTCCAAGTTCTGCAAGCCTTGCCCCTATGAGGTCGGCCCGCTCGACGAGGAGACGGCCTTGGGCGTGGTCGAGAACGGATTCGGTATCGCGAAGGGGAGGGCCTCCGCGGATATCATCCGCCTGTCGAGGGGCAACATGCGCTTGGCCTGCGCGGCGGCCGAGGTCGCCAAGGAACGTGGAATCGAGGTATTCTCCACGATGCCGAGTCTCATAGAGGCTTGCTACGGAGAGAAGGCTTCTAATCTGGGCGGTGATGCCAAAAGGGCGGCGACCATTGTTTCGATTCTGGGCCCGCACAGGGTAGAGGGAAACGAAGACCTTGATAAGCTGCTGGCCAAGGCGGGGATCTCCCATGACCGTTACGTCGATGCCTGCACCGCTCTGTGTCACGACGAGCTGGTGGATGCCTGCCAGGGCATGGTGGCGGTGGCGCCGGGCGAGCAGGTTCTGAGGGATTATTTGCTCTACCGGGCTTTCATCGCCGAGAAAAGCCTGTCTCTTTCCGACGTCGACGAGCTGGAGTGCGGCAAAACTCAATGCCCCAGGGTTGTTACCATCCTCGTGAACAATTTCTACAGCGACGAGCTTATCTCCTCCTTGAAATTGCAGCTGGACGACATTTGGGCGTCGGCGAACGAGGAGAAGCGATGGAAGATGGTGGGCGAATACCATTTCCTTCTAGGCGAGAAGGGTCTTGGACACATCCTCGACGCAATCGAGAGCTGCGAACCTGGAAACTATGATTACCTTGCCTGCCGATTCGACAAAGGCTCTGGATTCTATTCGCCGGAATCTCGGGTCCTCACATCGCTCGCGCCCTTTCTGCATGCCCCTCGGTTCGGCGATCCTGAAGAGCTCTTTTTCATGGCATTGAAGAAGAACATTCTGCCTCCGCGGGAGGCGAGGAAGGCCCTCACGACGACCATGTGCTTCAGCGAAAACTCCTATTCGGACGGGTTTCGATACGAGAACGAGGTCATCGAGCGCCTCGCGTATGATTTTCGCAGAACAAAAGAGAATAGGTACGGGGTTCTACTTGCCTATTATGCCGAGGCTTTGCTGTCGCCGACGTACGACGGCCCGACAAGGATGGAGGGAAGCAAGGTCACGTTTATCCATGGAACCCATGTCTACACCGAGGGTATGATCGGCTTGCGAAAGCGTGCGATCGCCTGCCTCAAGGAGTTTAGGGATTGTCCGGAGCTGAGAAGTCTCTGTGATACGGTGATTACTGGTGTTCGGGGTATCGGCGGCGACGACGGGGCCGGTCGGTTGTGGAAAGAGACCCTGGAGGAGCTATATAAAGGATATGTTTCCCGAATTGAGTCGATTGAGATTTGCAGCTTGCCTGGGTTTGTCCAATTGGAGAAAGAGCTCATTTCCCAAGATGTCATCGCCGAAGAAGGGCTCCCGTTCCTCGACGCGACGCCCGAGGAACGAATCGCAGTCCAAATCTACTTAGACGACTCCTGCGGACACGATATCTCGGAGGAATTGACCGAGGTTGTTCAAACAGCCAGCTCGGCAGAACTGGTGAAGGCGATCTCGATTGTGTGCTCTGCCGGCCGGCAGAGCTCAACTTACATTCCTTGCCCAATCCTGAGGGACGTCATGATTCTTGGTGCTGATACTTTGACCGAATGCGCGGATTCGATCATCCTGTCAGATGTTCCCTTGTATGCGGTCCCGGACGATTTGCTTATTCGCTGGATTGACTTGCTCGGCATCGATCGGGTTCGCAGTCTTGCTCTGAAGCGAGAGGAGAATGAGATTCCCGAATGGCTTAGTCGGATTGACGAAGCGCGGTTTAAGGAGTTTGGAGTCACTCCCGAACTGGCAAGGGACATTGAGGAAGGAGCCGACGAGTACGGCGAAACCGTTTCATATGAGGCGGCGATGGAAATCGACTCTGCTGTGCCGGGCTTTTTCGCTAGGTACGCGGCCGGCGCCCTGCAGAAGCTGGAAAGGGGCTCGCACGCCTTTTGCAGACTTCTTCCTAGCAACATCAACAATGCCGAGCAGAGGGCGTTTGCCTCCAAACCGGAAATGCTGTTCCTTGCGGAAGAAATCTTGCTTAATCTCGTAAGCGGAACAAGTTCGAGTTCCTATTGGGATGAGGACCTCCTTCGTTTTATCGTTGCTAACGATGATCAATTTCCTGAGAGGGCAATGCCCGTACTCATGGAGTTCGATGATACTTATGCGATGGAGCATTTGGGCGAGGCGGCATGGAGGGAGGAGAACGGCGAGGCCGCAACCGATGGAGCATGGAAGGGAATAGCTGGGTTTAAGACGAGCATGCCGCGTATGGTGAAGTCTTTCGCTTTGAAGCATTTTCTTAATTACGCTATTGAGCATTGCGGCGATGCTGTCGTGTTTTGGTTGGCATCGCGTTCGATGCGCGATGGGAAACTTGCCGACTATCTGCCTGATGTCGCAATGGAGTTACCCAAGAATCTGAAGGTCAAGTACATAGTCTTACTGTGCCAAGAGGGCCTTAGCTCGGAAGAGCTCAAAAAGGTCCCAGTAATCATGTCTTCTTTCGGCGCATCGTGGAGCGGGAGCGAAATCCCATTACTTCAAGGGAAGATTGACTTCATTGAAGAGGTGATCGAGAATTTACCCGGAGCAGCTTTTATAAAGCACCGTATGGTTTTGGAACGTACGATAACCTCGGCGGAGCGACACATAGAAAATGCAGAGGTTCGCGAGTTTCTCCATCCGTTTTAGCGGTCGTGGCCCGCGCTCCGAGGAGGCTTCTCGGGTATTTGCGGGGGTGCGGATCATTCTTTCGGCTATGCGATTGGAGGATGCTGACGTTTTTTCATGTCAAAGCGTTCATGCCCGCTCTGGACTGGTCAAGGTTTCTTGGACGGAAAAAATAAGCTTCTTCAGGCAATATCTCGCTCTAGTTCGCACGGGGCGTTATAGCCGATCGATGAGCGCATCCTCTGCCTGTTGCAGCAGGGCTCGATGTATTTGAGCACGTCCTGCTTCGCCTCCTCCCTCGTCTTGCAGCCCTTGCCGTTCACCAACTCGCGCTTGAGCGTCTTGAAGAAGGATTCCGCGAGCGCGTTGTTCCATGGGTTGCCCGGCCGCGACATGGATTGGGCGATTCTATGGGACTCGAGGCGGCGCTGGAACGCCCCGGGAAGCGTGCTGGGACCCTGGTCGTCGTGAAAGACGAGGCTGAAGTCGCCGGGCGGGCTCTCCCCTCCGACCGCCTGCCCGAGCGCATCCGCGACCAGCTTCTCGGTCATGCGCCCGGACATCGACCAGCCCACGACCTTCCTATGGAGCGCGTCGATCACGGTTGCGAGGCAGGGCCATCCTTCGCCCGTTCCGATGCAGGCGATCCACCCTTACTGCGGCGACCGCAAGGTGCTGAAAGGCTACAACGACCTGAGGACGACGCATCCCGAGATCGCGAGGGAGTGGAACAAGGAGCGCAACGGCGACCTGAAGCCGACCGACGTGATCGCCAACTCCAACAAGCGCGTCTGGTGGAAGTGCAAGGAGGGCCACGAGTGGTCCGGTCCCATAGCGAACCGAGCGCGCAAGGGCAAGGCGGACCCGGGCTGCCCGTACTGCTCGGGACGCAAGGTGCTCGCCGGCTTCAACGACCTGGCCGCCACGCACCCCGACATAGCGGCGATGTGGCACCCGCGCATGAGCAAGCGCTTGGAGCCCACCGGCGTGCAGGCCGTAAGCCGCAAGCCCGCATGGTGGCGCGGCGAGTGCGGCCACGTCTACCAGATGGCCGTCCGCGACAGGGTGAGGGCCAAGCCGGGCTACTGCCCGTACTGTTCGGGGAGGAAGAGGCCCGAGAGGCCGATAAGGCTCGACTAGCCCTCGGCCCCTCGGCGAGGGGGGAATGGGGGAGGCGTCGGCGCCTCCTGCCCATAGGCGCGATCTTGCGATTATTGGACTGGACGGGTATGCGTGGCTTTTGCGTTCCCGTGTCGTCTTCTGTTCGCTGGCGAATGCGAAGTGCTGCACTATAGGATTAGATGCGACGAATTGCCTGAAGCCATTGAGGGCGAGCTGCGATCGTTCGATAGCGAAAGAGAAAAGTGAGAGATGCCCGGTTGAGACGGCTTTAGTATTAAAGTCCACCTTGAGGTGCTCGCAGGGCGACAGGCGCTACCATTCTGGCTCAATATGCTTCGCCCTGACGTTATTACGCGAGAGGGAACTAAATGACGAATGATGAAAAGGGGAATGTTCTCGTGTTAAAATCGAGCGCACAATTGCGCGGGTGCGATGAATCGGATTCTGCTGATCGGAATATGCAGGCAATAGAGTGGTCGGTCAATTCTGATGGTGGGGAAATATCGCATAAAGCGCTTGAGTCCGCAAAGGAATTCTATCGAGACGTCAAGGACTGCATTGGGGATTCGCCTAATCTTTCGTCGTTGGCCTCTGCTTCTGGCTGGCTTGATTGCTGCCAGTCAGTGCCCGATTCCGTCAAGGCGAGCATTGCAGCAATAGAAGAGACCAGTGTGGCGCTCAAGACGGCATATCAAGACCTCCAGCCAAAGCTGTTCGATGCTGCGAGGGCTTTTACGAAAACATGGTCGGAGAGCTTCGATTTTATGCCGAAGGTCGACTTGAGCGGAATCAAGGCTGCGCTTTTGCCGTTTCATCGTCGGACGAAGTTATTGAATGTGCTTGAGAGGTCGAACTGGCCGCTTTACCTCGCTGACAATAACGATCTATTTTGTGAATTGGAAGGCTTGGATATTGAGCGGACTGATTTGGATTCAGCGGTTTACGAAATAGCTCGCATCCATTTAGACGAACGATGGCTGGCGTCGGTCGCTGACCGCTGGTCGGAGCACGACGAACTCCCCGATGGTAAGCGAGCGATGCTGAAAAGGGCCATTGATTTCCATATTGGCCGCCAATACGATGCATGCGTGTCTATTTTGATGTGCATGGTTGAAGGAATAATTGTCGAGTATTTTGGGCCATCTTTCGAATATTCGTCCGAAGAGGAGGCTGCTCTTTTTGACGATTTCGCAGTTGAGCATAATCTCAATCCTCTAGGGGAGAGGAAAAGCACCAAGCTGAAGACCCCGAAGGACCTTGTGTTGGCGATGTCTCTCCAAACCGATAAAGGCTGGCATATATGGCAGTTGATAAGCGGCTACGTGATTGACGTCCTGCTCACTAATAATTACGACGAAGCCATCGCCGCCCACAATCCTCTAAGAAATAAGATTTGCCACGGCGTTCAAACAAACTACGGCACCGAAGAGCATTCGCTCAAAGCGATTCTTGTGATCGATTTGATTACTCGCCTTGGCTGCGCCGCCCAGCAAGGCATGAGGTTGAAGGCGGAGGCAAGCGAGTCTGGCGGGCGAAAGGCCGAAGCATCGGAGGCATATCATGGGTAGGGCGGAACGTCGCAAAGAAGAGCGTAACGTAAATCATGCAAAGTCGACGGGCGCCGATGCCTGTTCCATTCTGACTTTCGTCGAAGACGGAAGGATGTTCTGCAAACTGCTCGATCATAGGGACAGATATCCCGAATCAACGCCTGATTTAATGCTGACGATTCTCCCGTTTTGCGCTCTTGCTGCGCATGACTCCGTTAGATTTGTAAAGAAGTATTTTGATAATGACTTCGAGCTTGATTCGGCTGTGGTCAATCGTTTGCGCAATGCATCAAAATCGCTTTCTGCCAAGGGATCGACGGTTGAAGACTATACGTTTATGACGAATTCGGTGACGCGGGGGCTATCGTCGTCCACGAAAAAGGCGACGGGGCTATTTGGGCCGCTCATTAACTCCCTTACGCCCGATATGGGAATCTGTACGCATGGAGACCGTCCGGTATGCACGACGTTTATAACCGCCCGTTATATCTCTCAGGCGTATGGCGGGGCGCTTGATCCTGTTTGGAGCGAAGAATGTGAAAAACAGCTCGGCTTTGATTTGAGTGTTGCTGCATCAGCGGCATTCTATACAGTAAAGCTGTTGACCCCTGAATTGCATACGCTTACAGCGAAAGAATTCGAGACCTGCCATGTGGATTGCCATTATTCGGATATGCTTCTACCTCTAAAGAAGCAGGGCATTGACAACGCCGCATGTTTCTTCATGCTTGCGGAGTTTCTGGTGCAGCTTAACGCTGTTTTCGCTTTGAGCGAGATCGAAATGTTTGACGACGTTCTCAGAATGAAATATGGCACTGCTGTTTTGCTGGCCCTTGACGGAAGCATTTCGCGTTTTGCGAATTGCGTGATGCCCAAACCGTCTGAGTATGGATTTACCGCAGACGGGGCGCTTGTGCTGTCGACCCTTGTGCCAAAGGAGGTCAGGAAACGCGTCAGGGCCTCGAAGGATTTGAGGAATGCATTTGTCCACTATGATTTTTCTGGACTTCTAGGTATGCAGGCTTGCAAGGGAAAGAGTGCAGACGAGCTGCTTATTGAGGCCACTCGCAAAACGGTGAAGATGGATCCGGGAGATTATTTGTGTTGGCTCGACGAATCTATGACAATGATGACGAAGCGGATTGATGATCTCATTTCGCTTCCAGTTGCGAACAAAGGATAAGCTGTGGCTAAACGTAGCGAAGACGATTACGAGCTGTATCTCTACACTATTGATGTCTACATAAGGCTGGTTGGAGCGCTTCCGTTGGACAAATCCCTGGCGCAATTTGGGGTTCAGAATTTCTCCGAAATCGGAAACCTCGATATCGATGATAGGGATTTTGCCGCAGTTGCCATGCGGCTCATGCTGCAACGGAAATATTTCGTGCGCGGCAAGGATTTGTTTTTCAAGGGGCTGCTCAAATCCGCTGAGCAGGATTTCGATTCCGGCAAAGAGGTGATCGGCCTCCTATTGGCCGACCTGGAATTGCTCAACGCCCAAGATATCGAGTTCGCTTTCGGGAATGGGGACGTTGTAAGTGGGCTCTTCTCTAATTCCGAGGACGCCATGTATGGAGCGTTGCTCCACGCCGACCGGCGCCGCATAGAGAAACTCATCGATGTTCCCGAATATATGAGGATTTTGGCCATTGCCCCGTATGTGGCCGAAAGGGAACGCCTTTTGCTGCGATTTTCTGACTTCCTTCGCGCTGCCGGCGTAAAGCCTTTGTCGAGGTGTGGAGAGGAGGCGGCTGTTGTCTCGTACGGATCAAAGGGATTCGAGCGGTCGATAAATGGGTCGCCCTCTTGGCGTAACCTTCAAGGCAGGGATTTAGGTCCCGCCGATATCGAGCAAATCGCCCAAGCCACTTCCATCGGGGACGCCTGCATACTCGACGTAGTGTGCCGTTTCGCGGAAGCGCTGTCCTCTAAGCCATTCGACTATGCTGCGCTGAAATCGCTTGTCGCGCCTGAAATATTTGCACAGTGGGGTGATTTCACGCAAGCGGCCATGATTTTCGAAGACGATTGCGGCGTGAGCAGCCGGGTTCGGCATCTGAAAGACGGGGCGGCGCTGGTGAAACTTCTGCCCAATGTGCGAGAGGCGTTCACGATCGAGGGGCCGCAGATTATCGAGGGCGGACACGATGTTGTCCTCGTAAAGAGAAATGGCACCTGGAAGATATGGGCCGCGAGGTGAAACGAATGCGGAGCGAGATGTTTGAGGGATGCATAATGATGGTTTTCGGCTGACGTGGCGGTCGCTCCTGTTCGGCGTCGCGCGCTCTAACGAAATTAATGGCGCACAAAAGGAAAGTCCCGGCCGGGGAGGACAGTCGGGACTGAAAAGGGCAGCGCTTAAAATCTATCGCGTGCTACGCTTTCGGCAGGTCGTCGAGCGTCTTGCCGAGCGCAGAGGCGGCCGCCAGCGGCCCGCCGACCAATGCGTGGCTCACGTCCGCGGCCGAGAATCCGGAAACGGGGTAGTAGTAGCCGAAGAACGACCCGCCCGCGTTGCCGGCCGCGTACAGGCCCTCGATGGGGTTGTCGTCACCGTCTAGCACCTGGTTGCTATCGTCGCAGACCAGGCTCGCGCAGATCGTGTACACGTTGGGCCAATACGCCACGGCGTTCCAGGCGAAGAGCTTCGGGTCGACGCCGTAATGTTAGCGTCAATGCAGTTTTCACCATTTGGGACTGCGGCGGAAATCCTGGACCGTTTGGGATCAGGCGATTTGGAGCGGGAAGGATAAACTGGACTTTCTTTTAAGGACCCTCAAGCGTATTGCCGCTCGTATTCCACTGGAGACATGTAGCCCAGGGTGGAATGCATGCGCACCCTATTGTAATAGAGCTCTATGTACTTGAAGATGTCCTGCTTGGCCTCGTCCCTCGTCCCATAGCTCCTCTCTTCCACCAATTCCCTTTTCAGCGTCTTGAAGAACGACTCGGCCACCGCGTTGTCCAGCGGTGTGCTGGGCCTTGATACCGACTGGGCTATGCCATGCGAGTCCAGGCATCTCTGGAAGGAGCGCGAGGTGTACTGCGCGCCTTGGTCGTCATGGAAGACGAGGCTGCCGTCGTCTGGCGGATCCTCCCTTCCAACCGCCTGCCCTATCGCGTCGATCGCGACCTTCTCGGTGATGCACCCGGACATCGACCAGCCCACGACCTTGCGGGAGAAGGCGTCTATCGCGGCTGCGAGATAGAGCCGCCCTTCTCTCGCGGGCATGCATGCGATGCCGCCCACCCAAAGCCTGTTGCGCTCGCCCACGGAGAAAGCGCGCTCTACCAGGTTCGGCCGAGGGTCTCCCGGCTCGACCTTCTTCCGGATGCGGCGTTTTCGGGTCGCGCCCTTTCCGGCAAGCCCGGGCTTCTGCATGATGCGGAGCACGCGCTTCTCGCTCACGGCGATGCCGCTTTTTCGCAGTTCGCGGTTGATGCGCCGGTAGCCGTAGCGGCTCTTGTGCCGATGGAAGGCCTCGACGACGAACCCTTCGAGCGCCTCTCGCTCTATCCGGGCGTTGGACTTCTTCCGGGAGAGATACTCGCAGAAACCGGATTTCGAGGCTTTCATCAGCCCGCATGCCTTCTTGATGGGGCCGATCTCGCCCCTATGCTCTTT
>OLPF01000192.1_pt1 | contig 71335 bp, 64 predicted proteins | sample 1673121 | NCBI WGS metagenome assembly OLPF01 (sample SAMEA3136756, study PRJEB25190) | human gut metagenome
ACCGGGATGGACGCACCTCTGGTGCACCAGTTGTCACGCCAGTGGCACAGCTGGGTAGCTATGTGCGGAAGGGATAAACGCTGAAAGCATCTAAGCGTGAAGCCCCCCATGAGATAAGATATCCCACAACGCAAGTTGGTAAGACCCCACAAAGACTATGTGGTTGATAGGTCAGAGATGTAAGTGCCGTGAGGTATTTAGTTGACTGATACTAATAGGTCGAGGGCTTGACCAAAGCAAGGTTCAAAGCATAGCGAGAATGAAGGATAGAGAAACTTGAAGAGTTTTTTCGAGTCACTTGAATGGAGATGTGTTATTCGGTTTTGAAGGTACGCCTTCACGGGAGGTATATACGAGGTATATGCGTCCTGTATAAAAGGAAGAGTCGGTGTCAATGACGGTGAGGATCCACCCGTTCCCATTCCGAACACGGTAGTTAAGCTCACAGGTGCTGAAGATACTTGGCTGGAAGCGGCCCGGGAAAATAGGGCGATGCCGACACCTTCCTTTATCCGCACCATTAGCTCAGTTGGTAGAGCAACTGACTCTTAATCAGTGGGTCCCGGGTTCGAATCCCTGATGGTGCACCATATATTCCTCCTTAGCTCAGTCGGTAGAGCATGCGGCTGTTAACCGCAGGGTCGTTGGTTCGAGCCCAACAGGGGGAGCCAAAAATCCTCGTTCTTTGGAACGAGGATTTTTCATTTGTGCCGCAAGGCACAACATCATTTGACCGAAGGTCAACATCATTTCGAGCAACGCGAGAACATCATTTCTCATTCCTTCGGCACAAATGAACGAGGTTGCGCTTCGCGCAAATGAAGTTGCGGCAAGCCGCAAACGATGTGATGCTTCGCATCAATGATGTTGCGCTTCGCGCAAACGGAACGGAGCATTTGTCTCATATAGGTGCAACAATTTTGCACCCTAACACAAAAGTCCTTGATTTTCAAGGGCTTTTCGTGTTTTTAGGGGTAAAAAACATACCTCTTTCACCTTTGCACCTTTTCCCCGACCTTATGGACTTGAACCTGCGACTTCAACCGCGGGTTGAAAAAATAAACCTTTGATTTATTGTATAAATGAACGATGTGTGCTATAATGTAACCAACGAAAGGAGCTGAATATATGGAAAACATAAATATTGTATTAGCCGCAAATATTTTAAAATACAGAAAGAAAAGTGGACTTAGCCAAGAAGAACTTGCTAACAAATTAGGAGTTACTTTCCAAGCCGTTTCTAAATGGGAATTGGCAAAGTCTGCTCCGGATATATCTTTTCTTCCAACTATGGCAGATGTTTTTGAATGCTCGATAGACGACTTGTTTTCATATATGCCAAAATGCAAAAGGGAAGAATTTAACATATTGCCGGGTGATTCTGTTCCTGAGGGTATGAAAAATTATTTGTCTGATCAAATTAAATATCAGTTAGATAACAATGGGTCAACAAATAGATTCTTGGAGATTATGGCAGAAAACCTTTCAGGAGAGTTTGAGTTGACTGATGAGAACATCGAAAGGTTGTTGGATGCTTATAGAGAGATGTATAGAGGTATGAGAAACAAGAAAAAAATATAAGGTTCGAATTTGTTGTGTGAACACAAAAATCCCGAATGCGAAAGCGTTCGGGATTTTTACTTTTTAACTCTTCACTCTTTACTTTTCACTAAACTCGCATTCATGATTTTTTGAAGTAATAGGTAATAGTGAAGAAGTGAGTATCTCCGCTCCGCGCAAACGTATTGACAAATTTGTGCTTTGGTGATAAAATCAAAACAGAACAACAGTGTATTTTGCTTTTTGCGAAAGGGATGGCGAGTCGTCATCTTTTCACTCATCTTTATCGTATTCACTGCACAAGTCCTACAAAAGCTTTCTTCCGAAACTTTTGCTTAACGGACTTGTTCCGTTCAGTCTAACCGCGCCGATGTATTAGCCGCAAGGCTACGCGAGCTTCGCCTTGCTCAAATACACCTCTGCGATTAGCCATACAAATTAGTGTTGTTCTAAAAATCGGGAAGGAGAGGTTATATGATAGTCTATAGGGAACTCAGTTCAATAGAAAAAGATCTGGGCTTTTCAGCAAAAACCTTATACGGATTAAGCAATAGCCTTGAGAAACACTATCATACCGTATACCTTCCGAAGAGTGACGGAAGCAAACGGAAGCTCTCCGTTCCCGATTTGATCTTAAAACCGGTACAAAAATCTATCGCTGACAACATCCTTATTCAATATCCGATTTCAAAATATGCCAAAGCATATAAGCCGGGAAGCAGCATTCAAAAAAATGCGCGCCCGCACGTAGGGAAGAAGAAGATTTTGAAGCTGGACATAGAGGGATTCTTCGATCATATTTTGTATTCACGGGTTAAGGACACCGTTTTCTATGAAGAAAAATATTCAGAATCCATTCGGATACTGTTGACCATGCTTTGTTATTATAACGATTCGCTTCCTCAGGGGGCTCCGACTTCACCGGCTATTACCAATATCATTATGTATGATTTTGATGAGACGGTTGGAGCGTTTTGTAATGAAAAAAACATAGCATATACGAGATACTGCGACGATATGACCTTTTCGGGATGTTTTGACGAGAGAGAAATCATCTCCTTTGTTAAGGGTGAACTCCGCAAACTCGGGTTGTTTCTTAAAAATCGAAAAACAGCGGTTGTTCCTGCGACAAAGCGCCAATGTGTAACCGGAATTGTTGTTAATGAAAAAATGAATATCACAAAGGATTACAGAAAGAAAGTTCGTCAAGAAGTGTATTATATCAGGAAATTCGGACTTGACGGGTGTCTGAATAACATGGGTATATCCGATAAGGAGCGATATCTTTTATCGCTAAAGGGAAGAATTGCTTTTGTGCTTCAAACGATCCCGAATAACTGCGAATTTATAGAGTATAAAAATTTTCTTGATTCAATTCGGATATGGAGATGATCGATACGGCTTTTAAGAAGAGGCAATGCCCTGTAAAGTTTGACGTGTCTTTTGGCGGGTTCGATGGAACACAATATTGCACGGTTACTGTTTATGATGATGTATATCGTTTTTGGATAAGTGATGCGATGGGGGATTTGTTCGGCAGTATGCTGGATATAATTTATGCATTAAATATTGAATTCAACGATCCGAAAACGGATCATACAATAGAACATATTCTTGATGATCCTGAAAACCCTTATAGGATAACTGAACTAAAGGCCGACACGCTGTGGGACAGTGAAGGCACTGATATGAGGTGGACTTTTTCAAGGAAACTTGATAATAATGATAAACAAATCGTTGATGTTGAGATGAATTTTGATTTTAATGAAATTAAGAAATACAAAATTGAGCTGCCCGATTTAAACTATGCTGTCTCTCGGGCAGTCACAGATATTTTGAAGAAATCCGGTTTTTGCGGATATCACTTTTCAACAAATTTTGATTATATAAATATCGTTAACTTTTTGATGTTAAAAAACTTGTCGTTAACAGGTCGCGCTCTTAATTTTTCCTATTATGATGACGGATGCAGATCTTCAGTTCTAAAAGATGAAATTGACCTGTTGCTCTTTGATATGTAGCATGGCGGTAATATTCACTTTTCAGAAAAATTGTCGGTATTGCGGCGGGAAGTTCATAGGGGCTTTCAATAAGCAATGTTGCAGTTGCGGAAGAAAAAAAGATTATTGAAATAAGGCGGCAATCCTTCTTATTCGATTGTGTGTTGATGATAATATGGAAAAGGTAAAAGAACAAATTAAAGCAGTCATGATCGGACATGCCGTAGGAGATGCGCTCGGCGTACCTGTTGAGTTCCGCGACCGTGAAGAACTTGATGCCATTCCCGTGACGGATATGAAAGGGTTCGGAACCTATCTATACCCGGCGGGTTGTTGGTCGGATGATACCAGTATGTCTATTGCCGCGCTCGACAGTCTTGCAGACGGCAAAGTGGATTTCGATGAGATCATGCACAATTTCGGCAAATGGCTTCGGCAGGATGCGTACACGCCGACAGGCGAAAGCTTTGACGCAGGCAGGACCTGTGTGCTTGCGATTATCAACTATCTCGAAAGCAGAAAATCGATCAACGAGTGTGGTATGGCCGATGAGTTTTCCAACGGAAACGGCTCATTGATGAGAATTCATCCTTTTGCGTTGATGACATGGTTTGACAGAACTCTGCGACCGGACTTTGAGTCCGTCATCGGGAAGGCCTCGGCGCTGACTCATGCACATGAGAGATCCAAGTTGGCCTGCAAGATTTACACTCTTATACTTTTCAAGCTCCTTGAAATGCCACAGAAGGCTGTTATCAGGTCTGCGCTGGACATGGCAAAGCGCAGATATGTTGAAAATCCCGAATACGGTCACTATGCAAGGCTGTTCGATGAAAATTTCGGTAAACTCTCCGTTAATGAGATCAAAAGTACGGGCTACGTGGTCGATACCCTCGAAGCGGCGGTATGGTGTGTTCTGACCACCGACAGTTACATGGAGTGCGTGTTGAAAGCGGTAAACCTCGGTGACGATACCGATACTGTTGCCGCTGTTGCCGGAGGGCTTGCAGGCGCGTTATACGGTTACGATGCAATTCCCCGGGAATGGCGTGACACCCTCATCAAGAGAGAATATATTGAAAAAATGTGCGAGAGAGCAGCCGAAGCCTGGTATACGCCCGAACATCAACTCCGGAAGTGCGGTTCCCATCGTTGATATTCATGTGTACGTTGCCCCCGACGTGGATGACGGCGAACGAGATGTGCACGAGTTAATTGAACTTCTCAAACTTGCCGAAAAACAGGGGTAGCGGATGTGTTTTGCAATTCTCATAATTCTGTTATCGAAGATTCGGAAACAGAAAGGCTAAATAATTTGTAATAGGTATAAATGAGAATATAGCACGGCAAATATCATGCCGTGCTATATTCATACTTTATAAAACGAGTTTGTGATTGAAATATACAAGACAAGTACGAGGGTACTGCGAAAATCACAAAATCAGGTTGATCAGACCTTTGTTTATATGAAAGCCTTTTTCCAAAAAGCATAAACATAATCATATTCGGAGGAATAATAATTTTTTGTGAGATTTTTGCTTTTCCGCAGTCATTTTTGCGTCTGATCCCAAAAATAATGCGGATATATGAAAGATTTCCATGAGATTCAATCTGAAAAGGCTGCACGGAAAAAGAAAAATATCTCTCTCGTCAAGGAGGCAGGTTTTTCAGCGCATGCGGTAATTCTTTTCCGTTGCAGGGATCGTACTTCTTGTCCGAAATGAATTTTTTCCATAAAAATACAGAAATATTCCATTGACGCGACGTGATATCGATGTTACACTTTTATTAAATCGGATGATTGAAAGGAGTTTTTATCAATGGCAATAAAAATAGGGGTAATGGGCGGTTTCCGCGGCACAGATATGATAAATTACTGCGAAATAGCGGATAATGCGGAGGTCGTGGCGATCTGCGACAAAAACGAAGAGGTGTTAAACGCCCAGAAAACAAGATTAAAGGACAACAACATCACATATTATGATAATTTTGAGGATTTTATAAATCATGATATGGATGCGGTCGTGCTGGCAAATTATGCGAACGAGCATGCGCCATTCGCCATAAAGGCGCTTAAACGGGGACTCCATGTTTTCTCGGAGGTGCTTCCCTGCCAGACGATGAAAGAAGCGGTTGAACTGGTCGAAACCGTTGAAGAAACGGGGCTTGTTTACGCATACGGTGAAAATTATTGCTATATGCCGGCTCCCTATGAGATGAGAAAATTATACAAACAGGGTAAAATAGGCGAGTTTGAATACGGTGAAGGGGAATATATCCACAATTGTGAGTCGATCTGGCCAAGCATAACCTACGGTGAAAGAGACCATTGGAGAAATGACATGTATGCGACCTTCTACTGCACCCATTCGCTCGGTCCGATCATTCATATGACCGGACTGCGCCCTGTTTCGGTCATCGGTTTCGAGGGGATAAACAACGAAAGAAATTTGCGGGTAGGCTCAAAATCGGGGCAATACGGAATAGAGATGGTGACTCTCGAAAACGGAGGCATTATTAAAAGCATACACGGAGGACTTTACAAGGATTCCATCTGGTATGCGGCATACGGATCAAAAGGCAGAATGGAGTGCGGCAGAGAGGCAGATAATGACAGCGGCAGGGTTTATAAAATATATGTAAACGCCGATGAATATTCGGGCGGTTACGATACCGCAAAAAACGAATGTTATTTCCCCAAGCACGGTATGGAGGATAAGTTGGCCGGCTTCGGACACAACGGCTCCGACTTTTACTCGATGTATAATTTCGTTGAGAAAATAAAAGGAAACCCCGACGCAGATACCATTGACGTATATGAAGCGCTTGATATGTTCCTGCCGGGAATGTTTGCTTATCGCTCGGTTCTGAACGGGAACATTCCGATGGAGATCCCCGATTTGAGGAACAAAGACGAAAGAGATAAATGGCGCAATGACACCGCGTGCACCGACCCGAAAGTAGCCGGGGATATGCTTCTTCCGACCTTTTCGAAAGGAACCCCGGAGATAGATGACGGCGTTTATGACCATGTGAGAAAACTCTGGGAAGCAGAATGAAAACAGGAGAAGGAAATTGCAAAGGCAATTTCATTCCCGCAAGGCAGTAAGAGAAAACAGTGTATTATTTCATGATTACTTTATCCGCGTTGATCTTTTCCGTGCAATTCATGTTCGACGACGGATATCAAAAAGAAAGCGGCTGCGGATGGAAATCTTCGCTGAAACTTTCGCTTTACAGTTCCGCGGTAGGATTGATCGCGTTATTTGTAATAAACGGTTTTAAACTGAGATTTTCCGGTTTTTCCGTTATTGTTGCAACAGTATATGCGGCAGTGTGTATATTGCTCAATTACTCGTCCGTAAAAGCATTAAGATACGCAAACCTTTCTGTATATTCGGTTTTTTCAATGATAGGCGGAATGATCTTGCCGTTCATATACGGAGTATGGTTGGGTGAGGAATTCAAGGCGATACGGATCTTATGCTGTATCCTCATATCGATCTCTGTTGCGATGAACGCGGGAAAGGGCAAACAGTCAAAAAAGGCATTTTTGTATTACATGGCTGTATTTGTGCTGAACGGTCTGGTGGGTGTTATTTCAACATTTCATCAATCATACCCGGAGTACTGTGTCGGCAGCGCGGACTTTCTTATGACAACAAAAATCATAATGATACTGATGAGCGCTGTTCTTATCGTTGCAACAAAAGACAGGAGTTTTTCCGTCAGCCTCAAGGCGTTCGGATATTCTGCCGGGAGTGCGGTTCTGAACAGCATCGCCAATCTGTTGCTGCTGATAGCGCTTCTGAAATTGCCCGCTTCGGTGCAATATCCCGTTGTAACAGGCGGAGTGATCGTATTTTCGACAATAATAGATGTTATCAGAAAAACGAAACTCAAAAAAAGAGAGATCATTGCCGCGATAATTGCGTTTGCTTCAACTGTTGTTATGGCAATGTAGGACTGCCTGACAAAAATGAACGTGTGATCGCCGAGATGAAACGCGTTACAGCAAAATATGTGTTTTGAAAACATAATCCCGAGTCGGCAACATAACGACAAAAGATCCAAGTCTTTTCAGACTTGGATCTTTTTCAAAATGAAACTTTTTATATGGAATCTTTGTCGATAACTTTGCCGTTGGCTTTCAGAGTTATGTACTGTTTGGGGGACACGCCTATTCTTTTTTTGAACACTTTTGAAAAGTACAGGGCGTCGTTGTAACCCGATAACGCTGAGATCTCTTTTACACACGAAAGTCCCTGATCGATAAGTGTGCATGCCTGCTGACAACGGGCGGTGTTTATATATTCGTTTATGCCTATACCCATTTTTTCCTTAAAAAGCCCCGAAATGTATTTGGGGTTATATTGCAGTTCTTTACCTATGCTGTTTAATGACAAACCGGGGTCGGTAAAATTGTCGTCGATATATTTTTTTAACACTAAAAAAGTTTCTTCGAGTTTATAAGATTTTTTACTGAACTCCAATATTCTGTTTCCTATAAACGAAAACGTGAACAAAAGCACGCTTTCGGATATCAGATCGGTAAGATCCCGGTTTATATTAAAAGCATTTTCCCAGAATTCACAGATGTCGCCGCAATCGGGAAAATAACAGTTGCTGTTGGAGATCTTCAACTTTTCCATGATCATATTTGCTCTTGTGCCCAAAAAACTTATATACATATATGAAAGACCGGGTCTTGCTTCTATATAAAACGGAGTCCCCGGAAAGGTGAAGAAAATATCTCCGACCGATAAAGGGTAAACCTTCTCGCGTGTATGCAAAAATCCGCTGCCGCTGCAGACATAGTGGACCTTGTAGACCGCCTCAGCCTTAAAAGAATTGTAAAACCGAGGTTTTGTTTCAAGAACCAAATTTATTGTATGTATGGATTGATAGTCTTTGTGATACGGAATAAAACAGCATATATTTTCAACCATATTTTTCATCTCCTCTTTATTCAAGTATATCACAGAATTTGAAAAATCACAATATTATATGACGGTTTTTCTTGTTTATATGTATTTTTTCCATTGGCGCATACAGAGGAGAATCACGAAAAGATTTCAACGGGACGGGAAACCGTTTACTGTTTTGTTAATAAGTACATTCTGTTGGATTGCTCATATTCTTCATAATATATCTCTGTATAGCGTATCATCGAAAATCGCGAGGCAAAAATATTCTCCCATTCATCATTTGTGTTGTTCCAAAGCAGCAGCCCGTCGTCCAACAGATTGCCGCTGACAGTTTTTATCCCGTATTCCTCTTTTTGTCTGTCGGTGATATACGGGTTCAGTTTTACAAGAAGTTTCCCGTTTCTTTTTTCTTCGGGAGCGCGGAGGAGTATCTCTCGGAGCATCCCGACAGAAAGGCCTTTGTTCTGGATACGCTGTCCACCGGACCGGAATCGGAACTGATCGTTGAAAAATGCAGGGAGTTGACGGAGTCCGGTCTCGGTTTTGAGACGGTAAAAGAGAAAATAATTATGTATTCGCGGCACACGCATCTGTTCTTTTCTCTGGAATCCCTTTCAAACTTCGCAAAAAACGGCCGCGTGAGCCCCGCGCTTGCCGTGGCGGCAAGTTTTTTCGGGATACGCATTGTCGGGAAGGCAAGCGACAAAGGGGAACTTGAACCCTTGCACAAATGCCGCGGAGAGAAACGGGCAATCGGTCAGCTTTGGGAATGTATGCTGAAAAGCGGATATTCCGGCGGAAAAGTGCGCATAAGACATTCGGGAAATCCGAATGCCGCGGATATTCTCGCGCAACAGATAAAAAATTCGTTTCCGAATGCCGATATAAAAATCGGCGAAAACCGAGGCTTATGCTCATATTATGCGGAAAAAGGCGGAATTCTGATAGGTTTTGAAAGTTGAATAAACATCCCGCGATATGACCGTTGAAAGTTTTGACTTTCAGCCCCGTTTTCCGAAAAACAGGCTAAAAGCCGCGTCGAAAACGACGCGGCTTTCATAAACAGATAACACAGACCTTACGGTCTGTTATTTTTTTTTGTTCATGCCATAATCTGACAAAAAATACGGTCTTTTTGTTATATAATTGGCTCGGTTGTTCGGTAACGGGCAGAAAAGGTCGTGATTTTTGAGCGCGTCCCGCTTCTTTTCGGGGAGCAGTCGGCTCAAACTCGGTTGGGAGATCCGGAAATGAGAAAACGTATCAAAAAAATACTTAACGTGATCGGCTCCGTTCTCGTTGCGGCGGTCTTGCTCCTTGCGGCGGTGTCGGTCGGCGTCCGTGTCGTCGGGATCAGAACCTACGCCGTCGTTTCGGGCTCAATGGAGCCGACTTATCCGACGGGTTCGCTTTTATATGTAAAGAGTGTGGATGCGGAAGACTTAAAAGTCGGGGACGCGATCACTTTTTACGCGGACGAGGACACCGTGGCGACGCACAGAATAACGGAAATAATTCCCGATGAGGAAGACGGCGGCGTGCTTCGTTTCCGCACGCGCGGCGATGCCAACGACACGGAGGACGGAGCGCCCGTACACAGCAAAAACATCATCGGAAAACCGCTGTTTGCCGTTCCGTATCTCGGATACTTTGCGCATTTTGTGCAAAAGCCGCCCGGACTGTATCTCGCGATAGGTCTCGTCTGCATTTCTGCCGTTCTTGCCTTTCTGCCGGATTTTTCGGGCGACAAAAAACGCAGGGGAAAAAGATCGCTGAAAACGACGGAATAGACTGTCGGCGGCAACGCCGACGGGCTTTCGGGGATTGTCGATAAATCAGGCGCTTGCCTTTTTTATATACATTGATCGAAATAATGAGGAAAGGAGGAATGATCATGAAAAAGAAAGTACTTCTCTGCGCCGCGGCGATCTCTCTCGCCCTGTGCTGTTCTGTCGGAGGAACTCTTGCCTGGCTGAGCGCGAAGACCGCTCCCGTCAGGAATACCTTCACTATAGGAGACATCGATATAGACCTGACCGAGACGACGGGCGAAACCTACATAATGGTTCCCGGGAACGATCTCGCGAAAGATCCGAAGGTCACGGTTAAAGCCGGCTCGGAAGACTGCTGGCTGTTTATAAAGATCGAAAAATCGGATAATTTTGATGATTTTTTGACCTATACCGTTGCCGGCGGCTGGACTGCGCTCTCGGGTGAAAACGGCGTTTATTACCGCGAGATACCGTCCGCCGACACCGATACGGAACTTTCCGTTCTTATGAACAATCTGGTGACCGTGAAGGAAGAGGTCACGAAACAGCAGTTCACGGAAATTGAAGACGACCTTCCCTTTATGACCTTCACGGCTTATGCCGTTCAGCGGGACAACCTCGCCGACGCCGCGACCGCATGGGCAAAGGTCTCTGCGTGAGTATCGCTTCAAAAAACGGTACTCACGAAAGATCAAACGCGATCCGACAAAACGGTCACAGACGGCAATGCCCGTTTCGGACCGATCGGCATTGATCCGTTTTTTATGATTTGAAAGGAGATAACAATCATGACAAAAAAGAAGATCCTCACACTCGCGCTTGCCGCGCTGATAGCGGTCACGGCAATTACAAGCGCATCCGTCGCTTACTTTACCGATACTGGAACGGCGCGGAACGTTTTCACTATGGGAAACGTTAATATCACTCTCGACGAGGCGCCCGTGGACGAATTCGGGCAGGCGACCGACGGCGACCGTGTGACCGAAAACGAATACGGAACGGAAGCGGCTTATCCCGGTGCCGTGCTGGACAAAGACCCCACCGTACATAACACGGGAAGTAACTCCGCGTATGTCCGCGCGACCGTCAATGTCAGCAACTGGATGAATCTTGTCGCGGCTTATTATCCCGAATTTGAAGCCACGTTCCCGAACGATGACTATAAGGCCGCGCTGAACCTTCTTGTCGGAGAGTTGGGCGACGGTTGGTCTGTTGTCGGCGTTGAAGCGGGCGACACGTTTACCGTAGGTCGGTTTGACGCGAAATTCGTGCTCAAATACGACAGCGTCGTCGCGCCGGGCGAGGACACATCTCCGATGTTCACTCAGGTGAAGATCCCCGTAGGGATCGACAACGCAAACGCCGCGTCCTTCAACGAAATAAAGATCGTTGCTCAGGCTGTTCAGGAGAACGGTTTTGAGACATGGGAGGATGCTTTCGACGCGTTCGACGGCAACTGATACGCATCGGTATGATCTGCCCCTTCGTAAGGGCGCAGGTCATATGAGAATACCCGACGCGGAATGCGGCGGATATTCTCATATGACATTATTTACCGATAGATAATAAGGCTGAGCAAGGAGGTCTTTTTGTGAAAAAACCGAGGAGGAAGGAAAAATCGCCTGCCGAGGCGGAGAAAGCAACCGTTCCGATGTCGGGGTTTTTGAAACCGCCGACCGATCGGAAAAAAATAAAAGGAGGCGGCGAATGATGTGTCCGACACAAAGCGGAACGCAAAAACAGCGCATGGGGATTTTCAGAGTGCTCGCTCTTTTCCTTTGTCTCGCGATGTCCCTCACGTCCCTTTCGTTCGGGGAGGTCGCAACGCTCGCGGCAGAGGACGAAACGGTCACCGTGACCGTAAACTATGTGTATGAGTCCGACAAGTCAATGGTCGCGCAACCGTATACCGCGCAGATCAAAAAAGGCTCTGCGTTCGGAAAGACGCTGGAAGTCCCGAAACTGTTCAATTATTCGATCCCTGCGGATTCGGCGGAGGGGCTGAATGACCGTATCGTTCTGTCGAAAGACGGGACGGACGGCGCTTATACGCTGAATTTCGACATTCCCGCCGTTGAGGATGATATAACCGTGACCCTCTATTATAAAGCGGGAACGGCAAAATATACCGTATATCACTATTATCAGAACCTTGAAGATGACGGATATACCGATCTGCCTCCGACGACGGTCGAACTTGTGGGCGACATCGATGCCTATACGCAGGCGGTCGCCGAGAACAGACCCGGCTATCATTGCAGGGGCGTTCCGCAGACGACGGTGGCGGCGGACGGTACGACAAAGGTCGAGATCTTCTATGACCGTGATTATTATACATTGACCTTTGACGTCAACGGAGGGGTCAACGGTCCCGAGCCGATCTATGCAAAATACGGCACGACTTTTGAGTCGGAGAGCGTCAACACTCCGATGCGCAAGGGATATATTTTTCTCGGGTGGTCGCCGAATATGTCCGACACCGTCACGGTCACGGAGAATGTGACATACGTCGCACAGTGGCTTCCCGAAAAGGGACAGTCGGATTATACCGTGGTCCTGTGGGGACAGAACGCCGACGATGACGGGTATTCGTATCTCCGATCACACGGGGCGTGGGGCGATGTCGGCGAGCAGGTCTCGTGGAATGAGGACACCGTTATCAGCCATGTACATACGGAGGAGTGTCTTCTGACGGTATGCGGATATGATGAACATACGCATACCGCGGAATGCCTTGTCTGCGGAAAAGAAGCCCATTCGCATACCTCGGCATGTTATCCCGGAGGCACGACGGAGGTCGCCTCGCCGCTCTTCCCGCCGTCCGATCCGTCAAACGGGGAAATATACAAGCGCTTTTGGGAAAGCGACATTTATTATAACGGAACGTGGTATGAATACAGCGGAACTTTGAGTAACGGAGATATAGCCGTCATGAATTGCGCTCTTGAAGAGCACAGCCATTCCGACGCCTGCTTCGGCTGCGGTAAGACGGAACACACGCACAACTCCGACTGTTTGGTTTGCAAGATCCCCGATACGCCCGTTAAACGCATGAGCGACATCAAGCCTTCGTCCGCGCTGTGGGTCTTCGATCACGGCGACACGGTCACGGTCGCCGCCGACGGCAGAACGGTCATGAATGTGTATTTCAGAAGAACGGAGTTCACGCTGACATTCAAATACGGGAGAAACAACAGTTCGACCGAAACGATAGAGGCGCGTTGGGGGAAGGATATTTCCGCCGAGTACAAAGCGATCGCAGAGGCGGCGGGAAGCAGTTTCTGGAGCAGAAAGCCCGACGCAAGCGGTCCGTACACGAACTACATCGGCGTGATGCCCGCGGAGAGCAGGACATACTACAACAAAGCGGAGACCGGCAGCAATAACACGATGTACTATTACGCCGAGGATCTGAACGGCGGGTACGAAGAGATATTCAGGATATCCTTCGGAGGCTCGTATTACGTCACGGATGAAGACCGCTATGAGTTTGACGGCTTTACCTGCGATCCGGGCAAAAGCACAAAAAACGGAGACTCATGCAACGGCGCGAAGTTCTATTACACGCGCAACTCCTACGCGCTCGAATTTTACTCTGCGAGCGCGAGCGTGTCGGATATGACAGCGTACCCTCTGTTCAGAGAGCCGCTCGGCGGTTACGCCTATATCCCGACAAGCAAGCCGACGACCGTTGAAGCGGACGCGGTCTTTGTCGGCTGGTATCTGAACCCGGAATGTACGGGTGAAGAGATCGACCTTTCATGTCACACCATGCCGTCGCACAATATTGCTCTTTATGCAAAGTGGGTCAACGGGCTTTATACGGTGACGACCTACACGGACGCCGGGATGCGGACGCTTTATACCTATGACGGATACGACGGCGTTCAGCCCGACATTGAGAAATATACCCTCGCAACGGCGCCGACCCCTCCGAGTCGGGACGGATATGTGTTCGTCGGATGGTTTTTCAGGGACGGAGAGACGGAGAAGCCTTTTTCGTTCACGATGCCTGTCACGAAGGATTATGATCTTTACCCGAAATTTTCCGAGCCGATCGCCGTCGAATATGTCGTTCACTATTACAAGGCGGGAACAACGGAAAAGGTGGCGAGCGACCGCACGGCTTCCGTTCCGATCGGAACCGCCGTTACGGAAAAAGCCAAAACGGGGGCGGCGCTGGATCTCGCGGACGGTACGGTCAGGAACAAACTTTATCCGACCAATACAAGCACGAGCGTTATCATCGAGCGGAGCGGTCAGGAGATCGTCTTCTTCTATACCGAGGCGTCTTCCGTTTCATACACGGTCTGCTGTCAGGATGAAAACGGAAACGATCTTATACCTCCCGTGACAAAGACGACCGAATATTCGACCGTGACCGAGCTGTATGTGCCGATCGCGAATTACGCTCCGCGGCGGTTCAGCATAACGCAGGATCTGACCGCCGATCCGTCGCAGAACAGGATCGTTTTTGTCTATGATCCGACGCTGACCTTCCTGACCGTTCAAAAGACCGTCAGGGGCGGCGATGCCGACGGGGATCAGACCTTTCTGTTCCGTATAAGGGGAACCGACGAAAACACAGAAGGCATCGATCTGACGGTCACTGTCCACGGCAACGGAAAAACGACTGTCGCCGACCTTCCCGTCGGAAACTATGCGGTGACGGAAATGACCGATTGGTCGTGGCGGTATACGCCGTTCGGAAGTGAAACGCAGAATGTCACGGTCGACACCGACGGCGCGGTCGCGGTCTTTGAAAACAGCAGAGCGGATGATAAATGGCTCGACGGGAACGATTATACGATCAACTGCTTCGGGACGGACAGGTAAAGGAGGGAGAACGCATAATGAAAGAGCGAATTTGCCGCGGGGAGCCTGATCCGCGGGTCACTGGTTCGGCGCGCGGGCGCGGAAGAAAACTTCTCGCCCCGACCGTTTTTCTGATTCTTGTTCTCTGCATCTCCGTCGGCGCTACGCTTGCCTTTATCACGGCGGATGCGGGAGCAATAACAAATACTTTTGTTCCCGCGCAGGCGGCATGCGAGGTGACCGAAGTCTTTGACGGGACGGTCAAAAGCGATGTCGCCGTAAAAAACACGGGAGAGACTGACGCTTATATCCGTGCGGCGGTCAATATAACCTGGAGAAAAAACGGTGATGCCGCAGATCAGACGGTCTCGGCAAGAGAGCCGCAGTCGGGCGTTGATTACGAGATCGTTTACGCAGTCGGTACGGGCTGGATCAAAGGCGCGGACGGCTATTGGTATTATCAGACTCCCGTCGCCCCCGACGCGAGCACGGCGGTGTTGATCGGGGAATGCAGACAACTTGAAGACGCGAATGTCCCGCAGGGCTACTGCCTTTCGGTTGAGATCGCGGCTTCCGCGATCCAATCTTCTCCTTCCGAGGCCGTGTCGGACAAATGGAACGTCACGCTGGAAGGCGAAAAGATCGTTAGTGCAAACGGAAAAGAGGTGTCGGGAGAGTGAAAAAGGCATTGGAGAAACTGACCTTTCTGATCCTGTTGGCGGCGATGCTTCTGTCATTTTCCGTCAATGCCGCAGCGGACGGAAACGTCACTTATGACGGAAACGCAAAGGAGTTTATTTTTATCCCCGGCAGCGAATATTCCCCTTCCGATCTGTTTACGGATTTCAAGGGGTTGATGCCCGGAGATTCCGTCACGCAGAAGATCACGGTCGACAACAGCATCGAAAATGATTTCAAGATCAGGGTATATCTGCGCTCTCTCGGCGCGGAGCAAGGCTCGGAAGAGTTACTTTCCGAACTGAAACTTACCGTAAAGCAGGACGGCAATTCCGAACTGTTCAACGGAACTGCCGATGAAACGGCGCAACTCACGGAGTGGGTCTGTCTCGGAACGGTCTGCCCGGGCGGCAAGATCGATCTTGATGTGACGCTGGATGTTCCGATGACACTTGAAAACCGTTTTCGGGACGCGGTGGGCTTCCTCAATTGGCAGTTTCGTGTGGAGGAACTTCCCGTATCTCCGGACGACCCGAAACCGCCTCAGACGGGAGATGATTACAATCTCTTGTTCTGGTGTCTTCTGCTGGGGCTCAGCGCGGCGGTAATCGTTATACTGTTTGCAATACAAAAGCGGAAGAGTTCGTCCGACAGCCGATCGGATTGACGGCGTTTTTTGCGGAGCGCGCCGTTTTTTTCGCATTGCGGACAGGAAAAACGCCCTGCAAGACAGGTTGGTCTTGCGGGGCGTTTGCTCTTTTTGATCCTCTCCCGTTCATATTTTCGCCGTCGGCGCGGTTACGGAAAAACGGCGGAGATACAATTGACTTTTCGGCAATTGAATGCTATAATATAACAAATTCGGAACGTATGCCCAAAGAGGCGCTTTCGCGGGCAGGAGTTCGTCGCTTCTTTTGACCGGGACCGCATGACGGCTCAGGACGAAACGGTCTGGAACGAAATATTCAAAACATTGGCGGAATGATCTGCGGTATCGGCTTGACACGTTATCCGTGCCGCCGCGGAAGGAGATGAGACGGAAATGCCGAAAATAGGACGGAAAACGAAGGGAATAATATATATAATCGTCGCGGCGTTCGGTTTTTCCGTCATGTCTCTGTTCGTCAAACTCTCGGGAGATCTTCCCGCTTTTCAGAAAGCGTTTTTTCGGAATTTTATCGCGCTTATATTTATCACCGCGATGATGCTCCGCGAAAAGATCGGTTTTCTTCCGAAAAAGAGTAATATCCCCGCGCTGTTGGGGAGAAGTCTTTTCGGAACGCTCGGTCTGCTCTGTAATTTTTACGCTCTCGGTCAACTTAATCTCTCGGACGCGAATATGCTGAATAAACTCTCGCCGTTTTTTGCGATAATCTTTTCCGTTTTTCTGCTGAAAGAAAAGCCGAACGTGATCCAACTTCTCGGAGTGACGGTCGCTTTTATAGGGAGCGTTCTGATAATCAAGCCCGGTTTTGACAACCCTCGCGTGATACCCGCGATCGCGGGCGTTCTCGGCGGTATGGGCGCGGGCGCGGCGTATACTTTTGTCCGCAAACTCGGAGAAAACGGTGAGAACAGCAAACGCATAGTCTTTTATTTCTCCGCTTTTTCGTGCCTGTTCTGTGTTCCGTTCATGATCGCGGAATATGAGCCGATGACGGCTGTTCAAACGCTTTTTCTCGTCCTTGCGGGAACTTTCGCCTGCGTCGGACAACTCGGCATAACGAAAGCGTATCTTTGCGCTCCCGCGAAGGAGATCTCGGTTTATGACTATACGCAGGTCGTTTTTGCCGCGATACTCGGCTTTTTCGTGTTCGGAGATCTGCCCGATCTGCTGAGCGTCGGCGGATATATACTCATCTGCGGAGCGGGGATCGCGATGTTCTTTTACAACAGCCGCGCGGAAAAGAAAAACGGGCTTTCCGACAGGCGCGGCGACGGCTGATCCCGTGAAAACTTTGCGGTGATGCGTTTTGCCCGTTCGATCGGTCTTGCGCGGTCGCGTTTTCCGATCGTTTGCCCGCGCGCGAATTGCGCCGTTGAGATTGACAAACTTTTATATTTGTGGTACTATATTAAGGTATTATATGAAGCCCGAAAAGTCGGGATGTGTCCGCGAACGGTCGCGTTTCGGCAGATATAAGGAAGTAATCATGATGTCAAAAATACGCTTTTATTTCGCTATGGCGGCGGCAAAACTGACTTACCGCCTTCTCCGCATCTGCGGACGCGCGGCGACCCATACTCCGGGTGCCGTCGCGGTCAGGCTCTGTCCCGATTTCCTCGGACATCTGAAAAAGCCCGAAACGCTTATATGCGTCACCGGCACGGACGGGAAAACGACGGTCAGCAATCTGCTTGCTTCGATCTTGCAGGACAACGGATATACCGTCACGAACAACAGTTACGGCTCGAATATATGCGAGGGCGTTATCTCCGCGCTCCTCACCGACGCGACCTTTTCCGGAAAGCCGAAAAAGCAGGTCGGAGTGCTTGAAGTTGACGAGCGCAGTTCTCTGAAAGTGTATAAGTATCTGACGCCGGATATACTCATTTGCAACAACATCATGCGCGATTCTCTGAAACGGAACGCGCATACCGATTTTATCTGCTATATCCTCAACAAACAGCTTCCCGAAAGCGTGAAAGTCGTTCTGAACGCGGACGACCTAATCTGCTCGGGACTGTTCCCGAACAACACGGACAGAACGTATTTCGGCGTTTCGGCGGAAAAGCCCGAGAACGGCGTTTCGACCGACGGGGCGCTGCGCGACATCGTTTACTGTCCCGAGTGCGGCGCGAGGCTCGAAACGGAATATGTCAGATATAATCATATCGGAAGACATCGCTGTCCCGCGTGCGGTTTCGCGTCTCCGAGACCCGATTACGACGTGACCGCGATCGACCGCGAGAAGGGAACATTTACCGTCACGCACAACGGCGAAAACGAAGAATACAAGATCATAAACGACAATATAATCAATATCTATAACAGTTGCGCGGTCATCTCCGTTCTTCATACGTTCGGCATGGATTACGGGCAGATACGCCGCTCGTTCGAGACCGCGAAGATCGTCAGTTCGCGTTTCGACATCAAAAAAGTCGGCGAATATACGATCGTCGGTCAGTTGGCGAAGGGACAGAATCCCGTAGCCTGCGCCATGGCTTACAGATACGCCGCCTCTTTTCAGACCTCATCCCCCGATGCGAAAAAAGGCGTTCTCGTCCTTGTTGACGACGTCGGAGACAATACGGGAAATTCCGAAAGCACCTGCTGGCTTTACGATTGCGATTACAGCGCGCTTTGCGATCCGTCGATCGGTCAGATCGTTTTTTCGGGCCCGCGCTGTCTCGATCACCGTCTCCGCGCTCTTATGGCGGGCGTCGATGCTTCAAAAATAGTGACCTGCCCGACCTTTGACGGCGGCGTCGGGCTTTTGGATACGGAAAAATACAAGGATCTGTTCGTCCTTTTCGATCCGTATCTGATAGAAGAAGGAAACGCGGCAAAGCGTTTTCTTGAAGAAAAGGGAGGCGCGGCGCAATGAAGACAGAATTTCTTTTCGGCGAGGTCTGCAACTTTTACGGCGACCCGCAGAACGTGACATATCTTGCTCAGAGTTCGCGCGACCCGCAGGTCATAAACACTGCGCTTACCGATGAACCGTTTTTCGTGAAAGAGCGCCCCGACATCATCGTCATGGCGTCCATGAGCGAAAAACTTCAACGCAAAGTCATCGAAAAACTCCGTCCGCTCATGCCCCGCATAAGACAGTTGATCGACGACGGCGTCGTGTTCCTCTGTACGGGAAATTCATGCGAAATATTCTGCAAAAAAATTGATTATATCACCGAGGAGATGTCGGTCGAGGGGCTCGGGCTTTTCGACCTTGAAGTCAGAACGGATCTGTTTGACAGATATAACGGAAAAGTTCTCGGAAAAGCCGACGGCGTGACCGTGACGGGCTTCCGCTCACAGTTCGGAAAGATCTTCGGGGATAATTCGGACTGTTATTTCTGCGAGGTCGAGCGCGGAATGGGTATCAATGAACAGAGCCGTTTCGAGGGAATGAGAATGAAGAATTTCATCGGAACCCAGATCCTCGGCCCCATACTGCCGCTGAACCCCGAGTTCTGCGAATACATTCTGCGTCTCGCGGGCGAAAAAGACCCCGTCGCGGCGCACAGAGAAGCCGCGGTCGCCGCTTATGACCGTCGTGTTCGGGAGTTTTCCGATCCGAAGGTGAAGTTCTGACCCTGCGGCTCGGACGAAACAGCCCGTCCGCCGCGTTATATCCCGCCGCGGTTCGGGTTTCTTCTGTGCAGACGCGGAGTTTCGTCCGAAAAAACGTGCCGTTCGCGCGTGAAAAGCGTCCGTACGGGGTAAAACGGAACAAAACCGAGCGTGCGGAAATTTGTTTTTTTGTGCGGAAGACCCCTTGAAAATTTTTTTATTTCATGTTAAAATACGATGTAACGAGTAGCCGAAAGGCGTAAGTCCGGTTTCAGGACTTACGCCTTTTAATTTGTTTTGGAGGTATAAAATATATGGAAAAAAGCGACGGTTCCTGTCCGGAAACGGAAAAGATAGGAAAACTTATGGGTAAATATGCGATACCCTGTATAATTTCTCTGCTCGTCGGAGCGCTCGCTCTGATACTCGTCGAGTTTTTTCCTCAGCAACTTATCAATGTCTTCGGCGCTGCGAACGAAAGCGTTTATTACACGGATAACCTTTTCGCCGAAAACATTTTCCTCCTCCTTTTTTCGCTTTCGAGCTTCGAAAAACGCGAAGGAACGGACTTTTTCGCAGAAAAAACGGAAGGACTGCGTTTCGCAGTCCTTCATATCGCCTCGCAGACATGGGATCTGCGGGCATCAACGCGCCGACATGAGTTTCCTGTGGGTGGGGGTGGAAACTGCGCCGTGCGGAGCGTTCGGGGAAAAAAGCGTGAAGCGGTTTTTCGGATAATCCGAAAGTTTTCTCTTCATCGGCAGGCTTAAATGAAAAAGTGAAGTCAGGGTAAATACCTATCTTAAGCTTCAAAAATTCAAATAAGCGGTATTTTGTGGCTTTTAAGGAGTGTGCTTGGCTCCTCAAAGCCGAAATTCAATATACTTTACTGTCTTTTTGGCATAGCAAAACAGACAGCCCCGAACCTCGTTCTGTCAAAGTGAACTTCGGGTATTTCTCGTTTTTTACCTCAAAAATCCGAACTTCACTTTGGCAATTTAGGTCTTCATTGGCTGTATTATAAAAGAATGTGTGTCCCATAAACAGGACTTGAACGCCGACGGACGGAAGTTTTTATGTTTTTCGGGCTCAGCGCTTGAAATCGCGTCCGCGATATGTTATCATACCGAAGAAAAGGAAGGGGAGCGATCGGTTATGAAAAATGAATATACGGGAAAAAAGTTTTCGATCCTCGCGGATTCGATCAGCACGTTCAAAGGCTGTAACCCCGAGGGGTATAACGTGTTTTATGACGGCGAAAAGATTGCCGAAACGGGAGTTGCGACCGCAGAGGACACGTGGTGGAGTAAGGTTATTTCTTATTTCGGAGGCACGCTGCTTGTGAACAACTCGTGGTCCGGCAGCCGCGTCACGAGACTTCCCGACAGCGGCACACTGTTCCCGTCGGGTTGCAGCGACGAAAGAACGGGCGGGCTTTCCGGTTTCGGAGACTCGCCGGAAGTGATCCTCGTCTGGCTCGTCACGAACGATATGCTTGCGGGCGCCGTTCCGAGATTCGATCCCGAGGCGGACGCCGATCCGACGCTTTGTTTCGACACCGCCTATGAAACGATGCTTCGCAAACTGACGGAAAACTATCCGAAAGCAAAGATCGTCTGCTTCACCGCCGCGTTCGGTTGCAGAAAATGCGACCCGTCCTTCGTGCAGGAGCATCCGCGTGAACGGGTTGAAAAATATAACGCGGTCATCCGCGAAAAGGCGGAGCAATTCGGATTTCCCGTTGTCGAACTGTTCGACGAAAGGAAAAAATACGACTCGATCGACGGCTATCATCCGACGGCGGACGGCATGAAAACTCTGGCTGAAAACATCATAAAAGAAATGCTCGGCTGAGTTCGGGTATGTAAAAAACACCGAGGCGGTAAACGTGAGGTTTACCGTCGCGGTGCTTTTCTTTTTTTCGGAAGTATCTTATTTCTCGGATTTTTTCAGATATACTTTGAATGTCGTTCCCACTCCGGGCGCGCTGTCGAGTTTGATCCTGCCTCCCATGTATGAAACGGCGTGTTTGACGATCGAAAGCCCCAGCCCCGCGCCGCCCGTTTCTTTTGAGCGGCTCTTGTCGGTTCGGTAAAATCTCTCAAAGACTCTTTCGAGGTCTTCGGGAGGAATTCCGATCCCCGTGTCCGAAACGGAGACGACCGCCTCGCCTTCCTCCGTTCCGACCGAAACGGTGACGCTTCCGTCGCGTTCCGTGTAGCGGACGGCGTTGTCGCAAAGATTGTGAACGATCTCTCGCAACAGCCTTTGAACGCCGTTGACAGATGTCGGTTCTCCTTCGACCGCGAGTTTTATATTCTTTTTCTCCGCTTCCTCCGCGAGCCCGGCTGTCTCCTCCTTCGCGATCGCGAGAAGATCGACGTCCTTTCTCGGCAAATCGGCGTTTTCGTCAAGCTCCGAAAGTTCTATGATATCTTCAACGAGCGTCATGAGTTTTGACGATTCCGAATGTATGCGCTCAATGAAGCGCGGAACGTCTTCTTCTTTGACAAGCCCGTTTTCCATGAGTTCCGAGCATCCCATGATGGAATGGAGCGGCGTCATCAATTCGTGCGATACGTTCGACGTAAATTCGCGTCTGTTGCGTTCGGCAAAGACTTTTTCGGTCACGTCAAAAACGAGCAGGACGATTCCTGCGGGGTTTGCGGCTGTTCCGATACGGCTCGCATTCAGCTGATATACCTTGCCTTTTCTTTCGCTCTGCGTTTGCGCGTGTCCGTCGGTTTTTGCGTCCGCGAGCAGTTTTCCGACTTCAAGACTTCTGTCAACCGTCAGAAAATCCTTGCCCACGCAGGTCTCATCCGTTCCGAAAACACTCTCCGCCGCGGGATTGATGCTCAGCACCGTTCCTTTGTCGTTCAAAAGGACAAGTCCCTCTTTCATGCTTTTTATGACGGTGTAAAACTCCGCGCGGTTGGCGTCGAGCTGTCTGATCTGACCGTCGATAAGTCTTCTTTGCTTTTCGATCTTTGTCAGCATCGGCGAAAGTTCGTCGTAAGCATTGTTGTCGAGCGGCTTTTCGAGGTCGATCGAGTTGAGCGGCTCGACGATCTTTTTCGAGAGCCTGCGCGCGAGCAGAAGCGAGAGTATGAGTGTGATCGCGATAACGACGATGAGCGGCTGGATCATTCCGAGAACGATCGTCAGCACCGTCAGTCTTCCGACCGCGACGCGGAGCACCGTTCCGTCTTTGAGAAGTTTTGCGTAATAGACGGTCTCTTCCGTCAGCGTCTGCGAATAACGCGAACTTTCTCCGATCCCCGTTTCAAATGCTTCGGCGACCTCTTCTCTGTTTTTGTGGTTTTCCATATTCGCCGCGTCGCCCTCGGAATCAAAAAGCACCGTTCCGTCTGCGGCGACCCATGTGAAGCGGAAGTCCTCGTCCTTCACGGTTTCAAGATACTCAAGTCCGTTTTCTTCGACCGCCGTCGCCGCAAGCGAAAGCGCCGAACGCAGGTTTTCCTTTTGATTTGAACTGAAATGGCTGTAAAGGATACCGAGTATCAGCACAAAGCACGCGAGCAGTACCGCCGCCGCGACCGCCGTGATCGAGCGGAATATTTTTTTCGTCATTCTTTCGGCACCTCCATTTTATAGCCGACGTTGCGAACCGTCTTTATGTTTTTCCCGTATTTTCCGAGTTTTTGGCGCAGTGTCCGTATGTGCATATCGACCGTTCGGCTTTCCCCGATATAATTTTCGCCCCAGACCTCGCTGAAAAGTCTGTCGCGCGAGAAAACGTTTTCGGGATGTGACAGAAACAGGCGAAGGATCTCAAATTCCTTATATGTCAGATCCGTTTTTTCTCCGTCAACGGTGACTGTGCGCGCGGCGTCGTCGAGAACGAGTCCGCCCGCTTTCAGAACGTTCTTTTCGTCCGAGGCTCCGCATCGGCGGAGAACGGCGTTGACCCGTGAAACCATCTCCATCATTCCGAACGGCTTCGTCAGATAATCGTCCGCGCCGAGATCGAGACTTTGGACCTTGTCGTACTCCGAGCCTTTCGCAGTCGCCATTATCACGGGAACGGACGCGGTCGCCGATGAATTTTTGAGTTTTTTCAGTATCTCGACCCCGTCCTGCCCCGGAAGCATTATGTCGAGAAGAACGAGCGCGGGCTTTTCTTTTTTCAGCGCCTCGAAAAAAGACGCCCCGTCGGAAAAGCCTCTCGCCTTGTGCCCGGTCGAGTTCAATGTGTAAACTTCTATATCACGGATGCCGTTGTCATCTTCAACGCACCAGATCATATTATTTCTCCTTTATGAACGCCCGTCACCGAGAAGATGACCCATTCCGCGATGTTGACCGCGTGATCTCCTATCCTCTCGAAGTATTTCGCGATCATCAGAAGATCAAGCGCGTGTTCGGCGTCTTCGGGGTGTTCGGAGATCATGCCGATAAGCGATCTTTTGACCTTCAGAAAATAATCGTCGACCGTGTCGTCATGCTTGATCGACTGCTTCGCGATCTCCGTGTCGCGCTTGACAAAAGCGTCGATGCTTTCCGTCACCATGCGTATCGTCGCTTCCGCCATCAGACAGATAGGCTCGCAGTCAACGCCCGATTTCCCGTCTATGAAGGAAATGATCTCGGCTATATCCGAAGCCTGATCCCCGATGCGTTCGAGATCCGTTATCATTTTCAGCGCGGCGGATATCTGGCGCAGGTCTTTTGCCACGGGCTGCTGTTGGAGCAGCATTTTCAGACAAAGAGTTTCAATGTCTCTTTCCTTTTGATTTATCTCCGATTCAAGCGGATCCACTTTTTCCGCCGCCGTCCTGTCCGCCGTCGTCAGCGCTTTCGCGGCGATCGCGATCGCTTCTTCGCAAAGCGCTCCCATTTCTATAAGTTCTTTGTTCAGGGTCGCAAGCTGTTCGTCAAATCTGTTTCTCATTATCCGAATCTCCCCGTTATATAGTCTTCCGTGCGTTTGTCCGCCGGCTGCTCGAACATTTTTTCCGTGCTTCCGTATTCGACAAGGTCTCCGAGCAGGAAGAACGCCGTATAATCCGATATGCGCACCGCCTGTTGCATATTATGCGTGACGATGACGATCGTATATTTCGTTTTCAGATCCATCGCGAGATCCTCGATCTTTGATGTCGAGATCGGGTCGAGCGCGGAGGTCGGCTCATCCATGAGCAAAACATCAGGTTCGACCGCGAGCGCTCTTGCGATGCAGAGCCTCTGCTGCTGTCCGCCCGAAAGCCCGAGCGCGGATTTTTTCAGTCTGTCCTTGACCTCGTCCCAGATCGCCGCGTCGCGGAGCGACCGCTCGACTATATCGTCGAGCTTCGCCTTGCTTCTTATTCCGTGCGTCCGCGGTCCGTAAGCGATGTTGTCGTAAACGCTCATCGGAAACGGATTCGGCTTCTGAAAGACCATTCCGATGTTCTTTCTCAACTCGTTCACGTCCGTCCCCGGCGCGAAGATGTCTTTTCCGTCATACTTGACCTCGCCCGTTATCCTGACGCCCTGAATAAGATCGTTCATTCTGTTGAGCGTTTTCAGAAACGTCGATTTACCGCATCCCGAAGGTCCTATCAGCGCCGTTATGCTGTTCTTTTCTATGTTTATGCTGACGTTTTTGAGCGCCTGCGTGCTGCCGTACCAAAGACAAAGGTCATTTACCGTTATTATACTGCTCATATACTTCTCCTCTTCTTGAAATATTTCCCGACAAGCGCCGCCGCGATATTGATGATAAGCGTCAGTATCATCAGGATCGCCGCGATCGCAAACGCGACTTCGAATTCTCCGCGTTCCTTCGCGTAAAAGTACAGAGCCACCGTCAGCGACGCGCCGGAACTCATCATTCCTTCAACTATGCCGTTCAGCGTGTGGGCGACGCCCGCGGTGAACAAAAGCGCCGCGGATTCGCCGAGGATACGCCCGACGGAAAGAATACATCCGGTTATGATGCCGTCGACGCATCCGGGGAGAACGACCGTTCTTATAACTCTCCATTTGCCCGCGCCGAGTCCGAATGCGCCTTCGCGGTAGCTTTGCGGAACGGTTTTCAGGCTTTCCTGCGTTGTCCGCATGACCGTCGGAAGGTTCATTATAACGAGCGTCAGAGCCCCCGCGAGGATCGAGGTCTGCATGTTCAGGAACTGGCAGAAAAACAGCATTCCGACAAGCCCGTATATGATCGACGGGATCCCCGAAAGCGTTTCCGCCGCGTATTCTATGAGCGAAACGATCTTTTTGTTTTTTGCATATTCGGTCAGATAAACCGCCGCGCCCACGCCGAGGGGAAGAACGATCACGAGGGTCGCAAGCACGAGGTAGACCGTGTTCAGAATATCCGGAAGTATGCCTATCGTTCCCGAAAGGTAACTGGGAGAAGTCGAGAGAAGTTCCCATGTTATGTTCGGAAGCCCTTTATAAAGGATATAGGCTATCAGAAACAGCACGAGCGCGCAGGTCAGCGTGACCGCGATCCCCATCAGGGCGCGCATGGTGACGCCGTAAGCCTTTCTTTTTATTGACGTCTTATCTTTTTTCATATTATTTCTCCCCGCGACCCTTCAAAAAGAAGTTCAGGGCGGCGTTTATCAGCATTATGAAAAGGAAGAGCACGAGCGCGATCGAGAACAGCGCCTGTCTCTGCAATCCCGACGAATACGACATCTCGCTGGCGACAGCCGTCGTCAGAAAACGCACGCTTCCCAGCAGTTTGGGCATATTCGCAACGTTTCCCGCGACCATCATGACCGCCATCGCTTCTCCTATCGCTCTTCCGACGCCGAGAACGACCGCCGCGGCGATCCCGCTCTTTGCCGCCGGAACGGAGACCCTGAAATATGTCTCCGTGGGCGTTGCTCCGAGTGCCAGAGACGCGTCCTCGTATTCCTTCGGAACGGCTTCGAGCGCGTTCAGCGAGACTTTGATGATCGAGGGCAGGATCATGATCGCGAGCACGATAATCGCCGCCAGAAGACTTGCCCCGTCGGGAATATCGAACATCTTTCTTATCGCGGGAACAAGCACGATCATTCCGACAAGACCGTAAACGACCGAGGGTATGCCCGCGAGCAGACTGACGGCGGATTCAACGACCGTTTTTAACCTCGGAGGCGCGATCTTTGCAAGAAAGACTGCGGTCAGAAATCCTATCGGAACGCCGATAAGGATCGCTCCGCCCGTTCCGTAAACGCTCGTCAGAATGAACGGAAGTATTCCGAATTTCGGCTCCGCCGCGGTCGATTTCCATTCCTTTCCGAACAGAAAATCCCAAAGCCCTATCTCTTTGATCGCCGGAATTCCCGAAACGATGAGATAAACCGTTATAAGCAGAACAGACCCGACCGTTATAAGGCCGAGAATAAGAAAAATTCCGTGTATTATGTTTTCAAATAATCTTTTTTTGCTTTTCATCTTACAGCCCCCTCCGGGCAGGTATGCAGCGAACCCGGAGTTCGTTCCGGGCCCGCCGCTGTTCGTGTTACCTGTTTATTTTACGGGTACGGCGCCTGCCTTCGAGATGATGTCGCTCGCTTCGGAGGAAGTCGCGAAGTCGAAGAACTTCTGAGCCGCCGCGGAGAGAGGCGTGTCGGTCTTCGTTACGAGGACGAACGGTCTCTGAACCACATAACTTCCGTCTTTTACTGTTTCTTCGGACGGAGCGACGCCTTCGACGGAGAGCGCCTTAACGGTGTCCTTTACCGACGCGAGGGAGGCGTATCCGATCGCGTTCGGGTTGTTCGCAACAGTTGTAATAACATCTCCGGTGGAGGTCAGTTCCTGACGGTACTTGCAGGCGTCTTTCGTTCCGGTGACGGATTCAAAGCCGTCTCTCGTTCCGCTTCCCGCCTCACGGCCGATGACTGCGATCTCCGCATCGTCTCCGCCGAGGTCTTTCCAGTTTGTGATCTCGCCCTTGTATATCTTTGCAACGGTTTCAACGGTGATGTCGCTTACCGGGTTGTTCGGGTTGACGATGATCGCGATGCCGTCAAGCGCAACGACCGTTTCGGTCAGCCCGCTTGCCTTTTCCTCGTCTTTAAGAGCTCTCGAGGAAAGTCCGATGTCACAGCGTCCTTCGGAAACCGCGGTGATTCCCGTTCCGGAACCCGTCGGGTTATATGTGAATTTTGCATCCGGGTTGTTCGCCGTGAAAGCTTCGCCGAGCGCGCCGATGACGTTTTCCATCGAGGTGGAGCCGTCGGTCGATACCGTTCCGCTGACTTTGTCCGAGACTGCTTCGCCCGAAGTCTGAGCGTTGTTTCCTGTTGTGGTGTTCGTGTTTTCCTTACTTCCGCATCCCGCGAGAAGTGCCAGCGCGAGAAGCGCCGCGATTGCGATACTTACGATCTTTTTCATAATGATCTGATCTCCTTTTCCGTAAAGGGAATTTATTTTTTTCCTTTTGTACGCTTACAGTATACCCCTCAAAAGTAAAGTGCAAAAGATTTCTTTTGTCAAATCCGTGTAAAATCGTAAAAAAAGTCCGCGGATCGGGGCATATTCTTTTTTCCGCCGTCTTTTCGCTTTTTTCCGTATGCTCTTACGCGCGCGCGACGCGTAAATTTAATTTGTAAGGGAAGTTTTCCGCTTTTCGGGAAAAATTCGTTCAATTATTTTGTGAAATCGTGCGTTACCCCCTTTATTTTTTATAATAAATGTGATATAATGTAAAAGCAAGTCCGCGGAACGGAAATGCCGCGAAGTTTTTGCGCGGCGAAAAAACTTTGAAAAAAACAGATTTTTATTCAAAAACCGTATAAAAATGAAAATTACGTTCCGTGATAAAGTGAGAGGGTGAGCGCGTATGGACAAATTCAAACTCGTGTCGAATTACAAGCCGACGGGAGATCAGCCGCAGGCGATCGCAAAACTGACCGAGGGTGTGCTTGAAGGAGCGGACAAACAGACGCTGCTCGGCGTTACCGGTTCGGGAAAAACATTCACGATGGCGAACATCATCGCGAACGTCAACCGTCCGACTCTCGTGCTCGCGCACAACAAAACGCTTGCCGCTCAACTTTGTTCGGAGTTCCGCGAGTTCTTCCCCGAAAACGCGGTCGAATACTTTGTTTCCTATTACGATTATTACCAGCCCGAGGCGTATATCGCCCACACGGACACATATATAGAAAAAGATATGTCGATCAACGACGAGATCGACCGTCTGCGCCATTCCGCGACGTCGGCGCTTTTTGAGCGCAGAGACGTCATAATCGTCGCGAGCGTTTCGTGTATATACACGCTCGGAGATCCCGCCGAATATCACGATATGATGGTGTCTTTGCGCGTCGGGCAGAAACTTGACAGGGAAAAACTGCTCAAAGATCTCGCGAAGATCAGGTTTGAAAGAAACGACATCGATCTCGGACGCGGAATGTTCCGCGCGCGCGGAGACGTGGTCGAGATATTCCCCGCGTCGGCGAACGACCTTGTTATCAGGGTCGAGTTCTGGGACGACGAGATCGAGCGTATCTGCGAGGTCAACCCGACGACGGGAGAACTTCTGCGGGTCATCAACTATGCCGTCATCTTTCCCGCCGTCCATTATGTCACGACGGACGAGCACATGAAAAAAGCGATCGATGAGATCATCCGCGAAATGGAAGAACGGGAGAAGTATTTCACCGAGCGTGGAAAACTCATCGAGGCTCAGCGTATACGCGAGCGCACGATGTACGACGTCGAGTTTCTCCGAACTGTCGGCTACTGCAAAGGCGTTGAGAACTATTCGCGCATTCTTTCGGGCAGAAAACCGGGTTCGACGCCGTATACGCTTCTCGATTATTTCCCGAAGGACTTCCTTATGTTCATCGACGAGAGCCATGTCTCCGTTCCGCAGGTGCGCGGAATGAGCGGCGGCGACCGGGCGAGAAAAGAAAGTCTTGTCGAATACGGTTTCCGTCTTCCGTCGGCGTTTGACAACAGACCGCTTTTCTTTGACGAGTTCGAGAAAAAGATCAATCAGGTCATATATGTTTCGGCGACGCCGGGCGATTACGAAAAGGAACATTCAAAACAGATCGTCGAGCAGATCATACGTCCGACGGGGCTTCTCGATCCTCTTGTCAGCGTCAGACCGACCGACGGACAGATCGACGACCTCGTTTCCGAGATCAAGAAGCGCGTCGAAAAGAAAGAACGCGTGCTTGTCGTGACGCTGACGAAGAAAATGTCCGAATCGCTGACGGAGTATTTGCAGGGGCTCGATCTGCGCGTCAGATATATGCACCATGAGACGGAAACGCTCGAAAGAGTTCAGACGCTTCGCGACCTTCGTATGGGAGAGTTCGACGTTCTTGTCGGGATAAACCTGCTCAGAGAAGGGCTCGACCTGCCCGAGGTGTCGCTGATCGCGATCCTTGACGCGGACAAAGAAGGCTTTTTGCGAAACGAGCGCTCTCTGATACAGATCATCGGCAGAGCCGCGAGAAACGCCGAAGGAGAAGTCATCATGTACGCCGACACGGTCACCCCGTCGATGGAAAGCGCGATCAAGGAGACGGAACGAAGGCGTTCGATACAGGAACAGTACAACAAAGAACACGGGATAATCCCGAAAACGATAATAAAACCGATAACGGAAGTCGCGGCGTTCACCGCCGCCGAAAAAGTCGTCGAGGACGCGAAAAAGGACGTCGACGCGAAGACTCTTTCGCCCAAACAGCTCGACGATCTGATAAAAGAACTTTCGGCGGAAATGAAACGCGCGGCGAAAAATCTCGATTTCGAGTATGCCGCGACGCTTCGCGACCGCATAAAGCAGATACAGGCGCAGTCAAGAGACGCGAAATAAGGATTTCCGAAAACGGCATGAATTTTTGAAAGAAGATACCGGATATGAGAGAAACGATACTTGTAAAAGGCGCGAGAGAAAACAATCTGAAAAATATAGATCTGGAGATCCCGCGCGACAAACTCGTCGTATTTACGGGACTTTCGGGCTCGGGCAAGTCAAGCCTTGCCTTCGATACGATATATGCCGAGGGGCAGAGAAGATATGTCGAGTCGCTGTCCTCGTACGCCAGAATGTTTCTGGGACAGATGGAAAAGCCCGACGTCGATTATATAGAAGGGCTTTCTCCCGCCATATCGATCGATCAGAAAACGACCTCGAAAAATCCGCGTTCGACCGTCGGAACGATCACGGAGATATACGACTATCTGCGTCTGCTTTACGCGCGCGTCGGTATCCCGCACTGTCCCGTCTGCGGCGTTGAGATCAAACAGCAGGCGCTCGATTCGATCGTTGACAGGATCATGGAAATGGAGGAGGGAACGCGCATACAGATCCTCGCCCCCGTTGTCCGCGGCAGAAAAGGCGAGTATGCGAAACTTTTCGACGATTACAGACGCAGCGGATACGTCCGCGTCCGCGTGGACGGGATCATATACGACCTCGGCGAGGATATTCCCCTCGACAAGAATAAAAAGCACAATATCGAGGTCGTCGTTGACAGGCTCGTTGTCCGCGAGGATATAAAAATGCGTCTCGTCGGCTCGTGCGAAACGGCATCGAAACTTTCAAACGGGCTTATCGTCGTTTCCGTTCCCGACGGCGAAGAAACGACTTATTCCCAGCGTTATTCATGCCCCGAACACGGGATCGGCATCGAGGAACTGACGCCGAGAATGTTTTCGTTCAACAATCCCGCGGGCGCGTGCAAAACCTGCTCCGGGCTCGGCTTTACGATGGCGGTCGATCCCGACCTTGTCATTCCGAACAAGGATCTGAGCATTCTCGACGGCGCGATCGCCGCGACGGGATTCGGAAACGTCAGTTCAAATTCCTATTATATAAGGCATTTTGCCTCCATCCTCCGCGACTACGGCGCAAATCTTTCGACGCCGGTCAAAAACATTCCGAAAGAGGCGATGGATAAACTGCTTTACGGAAGCGAGACCGACGAGGGCATAATCCCGTGCATCGAGCGCCGTTACAGGCAGTCCTCGAGCGAAGCCGTCCGCACGGAGATCGAACAGCTTATGTCGAACAAGCCGTGTCCCGACTGCCACGGAAACAGGCTGAGCGATCTCGCTCTCGCCGTCACCGTCGGAGGCATAAACATAATCGATCTTTGCAAAAAGTCCGTCAGTGAGGCTTACGATTTTATCGACGGGCTCAAACTCGGCGCGCGCGATGCCATGATCGCTTCGCAGATAATCAAGGAGATAAAGTCAAGGCTGAACTTCCTGAAAAGCGTCGGACTGCAATATCTGACGCTCATGCGTTCCGCTTCGACGCTCTCGGGCGGCGAGGCTCAGCGCATACGTCTGGCGACACAGATAGGTTCGTCCCTCGTCGGAGTTCTTTACATCCTCGACGAGCCGAGCATAGGACTTCATCAGCGCGACAACGAAAAACTGATAAACACGCTCAAAAAACTCCGTGACCTCGGAAATACCCTTATCGTCGTCGAACACGACGAGGACACCATGCGCTCCGCGGACTATCTCGTCGATATAGGTCCCGGCGCGGGCATCCACGGCGGATATGTCGTCGCCGCGGGTACGCCCCAAGAGGTCGCGAAGAACGAAAAATCCGTAACGGGACAGTATCTTTCGGGCAAAAAGGAGATACCCGTTCCGAAAAAAACACGCCCGCTGACAGGCAGATCGCTTGTCATACGCGGCGCGAAAGAAAACAACCTCAAAGACATCGACGTCGAGATCCCGCTCGGAGTTTTCACCTCCGTTACAGGCGTTTCCGGATCGGGAAAATCGAGCCTTATCAATGAAATACTGTACAAGACGCTCGCGGTCAAACTCAACCGCTCGCGCCTTGTTCCCGGAAAATGCGACTGCATTGAAGGCATCGAACAACTCGACAAGGTCGTCAATATAGATCAGAGTCCGATAGGCAGAACGCCGCGTTCCAACCCCGCAACGTATACGGGGATGTTCAACGACATCCGCGAACTTTTCGCCCAGACTCCCGACGCGCGCGCGAAGGGGTTCAAAGCGGGGAGATTTTCCTTCAATATCGACGGAGGACGCTGCGACGCGTGCAAGGGCGACGGGATAGTCAAGATCGAGATGCATTTCCTTCCGGACGTTTACGTTCCGTGCGACGTGTGCGGCGGAAAACGCTACAACAGGGAAACACTCGACGTGAAGTTCAAGGACAAGAGCATTTACGACGTTCTTGACATGACCGTCGAAGAGGGCTTGAAGTTTTTCGAAAACATTCCGAACATATACCGAAAACTCGAAACGCTTTTCGACGTCGGACTCGGTTATATCAAGATCGGTCAGCCGTCCACCACTCTCTCGGGCGGCGAGGCTCAGCGCATAAAGCTTGCTACGGAGCTTTCAAAGCGCGCGACCGGAAAAACGATATATATCCTCGACGAACCGACGACCGGACTCCACTCCGACGATGTCAAAAAACTCATCAAAGTTTTGCAGAAACTGACGGACGCGGGCAACACCGTCGTCGTCATCGAACACAACCTCGATGTCATCAAATGCTCGGATCACATCATCGACCTCGGTCCCGAGGGAGGGGACGGCGGCGGAACGGTCATCTGCACCGGAACTCCGCGTGAGGTCTCAAAAGTGCCCGGGTCGTTCACGGGACAGTATCTGAAAAGGTATTTCCCCGAATAAGCGCCGAAGAAGATATTCTCCCTTCTCTCCGACGTCCGAAAAACGCGGACGCGCGCTTTGAAACGCGGTTCCGCTTCAACTCACAAAACAAAGGATGAAGATATGAATAAAAATAAACGAACTATTACCCCGCAGACGGGTAACGCGCGGATGATCGCCGTTTTTCTGCGGGGAAGCAAAATGTTCTTTTTTATCGGAATGATCTCCGCCGCCGTCACCGCGCTTGCGGATATGGTCATTCCGCAGATCATCCGCATAACGGTGGATAACATTCTTCCGGGGGCGGAACCTGAACCGGGCTCCGCCGCAAAGATCCTGACGGACGCGGCGGGCGGTCTCGGATATCTCGCCGCAAATCTGTGGATCCCCGCTCTCGCCGTTATCGTCGTTTCACTTTTCAAGGTCGGCTCGCAGTACACTTTCCGCGTCTTTAACACAAAAGGCTCGGAAACGCTCGTCAAAACGATGCGGGACAGCCTTTTTAAGCACATTGAAAAACTTCCGTTCTCGTGGCATATGCAGAACAAGACGGGAGACATAATCCAGCGCTGTACATCGGATATAGATACGCTGAAAAACTTCGTTTCCGAGCAGATGACGTCCGTTCTGAGAATAGTTATCATGCTCGTTTTATCGATGGTTTTCATGTTTTCGATGAATCCGCTTCTGACCGTCATTTCGCTGATCCCGATGCCGATAATAATAGGCTATTCCTTTCTGTTCCACAGAAAAATAGGTGCGGGCTTTCTCGAATGCGACGAAAACGAAGGCAAACTCTCGGCGATGACGCAGGAAAATCTGACGGGTGTTCGCGTCGTCCGCGCGTTCGGAAGAGAAAAATACGAATGCGACAGATTTGAAAAGCATAACGCCCATTACACCTCGCTCTGGGAGCATCTCGCCCGCGTCATGAGCCGATTTTGGAGCAGCGCGGATATACTTTCGGGCTTGCAGGTCATGTTCGTCGTCGTTTTCGGCGCGTTTTTCTGCACGAAAGGTATGATGCTTCCCGGAGAATACATCGCGTTTATATCGTATAATTCGATGCTCGTTTGGCCCGTCAGAACTCTCGGACGAATGATCTCCGAGATGAGCAAAGCGGGCGTTTCGACCGAGCGTATCAGGCAGATAATGACTTCTCCGACGGAGCAGGACAGACCGAACGCGGTTTGTCCCGATATGCGCGCGGACATTGTTTTCGATCATGTCGATTTCGCTTACGAAGGACATCCGCAGATGCTCAAAGACGTTTCGTTCACGGTCAAGGCGGGAACGACTCTCGGTATCCTCGGCGGAACGGGCAGCGGCAAAACGACGCTGATGATGCTTCTCGACAAACTGTACGATCTTCCCGAAAACTGCGGAAAGATAACGGTCGGCGGCGTCGATATCCGCGATATAAAGACGGAGTATCTGAGGAAAAATATCGGCATGGTCCTGCAGGAGCCGTATCTGTTTTCGCGAACGATCGCCGAGAACATCGGCATTACCCGAAAGGATATTTCGATGGAAGAAATCCGGGAGGCGGCGTTCGCCGCGTGTCTTGACGACACGATCATGAATTTCACTCAGGGCTACGACACATTTGTCGGCGAACGCGGAGTAACTCTTTCGGGCGGACAGAAACAGCGCGCCGCGATCGCGCGTATGCTGACGCAGAAAACGCCGATCATGATCTTTGACGACTCGCTTTCGGCGGTCGATACACAGACCGATGTCAAGATCCGAAAAGCGCTTGAAGAGCGCTTCGGAGACTCGTCCGTCATTCTTATCTCGCACCGCATAACAACGCTCATGAAAGCCGACAGGATCATCGTCCTCGACAAGGGGCGGATCGTCGAGCAGGGAACTCATGACGAACTGAAAAAAGCGGACGGAATTTATCGGAAAATTTACGAGAGCCAGTCGCTTTCGGAAGAGGAGGCGGCGGGTATATGAAAAAGGAAAACAAAAAATCTTTGCCGTTCTTCGGTCTCGGCAGGCTCGTCCCGTTCCTGAAACCGTACAAACTGCGTTTTGTCGGAATGGTCGTTTTCGGGCTCTGCGGGTCGTTTGTCGATATTCTGATACCTCTTCTGCAGCGTTACGCGCTCAACCATTTCGTCACGGAGAACACGCTTGACACGCTGTTCTTTTTCATCCTCGTATACGTGGCTGCCGTCGTCTTTGCGGGAATAGTCAATTACATCGCGACCTCTCTCGCTTTCCGCACCGAGGTCGATGTCAACCGTGATCTGAGAAACGCCGCGTTCAGGCATTTGCAGACGCTTTCGTTCTCATATTTCAATCAAAACAGCGTCGGCTATATCCACGCCCGCGTTATGAGCGACACCTCGCGTATAGGCTCTCTCATTTCGTGGTCGATGATCGACGGCGTGTGGCACGGAACGTATTTTATCGGCGCGATAATCGTCATGTTCGCGGTCAACGCCAAACTCGCGGCGCTCGTCGTCACGGTCGTTCCGCTGATCGCCGTTCTTTTCTCGATATTCCAGAATCTGCTTATACGCGTCAACCGTGAAGTCCGCGAGATAAACTCGCAGATAACGGGCGATTTCAACGAGGGCATAACGGGCGCAAAGACGATAAAAACGCTTGTCATCGAAGACGATATGAGCGAAAAATTCGTCGAGGACACGAAGCGTATGCGCTCGAAATCCGTCCGCGCCGCGCGTCTTCGCGGTCTGTTCGCGGCGACGATGAATCTGGCTTCCTCGGTCGCGCTCGCCGTTGTTTTGTGGCGCGGCGGATATATCGCCGCTTCCGAGGTCGGAACGTTTTCGATGTTCATGTCCTACGCTCAGGGCATGATGGAACCCGTCCGCTGGATAATCGACGTGATCTCGGATCTGATAACGACGCAGGTCAACATCGAACGTCTGACGAACCTTCTTTCCGTCCGTTCCGACGTCACCGACAGCGACGAGGTCGTTGCCGTTTACGGCGACGTGTTCGAGCCCAAGCGCGAAAACTGGGAGGAAATGAAGGGCGACATCGAATTTGACGACGTCAGTTTCAAATATCCCGACGGAGACGAATATATTCTCGAACATTTCAATCTGAAGATCCCGCACGGGTCGAATATCGCGATCGTCGGTCAGACGGGCGCGGGAAAATCGACGCTCGTCAACCTCGTCTGCCGCTTTTACGAACCGACTTCCGGTCGCGTTCTGATCGACGGGAAAGACGCACGCGAGCGGTCTCAGCTGTGGCTTCATTCCTCGATCGGGTATGTGTTGCAGACTCCGCATCTGTTCTCCGGAACGGTTCGCGAAAATCTGCTTTACGGCAACCCGAATGCGACCGATGAGGATATTATGAAAGCGCTTCGTCTCGTTTCCGCGGAAGAGATCGTTGCAAAACTCGAAAAAGGGCTTGACAGCGACGTCGGAGAGGGCGGCGATCTGCTTTCGACGGGTGAAAAACAGTTGCTGTCATTCGTCCGCGCCATCCTTGCCGATCCCGCGATACTCGTCCTTGACGAGGCGACCGCGTCCGTGGACACTCTGACCGAGAAAAAGATACAGTCCGCGATCTCCGAGATCATAAAAGGCAGAACGACGCTGATGATCGCTCACCGTCTTTCGACCGTCCGCGACGCGGATCTGATCCTCGTTGTCCGCGACGGAAAGATCGTCGAACAGGGAACTCACGGCGAACTCCTCGCAAAACGCGGCTATTACCGCGAACTGTATACCAGACAGTACGAAGAAGAGGCGGCACAGTCGATTTTAGGGTAATTTGGCAGAAATCGGTAAAGTTTTATATAAAAATTATGAACTTTTTGAAAACTGTTGCGCTGTTTTCTTTTCTGAACGGTTAAAGTATGTTATAATACCATAGCAACGGCAGGGAAGTCCCGCGTTCGTTCGTCCGACGGACGCGGGACTTTTATTCTATGCGAAAACCGTTTTTTCGGAAACGTGATCGTCTCTGTCGGAAATAAAAAAGAACAAACGGTGACCCGATGAATAATGCTCCGACAACTGAAAAAAAGAGAGGCTTCGGGCGTTTTGTCACGCGGCTCTTTCCGTCATATTCGCTGATCCCGATCGTTTTCTGGGCGATCTTCAACTTTGCCGCGTATTACGGCGTTCGGGCGATAAACGTCGGAAGAACGCATTACGATCTTTCGATCCCGCTCGATGACATTATCCCGTTTTTTTCGCCCGCGATAATCGTTTACGTTCTGTGGTATATTCAGATCGCCGTCGGGATGATCCTGATCGTCCGCGAGAGCCGTGAAGTGTGTTTCCGCGTTTTTTCGGGCGAGATCATCGCAAAGATATTCTCCGCCGCGGTGTTTCTGATCGTTCCGACCGTCATGGTACGCCCCGAGATCGACTCGGACGGCTTCTGCGAACTTCTGACACGCGGAATCTACGCCGCGGACGCTCCCGACAATCTGTTCCCGTCGCTCCATTGCCTTGAAAGTTGGCTTTGGTTCCGCGGGCTGATGAAGTGCAAAAAAGTCCCAAAGGGCTTCACCGTCGGGTTCGGCGTGTTCAGCGTTCTCGTTTTCGCATCGGTCGTGCTTGTCAAACAGCATCTGTTTGTCGATATCCCCGCGGGGATACTGCTCGCGGAACTCGGACAGCTCCTTTCAAAAAAACTCGGTGCGGAGCGGGTGTTTGAAAAACTGGACAGAGCGATATTCCTCAGGAAAAAGGAGGTTCGGTCGAGTGAAGGATAAAGAGAAAGACATTTCTCAACCCGCAAGATCCGCAGACATAAAAAACAAACTTCTTTGGACGGTCGTTTTCGTTGTTCTCGCCGTGATGAGCGTCGTTGCCGTCACGAATATGAGCAAGGACTTCACTGTCGAAAACTTCGTTTCTTACATAAAGGGCTCGTCCCCGTGGCTGATATGCGCCGCGGTGATCTCGATGCTCGGTTTCGTAATCTTTGAGGGGCTGGCGCTTCTTGCCGTCGTAAAAGGTTTCGGTTACAAGCAGAAATTCATACACGGGCTCATTTATTCCGCGTCCGATATATATGTTTCGGCGATAACCCCGTCCGCGACGGGCGGACAGCCCGCTTCCGCATATTTTATGTGCAGCGACGGCATTCCGACGGGAGTCGTGACCGTGTCCCTGATGCTCAACCTTGTTATGTACACCGTTTCGATCGTCGTTATCGGAATATTCAGCATGATACTCAATCCGACGATCTTTTTCGGGTTCGGAACGGCGTCGAAGGTTCTGATAATTCTCGGAACGCTTTTTCAACTTCTTATAGTTTTTGCTCTCATACTGCTTCTGCGCAGGGAGCGCATTCTGAAAAAGATATGCAGAGCCGTGCTTTCCTTCCTCGAAAAGATCAGGCTTCTTAAAAACAGGCGGAAATATGAGGAAAAACTCGAAAAAACCATCGAAGAATACAGAAACTGCGCCGAGATGATACGCGGACGCAAGGCGATGGTCGTCAAGTGTTTCGTGTTCAATCTTTTACAGCGTATCTCGACGATACTCGTCCCCGTTTTCGTTTTTCTTGCCGCGGGCGGCGAACTTGCGAAGGCGAGGAGCGTTTTCGCGGTTCAGAACCTCGTTGTTCTCGGCTCGAACTGCATTCCTCTTCCGGGCGCGGTCGGCGTCGCCGATTATCTGATGCTCGACGGCTTCGGGTCGCTCGGAATACCCAACCACTCGTCCATGGAACTCTTCAGCCGCGCGCTTTCGTTCTATTTCTGCATTTTGATCTGCTTTGTTCTGACCGTCGCGGCGTTCGTTATAAAAAAACAGCATAGGAAAAAATATCCGAGGTAAAAAAATGATAGGATTTTACAACTACACCGTTGTGCTGACGTATCTCTCTCTTATATCCGCAAGCACAGGGATTTTCGTGTCTCTCAGCGATAAGGGACATCCGTATATCGGTATAATGTTTCTTCTGTTTTCGGGGCTTTGCGACGCATTTGACGGCAAAGTCGCGCGGACGAAGGTGAACAGGGCTCCCGAAGAAAAAAAATTCGGTATACAGATCGATTCTCTCTCCGACATCATCGCTTTCGGAGTTCTGCCCGCCGCCATCGGCGCAACGTTGCTGCGTGTTCAGAAAAACCCGCATGACGCGGTTGAAACGGGGTATATCTTCGGCAAGGACGTCGGCACATGGGGAAATATTTTTGCGGGCTTTCTTTTTGCCGTTCTCGGACTTTATATCCTCGCCGCGCTCATCCGTCTCGCGTATTTCAACGTGACGGAGGAAGCGAGACAGGAGACGGAGACCTCTTGCAGAAAAGAGTATGTCGGTCTTCCCGTAACTTCTTCCGCGCTGATCTTTCCGAGCTTTATGCTCGTTCGGTATATCCTCAGCATTTATTGCAAGCAGATAGACATCACGCTTATATACTTCATTCTTCTCGTCGCGACCGGAATAGGGTTCATCTCTCCGTTCAAGATGAAGAAGCCGGGAATTAAGGGAATACTTATCATGGTCGGGATAGGGCTTGCGGAATTCATCACGTTCCTCGTTCTGTTCAGACTTCACGGGCAGCAGTAAAATGGAAAAACAACGTCCTGTCCCCGACGTGGGAGCGCTGAAATTTTTATACGAAAACGCCTTCGGCAGAATTCTGTTGAAGGCTTTTTCCGCGCCGTGGGTCTCGAAAGCGGTCGGCGCTTACATGAACAGCGGGCTGTCAAAACCGATAATCAAAAGATTCATACGCAAAAACGGGATAGATATGACCTTGTTTGAAGACGAGGCCTATTCCTGCTTCAACGATTTTTTCGTCCGCAGGATCAAGTCCGAACTCCGTCCCGTCGATCCCGATCCTGCGTCGCTTGTCTGTCCCTGCGACGGACTTCTGAGCGTTTACCGCCTGAACGGCGACACCGTGATGCCCGTCAAGCAGAGCCGCTATACGCTTTCGTCCCTTCTCTGCGACGACGGGAAAGCGGCGGAGTTCAGCGGCGGCACTGCGCTTGTTTTCAGACTTTGCCCGACGCATTATCACCGTTACTGTTTCTTCGATTCGGGAAAGATCGTTTCGTCCCGGTACATAAAAGGAAAACTCCATACCGTGCGCCCGATCGCACTTGAAAAATATCCCGTGTTCTGCGAAAACTGTCGTGAGATAACCTATATGCAGACATCGTCTTTCGGTTTTGCCGCGCAGATTGAAGTCGGCGCGATGCTCGTCGGAAAGATCGCGAATAAAGTCACCTCGGGAGCGTTTTCACGAGGGCAGGAAAAGGGAATGTTCCTTTACGGAGGCTCGACGGTCATCGTTCTGCTCCGCAAGGATGCCGCCGAATTCGACGAAGGCCTTTTTGCTTCGACTGCGGAGGGCTTTGAGATCCCCGTCGTTCAGGGAATGCGTCTCGGCGCGTCAAAGATCCTCGCCCGCCGTGTCGCCGAAAAGGTCTGAGCCCTCACGGGAAAGGCTTCGCTTCCTGTTCCGTTCCGAACCTCCGACAGGGAGGTTCTTTTTTTTCTCCCGCGCCGTTTTTCGCCGAAATGTAAAAAAATACGGTCAAATCTCTTTTCAAATATTGATATAATCGTAAATGTATGATATAATAGCATAAATCGGCGCGATATTTTTCGATAAAGTTCCGTAAAAGGCGGAAAGCAGGTCTGACACGGAGGTCGTATGGAAAATAAAAAATGGATGACCGTCATAAAACCGAAAAGCGGTTGGCGGGATATAGATCTGAAAGAACTGTGGAGATACAGGGATCTTATATATCTGTTCGTAAAAAGGAATTTTGCGACGATGTACAAGCAGACTGTCCTCGGTCCCGCATGGATAATCATAACCCCCCTGTTCAGCACGCTCGTTTCGACGTTTGTGTTCGGAGGAATAGCAAAGATCCCGACCGACGGCGTTCCGTATTTTCTTTTTTACATGTGCGGAAACGTGGCTTGGAACTACTTCGCGACCTGCCTGACAAACACTTCTTCGACCTTTGTCAGCAACGCGCACGTCTTCGGAAAAGTTTATTTTCCGCGTCTTGTCGCGCCCATATCGACCGTCATAACGGGGCTTATGAATTTTGTCATACAACTTTTCATGTTCATCGTTTTTGCGGTCTGGCACCTGCTCGCGGGAGGCAGCAGCATTTTCGGAGAAGGTATGATCCATCCGAATTTCTGGATATTCGCGCTTCCTCTGCTTGTGCTCCAAATGGCTCTTCTCGGTCTCGGATGCGGGATAATCATCTCGTCTCTGACGACCAAATACCGCGATCTGACCGTCCTTGTCGGTTTCGGCGTTTCGCTCTGGATGTACATAACCCCGATCATTTATTCGACAACGTCCATAACGAACGAAAACATAAAGTTCCTCTGCCGTCTCAACCCGATGACACCTGTCGCGGAAGTCATGCGAAAAGCGTTTCTCGGAACGGGGGAGATCGATCCTCTTTCGTGGGGCATAAGCATCGCCGTGACGGCGGTCGTTCTCGTTGTCGGCGTCGTGCTGTTCAACCGCGTGGAAAAAACATTCATGGATACCGTGTGACGGAGGAAAACAATGTCTGATAATATTTATACCCGGACATCCGCGGATGAAAACAACGGTCTGATGATAAAGATCGAGAACGTCAGAAAGCAGTACCGCCTCGGAACGATCGGCGGCGGCACTTTGCGCGGAGACCTTCAATCGTGGTGGGCGAAGGTAAGAGGCAGGGAAGATCCGAACTCGGAGATCGGCGCGAAGGTATATAAGAAAAACGAGAAGTTCATGGCGCTCGACGGGATAAACCTCGAAGTCAAAAAAGGCGAAAGACTCGGCATAATCGGTCACAACGGCGCGGGAAAGTCCACTCTTCTGAAAATTCTTTCGCGCGTTACCGCTCCGACGGAGGGAAAGATCTTCCTGAACGGAAGAATATCAAGTATGCTCGAAGTCGGGACGGGCTTCCACGCCGAACTTACGGGCAGGGAGAATATTTATCTAAACGGTGCGATCCTCGGAATGACCCGCGCGGAGGTCGATTCCAAAATAGAACGCATAATCGATTTTTCCGAGTGCGGTCAGTTCATCGACACTCCCGTCAAGAGATATTCGAGCGGAATGTATGTCAAACTCGCGTTCTCGGTCGCTGCGCACCTTGACAGCGAGATCCTTGTTATGGATGAGGTACTGGCTGTCGGCGATATGAAATTTCAGCAGAAATGCCTTGACAAAATGAATGACGTTTCCCGCGAAGACGGGCGAACCATTCTTTATGTCAGCCATAACATGAACACGATCCGTCAACTTTGCTCGCGCTGTGTCGTTCTCGAAAAGGGCAGGATAATCTTCGACGGGGACGTTGAAGACGCGATCCAGGTGTATCTGAGTAATTCCGAAGAGAATATGTCTTCTCACAGAGACCTTGAAAACGCCGTCAGACATGAGCCCTTTCCCTATCGGGCGGTTATGCTTTCCGCCGATTTTGAGGGCAGGGAAAAGTGCTTTTTCGATCTCGGAAAAGAAATACCGCTTCTCCTGCGCTGGCGTGCGGAAGAAGATCTCGACGATGTCCGTCTGCGTATGACGCTTGTCCGCCCCGACGGAACACCCGTCGGAACGGCGGCTTCCGTCAGTCTCGGCTGCGTGATGAAGGATCAGACGGTCGAAAACGCGGTGTCTGTCGGATTTCCGGGTTTGGTTCAGGGTAAGTATATGTTGACCCTTTCGCTTTATCAGAGCGATTCGTCGGGCGCGAGCACCTTGCTCGACGAAGTCCGCGACTGCTTTGTCATGAAGTTTCTGAACAATCTCGATTCGGAAAACCTCCTGAGATGGAACTCGCGGGCATGGGGCTCGATAAGATTTCCCGACATCGTCCGAAACGACGGTCGCGACGGGGATCGGTGACATCGGCGGACGGAATTTTTCGCCACGGACGCGGTCAGTAATTTTTATACTGCGCTTTTACATCGCTCCGCCCGATCGGAACGGAGCGCGGTATATAATCGGTCGAAATCACGGCTCACCGCCGCGGAACGGGACGCACTTTGTTTTCTGCGGCGTCCTTCCGCGCTCGGGAAAGCGTCTTCTTCGGCAATTTCGGAGTATATAATGGTCAGCAAAACAGGTTTTTTTCGGGGAGTCATTGACGGCCTTCCCATTTGTCTGGGATACCTTTCGGTGTCCTTCGCTTTCGGTATCTTTTCCGTCAAGTCGGGGCTTTCCGTGCTTGAAACGCTTCTGATCTCGATGACGAACGTCACATCCGCGGGACAGCTTGCGGGTGTTCCCGTCATCGCGGCGGGCGGCTCTCTGACGGAACTTGCGGCGACTCAGATCGTCATCAATCTGCGGTATTCGCTCATGTCGGTCTCTCTTTCTCAGAAATTCGACCGCAGCGTCCGCCTCCCCGACAGGTTTGCCTTCGCGTTTGTCAACACGGACGAGGTGTTCGCCGTCGCGTCTTCAAAAGAGGGCAAGGTGGGAAGAGGTTATATGTACGGGCTGATAATACTCCCTTATATAGGGTGGAGCGTCGGAACTCTGATCGGCGCGAGCGCGGGAAGCGTTTTCCCTCCCGTTATCGTTTCGTGCCTCGGCGTCGCGATATACGGAATGTTCATCGCGATCATAACGCCCGCCGCGAGATCGGATAAAGCGGTCGCGATCTGCGTCCTTATTTCGATCGTTCTGAGTTGCGCGTTCAGTTATATCCCGTTCCTCGACAGGATACCCGACGGCTTTGTTATAATAATCTGCGCCGTTGTCGCGTCCGCCGTCGCCGCCGCGCTTTTCCCCGTCCCCGATCCCGAAAAAGAGGAGGCGACCGCAAATGAGACCTGACTTTTTCATTTACCTCGCGGTCATGGCGGGCGTGACGTATCTCGTTCGCGCCGTCCCGCTGATTCTCGTAAAAAAACCGATAAAGAACAGATTTTTGCTTTCGTTCCTTCACTATATCCCTTACGCGGTGCTCGCCGCGATGACCGTTCCCGCGATATTTTACGCGACCGATTATTTCATTTCGGCTGTCGTGGGCTTTGCCGTCGCCGCCGTGCTTTCGTTTTTCAAAAAAGGACTTATTGTTGTCGCCGTCTGCTCGTGCGCGGCGGTTCTGATAACCGAACTTTGTATGATCTATGTATTTTGAGGTTGAAAGATGAACAGACCGATGATAAAAAACAATACTTCTCCGATCCTGCGCGCGCTGTGCCTGTTTTTGTGCGCTGCCGTCGCGGCGGGGCTTCTCTCTTCCTGCAAGTTCAGGAAAGGAGACGCCGACGTCGTCACGAAGGAAGGCTCGGAACAGAGTGCGGACGGGTCGCAGACGGTCGGAAACATAAAAGAACCGCCCGTGGGTGTATGGGAGACGTCTCTTCCGTTCTATAAACTCGGATTTACGCAGATCTCGGAACTGCGGATCGACGAACTCGCATCGTCGATAGACAAGATCTCGGACAGCGTCAAAGCCGTTCTGATATTCGGGGAAAACGGAGAGTTTATGTGCCTGACCGAACGGGACAAGGTTCTCGAAGCCTGTCAGAAGTTCGGAACGGGCTTTCTCGACATCCTGAACGGAGCAAGCGTTGAGACAATGGCGAAGATGAAGAATATGTCCGTCGGCGATTTTGAAAACGCGCTCGCCTCTTACGGAAAAACGAAGGAGGACTTCGCCGTCGAGGTGACCGAGTCTCTGATGAGATTTATCGACGGAAAGACGGAGCTTTTCAGCGGTTTTGAGTCCTACGGTGACGACGGGATGTGCGTCGTTTTCGAGGGAGTTTTCGCCGTTCGCGGCGGCAGGATATATGTCGGCAGGTCGGAAGATGACGTTTACAATGACGGCAGTATGATCGCCGACGCGGACGGAACAAAACTTTACATCGCAAAAGACACGGATCTGCATTTTTTCGATGACTGTGAATTCACTCTTTCCGATGACTTCCGAACGGAAGAGGAAACGTCGGAATGAAAAGCGCCTTCACGGTTTTGCGGCGGCTTTTCGGAAAAATCGCGGTCACGCTCTCCGTCGGGCGGTATTGCCGGAGGCGGAATGGTGCAAAGGCGGAAATGAAAAACGGCTTGACAGCGACCGCTTGATATGGTATAATCATATCGTTAAAATTGAGTGAAAATCACGCGGCAGTTGATTTTGCCTAACAAATAATCAGGGGGAGTATCTTTCGGTATGACAGTTCTTTTCACCGTTTGCGGACGGGCAGGCTCAAAGGGCGTAAAAAACAAGAATATCCGGGATTATCTCGGAATGCCGCTCGTGTATTACACATTAGCGGCGATCAAACTTTACACGCAGAGATATATGACGGAGCGGGACGATTTCGACGTCGTCCTGAACACGGACAGCCGTGAGTTGATCGAATTGACGGAGAAGCAGAAAGAACTGACCGTGACCGTTTTTGAAAGAGATTCGTCTCTCGGTGCGGATACGGTTCCGAAGGTCAGCGTCATCGCCGACTGTCTTGCCAGAGCCGAAAAGAAATTCGGGAAAAAATACGATACGGTCGTCGATCTCGACATAACCTCGCCTCTGAGGACGGTCTCCGACGTGAAAAATCTGATCGACAGAAAGCTTTCGAGGGACGACACCGATGTTGTTTATTCCGTAACGGGTTCGCGGAGAAACCCGTATTTCAACATGGTCATTGAGGAAAACGGGTATTTCCGCCGCGCTATCGTCTCGGATTTCACGACAAGACAGCAGTCGCCCGTCATGTATGACATGAACGCATCCCTTTACGCGTACTCTCCGAAGGCGCTGAAAACGAAGGAGGTCAAGACCTTTTTCAACTCCCGCACAGACGCGATCCCGATGAAAGATACCGCGGTGCTGGATATTGACAGCGAGGAGGACTTTGAACTTATCTCGGTCATCGGAAAGTATTTCTTTGAGAATTATCCCGAGTTCTCCGAGATCAGGCATACCGCCGAAAAATTCTGACGAAAACAAAAATATGAAACGCCGGCAGGAAAACGGACTTTCCCGCCGCGTTTCGCTTTTTGAGGGAAAACGGAGTGACACAGACCCTGCGCCGCGTGATTTTTATGCCACAAAAAACTTGCATAAAGTTTTTCCCGTCGCAAAATGTTTCTGATATAATCAAATATGTTATAATGATATTTCCGCCGTCTTCGGGCGGCTTACAGTCTGTTTTAACCCAAAAAGTATAAAGAGAAAACCTGTAAAACAGGAAAACGGAAAGAATTATGAAAAAAGAAAATCTGCTGTCCCTCGGTATAGACATAGGTTCAACGACCGCGAAAGTCGTTCTGGCCGAGGGGGAAAAAGTGATCTACGGCAAATACGAGCGTCATTTTTCCCAGGTAAGACAAAAGACTCTCGAAATGCTCAAAGTCATCGAACCTATGCTTCGCGGAAGAACGTTCACGGTCGCTGTTTCGGGTTCGGCGGGAATGGGACTTGCCAACGCCGCGGAGATCCCGTTCGTTCAGGAGGTCTACGCGACCGCCGCGGTCGTCCGCGAAAAAGAACCCGACACCTCCGTCGTTATCGAACTCGGGGGAGAGGACGCGAAAGTTATATTTTTCAAAAACGGCGTTGACGAGCGTATGAACGGCACCTGCGCGGGCGGCACGGGCGCTTTCATCGACCAGATGGCGGTGCTTCTCGACATGACGCCCGACGAAATGGACGAGATAAGCCTGCAATACAAGCGACTTTATCCGATCGCGTCGCGTTGCGGCGTTTTCGCCAAAACCGACATTCAGCCGCTCCTCAATCAGGGCGCGAACAAAGCCGACGTCGCGGCAAGCATTTATCAGGCCGTCGTCAATCAGACGATCACAGGCCTTGCACAGGGCAGAAAAATAGACGGCAAAGTGCTTTTCCTCGGCGGTCCTCTGCATTACTGTCTCGGTCTGCGCGACCGTTTCCGCAAAACGCTCGGACTTGACGACGAACACGCGATATTCCCCGATTACGGGCTGTATTCCGTCGCTCTCGGAGCGGCTTATTACGGAAGGGGCACGGGCAAAGAATACGATTACGAAACGCTTATCGGCGCTCTTGAAAAGCACGCCGACGGCGTCGGAAACGGCAGGACCGCGCTCCCGCCTCTTTTTGAAAACGAAGAGGAATACGCGGCGTTTGCGGAAAGACATAAAAAGGCTTCCGTCCCCGTCTGCGATATTTCGTCGTATTCGGGCGACGCGTATCTCGGCATCGACTGCGGTTCGACGACGACAAAACTCGTGCTTATCGGAGCGGACAGGCAGATCCTTTATACATTTTACAGCCCGAACAAGGGCAATCCCGTCGAGATCGTTCTCGGACAACTGAAAGAAATAAGACGGCTTTGCGGCGAAAAAATAACGATCCGCGGAAGCGCGGTCACGGGCTACGGCGAAGATCTGATAAAGAACGCGTTCAATGTCGACGAGGGCGTCGTCGAGACCGTCGCGCATTACACGGCGGCGAAATATTTCCGACCGAATGTTGATTTTATCCTCGACATAGGCGGACAGGATATCAAATGCTTCCGCATCAAAAACGGTGCGATCGATTCGATCATGCTCAACGAGGCGTGTTCTTCGGGGTGCGGGTCTTTCATCGAAACTTTTGCGCGCTCGATGGGCTACGGCGTCGCCGAATTCGCGGAACGCGGGCTTCACGGAACGGCTCCCGTCAATCTCGGAACACGGTGTACCGTTTTCATGAACTCGTCCGTCAAGCAGTCACAGAAGGACGGAGCGACCGTTGAGGATATATCCGCGGGGCTTTCGATCAGCGTCGTCAAAAACGCGCTTTACAAGGTCATCAGAGCAAACTCGCCCTCCGAACTCGGAGAGAATATCGTCGTTCAGGGCGGCACTTTCTGCAACGACGCGGTGCTCCGCGCCTTTGAAAAGGAACTCGGCGCGAATGTTATCAGACCTTCCGTCGCGGGGCTTATGGGCGCTTACGGCGCGGCGCTGAGAGCGATGAGATTTTCCGAAAGCACTCTGCTCGATATGCGCGGGCTTGAAAACTTCACGCACACTTCGCGCTCCGCGACCTGTCACGGATGCACGAACAACTGCCGTCTGACGGTGAATACCTTTTCCGACGGAAAGAAATTCATTTCGGGCAACCGGTGCGAGCGCGGTCTGGGCATCGAGAACGCCGCGGAAATCCCGAACCTGCACGCGTATAAGAGAAAGCGCCTTGCGGAACTCGCGGGCGCGAAAGGCAAACGCGGAAAGATAGGAATGCCGATGGCTCTCGGAATGTATGAACTCGCGCCGCTTTGGTACGCGATGTTCTCCGATCTCGGCTACGAGGTCGTGTTTACGAAGCAGTCGGACAGAAAGACCTACGAAAAGGGACAGTTCACGATCCCCTCGGACACCGCGTGCTATCCCGCAAAGATCATGCACGGACATATCGAGGAACTGATCTCCGACGGTATAGACAGGATCTTTTATCCGTGCCTGACTTACAATGTCGATGAAAAGAGCGGGGACAACCATTACAACTGCCCCGTCGTCGCATATTATTCGGAGCTTCTGCAAGCGAATATCGAAGACCTTCACAAGGTCACGTTCCTTTATCCGTACCTGAATATCAACGATAAAAAAGTTCTTGCGAAAAATCTTTACGATTGCCTTAAAACGGTCGATCCCGACATAACCCTGTCCGAGATAAAACACGCGGTCAGAGAAGGCTTTGAGGCGTATGAGGCATATATGCGCGACATTCGCGCGGAGGGCGAAAAAGCCGTTAAATTCGCAAGAGAGAACGGAAAACGCATCATGATCCTTGCGGGAAGACCGTATCATATCGATCCCGAGATCGGTCACGGGATCGACAAACTTGCCAACTCGCTCGGATTTGTCGTTGTCAGCGAGGACAGCGTCAGCCACCTCGCGGAAACGCCGTCCGTGCGCGTTCTCAATCAGTGGACGTACCATTCCCGCCTTTACCGCGCGGCGAGATACGCGGCGGAGAACGACGACGTTCAACTTGTCCAACTCGTTTCCTTCGGGTGCGGGATCGACGCGATAACGACCGACGAGGTGCGTTCCGTGCTCGAAGAAAAAGATAAGTTCTACACGCAGATAAAGATAGACGAGATAACCAATCTCGGAGCGGTCAGAATACGTTTGCGCAGTCTGATCGGAGCGCTGGAAGAAAGGGGGCTGTGATATGGAAAAGAATTATATATCTTTCACCGAGGACATGAAAAAGGATTATACCATTCTTGTCCCGACGATGCTCCCGATGCATTTCAAAATGATCATCAGCGTTTTGCGTACATACGGCTACAATATGGAACTTCTCGATGAAAACGGACCGCAGGTCGCCGATACGGGACTGAAATATGTTCATAACGACACCTGCTATCCCGCGATACTCATCATCGGTCAGTTTATGCGCGCGATCCTTTCGGGCAAATACGATCCGCACAAAGTCGCGCTCGTCATGTTCCAGACGGGCGGCGGCTGCCGCGCTTCAAATTACATATCGCTGCTGCGCAAAGCGTTGAAAAAAGCCGGATACGGGTATGTTCCCGTCATTTCTTTCAGCCTTGCGGGGATCGAGGATCACCCCGGCTTCAAACTGACTCTGCCGAAACTTCACGGTATGCTTTACGCCGTTATTTACGGGGATCTGCTGCTCAGCCTTGTCAATCAGTGCCGTCCGTATGAAAAGCATAAAGGAGACGCTCAGGCGCTTGCCGACCGCTGGACGGATGAACTCGGAAAACAACTCGGCTCGGGCGCGAAGATCCGTTACAGGAACATAAAAGAGAATTACGGAAAGATAATCTCGGATTTTGCGAATATCCCGATGAACAGAAGAAAAGCCGTCAAAGTCGGCATCGTCGGAGAGATATTTGTCAAGTATTCGCCTCTCGGAAACAACAATCTCGAAGAGTTTCTCGTTTCGGAGGGCGCGGAGACAGTCGTTCCGGGACTTATGGATTTCTGCCTCTACTGCGTTTACAATAACATAAACGATTACCGTTTGTACAAACGGGGGAACGTGTTTTATATGCTCGCCTGCAAAGCCGCATATAAATTCGTATGCAGGAAAAAACGCGATGTCTCCCGCATGATCGGGGAAAACGGAAATTTTGAGCCGTTTACCGATTTTGACGAGACCGCGCATCTTTCGGAGGGATATATCGGAACGGGTACGAAAATGGGCGAGGGATGGCTTCTGACCGCCGAGATGATCGAACTTTCAAACGCGGGCATAAAGAATATCGTCTGCACTCAGCCTTTCGGATGTCTGCCGAACCACATATGCGGAAAAGGAATGATGAAGATCATAAAAGAAAAGAACCCCGACGTCAATATCGTGGCGATCGATTATGACGCGGGCGCGACGCAGGTCAATCAGATCAACCGTCTGAAACTCATGCTCGCGAACGCGAAGACTTCGGAGCCTTCGCCGAGGAGCGCAAGACCTCTTCCGACCGAAAACGCGGAAAAAGAAACCGTGAAGGTCTGACCTCGCGTCCCGAACGCAAACTGCGGGGATCTTGTCCCCGGTCAATCTGAAAGTATTTTTGAAATGACGGTGTAACCTCCGTAATACGGGGTTGCACCTTTTTTATGCGGATTTTTCTGTGAGTATTTTGCGGATTTTGAACTGCAAGAGACATAAACGCATTGTATCAAAAAAAACACACGTGATCTGTATTCTGTCGTTATATCTGACCCGATTAATAATTTCTACTTCCCAAAAATGAAAAAATAACAGTTTTGGGAAACAGAACTGTTGCCGTTTATATTATTTTCATCAAGCCGAGATTTTCGGACGCCAAAAGGACAGATGATCTTATTCGCATTTTCAAAAGGATAAAGGGCTTTTTGCCGTCAGATTCTTTTCTTGCGGCGAAAAGCGGGGATCTCCGTATAAAGACAAGGGACGATGGGTTTGAACCGTCGTCCCTTTTAATATATGAAAACGCTGTGAAGTCAGTGCGCGAACTGCGACTCGTACAGTTCCGCGTAAAAGCCGTTTTTCGCGAGCAGTTCGGAGTGCGTCCCCTGTTCGATGATCTTTCCGTCACGCATGACAAGGATCAGGTCGGCTTCCTTTATCGTTGAGAGCCTGTGCGCGACGATAAAACTCGTTCTGCCCTTCATCATCTGCGCGAACGCTTTCTGTATACGCTGTTCCGTTCGCGTGTCGATCGAGGACGTCGCCTCGTCGAGGATGAGCATCGGAGGCAGCGCAAGCATGACGCGGGCGATGCACAGAAGTTGTTTCTGTCCCTGCGAAAGTTGTCCGCCGTCTTCCGAAAGCACGGTGTCGTACCCCTGCGGCAGACGCGTTATGAACCCGTGAGCGTACGATTTTTTCGCCGCCTCGATAATTTCTTCGTCCGTCGCGTCTGGTTTTCCGAGTTTTATATTCTCCCTGACCGTTCCGCTCATCAGCCATGTTTCCTGCAACACCATGCCGTAACTTGCGCGCAGACTGTCCCTCGTTATATCCCGAATATCTTTCCCGTCGATCTTTACCGAGCCCGAGTCAACGTCATAAAAGCGCATCAGCAGATTTATGACCGTGCTTTTTCCGCATCCCGTCGGACCGACGATCGCGATCCTCTGCCCGCGGCTGACCGCCAGATCAAGGTCTTCTATCAGTTTTTTGTTTTTATCGTAGGAGAAGCAGACCTTCTCCGCCGTGACATTGCCCTCAACTCCCGAAAGCGTCTCCGCGCCCTCGTCCGAGACTTCGGACGGATGTTCGATCAGCGAAAAGAGCCTTTCGGCGCATACGAGAGCGTTCTGCATTTCAGTTACGACGCCGGAGATCTCGTTGAAAGGCTTCGCGTATTGCGTCGCATAACTCAGAAAGCACGAAAGCCCGCCTACCGTCAGCGTTCCGTTGATCGCCGCGATCGCTCCCGCGAGCCCGACCGCCGCGTATATAAGCCCGTTGACGAACCTCGTCGAGGGATTGACCGTTGAGGAAAAGAACATTGCCCGCAGGGAGCATTTGCGCAGTCTTTCATTCACCTCGTCGAATTCCTCGGTCGCCTTTTCCTCGTGACCGAAAGCGCGGACGACTTTTGTCTGTCCGACAAGTTCGTTTATCATCGCGGTCTGCTCGCCTCTTGTCTCGGAGCGGAGAGTGAACATTTTATGCGTGTTTTTCGCGATAAATGCCGCGATAAAAAGCGAGAGCGGCGTGAAAACAACGACGATCAGAGCGATGAGCGGATTGACGGAGACCATGAAACAGAGCGTCAGAACGATCGTCACAACGCCCGTGAAAAGTTGCGAAAATCCGAGCAATAAACCGTCCGCGAACTGATCCGCGTCTGTGATGATACGGCTGACTATATCGCCGTGATAATGTGAATCTATGAAAGAAACGGGAAGCGTTTTCAGTTTTTCCGCCGCTTCGTTCCGCAGATCGCGGACGACACCGAATACGATGCGGTTGTTGATGACGCCGATGATCCATTGAAGCAGTCCCGCCGCGCCGATAACGCATCCGAGCCGCACGAGAAGAAGTATAACGCCGTTGAGATCGACGTTCCCTTCTCCGACGATCAGGTCGATCGCATCGCCGACGATCAGCGGAACGTAAAGCGCCGCCGCCGCGGCGACCGCCGACGCGATAACGGAGACAACGACTGAAAAACGGTATTTTTTCAAGCGTTTCAGAACTTTTTTCAGCGTTTGAGATCTCATGCGTCCGCCTCCTTTTTGAATTGGGAGTAATATATCTCCGCGTATTCGGCGCAGTTTTTCAAAAGTTCGGCGTGAGTCCCTTTTCCGACAACGTTGCCTTCGTCGAGAACTATGATAAGATCGGCGTTCATGACCGCCGCCGCGCGTTGGGAAACGATGAATACGGTCGGACCGTAATCGAGACCGCTTATCGCCGCGCGGAGCATCGCGTCCGTTTTTAGGTCGAGCGCCGACGCGGAGTCGTCGAGAATGAGTATCTTCGGCTTTCCGACAAGCGCGCGGGCAACCGTCAGCCTTTGACGCTGACCTCCCGAGAAATTCCTTCCCGCCTGTTCGACCGCCGCGTCAAGTCCGCCTTTGTCGAGAGCGACCTGCTTCGCCTGCGCCGTTCCGAGCGCTTCCCAAAGTTGATCGTCCGTCGCGTCTTCTTTTCCCCAGCAAAGATTGGAGCGGATCGTTCCCTTGAAGAGCGCCGCCTCCTGAGGAACCACGCCGATATTTTTTCTCAGCGCTTTTGCGTTCAATTCCCGAACATCCGTTCCTCCGACTTTGACGGAGCCTTTTGTCACATCGTAAAAGCGGGGAATGAGATTGACCAGCGAGGTCTTTCCGCTTCCCGTACCGCCTATGATCCCGACGGTCGAGCCGCCCGGAGCGCGGAAAGAAACGCCTGTCAGCGAGGGTGCGCCCGCTTCGGGATAGGTCAGTTCGACGTCATCGAATTCGACGTCTCCTCCGATCGCAGAGGGGGATTCTGCCATATCCGCATTTTCGTCCATTGAGTTTTCGGTCGTCAGCATGCTTTCGACCCTCTTTGCGCAGGCGACGGCGCGCGTCAGCGTTATTATCAGCATCGCGAGCTTGACAAGTTCCACGAGTATCTGCGACATATAGTTATACAGAGCCACGACCTGCCCCTGCGAGATCGCTCCGGAGCCGACGCGCAGAGCGCCGACATAAATGAGCGCGATCACGCCGCAGTTGATAAGCACGTATGCGAGCGGATTCATCAGCGCGGAGATCCTGCCGACGAATTTCTGTCCGCGTGTCAGTTCTCCGTTTGTCGAAACAAACCGCTCATATTCCGCGTTTTCTTTTCTGAATGCGCGGATAACGCGCACGCCGGAAAGGTTTTCTCTCGTTATGCCGAGCAGGGAATCGAGTTTTGTCCGGACTTTTCTGTAAAGCGGGATCGTGACCGTCATCAGCGTCATAACGACCGCGGAGATGACGGGTATCGTGACCGCGAACGTGACGGCGCTTTTCGCGTCGACGGTGAAAGCCATGATCGCCGCGCCGAAGACCACGAACGGGGAGCGAAGAAGCAGACGCAGGAACATATTGACTCCCTGCTGAACCTGTTCGACGTCGGCTGTCATGCGCGTTATCAGCGACGGCGTTCCGAGTTTGTCCGTGTCCGCATAGGAAAGGGACTGAATTTTGGCGAAAAGGGCGTGCCGCAGTTTCGCCGCAAACCCGACCGCCGCTTTTGCGGCGAAATATTGCGCGGTTATCGCGAATGCGAGCCCGCAGACCGCAAGAAACGCGAGCAGTCCGACGCGCCCGACAACGTATCCCGTGTTTTTCCCTGCGACGCCGACGTCGATTATCTGCGCGATAACGATCGGAACGAGCAGTTCAAAGCCCGCTTCGAGCAGTTTGAAAAGCGGGGCGAGGATACATTCCTTTTTATATGATTTCAGATAAGAGAGTGTCTTTCTCATACTTTCTCCGTTCTGTTTTTCGGAATTCTCCGTTCGACCGTTATTATATCACATTTTTCCTCTCCGTTCAATAGTTTTCCCCGCGAATGCGAACATTTCTCATAAAAGTCGGCAACAGACTTGACAAAAGGCGCGGCGGAGTGTAAAATATTATGTATATTATGAATTTCCGCGGGAGATGTATATTATGTCGAATTATAAAATTGAGACGGAGTGCGTACAGGGCGGATACAGCCCGAAGAACGGCGAACCGAGGGTCTTGCCGATCGTTCAGAGCACGACTTACAAATATGATTCCGCCGATGACGTCGGCGCGCTTTTCGATCTGAAAAAAGAAGGATTTTTTTATACGCGTCTTGCCAATCCGACGCTTGACGCCGTAGAAAAAAAGATCGCGGCGCTCGAAGGCGGCGTCGGAGCCGTTCTGACCTCCTCCGGACAGGCGGCAAATCTTTTTGCCATTCTGAATATAACCCGCGCGGGGCAGAATATCGTTTCTTCGCCCGCGATATACGGCGGAACCGTCAATCTGTTTGCGGTAACGCTCAAAAAAATGGGGATAGAAGTCCGTTTCTGTTCGCCCGAGATGAGCGAAGATGAGATCGACGGGCTGATTGACGAAAACACGCGTCTCGTGTTCGGCGAAACGATCGCAAATCCCGCGCTCAAAGTCTTCGACATCGAAAAATACGCGAAGATCGCGCACAAGCACGGCATCCCTCTTGTCGTGGACAACACATTCGCGACCCCGATCCTTTGCCGTCCGCTTGATTTCGGCGCGGACATCGTCGTTCATTCGACGACGAAATATATGGACGGTCACGCGACGAGCGTCGGCGGCGTTGTCGTTGACGGAGGCAGGTTTGACTGGACGAACGGAAAATTCCCCGAACTTTGCGAGCCCGACGAGTCTTATCACGGCATAGTATATACCGAGAGTTTCGGAAACGCGGCGTATCTGACAAAAGCAAAGGTTCAACTGATGAGAGATCTCGGCTCGATCCCCTCGCCGATGAACGCTTTTCTTCTGAATATCGGGCTTGAGACCCTGCATCTGCGCGTTCCCCGCCATTGCGAAAACGCGCTCGCCGTCGCGAAATATCTCGAAAGCGACCCGCGTGTGACATGGGTGTCCTATCCCGGACTCGAATCGAGCCCCGATCATGAACTGGCGAAGAAATACCTTCCGAACGGGTGTAGCGGAGTTATATCCTACGGTATCAAAGGCGGAAGAGACGCCGCGGTCAGATTTATGGACAGCCTGAAACTTGCCGCGATCGTTGTCCATGTCGCCGACGCGAGAACGAGCGTTCTTCATCCCGCTTCAACGACGCACAGACAGCTGACCGACGAACAACTCGTTTCCTGCGGGATAAGCCCCGATCTTATACGCATGTCTGTCGGGATCGAAAATGTCGAAGATATAATCGCCGACATCAGGCAGGCTCTCGACGAGGTGGAAAAATGCCGATAAAAATACCCGCGGATCTCCCCGCGACCGAGACCCTTCACAATGAGAACATCTTTGTCATGACCGAATCGAGGGCCTTGACGCAGGATATACGCCCGTTGAAGATCCTCATTCTGAACCTGATGCCGACAAAGATCGCAACGGAGACGCAACTCGCGCGCCTTCTCGGAAACTCTCCGCTTCAGGTTGAGCCCGAGTTTTTGCAGACCGCCTCGTATGTCCCGAAGAACACGTCCGCGGAGCATATGATCGCGTTTTACAAGCACTTCGACGAGGTGAAAAACAACAAATACGACGGGCTTATCATAACGGGCGCTCCCGTCGAGCAGATGCCGTTTGAAGAGGTCGAATATTGGGACGAACTCTGCCGCATAATGGAATGGAGCAAGACGAATGTCACCAGCACGTTCCACATCTGCTGGGGCGCGCAGGCGGGACTTTATTACCATTACGGCATACGGAAATACCCGCTTGATAAAAAACTTTTCGGCGTGTTCCTTCACAAAGCCGAACACAAGCGTTCAATGCTCCTGCGAGGCTTTGACGATGAGTTCTGGGTTCCGCATTCCCGCCACACGACGGTTCTGCGCGAAGACATCGAAAAACATCCCGAATTGAAGATCCTCGCGTCTTCGGATGAAGCCGGCGTTTATGCCGTCGCGACCGAACGGGGAAAACAGATATTTATAACGGGGCATTCCGAATATGACGCGGACACGCTGAAAAAAGAGTATCTGCGCGATAAAAACGCGGGATTGCCGATCGAAGTCCCGAAGAATTATTTCCCCGATGACGACGATACGAAAGAGCCGATCGTCCGTTGGAGAAGTCATGCGAATCTGATCTATTCAAACTGGCTGAACTACTTCGTATATCAGATCACGCCGTACAACATCGACGAGATCAACGGCTGACGTACGGTTCTCAGGCGTTTTCTTCCGCGGAAAACATCGCGAAAAGGCGGCAGAAAACATTAACAAAGCAAAAACGCGACCCGAACGGGCGGACATCCATCCGCCGCGTTCGGGTCTTTGCATCTGCGGGAGTTTTGCTCTTTATTCCTCTTCTTTTTCGGGTGCTTCCTCTTCTTTGTCTTTCTTTGAAGCGACCGCGCCCCTGATCTTGTCGATGATGCCGGGCGCCATGTCGATCGCCTTGTCGAGCATGTTCTTCGAATCGGGCGCGAGAAGTTTCATGTCGATCTTTCCGTCCGGGGAAACGATGAGGAACGCGAGGGGAGTCAGGGTCACGCCCGCGCCGCTGCCGCCGCCGAAAACAGGTTTGTCGGGAACTCCGTTTTTCGTGTTGAAATCGGAGCCGCCGGAGGCAAATCCGAAGCTGACTTTGGAAACGGGAATGATGACCGTTCCTGTCGGTGTCGTGACGGGATCTCCGATGACCGTGTTGGCATCGACGATCTCTTTAAGATTTTTCATAGAGGTGTCCATAACGCCTTCGAGAGCGTGTCTTTGTTCCATGTCAAGCACTTCCTTTACAGTAAGTATTTAATTATCGCGATCACAGCCGCGAGGACGTCGAAGATCCTTATATAAGCGATCGCCTCCGCGTTGTAAACGGACTTTGTCGTTGTGAAGTCGGGAGTTATCCCGATATGCAGTTTTTTTATCCTTTTATGACCGTTGATAAGCCCCGCGATCGGGTATATCGCGGCGTTGAGCCTTCCGAAATTGAGCGCGGTCTGCGCCGCGTCGTCTCCCGCGACCCTTATCTCCGCTTCGAGTTTGTCGAAATATATCTTCGCGACGAATTTCTCGATAACGATCCCGATCAACTCTATATAATCGAAAACGCCGAAATCCGACGTGTGAGATCTGAAAAAATTATCCTTTTCTTTTTTCGCGGGCCGTTCCTTTTTCTCTTTTTCTTTCTTTTTCGCTTTTTTCTTTTTCTTCTTTTTGTTTTCGGGCGAGACGGTAAAAACGAAGAACAGAAGTTTGAATGAGAGAATGAATTCCTCTTCGATATATCCGATGCGGACTTTGATCTTTGCCGGAAGCAGGGCGGCGACCGCCAAAATCACGAGCCCGACCGCGCAGGCGATAACAATTCCGAATATTCCGAGAATTTTCAGAAAAATACCCATTCCGCACCGCCTTTCGTTATCCTCCGACCGGGTTTCAGCCGTTCAGCCGCTCGTTTCCTATCTGACCGGATTCGTAGCCTTCTTCCTCTGTCTGACCGCTGAGCAAAAGCTGTTTTTCATGCGGCATCGCGAGTTCGGAAAGCTCGTCCGTCATAAAATCCGCTTCGGGCAGTTCCGAAATATCCGAAAGCCCGAAAACGGTCAGGAACCTGTCGGTCGTGACATAAGACATCGGTCTTCCCGGAAGATCGACCCTTCCGTCCTCCGCCAAAAGTCCTTTTTCGACGAGGGCTTCGACGACTTCGCCCGACGAGACGCCTCGGATCTGGCTGATATACGTTTTCGTCACGGGTTGGTTGTAAGCGGTTATCGCGAGGACTTCCATCGCCGCGTTTGAAAGATTTGTCTTGCGCGTCGCGAGATACGCGGCAACGGTCTGACCGAGCGCGAGTTTTGTCACGAAACGGAAGTTGTTGCCCGTTCGGACGAGTTCAAAGCCGTGGCGCCCGTCTTCATATTCCGTTTTTATCTCTTCGAGCGTTTCGAGCAGAGTTTTTTCGGGGACGTCGAGCGTTCCCGCGAGCCTCGAAAGTTCGACGGGCGCTCCCGAAGCGTAAAGGATCGCTTCGACGACCGCGCGCAGATCTTTGTTTTCCATAATGTTCTCTCTTTTTTTCTTTTTTATTCGTTGACGAGTTCGAGCGCTATATCGTCGCCGTCGTCTTCCATATCGATCCTTCCGTTACGCAAAAGTTCGAGCACCGCCAAAAAAGTCGCCACGATCTCCGAACGGCTCTTGCACGAGGTGAAAAGCGAATGAAACATGACGGGCTTGCCGCCGCTCAGCCGTTCTTCGACATAGACGATGCGCGAGCCGACGGAAACGACTTTTGTTCCGATCAACGCCTGAAAACTCCGTGATGAAAGCGTTTTCGCGGAATATTTTATCATCAGACGGCGATATATCTTTTCGAGGCGTTCCGCTTCGTAGTTATAGTCCTGCGGCGGTTTCGGAAGCCCTTCCTGTCGCACATCGCGAAAAAATATCCTGTTTCCTATATAATCGCCGCGCATTTGCTCGGAGATCTGCTTATATTTTGCATAAGCGCGGAGCATTCGTTCGAGATCGAGTTTCGGGTCTTCCTCTTCCTCTTCGCCCTCCTTCGGGGGCAGGAGCGAATACGACTTGATATACATCAGCCGCGCCGCCATTTCGATGAAATCGGCGGTCAGATCCCAATTCCGTTCCTTCGCCTCTTTGATATAGAGCATATACTGTTCCAAAAGCAGAGATATCTGAATGTCGTAAATATCTATCTTATGCTTTTCTATCAGGCTGAGAAGCAGGTCGAGAGGTCCCTCGAAGACCTCGAATTTGTAAGTCGGAGTTTCGGTCATGATATTATCGCTCCGACGACGGGGACCCATACATTTATGAAGGCGTTCGCCGTTTTAAGAAAAACGTAGTCGTAAATGCCCGTGTAGTCAAGCAGAATAACGATCCCGAAAGCGATGAGGAAACCGAATCTTTCGATCGAATAGTAGGCGCGCTGCGCTTTGTAAGGAAGCAGTTCTCCGATGATCTTCGATCCGTCGAGCGGGGGGATCGGAATGAGGTTGAATATTCCGAGCGAAACGTTATAACTGACAAGCAGTTGAAGCAGGAAACTCAGATTGTCGAGAATGACCGAGTTTTTAATCATTGCTTCCGCCGAGCAGAGAAGGAAAAAGAAAGAGAATATCAGCGCCTGCAAAAAGTTCGACGCGGGACCCGCGGCGGAGGTCAGAACACATCCGAGACGCGGATGCCTGAATCTTGAGGGACGTATGTTGACGGGCTTTGCCCAGCCCATGCCGAACAGAAGAAGCGTCACGAAACCGAACGGCTCAATATGGCGCAGGGGGTTGAGACTGAGCCTGCCCTGCGCTTTTGACGTCGGGTCTCCGCAAAGATTCGCAACAAGTGCGTGGGCAAATTCGTGCAGCGTCAGCGCGATGACGAGTGCGATGAGCGCGAAAACGAGATATTGCAGTTTTTCGGAAATGCTCCCCTCCTGCATAAAGATCCTGAAAAGCATATTTTTTTCTCCTGTCTGAAACCGTTTATTTCACGAAAAGTCCGCCGACGGCTGTCCACAGATACTCAAAGAGATCCCAGACTTTGCCGACGACCGCGTTTGAAAAATAAGTTTTTGCGAAGATAACGGAGAATATGAGCACGATGAAAACGGAAACGAATTCGGGAACCGCGAGCAGTTTGTCCCGCAGTTCGTAGGGTGCGATCGCGGCGAGCATGTGACCGCCGTCGTTCGGAACAACGCACAGTATGACGGAAAAGACCGAAACGAGAACAAAAGCGGTGAAGAGCGCGGTCAGCCACGGAATGAATATCCCGACAAAGTCTATCCCCGCGTCTTCGCGCAGGATGTAGACCGCCTGCAACAGGCAGAAGGTCGCCGCCGCCCCGACAAAGCACCAGAAAACGCCGCAGAGCGAGATGATAAAACTTTTTTTTCTTCCGGGATCGGAACCGAGCGATATTCTCTTTTTGAACGCGACGCCGAAAATGACGAGCATGGAGACCGAAAACAGGTCGTAAGCGCTTCCGAATATGCCACCGAAGCCTTTTCCGCCGACCGTTTCAAGCCCGTACTTTCTCGCTTTTCTGCGCTGAACGGCGTCATGGAAAGCGAAAACGGCAAACGCGCAGACGATATAAATGACCGCCGAATATATCACGTCGAACGCCGTCAGATCGTTCGTCGCGGTCAGGACAGGGTCTTTCGTCCCCGTCAGAAGTTCCCAAATCATCGTTTTTCGCAACTCCGTAAAAAATGGTTATTATTATATATTATACATTATTTTACAGGTTCTGTAAAGAGGTTTCGGGAAAAAAATGTTATCGTTTGCGGGTATTGACACAAAACCTATAAAATGTTATACTGTAATACAACGACATTCTGATTTACGTTTCGGAAGGAAAGGAGCAAAAACGGTGATATTTCTTGTCATAATTCTCATTCTCGCCGTCTCGTTCGCCGTTTATGCGACGGTCGCGACAAATCTTTTGACGGTCAGGGAAGATACCGTTTCCTTTTCTTCGCTCCCCGACGGGGCGGACGGAATGAAGATCGTCCTGCTGACCGACATTCACGACCGCGACATGAACCGCCGTCTCACAAAAAAAATCAAAGAACTGCGCCCCGACATGATCGCGATCTGCGGCGACGTTCACGACCGCGGGAAGCGTCGGACACCGTTTTTCCGCCTTGTTAAAAGCCTTTCGCGCGTCTGCCCCGTTTATTTTGTCAGAGGAAATCACGACCCGTTCGTCAGCGATACTTTTTTCTATAAACGGCTTCGCGATTACGGCGTTCATATCCTTGAAAACGACAGCGAAGAGTTTCGCGGAATGACTGTTTACGGGATCGGATTCAACAACGAGCCTCCCGAATTCGGTGAAGGTTTTTCGGTGCTCCTCGCCCATGACCCCGATATTTTCGACGGGCTTTTCGGAAAACCCGATCTCATGCTTTCGGGACATATTCACGGCGGTTTTGTCGAACTTCCGTTCGTCGGCGGGCTTTTCCGTCCGCGGGGCGGCAGAAGTCTTCTTGCTCTTTTCCGCAGGGACGCGTATTTGCCGAAGTATTACAAGGGCGTTTATTCGGAAAAAGGCAAAAAACTCGTCGTGTCGCGCGGCGTCGGCTGTTCGGGCGTTCCGTTTCGGCTGCTCCCGCCCGAGATCAACGTGATAACCCTTCGGAAAACGCGGAAAGAAGACCGCTCGCGGTAAAACGGGCGAAAGTGTCTCAAAAAATCATACTTTTTTTGTATTTACCTCTTGCAAAAAGAGATTTCGTATGATATAATCATTAAGATAAGAGAATTGCGGCGTTTGCCGCGTTACATAAAGAAGGAGGTTTGTAACCGTGAGTACTTCCATAATTATTTTTTCGATAGCAATTGTCGTTCTCTGCGTTCTGCTCGTTGTGATCGTTGCCGCGCAGACAAACAGAGGCGAGGGTATGGGCGGAGCCGTTACGGGTCAGTCCAATTTCTATAACAACTCGAAAAAAGACGGAAAAGATGCGTTTTTGAAGAGACTTACGATAATTGTCGGCATTCTTTTCGTTGTTCTTGTTGCCGTTGTTGACGTTCTCGTCGCGCGCGGTATCATAAAATAACGGAACGGCTCTTTTGCCGACCGGATACCGTATACAAAGAAATCAAACCGTCCGAAAGGAACTCCGTGTTCCTCTCGGACGGTCTTTTTTTCTTTTATTCCGCGCCCTTCGCGTTCAGTTTCGCTATCGCGTCTTCGCGCATCTTGTATTTCAGGATCTTTCCCGCGGCGTTCATCGGGAACGAATCGACGAACTCGATGTAACGGGGAACTTTGTGGCGCGCCATGTGGGCGTTGACGTAATCCTTCATCTCCTGCTCGGTCATGGTCTCGCCCTCTTTGAGGATGACGCATGCCATGACTTCTTCTCCGTACTGCCTGTCGGGAACGCCGATGACCTGAACATCTCTGACCTTCGGATGCGTGTAGATGAACTCTTCGATCTCCTTCGGATAAATGTTTTCGCCTCCGCGGATGATCATGTCTTTGAGCCTTCCCGTTATGCGGAAGTTTCCGTCGGGATTTCGGCACGCAAGGTCTCCCGTGTGGAGCCAGCCGTCCTTATCGATCGCCGAGGCTGTCGCGACGGGCATTTTATAGTAGCCCTTCATGACATTGTAACCTCTCGCGACGAACTCTCCTGTCACTCCGTCGGGACATTCCTCGCCCGTTTCGGGATCGATGATCTTGCATTCGATCTCGGGGAGAGGTCTTCCGACCGTCGAAACGCGGACGTCGATCGGGTCGTCGGTCGAACTCATCGTACAGCCCGGAGACGCCTCCGTCTGACCGTAAACGATCGTGATCTCCTTCATATTCATCTTTTCCGTCACGTCTTTCATGACGGAGATCGGGCAGGGGCTTCCCGCCATGATGCCCGTTCTCATGCAGGAGAAATCGGTTTTCGGGAAATCGGGGTGTTCAAGCAATGAGATAAACATCGTCGGAACCCCGTGGAACGCCGTTATCTTTTCCTCGTTGATGCAGGCGAGCGCGGGCTTCGGCGAGAAATAGGGGAGCGGAAGCACCGTCGTCCCGTGCGTCATCGACGCAGTCATTGCAAGCACCATGCCGAAACAGTGGAACATCGGAACCTGGATCATCATTCTGTCCGCGGTGGAAAGATCCATTCTGTCTCCGATACACTTGCCGTTGTTGACAATGTTGTGGTGCGTCAGCATAACGCCTTTCGGGAAACCCGTTGTTCCCGAAGTGTATTGCATATTCGCAACATCGCCGCTGGAAACGTTCGCCGCGCGGCGGTAAACCTCTTCGAGAGGCACTTCGCTCGCTCTCGCGACCGCATCCTCCCATTCGATGAAGCCTTCCTTACGGAAGCCGACGGAGATGACGTTCCTCAGGAACGGAAGACGCTTGCTGTGGAGCTGTTTGCCCTGTTCGCGCGTTTTGAGTTCGGGGCAAAGTTCCGCGATTATCCCCGCGTAATCCGAATCGCGCCAGCCTTTTTCGAGGATCAGCGTGTGCGTGTCGGACTGTTTGAGCAGGTATTCGACTTCGTGGATCTTATACGCGGTGTTGACCGTGACGAGAACCGCGCCGATCTTGGTCGTTGCCCAGAAAGCGATGAACCATTGCGGCAGATTTGTCGCCCAGACGGAGACTTTGCTCCCTTTTTTGACACCGAGCGCGATCAGCGCGCGGGCAAACGTGTCAACATCGTCGCGGAACTCTTTATATGTCCTCGTATAATCGAGCGTCGTATATTTGAATGCGAGTTGGTCGGGAAAAGCCTCGACCATGGTGTCGAGCAGTTTCGGGAACGTGCAGTCGATCAGTTCTTCCTTCTTCCAGATGAAACGTCCCGTATGCGCGCGGTTGTAATAAAAATGAGGCTCCGCGCGCGACGTGTCGCTGAAATTTTTCATAAAACTCGCGAAATGCGAAAAAACGATGTCGGGATCGGCGAGTTCGGGAAGCCATGAGGGATCCCATTCAAGCGAAACGAAGCCTTCGTAATTGACCGAACGGAGCGCGCGGATCATATCGTCAACGGGCAGAGAGCCTTCGCCGATAAGCCTGTATTCAAGCCCTTTTTCGGTCTGTTCGGAGTCTTTGATATGAACGTGGCGGACGAACGCTCCGAGGTTCTTGATCGTCGCGTCCGCGCTCTCGCCGCCCTCGCGGTAGGTCGCGTTCATGTCCCAGAGTGCCGCCACATTGTCGCAGGCGAAGCGTTCGAGCATATCGCGCAGTTTCTCGGTGTTTGCGAATGTCCCGACGGTCTCTATAAGAAGAACGATGTTTTTTTCCTCCGCAAACGGAAGGACTTTTTTCAGATTTTCCTCGACCGTGTTCACGTCCGCATCGTCACCCGTGCGGACGCGCACGAACGGGATGTGAAGGTCATAGCAGGCGCAGATGCAGTTCCTGATCTCATCCGCGTCAATGTTCTTTTCTCCCGCATTCCAAACGGAATCGACGCAGGTGATGCGAAGCCCCTCGTCTCTCAGTTCGCGGAAGGTCGCCGAAGCGCGCGACGGGTGAAACATTCCCGTTCGCGAGGAGACAAACGCTCCGTCGGCGTTGTATATTTCGATACCGGTCAGACCCGCCGCGCGTGCCGCTCCGCAGAGCGTGTCCCACGGAAAGTCCGTCCAGCCTCTCGTTGAAAAAGAAAGATTCATATTCGTCAGTTCTCCCCGTAAACGATCTTGTTCAGCGCGTTGATATAGGCGCGGACGGACGCTCCGATGATGTCGGTCGAAATGCCGTTGCCGGAGTAAAGTTTGCCGTTATTGCGAAGTTTGACGAGCGCCGAGCCCATCGCTTCTCTTCCCTCCGTGACCGCCTGTATCTGAAAATCGTCGAGTTCAAAATGATGTCCGAGGATCTTTTCGACCGCGAGGAACGCCGCGTCGATCGGACCGTCGCCGAGCGCGATGCCCGAAAGTTTCTGTCCGTCTTTTTCAAGTTCGATATGCGCGGAAGCCGTTATAACGTTTCCGCTGTTGATAACATAACTGATGAGTTTATATGTCGCGGGGACCTGGAGCGCGGATGACGCAACGATCGCGTCGAGTTCTTTCGCTCCGACGGGTTTTTTCGCCGCGACGCGCTTGAACGCCTCAAAAACTCTCGCGTCGTCCTCTTCGGAAAGGTCGTAGCCGAGTTTTCTGACCGCCGCGCTGACCGCGGAAATATCGTCGTCCTCGCAAAGTTCCGTTTCGGGAAGGCTGTGATCGGAAACGCCCGAATCGAACGGAGAAGTCTCGCTTCTCTTTGTGTCGGTCGTCCATGCGATCTGGGCGCAGATGCGGTTCAGTTCCGTATAAAGCAGATCGGTCTTCCATCCGAGTTTTTCGCCCTTCGCGTTCACGATCGCGGCGAACGCTCCGACGGTCGCGCACGCGCTTCCCGCGGCGCAGAGTTTGATCTCTTCCGCTCCCGCCTTGATTGCGGCGAGCAGGGAAGTGAGCGAAAGTCCGAAGGCGTTGCTGCAAAATGCCCCGACACGGACTTTTTCAAGCGCGGGAATATTTTTCTTTTGATCGGCGATGAACGCGCCGAACTCGTCGGGCATGGTCGCGCCCTCGTCGTCAGCGAACGTGACGGCGGTCACTCCCGCTTCGACCGCGGAGGTCACGAGATCTTTCAGAAACGCCTCGTCCGCACGGGTCGCGTCTTCGACAAAAAGTTCAAGGTCGCCGCATTTTTCTTTGCATTTTTTCAATGTCTCGGGAACGATCTCCAAAATCTTTCCCGGCTTTTTGTGGCATGAATATTCCATTCTGACATAGGACGCGGGAACGCAGAGTCTCAAACGGCGCTTTTTCGCTTTTGCGAGAGCCGCGTCAACCGTTTCGAGATCGGAACCGTCAAGAGCGACGGGAACGCTGAGCGTCCCGTTCGAGACGAACGACGCGACGGTCTTTATCAGAAGCGCGTCGGTGTTCGGATCTTTGACCTCGGGAAGTTCGATGACATCGACTCCGAGTTTGTCGAGTTGCCTTGCGGTCTCGATCTTCTCTCTGAAACTGAGAGAAGTTTTTTTCTGTGTTTCCGATACGAGCGTTACGTCCGAAACGCATATCTTTTTCATAATATATCCTCCGATGCCTTTGTATTGCTTGTCCTCCGCGCTGACATGATGCCTTTTCCTTTTTCTTTTCCATAATAGCTCATCAAACCCCTCTGCGAACCACGATTTTATGAACTTTTTTATGAAAAAGCGCTTTCGCTCCCGCGTGCGCGCAAAAAAACAGCGAAAGCCTTTCTTTCTTCTCTTTTCTTTTTGTATTTTTTTCTTTTAGTCTTCTTTAAGAGACATTGTTCTTTATATTCAGTATTCTTATGTCCGCCTTTTTCGGCATGTGGTTTTGCGGCATTCCGTTTTGCGGCATGCCGCTTTTAGGCATACGGCTTTTCGCCACGCGGCGTTATTCCCTTTCCGAGATCACACCGCGCTCCCTTGCCGAGCCCCGAAATTCGGGGTTCGCAGCGGGGTTGAACGGTGTATAATGTTTACCGTAAAAAAGATTTATCGCGTTCCCGAAGAGAAAACGGTGAGAGAGCCGTTTTTCTTCGGAAACCGTGAAAAAACCCGTTTAACCGAAATTTTTGCCGAGTTCGAGCGCTTTCAGGTTGTATTCGAGCATATCCGCGTGCTTTGCCGAAACAACTTTGCCGAGCGCCGCGCGGACATTTTCGTCGAAACCCGAGGTCTCTTTCAGAACTTTGCCCATGATTATCATGTTCGCGAGAGTCGAAAGCCCGTTTTCGGATGCGAGCCCCGTCGCGGGAACATAGAACACCTCAACATCGTCGCGCGCGACTTTGCGCTCGATCAGCGTCGAATCGACAAAGATCTTTCCGCCCTTTGCGACCGCGCTCTCGTATTTGTCGAGAGACGGCAGATTCATCGCTATCAGCACGTCGGGAACATCGACGATCGGAGACCCGACAGGTTCGTCCGAGACCGTGACGCTGCAATTCGCCGTGCCGCCGCGCATCTCCGGTCCGTATGACGGAAGCCAGCTGACATGCTTGTTCTCTATAAGTCCTTTATATGCGAGGAATTTTCCGGAGAAAAGGATGCCCTGTCCTCCGAATCCCGCAAACAGGTATTTCGTCGTACTCATCTCTTCTCCCTCCTCATTCCGCTTTTGCGGCGCTTCTGTCCTTGTAAACGCCGAGCGGGTAATACGGGATCATCTTCTCGTCGATCCATTGAAGCGCCTTCTGCGGCGTCATGCCCCAGTTCGTCGGACAGGAAGAGAGCACCTCGACCAGCGAGAAGCCTTTTCCGTTTATCTGGTTTTCAAACGCTTTTTTGATCGCTTTCTTTGCGTTCCTGACGTTTTTGACGCTGTTGACCGCGACTCTTTCGAGATATTCGGGACCTTCGAGCGCGGAGAGCATTTCGCAGATCTTGACGGGATAACCGCAGAGGCTTACATCTCTGCCGTAAGGCGAGGTCTGCGTCACCTGTCCGGGAAGCGAAGTCGGCGCCATCTGGCCGCCGGTCATGCCGTATATGGCGTTGTTGATAAAGATGACGGTTATGTTCTCGTTTCGCGCCGCCGCGTGAACCGTTTCCGCCGTTCCTATGGACGCGAGGTCGCCGTCACCCTGATATGTGAACACGATGTTTTCGGGATCGGCGCGCTTGACTCCCGTCGCAACTGCGGGCGCTCTTCCGTGAGCCGCCTCGATCATATCGACCGTGAAATAATTGTACGCCATAACGGAACATCCGACGGGGGCTATTCCGATCGTTTTTCCTTCTATTCCGAGTTCGTCTATGACTTCCGCAACAAGTCTGTGAACGATCCCGTGCGTGCAGCCGGGGCAGTAGTGGAGCGGTGCGTCCGTCAGCGATCTCGGTTTGTCAAATACTGTCATTATTCCGCACCTCCGTTTTCGTCCGCTTTCAGTATAAAGTCGAGGATCATATCCGCGGACGGGATCATTCCTCCCGCGCGGTTGCAGAGAAGAACGGGCTTTTTGCACTTTGTCGCAAGTCTGACATCTTCGATCATCTGACCCATCGAAAGCTCGACGCTGATGAATGTTTTTACGTGTTTTTCGACTTTTTCAAACGCCGCTTTCGGGAACGGCCAAAGAGTGATCGGACGGATCATTCCGGCTTTGACGCCTCTGCTTCTCGCTTCCGCGATCGCGTTTTTCGCAACGCGGGACGCGATACCGAACGCAACGACGCATATCTCTGCGTCATCGGTCAGATATTCCTCCCACATCGTTTCCTTTTCCTCGATCTTCGCGTATCTTTCAAATCTTTCGAAATTGCCCCTTTCGAGTTCTTCGGGCACGAGATAGAGGGAATTGACTATGTTGTGCTTTCTCTTCATGCGCGTTCCGGTCGTCGCCCACGGCTTGTCGAACTTCTTCGGCTCGCCGAATTCGAGGCTGACGGGCTCCATCATCTGTCCCATCGTTCCGTCGGCGAGGATCATCGATGTCATTCTGTATTCGTCCGCGAGATCGAAGCCCTTGACGGTCAGATCCGCCATTTCCTGAACGGAGGCGGGAGCGAGAACTATCATGCGGAAATCTCCGTGACCGCCCGCTTTCGTCGCCATGAAATAATCGGACTGCGAGGGCTGGATACCTCCGAGACCGGGTCCGCCTCTTTCAACGTTCACGACGAAAGAGGGAAGGTCTGCGCCTGCGATATAGGAAAGCCCTTCGCTTTTGAGCGACACTCCGGGCGAGGACGACGAGGTCATTACGCGAAGACCCGCCGCCGCAACGCCGTAGACCATGTTGATCGCGGCGATTTCGCTTTCGGCCTGCAAAAACGTTCCGCCGATCTTCGGCATTCTTTTCGCCATATACGCGGCGATCTCCGTCTGCGGAGTTATGGGATAACCGAAGTAGTGACGGCAACCCGCCTGTATCGCGGCTTCCGCGATTGCTTCGTTTCCCTTCATAAGAACTTTTTCAGCCATCGTATCACTCCTTTTCTATCGTTATAATGCAGTCGGGACACATCGTCGCGCAGAAAGCGCACGCGATGCACGCGCTCTCGTTTTCTGCCTCGACGGGGTGATGTCCCTTTTTATTTATTTTTTCCGTTGCAAGGCGAAGCACCTTTTTCGGACAGGCGTCCACGCACAGACCGCAGCCCTTGCACAGATCTGTTTTGAAAGTCAGTTTTGCCATTTCGTTCTCCTTTGTCTTACCAGATTTTCGGTTGGAGCGTTATCTCTTCAAGGTTCGGTATCTTTTCTTTCAGCAGGGGATAAAGTTCTTTTTTCACCGTCGTCATAACGATCGGAAGCCCCGTGAGCCGCGCCGTTTCCTCGGCATAGGGAAGGGACGAAAGAACCGTTTCGGGCGTCGTTTCCTCTCCGAGATTGGAGTTGTTGACGAGCCCCGTGAAGCGCAATCCCGAAGCCGCTTCTATTTCCTTCATGACGCCGACCGTTTCCTCCGCAGTCTTTGTCAGCGGACGGAACATATTGATAACGGCGAAAAGATCGAAATCGTTTTCTTCGAGTATGGCGGGGGCGAGCCTTCCGAGCGCCAGCGCTCCGCGGTCGTCGCCCCCGAGATCGACAACGACTTTTCGGCTCCTGTCGTCGGTTATCGCATACATCGACTGCGGCAAAGCGGGGATATCGACGTTCGTGTTCGCGTAATCGGAGCATATAAGTTCAATGCCCGCTTTTTCAAGTTCCCGCGCGCTGTCCTTCGTTCGGAAATACGGGTTGACGATGTCGAGATCCGCGACCGTCACGCTCTGTCCCGATCTCGCGAGACCGAGCGCGACGCTGAGCGCGACGTTCGTTTTTCCGCTTCCGTAATGTCCGGAGAAAACGGTTATTCTTTTCATCAGTCCACCTTGATGTTCAGCGGACAGGTCCAGCCCATGTAGTCCTCGACTTTTCCGGTCTGCATTCCGTAAAGATTGTCGTAAAGTTTCTGCGCGTAATCGCCGACCTTGCCGTCCGCGACCTGATAATCCTCGCCCTTATAACTGAGCCAGCCGATCGGGGAGATGACCGCCGCCGTTCCGGAAGCGAAGATCTCTTTGAGCGTGCCGTCCTTTGACGCGGCGAGAACATCGTCGATCGAAAGTCTGCCTTCGTGAACGGTGATCCCCCACTTTTTCAGAAGTTGAATGACGGAGTCTCTCGTGATGCCGGGAAGGATGGTTCCGCTGTCAAGGGACGCGGTATAAACATCGTCGCCGATACGGAAGAACGCGTTCGACGTTCCGATCTCCTCAACGTATTTATGCTCCGCCGCGTCGAGCCAGAGAACGTCCTTGCAGTTGTATTTCATCGCGTTCTGCGACGCTCTCATACCGCCGCCGTAGTTGCCTCCGACCTTCGCGTAGCCCGTTCCGCCGTGAGCCGCGCGGATATATTCGTCTTCAACGTATATCCTCGTCGTGCTGAGTCCGCCGTCGTTCGCCGCGTAGTAAGAACCCGTCGGGCTGAGAATTATCATAAATCTGTAATGCTTCGCCGGAAGAACGGAGAATGAGACCTCGTCTCCGAAAATGAAAGGTCTGATGTAAAGCGCTGTTCCGGGCGCTTTCGGAACCCAGTCCGCGTCTTCTTTGATGACCGCCTCGACCGCCGCGACGAGCAGATCGTCCGGAAGATCGGGAATGCACATTCTCTCATTCGTTCTCTTCATTCTTTTTACGTTCATGTCGGGACGGAAAAGCTGTATCGTTCCGTCGGGTCTGCGGTAAGCCTTCATGCCCTCGAACATCATCTGCGCGTAGTGAAGCACGCAGGACGCGGGCTCGATAAG
>OLPF01000197.1_pt1 | contig 70639 bp, 69 predicted proteins | sample 1673121 | NCBI WGS metagenome assembly OLPF01 (sample SAMEA3136756, study PRJEB25190) | human gut metagenome
CAAAGAAACCTAACTCAGCTTTAAGAAAAGTTGCAAGGGTTAGACTTTCAAATGGATATGAAATTACATCTTATATTCCAGGTATAGGACACAACCTTCAAGAACATAGTGTTGTTCTAATTAGAGGTGGAAGGGTAAAAGATTTACCAGGTGTTAGATACCATATTATTAGAGGTACATTAGATACTGCTGGTGTTAAAGATAGAAACCAGGCTAGGTCTAAGTATGGAGCTAAAAAACCTAAAAAGTAAAATTTCTTATAAGCTTCGTACTGCGTTGTTAACCTTCATAAAAATTTTTTCAACGTACACTCGTACAGTCTCAAAAATTTTTATTCGGTTGCCTAGCATTACTCGCTTCTAAAAAATTTTACACAGCCTATGTTTATAAAAAGATAACATAAAAAAGGCTGTTAAAAAAATAATAGTGCGAAATTATTGGTCAATTCATTTTAGAATTTGTATATAATTTGCACTATACTGGAATGAAATTTTCCAGAGTACCTAGATACTTTATTTAAAGTATCATATTACAAAACTAAAGGAGGGAAGAATAGTGCCAAGAAAAGGATATATTGCAAAAAGAGATATTTTACCAGATCCAATATATAATAGCAAAGTTGTTACAAAATTAATTAACAATATTATGCTAGATGGTAAAAAAACAGTTGCTCAAGGAATTGTATATAGAGCTTTTGATATTATTAAAGAAAAAGAGCAAAAAGATCCATTAGAAGTTTTTGAAGTAGCATTAAATAACATTATGCCAGTTTTAGAGGTTAAAGCAAGAAGAGTAGGTGGAGCAACATACCAAGTGCCAATCGAAATTAGACCTGAAAGAAGACAAACATTAGGCTTAAGATGGCTTGTAACTTATGCTAGAAACAGACATGAAAAAACAATGGCTGAAAAATTAGCTGGCGAAATTATAGATGCACTTAATAGCAATGGTAATGCATTTAAGAAGAAAGAAGACACACACAGAATGGCAGAAGCTAATAAAGCGTTTGCTCATTACAAATGGTAAAATTTTTTATAAAAAACTTTGTCTAGCGTTGTTATCCTTCACATCAAAAATCTTCAGCGTATCTGTATACGCTTACGTTTTTTTGTTCGTGTGACTAGCTATATTTGTTTTTTATAAAAAATTCGTTACTATATGATGTGTATAGAGAAATAAAAAAATATAATAAGAAGGAGGAGAGAAAGAAAAATGGCAGAAAGAGCATATCCACTAGAAAGAACAAGAAATATAGGAATAATGGCTCACATTGATGCTGGTAAAACAACAACAACAGAGAGAATATTATTCTATACAGGTAAAACACATAAAATAGGAGAAGTTCACGAAGGTGAAGCTACTATGGATTGGATGGAACAAGAGCAAGAAAGAGGTATTACAATTACATCTGCTGCAACAACTTGCTTTTGGAAAAATCATAGAATTAATATTATTGATACACCAGGTCACGTTGATTTTACAGTAGAAGTTCAAAGATCTTTAAGAGTTCTTGATGGAGCTGTTACTGTTTTAGCAGCAAAAGGTGGAGTTCAACCACAAACAGAAACAGTTTGGAGACAAGCTGATAAATACCAAGTTCCAAGAATGGTATATGTTAATAAAATGGATATTACAGGAGCTAACTTTATGCTTTGTGTTGAGCAATTAAAAAACAGATTAAAAGCAAATGCAGTTCCAATTCAATTACCAATTGGAGCAGAGGAAAATTTTAAGGGCATTATTGATTTGATGAAAATGAAAGCCTTTATTCATAAAGATGATTTAGGAAAAGATATTGAAGAAAACGATATTCCAGAAGAGATGTTAGCAGAGGCAGAAAAATTTAGAAATCAAATGATAGAAGCTGCTGCAGACCAAGACGAAGAATTAATGATGAAATATTTAGATGGGGAAGAATTAACTGAAGAGGAAATAAGAAAAGGGTTAAGATTAGGAACTCTTGCTAATAAAATTGTTCCGGTAACTTGTGGTTCTTCTTACAAAAATAAAGGTGTTCAAGAATTGTTAAATGCAGTTATTGATTATATGCCATCACCACTAGATATTCCACATATCAAAGGAACAACTTTAGATGGAGAAGAAACAGAAGCAAAAACTTCTGATTCAGAACCTTTTGCAGCATTAGCATTTAAAATTGCTACTGATCCATTTGTTGGAAAATTATGTTTCTTTAGAGTTTATTCAGGAACACTAGAATCTGGTTCAACGGTTTTAAACTCAAGTAAAGACAAAAAAGAAAGAATTGGAAGAATTCTTCAAATGCATTCAAATCATAGGGAAGATATAGAAAAAGTATATTCTGGTGACATTGCAGCAGCTGTTGGATTAAAAGATGTTACAACAGGAAACACATTATGTGATCCTGATCATCCAATTATTCTTGAGTCAATGGACTTCCCGGAGCCAGTTATTGATATTGCAATTGAGCCTAAAGATAAAGCGGCTCAAGAAAAAATGGGTATTGCATTAGCAAAACTTGCAGAAGAAGATCCAACATTTAAAGCATATACAAATCAAGAAACTGGACAGACAATTATTGCTGGTATGGGTGAACTACATCTAGATATTATTGTTGATAGATTAAAAAGAGAGTTTAAAGTAGAATGTAATGTAGGAAAACCACAAGTTGCGTACAAAGAGACTATTCGAAATAAAGTAAAAGTACAAGGAAAATTTATTCGCCAATCTGGTGGTAAAGGACAATATGGTGATGTTTGGTTTGAAATGGAACCATTAGAGCCAGGAAAAGGAATTGAATTTGAAAGTAAAATCGTTGGTGGTGCTGTTCCAAAAGAATACATTAAGCCAATTGAACAAGGAATGAGAGAAGCTGCTGAAAGCGGAATTCTTGCTGGATACCCAGTTATTGACTTTAAAGTTGCATTAGTAGATGGTTCATACCACGAAGTTGACTCTTCTGAAATGGCATTTAAAATTGCAGCATCAATGGCATTTAAGGAAGGCTGTAAACAAGCACATGCTGTTATATTGGAGCCAATTATGAAAGTGGAAATAACAGTTCCAGAAGAATACATGGGAGATGTTATTGGAGATGTAAACTCAAGACGTGGTAGAATGGAAGGAATGGAAGCAAATGATGGAATGCAAGAAATTCGAGCTTATATTCCACTATCTGAAATGTTTGGCTATGCAACAGATTTACGTTCTAAAACACAAGGTAGAGGATCTTATTCTATGGAACCATCTCACTACGAAGAAGTTCCAAAATCAGTATTAGAAAATATTGTTTCAACAAAAGGAAAAAAAGAGGAATTATAGAGATTAAAAAAGTATTGAAATTACCATTGTATTCTAAATTAAGTATGAATTATAATAGAAATACTTTGATAATTATTAAAAAATATAGGAAAATACTTGCAAAGTTAGTAAAAATAGTATAAAATTTACTATGTAAAATTAAATCGTTATTCAATTTAAAAAAATAAAAAGAAGGGCTGAATTTGGCATACCGGTAACAAATAATAAATATTTTGATATCCGGTTTTGACCACAGACTTCTAAAATTAAAGGAGGAAAATTAAATGGCTAAAGCAAAATTTGAAAGAACAAAGCCACACGTTAACATTGGTACAATCGGACACGTTGACCATGGTAAAACAACAACAACAGCAGCTATTACAAAATATTTAGGATTATTAGGAAAAGCTCAATATACAGCTTATGATCAAATTGACGGAGCTCCAGAAGAAAAAGCAAGAGGAATTACAATTAATACAGCTCATGTTGAATATGAAACAGAAAAAAGACATTATGCACACGTTGACTGTCCTGGTCACGCAGACTACGTAAAAAACATGATTACAGGTGCTGCACAAATGGATGGTGCTATTCTTGTAGTTTCAGCAGCTGATGGTCCAATGCCTCAAACAAGAGAGCATATATTATTAGCAAGACAAGTAGGGGTTAAATATATCGTTGTTTACTTAAATAAATGCGATATGGTTGATGATCCAGAACTATTGGAATTAGTAGAAATGGAAGTAAGAGATTTACTTTCTAAATATGAATTTCCAGGAGATGAAATTCCAATTATTAAAGGATCTTCTCTAAAAGTTTTAGAGTCTACTTCAACAGATCCAAATGCACCAGAATATCAATGCATGAAAGAATTAATGGATGCAGTAGATACTTATATTCCAACACCAGAAAGACCAACAGACCAACCATTCTTAATGCCAGTTGAGGACGTATTTACAATTACAGGACGTGGTACAGTTGCAACAGGTAGAGTAGAAAGAGGAGTTGTAAAAGTTTCTGACGAAGTTGAACTTGTTGGATTATCAACAGAAAGAAAGAAAACTGTTGTAACAGGTGTTGAAATGTTTAGAAAATTACTAGACCAAGCAGAAGCTGGAGATAACATAGGGGTTCTATTAAGAGGTATTGATAGAAAAGAAATCGAAAGAGGTCAAGTTTTAGCAAAACCAGGAACAATTAATCCACATACAAAATTCAAAGCAGAAGTGTATATTTTAACAAAAGAAGAAGGTGGACGTCATACACCATTCTTTAACGGATATAGACCACAATTCTACTTTAGAACAACAGACGTTACAGGTGTTATTGAGTTACCATCAGGAACAGAAATGGTTATGCCAGGAGATAATGTCACAATGACAATCGAACTAATTACACCAATTGCTATTGAAAAAGGCTTAAGATTTGCTATTCGTGAAGGTGGTAGAACCGTAGGTTCTGGTATCGTTTCAGAAATTATTGGATAGTTAAATATAACAAAAACACTCTAATTTTTATTAGAGTGTTTTTTTGTATAGGAAAAAATAAAATTAGTAATAAATTTCTTGTACTATATGGTCAAAAAACAAAAAAACTATTGATTTTTTATTTTTATCATAATAAAATAACTTTAGTGAATAAAATAGCAATAGATTTGTAATAGAAAGGATATGAAGAAAATGACCATTATATTGGATGCTATGGGAGGAGATAAAGCACCAGATGAAGCTATTAAAGGTGCTATAAAAGCAATTAATGAGATTGAAGCAGACATATTATTAGTAGGTAATCAAGAAATTATCTTATCAAAAATAAAAGAATTTTATGGAAAAGATTCTATAGCAGAAATTTCTCCAAGACTAAAAATACATCATACAACAGAAGAAATTGTTATGGAAGATATTCCTACAGAAGCAATTAAACATAAAAAAGATTCTTCTATGGTAGTGGGTTTTAATCTTTTAAAAGAAGGAAAAGGGGATGTGTTTATTTCTGCTCGGAAATTCAGGAGCATTATTAACAGGAGCTACTTTACTAGTAGGAAGAATTAAAGGGATTGATAGACCAGCTATTGCACCAATGTTACCAGCTTATAAAAAGGGATTAATGTTAATGGATGCAGGTGCTAATACAAACTGCAAACCTATAAATCTTGTTCAATTTGCACAAATGGCAACAATTTATTTAAAAAATACTTGTGGAATTGAAAAACCATCCATCCGGATTATTAAATATAGGGACTGAACCTACAAAAGGAAATGACTTAATAAAAGAAACATATCAATTATTAAGTCAAAATCAAAAAGAATATGGAATTAATTTTGCAGGAAATGTAGAAGGAAGAGACGCATTTAATGGAAAGATTGATGCTTTAATTACAGATGGTTTTACAGGAAATGTATTTTTAAAAACTGTAGAAGGTTTTGGAAAATTAGTAAAGAAGAGCTTAACAGAAAGTTTTAAAAAAAATATTTTTAGCATGATTGGTGCATTACCAGCATTACCAGCTATTAATCGTTTTAAAAAAACAATGGATTATAAGGAATATGGAGGAGCATTGTTTTTAGGAGTAAAAAAACCAGTAGTAAAAGCACATGGAAGCAGTGACGAGTATTTATTTTATTTTACAATTAAGCAAGCAGAAATGTTTGTAAAAAGTAAAGCAGTAGAAAATATGAAAACAGAATTTGAAAAGATTCGGAAAAAATTAAAAATAATATTGACATTTTATCTGACATATATTATTGTGTATACATACTAAATGATATTAAATTTTAAAATATATTAGAAACTGCGAGGGGAGGTGAACTTATTATTATGAGTTCAGAAGAAGTTTTCGAAAAAGTAAAAGAGATTATAGTAGAACAATTAGGAGTAACAGATACAGCAGTAACAAGAGAAGCATCTTTTATAGATGATTTAGGAGCAGATTCTTTAGACATTGTAGAATTAGTAATGGCATTAGAAGAAGAATTTGACATGGAAATTCCAGACGCTGATGCTGAAAAAGTTGTAACTGTGGGAGACGTTGTTGACTATATAAAAGAAAATGTTTAATACAAATTATGCGGCGGTTACGCCGCTTTTTGTATATTAAATATTCGCTTGTACCTAACAAAATTTTTCAATGAGATAATTAAAGAAATAAGAAAAAGTACTTTAAGAAAGGAAAAATATTATTATGCATATAGAACAATTTGAAAAAAATTTAAATTTACAGTTTTCTAATAAAAAAATACTCGAAACAGCATTAACACATACTTCTTATGCTTATGAAAACCATGTAGATAGTAATGAAAAATTAGAATTTTTAGGTGATGCTATATTAGAGTTTGTAACAAGCCACTTCTTATTCGAAAATTATAAGAATTTATCGGAAGGAGAGATGACTAAAGTTAGGGCTACTGCAGTATGTGAAGAAAGTTTATATGAAATAGCATGTAAGCATAATTTTAGTGATTTCTTGAATTTAGGAAAAAGTGAAGCAAATGGGGAAAAAACCAAGAAGGCAATTTTAGCAGATAGTGTAGAAGCTGTTATTGCAGCAATATTTTTAGACAGTGGATTAGAAAAAGCAAAAGATTTTATTTTAAAAAATTTAAAAGATACAATCCATGTTGCAACGAAAAATGTAGGAAAAAAAGATTATAAAACTGTATTACAAGAAAAACTACAAGTAAATGGAGATATAGAAATAAAATATACCACAATTAAAGAAGAAGGCCCCGACCATGATAAAATCTTTACAGTAGAATTAACAGTTAATGGTAAGAAAATTTCTATTGGGAAAGGGCATAATAAAAAAGAAGCAGAAATGAAAGCTGCAGAGATTGCATTACAAATATATAATAAACAATGACATAAAAAAGAAAAACTTTTTAATCATCTATTAACCAAGATGAAATATATATTGATAATAAAGGAGAAAACATGAGACAACATTATATTATACCAATATTTGTACCACATTTGGGATGCCCTAATGATTGTATTTTTTGTAACCAAAAAAGTATCAGTGGAGAGCAAAGACAGGTTTCGGCAAAAGAAGTAAAAGAACAAATTGAATTTTATTGGAAAAGTTTTAAAAATAAAGAAACAGCTTTTATAGAAGTAGCATTTTTTGGAGGAAGTTTTACAGGGATTCCACAAGAAAAACAAATAGAACTGCTACAAGCTGTACAAGAATATATAGACAAAGGAAAAGTAAATAGTATTAGAATTTCGACAAGACCAGATTATATTAATAAAGAAATACTAAAATTATTGAAAAAGTATAAAGTACATACTATTGAATTAGGAGTACAATCTTCTAATGATTATATTTTAAGAAGAAGTAAAAGAGGTCACACATTTGAGGATGTAAAAAAAGCTTCTAAACTAATTAGAAGATATGGTTTTTGCCTAGGACACCAAATGATGGTAGGCTTACCAGAAAGCACAAGACTGGACGAATTAAATACAGCACGTGATTTAGCAAAACTAAAACCAAAAATAATGAGAATATATCCAGTATTAGTAATTAAAAATACACGGATTAGCTAAAGAATTTGCTTCAGGAGAGTACGAACCGCTTACAATAGGACAAGCGGTGGAGGTTTGCAAAGAATTAAATTATTTCTTTCAAAGAAAAAAAATTCAAGTAATTAGAATAGGATTACAAAATACAGATACTATTTCACAACCTTTAAATGATAAAAGCGAAGTATTAGCTGGACCTTATCATGAAGCTTTTGGTCAATTAGTAGAAGATGCAATGTGGTATGACAGTATTTTAGAGAAAATAAAAGCTTTTAATGTAAAGGTAAAAGAAGTACAAATTCAAGTAAATCCTCGGAGATATCAATAATGTTATTGGACATAAGAAGGAAAATATTCATAAACTAAAAGAATTATATGATGTAGATGTAAAAGTAAAAACAGAAGAAACACAAAAAGAACGGAAAGTTTGAAATTAAAATATTAAAAACCTATACAGATTTTTTGGAAGATAGTTAAAAATAAATTTCTAAAAAAGTAACATGTATAAATTCTATACAACCACCAATACTAATATTGGTGGTTTTTTATGAATTTTACAGCAATTAGAATAGGAATTAAATTAAGAAAAGCTTTTACAGAATTAATACAAATTTTGTGCGGAACTGCCATTATGGCGGCAGCAACGTCATTTTTTTTATTGCCAAATCAACTGTCTTCAGGTGGTTTTTCTGGAATTGCTACTATTTTATATTATTTTTTTCAATTTCCAATGGGGATTAGTATTTTGGTTTTAAATATACCTTTATTTATTATTTCTATTTTTAAGAAAGGAAGAAAATTCTTTTTTAAAGCAATTTTAGGAACTACTTTTTTATCTGTGTTTATTGATTTATTTGACCAATATCCAGCTCTTACACAGGATAGATTATTAGCTTGTATTTATGGAGGAATATTAATAGGAGTGGGAACTGCTATTATTTTAAAAGCAAATGCATCAACGGGAGGAACGGACTTATCAGCACAAATTATTAGAAGATATAAACCAGAATTTAGAGCAGGCACGTTAATTACTACTTTTGACATTATGATTGTAGGACTAAATGTTTTCTTTTTTAGAGAAATAGAAATAGGATTATATTCAGCTATAACAATTTATATTATGGGAAAAGTAATAGATGTGTTTTTTGAAGGTATATATTTTACAAAAATGATGTATATTATTTCTGACCAATACGAAAAAATTGCAATAAATATACAGGCTGATGCACGGAAGAGGTGTAACAGGAATTCATGCAAAAGGAATGTATACAAATCAAGAAAAAATGTTATTATTATGTGCAGTATCAAGAGGGGAAGTAGGACAGATAAAAAAAATCGTTAAAACAATAGATAATCATGCTTTTATCATGATTACGAATGCAAGAGAGGTGTTAGGGAAAGGATTTAAGTAAATGTTTTTTCGTATTAGTAGAAGAATTCATTGAAATGGAAACTGGTTTATGGTAAAATAACAATAAATAATAAGGAGAAGAGTATGGAAGAACAGAGTGCTATATTAGAAAATCAAAAATCGTTTTGCTTAAAACATATTTTTGAATGTGGACAATGTTTCCGTTGGAATAGAGAGGAAGATGGAAGCTACATAGGTGTGTTTCAAAATAATGTATGTCATGTAAAACAAGAAGAAAGTAAAATTATTTTTGAAGGTATTTGGGAAAAGGATGCCAAAGAAACAATTTATCGTTATTTTGATTTAGCAAGAGACTATGAAGCAATTAAAACAAAATTATCTTTAGTAGATAAAAATGTAGCTCAAAGTATTCAATATGGAAATGGAATAAGGCTATTAAATCAAGACTTATGGGAAACGCTAATTTCTTTTATTATTTCTGCTAATAACAATATTCCTAGAATCAAAAAGATTATTGAAAATTTAGCAAAATCATATGGGAAAAAAATATTTTGGAACCATAAAGCATATTATACTTTTCCTTCACCAAAAGAATTATCAAAAGCAAGTATAGAAGATTTAAGAACCTTGGGATTAGGTTTTAGAGATAAATATATTTACCAAGTTACACAAATGGTTATTAAAAAAGAAATTCATTTAGAAAGATTAAAAGAAATAACAGATAGCAATGTTTTAAGAAAAGAATTAATAAAATTACCAGGAGTAGGGGAAAAAGTTGCTGATTGTGTTATGTTGTTTTCAGATTTAAAAAAGCTAGAGGTATTTCCAATTGATGTATGGGTAAGACGTGTGATGAATGAACTATATATTAAAGATGTGGACGAAAAAAAAGTAAAAAAGGAGCAAATTAGGGAATTAGCAGAGCAAAAATATAAGGGATTGGCTGGAATTGCACAGCAATATTTATTTTACTGGAAAAGAGAAGCTTAACTTTGGATTATCAATAAAGGAAGGGTAGAAAATGGGCTTAAAAATTGTTTATGGTAGAGCAGGAACAGGAAAAAGTAATTTTTGCTTTCAAGAAATAAAAGAACAAGTAAAAAAAGAAAAGATATATGTTATTACACCAGAACAATTTTCTTTTACAGCAGAAAAAAGGTTATTAGAGGCTGTTGGAAATAGTTCTATTAATGCAGAGGTAATTACTTTTCAACGTATAGCTCATAGAATAATAACCACAACAGAAGGAATAGAAGAAAAAATATTAAATGATAGTGCGAAACAAATATTAATATATTTTATTTTACAAGAACAAAAAGATAAATTAAATTTTTTAGGAAAATCAGAAGAAAATACAGAGTTACTTTTTAATACGATGACAGAATTAAAAAAACATACAATTACAATACAGCAATTAGAAAAAGAAATAAAGCAAATAAACGAAAATTATTTAAAACTAAAATTACAAGATATTTATACAATTTATTCTTGTTATGATGAAAAGATAAAAAATAATTATTTGGATGCAGACGATTTATTAACAAGAGTTGCAGAAATTTTACCTAGTAGTAATTTATTCCAAAATAGCAGAATTTATATAGACGAATTTGTAGGATTTACACCACAAGAATATAAAATTATGGAGATTTTATTAAAAACTGCCAAAGAGGTAACACTAACAATTTGTAGTGATAATATCACTAGAACACAAAAAGATATGTTTTATTCTAATAACAAAACTGCTCAAAAGCTATTGGAACTAGCAAAAAAGAATAATACTCCTGTTCAAACTATTTTTTTAGAGCAAACACATCGATTTAATACTCAAGAACTAGAAATATTAGAAAAAAATCTTTATACTTTTAACTATTTTCCTTATAAAAAATCTACACAGCAAATTACTTTAAAGTTACTACAAGATCCATATCAAGAAATAGAAAATATAGCAATTAATATTAGTAAAAAAGTAAGAGAAGAGGGATATTGTTACCAGGACATTGCTGTAATAACTAAAAACATAGAGACTTATCAAAAAATAATAAAAGCTATTTTTTATCAATATGAAATTCCAGTTTTTATTGATGAAAAAAAGGACCTAAGCCAAAATATTTTTATTCAATATGTATTATCTATTTTAGCTATTTTTAGTAAAAGCTGGTCACAAGAAGCAGTTTTTGCTAGTTTAAAGACAGGCTTTTATCCCCTAGAAAGTGAAGAAATATTTAATTTAGAAAATTATTGTATAAAATGGGGGATAAAAGGAAAAAAATGGTACGAAAAAGATTGGGATTTTGGAGAAGAATCAGAAAAAAAAGAATATTGGAATACCCTAAGAAGAAAAATTGTAGAACCATTAATTGCCTTTAAATCGGAATTAAATCGTGCAAAAACAGTAAGAGAAATTACTGTAAAACTTTATGAATTTTTAAAAGAAAATGAAATAGAAAAAAAATTAAACGAAAAAATTTTTCAAATACATCAACAAGGACAAATTGAACTAGCAAATGAGTATGTAGCTAGTATGCATATTTTAGTTCAAGTTTTAGATAATATGGTTGCATTATTGGGAGAAGAACAAGTTTCTTTTGAAAAATATTATCATTTATTAAAAATAGGGTGTACAGGAGATGTCTTAGGAAGCATACCAGCTACATTAGATCAAGTAATTGTAGGAAACATAGACAGAACAAGAACGCATTCTATTAAAATAGCCTATGTCATAGGTGTAAATGATGGGGATTTTCCAAGTAATAATTTTTCAGAAGGTTTTTTAAATGATAAAGATAGAATTTATTTAGCGCAAAAGGGATTAGAACTTGCTAAAACAACAGAGGATTTATTATATGAAGAACAATTTAATATTTATAAAGCCTTTAGTAGTGCAGAAGATGAGCTACATATTTCTTATGTTTCTCAAGATACACAAGGAACTTCTAAAAGACCATCTATTTTAATTTCTAAAATTAAAAAATTGTTTCCTAATTTACAAGAACAAAGTGAATTAATAAAAGAAACACTTGCAATAGGAAATAAAGCTGTAACATTTAATAACTTATTAAAGGCTATTCAAAAAATTTATCAGGGAGAAGAAGTAGAATCTATTTGGTATGAAATATATCAGTTTTATCAACAAGATAAGAATTATCAAACCAAACTTTGTCAATATCTAGAGGCACTTACTCATGCAGAAAAAACAGAACAGTTAAGTGAAAAAAATATGTTAGAATTATATGGAGAGACATTAAAAACGAGTGTATCAAGATTAGAACAATATCGAAAATGTCCATTTTCCTTTTACTTAAAATATGGTTTACAACTAAAAGAACAAGAGGAATTACAATTAAAAACATTAGATACAGGTTCTTTTATGCATGAAGTAATTGACCAGTTTTTTGAATACATAGAGGAGAATAATATAGAAATAAAACAAGTAGAAGAAAAGCAATTAAAAGAAATTGTAGAAAAAATTGTGAATAATTTATTAAGCATACAGAAAAATTATATTTTTTCTAGTACACCAAAATTAATTCATTTAACAAATCGTTTAAAAAAGGTAGTAACACAAAGTATTGCTTATATTGTATACCAGTTGAAAGTGAGTGATTTTCAAGTAGTAGGAACAGAAATTGAGTTCAAAAAAAATTCTATGTATGAGCCAATTATAATAGAATTGGACAATGGTAAAAAAGTAGAAGTGACTGGAAAAATTGACAGAGTAGATATTGCTAAAGATAGTAAAGGAAAGTATTTAAGAATTATTGACTATAAATCTTCTGCAAGAGATATTGACTTTAATGAAGTTTATTTAGGATTGCAATTACAATTATTAACATACATGGAAGCTGCAACTAAAGTTGAAAATGCAATTCCGGCAGGGGCACTTTATTTTGGTTTAATAGAAGATATAATAAAGTCAAACAAAAATTTGTCAGATGAAGAAATAAAGGAAAAAGTGATAAGACAATTTAGAATGGAGGGAATTCTTTTAGCAGATATTCATGTTATTAGAATGATGGATAAAAATACAGAGAGAGGGTATTCTAGTATTGTTCCAGCATATATTGATAAGGATGGAAATTTAAGCAATACACGTTCTAGTGTTGTAACAAAGGAACAATTTGAAAGCTTACAAAAGTATACTAAAAAGTTAATTCGACAAATTAGTAAGGAAATTTTAAGTGGAGATATTGGAATTAAGCCGTATTATAATTTAAAAACGAAAAAAAGTACATGCCAATATTGTAGTTATAAAAGCATATGTAATTTTAATCCGATGACACATCAGTATTTATATAGTAAAAATTTGGAAAAACAAGAAATTTTAGAACAAATGGGAGTTTGTAGTTAACCTAGATAATAGTATAAATGCAAAGGAACCATAAAAGCACGGATATTATATGGTTTGTCCTTGCTGTCACAACCTTCCAATTCCAAAAAAGGAAGGTTGCTTCAATCGCACTCCGCCTTAAAAAGGCTCCGTTTGGTCGCTTGAGCGGACTGCACTTCATAATATCCTTACTTTAATGGTTCTTTTGCATTATTCAGTAGCGTAGTTTTAAATTAGTGTATTAACGTTACCATTGTTTAGTAGGACTTCAGCAACTTACTTAAAAACAAGCCTCTAACATAGCAGATTGATATTAGAGCAATAATAGTAATTTTGAAAATATGGAATGGAAATTAGCTTGAACCGACATATTTGATATATTGATTTAAATACTATTGTTGCTCTTGGAGAAACCGTTAATTGTAGCGCATTAAAAGCAAGCTTAGTTTAAAGAATATACCTAAATACATCTTCTTTTGCGCAAAATTTTACAGTTATCCTCAACTACAAACTCTTATTTATTACATAAATAATGACAATAACATAAAAAATAAAAAAGGATGGATTTAATGTGAAGGATTTATCTAACGAAAATGTAATTCAACAAAATAAAAATGGAATTGCTTATTTACAGTTTAGAAAACTATTGGAATACCCAGAGTTAAAACATATGTATGTACTAAAAAATGACAATATGAATTTTGCGTTGGAAAATGGAAATAAAGAAAAATTATGGAACAATTATCAGAAAGTATGCGAATTAGAAAAAATGAATTATAAAAATGTTGTAAAGTCTTTTCAAAGACATACAGATGAAGTAAAATGTATTTATCAAAAAGTGTTACCAAACGAACCAGATATGTATGTGAAGGAATTAGACTTTATAGATGGATTAATAACCAATCAAAAAAACATTATTTTAAGTACAACAAATGCAGATTGCATTTTATTAGTTATGTATGATCCTAAAAGAAAAGTAATTGCCAATATTCATTCTGGTTGGAAGGGAACATTTCAGAAAATTGCACAAAAAGCAGTTCGAAAAATGCAAACAGAGTATGGAACAGACCCCAAAGATATTATTTGTTGTATGAGTCCATCTATTAAACAATGTTGTTTTGAAGTGGAAGAAGATGTAAAAAGTAAATGTGAAGAAATTTTTACCAATACAGGGAGAATTCATGAAATAATTTTGGATGGTGGATATAAAGCAGGTGTAAAAAAATATAAAATTGATACTATACTAATTAATCAAATTATGCTAGAAGAGGCTGGTTTACAAGCCAATAATATTATTCCAAGTAATATTTGCAGCTTATGTAATTATGAACAAATTCATTCAAGAAGAGCAGAAGGAGAAAATTATGGGGTTAGTACAATGCTAATTGAAATATGCTGAGTGCGTGATGCAAGTAAAAATGATTATCTAAACTTGTAGTGCCAATGTATTAAATAGCAAGGATGTATGACATTTAATCAGAAAATGATAAGGAGTAAAGAAATGTACAATACATGGGAAGAATTAGAAACAACAATAAATGGTTGTAAAAAATGTAGATTATACACTAATAGAACTACTATTGTATTAGGAACTGGAAACAAAAATGCACAAATTATGCTAATTGGAGAAGGACCAGGAGCAGATGAAGACATACAAGGAGTTCCTTTTGTGGGAAAAGCAGGAAAGCTGATGAACCAAGCATTAGTTGGTTTAGGGTTTCAAAGAGAGGAACTTTATATTACTAATATTGTAAAATGCAGACCACCAGGAAATAGAAACCCAGAGAATGATGAGGCAATGGCTTGCATGGATTATTTAAGAACGCAGGTGTTGCTGGTAAAACCGAAAATAATTGTTTTATTAGGTAGTGTTGCCTTAAAAAATATATTAGGAGAAGAATATGGAATTACTGCTTCAAGGGGAAAGTGGGTAGAGAAAAATGGAATTTTTTATTTACCTACTTGGCACCCAGCAGCGCTTTTAAGAGATGAGGAAAAAAAAATTGACTTTTGGAAGGATTTAAAAAGTGTAAAAGAAAAAATAAAAAATATAGAATAAATGGAGAAGAAAGATGAATAATCGAAGAATAGAAAATGCAATAAAGCAAGCAAATCAATGTTTACAATGTAAAACTAAGCCCTGTATGCGGAGGATGTCCTCTAGGAAATAATATTCCTCAACTAATTGCTTATGTAAGAGAAAAAAAATATAAAATGGCATATCAAGTTTTAGAAGAAACAACAGTAATGCCTTTTATCTGTGGTAGGATATGTCCAAAAAGTAAGCAATGCCAAGGAAGTTGTGTTAGAGGAATAAAAGGGGTACCAGTTAGTATTGGAGAAATAGAGAGTTTTATTGGAGATATGGCAATTGAAAATAAGTGGTATTTAGAAAAAAAGAGAATAGATAATGGAAAAAATATAGCAATTATAGGAGCCGGTCCTGCTGGTATTGTTTGTAGTATTGAATTAGCAAAAGCTGGATATACAGTAGATTTATACGAAAAGCATAGTAAGATTGGTGGAATATTACGTTATGGAATACCTGACTTTAGATTAGAGAAAAAATATGTAGATATTTTGCAACAAAAATTAGAAAGTTTAGAAATTAAAATTTATACGAATCAAATGCTAGGAAAAGATTTTTCTATTCAAGATTTACAAAAAAAATATAATGCAATTGTTTTGGACTTGGGAGCAAATTGCTCTTGTAAAATGAATATTGAGGGAGAAAACTTACCACATGTATTAGGTGCTAATGAATTATTAGAATATGCAAATCACCCGGATTATATAGGCAAAAGGGTAATAATTGTTGGTGGAGGCAATGTGGCAATTGATATGGCCAGAGTAGCAAAAAGAAATGGTGCCAAGGAAGTAACAATTGTTTATAGAAGAGCAAGAAAACAAATGCCAGCAGAAGAAACTGAAATAGAAGAAGCAACAAAAGAAGGAATAGCGTTTTTGTACCAAGTAAATATAAAAAAAATTGATTCCTTTAAAATACAGTGTAGCAAAAATATGTTACTAAAAAAAGAAGGAGAAAAAAGAGAAATACCAATAGAAATAGAAAATAGTGAATTTGAGATAGAAGCAGATTATGTTATTATTGCAATAGGTGCAAGAATAAATAATGAAATTATAAAACAAGGTATAGAATTAAATGAAAAGGGCTATATTCAAGTAGACAAAAACCAGATGACAAATTTAAAAAATGTATATGCAATAGGAGATTGTACTGGAAATATTGCAACTGTTGCGTGGGCAGCAAGAGCAGGAAGAGATTTAGCAAAGACTGTATCCTAAAAAGGATACAGTCTATAACATTTCTTTTCTTCTAGAAATTCCTAATCGGTAAATAATACGTTTTAAAAGGGCAATAGCTCCTTTTGTATTACTTACTACAGTAATATCTTTTGTAAATTCGTTTTGAAGCATAGTAACAGGGGCATCTTCTATTTGCTGTTTCTTTTTTTCTAATTCTTCCATTGCTTTACAATAAAATTCATTGTAGAAAGTGTAGGAATCATTAGAAGCAATGAGGTTTCTAAAATTATAAAGTCTAGATTGAAATGTATTAATTGCTTCTAATGTTTTTATTTCGTGAAATTCTTTAGAAAAACAATAAGAAATAATTCTATTTTGTGTTGCTAAAAATAGTTGAGATATTTCTTGTTTATATTTTTCAATTGTTATATTTAATCTTTTTATTTTTCCTATATTATTTTCATAATGGGCTAGAAGACTTGTATAATATTCTAGTTCATTTTCTAAAAGTAACATTTTATCTAAATTTTCCTGAATTTTGTTAAAAGTTTTATTATCTGCAAGTGCAATAAAAGTATTTTTAAAAATATTGTCACCATGTAAAGTACTATGGTAAAGAGGATAAGTTCCTGTAAAATAACATATTTGTTTTAGAATAGCACATTCTAAAGGATAGTAAGTAGGACTAACGGTTTGTAAACTTAAATTGTAGTATTTTACTTCTTCTGACTGTTGGTTTAAGCTTTCACATGTCATTAATTGAACAGCTGCTTCATTTAATCCCATTCCGCAATTTCCGTGATAATTCATATAAACCAAGACGTGATAGCTTTCCATTTGTATGATAAACCTCTTGTAAGTAATGAATACATTCATGAAAAGAGAACATATTAATATTCTCTAAATCAAAATTAGCATTAAAGTAAATAGATTTATTTTTATAAAAATATTTTGCACCAATAGAATTATCTTTAAAATGAGCTAAATACATATTTAAATTACAAATTTCTATAAACAAATCATGAGAAGAAAAACCATGTTCAGGAAAAGTAGAACATAGTGTATTGGCAATTTTATTTGCAATAGAATTTACTCTTAAGGTATCTAGTTCTTGAATAACCTCAATACCTTCTTTTCTTAAAGTAGATTGAATACTCATTTGTAACTCCTTTAAATCTATTTAATTTTATTATATAGCAAAATTCTAAAAAAAATATTTCAAATACATTAAAAAAACGTTACATTTATGTTACAGAAAAATGTAATACAAATGTAAAAATGAAAGTATAAAAAGATTCAATGTAGTTTCCCTAAATTATATTGAGTAATAAGTTTATAACACAAAAAATGCTATATTGACACTCAAAACATGTATAGTATAAGCTATAAGTAGGGAATAAAAGTGCAAATCTGGAGGAAACTATGAAAAAGTATTTAAAGCAAATTTTGGTAAGCATATTTTTGTTGCTAATTTTTATATTTGGCAATAGCTGTAATGCTATGGAACTTGAAGAAAGAAAATATAGTTCTCAATATGAAGAATGGCTACAATTATCAGAAGAGGAAAGAAAAAATACTGTACAACCCAATAAATATACAATCAATATAACAGAAGAAAACATACCAAAACAACAATTTATTGCTCAAATGAGATTATTAAGCACAGAAAATAATAGTCAATTTGACTTAAGAGATAAAATAGAAATTAAAGTAAAAAATCAAGAGAATACTTCAGAATGCTGGGCTTTTGCAATGACAACAGTATTAGAAACAAATGTAGCACTTACAAAAGACAAAATAGTAGAATATTCACCAAGACATATGGACTATGCTACCTCTTTAACTTTTTTAGATGGAATAAATCCCATAGGACATAGTCGAGAAGTTGGTTCAGGAAGTATCATAGGGGCAGGAGGAAATTCTTATGTTGTTTTAGGATATATTAATAGAGGAAGTGGTCCAGTTTTAGAAAAAGAAATGCCATTTGTTAATTCTGAGGAAAAAATAAACTTGTCTGAAATTCAAGGCAAAGAGGTACAGCTAAAAGTAAATGATGTAACAAGATTTCCAAATATTTATAAAGAGCAAGAAAATGGAACAACTAAATACACAAATGGAAATAATCAAGAATATACACAAACAGAAATAGTTAATTTTAGAAATGCAATCAAAGAACACATAAAAAAATATGGAGGAGTTCTTGCTACAACGTATGCTAGAGGAAAAGAATATTATAGTAATCCGACGAATGTTCTTTCTTCTAAAGCATATTATTGTGATGATTCAGAAGCAAAAGCTGACCATCAAATAACAATTATTGGTTGGGATGACAATTATGCAGTAACAAATTTTAATGAACAACATAGACCACAAAAACCAGGTGCGTATATTGTTCAAAATTCTTATGGAAAAGAAATGGAAGATAGTCAGCAAGAGATAGTACCTGTGTTTGACGAAGGATATATATACATATCTTATGAGGATGTTTTAATAGAACAACAGATAGTTGGAATTGGGGAGACAACGAATATTGATTATGACAATATATACCAATATAATCCTTTAGGAGCGAATGTTCAACTTGGAGTAAAAGAAGAAAAACTTTATTTAGCAAATCGATTTTCTAAAGGAAATCAAACTGAGTATTTAAAAGAAATAAGCCTAGAGGCAAATGCTGGCGAAAAGTATGAAGTTTATATTAATTCAATAGATGGAAGTTTAGAAGATGCAAGCAAGTTTCAAAAAATAATGACTACCGAAGAAATAGAAAAAGATGGTTATTATACTATCAAATTACCAAATCCAGTGGAGTTAAGAGGAAATGAATTTGTTGTATGTTTGCAAAAGAATCAAGATGCAAATGGTTCAAATTATTTTTGGGCTGAAGCAAAAGAGACAATATTACTACAAAATTTTGCAACAGCTAGTAGTAATTTAAATGAAAGTTTTCTATCACCAGACATGACAAATTGGCAAGACATGAAAGAAATTACAAGTGTCATAGGATATTCGGATTTAAATTTAACAATAAAGGCATTTACAGTAAACAATATAAATGATGATGAGGTATTTGAACCAGAATTAAAATTAGTATCTAGTAAATATAAAATTGACGAAGAAAATAAAATATGTAAAATATCACCAAATACTACGGTAAATACTTTTAAAGACAATGTAAATGCAGAAAATATTAAATATATTGTAAATAGTAATGGAGAAATAATAGAAGAAACAGGAATATTAGGAACGGGAGCAATAATAAATTTAACAGAGGAAATCCAATATGCATTAATTGTAATAGGAGATGTAAACGGAGATGGAAAAATTACACCTACAGATGTTACAAAAATAAAAAGGGAGATAGTAGGATTAGAAAAATTAAAAAATGAATATAGAGAAGCGGGAGATGTTAATGAGAGCAAATCTATAACAACGACAGATTTAATAAAAGTAAAGAAAGTTTTAATAGGAATGGATAGTTTTTGACAAAAATATAATGATAGAACTTTTTCTATGAATTTTATAAAAATCAGACATAGGAAATTGTATTTAAAGAAATTATTTTTCAAAAAAATAATAATTATCTAGAGGTGTATAAGCAATTTTTTTCTCTTACGGAAATTATGAGTTGTAGCAATTGGAAAAAATTAAATATAAAAAAAAGTAAAAAAATGTTGATTTAATTTTATTTATGTTATATACTAATCATATAAATATATAGGGAAGGAAAGAAAACATATGAAAAAGGGAATATTGTCAGTAATAATAGCAGGAATTATTGTCTTGGCTATTGTTACCGTAAGCTTTGCTGCAACATATAGTGTAAAAATAACTTTAAAAGATGTAACATCAGCTGATATTGAACAAGGAAAAACAATTACATTTTTAATTAAATTAAGTGATATAGATGCTGAAAATGGGATTGGTGCAATTTCAGGCAAGTTTGAATACGATACCAATGTATTTGAAAAAATAGAAGCAGCAGATGTAAAAGCATGTAGTGGATGGGGAAATATTTCTTACAATGATCAAAATGATGACGAAGGAAGATTTGTTACAGAAAGAGCAGCAGGAGATACTGTAACGGAAAACAATGATTTAATGGAAATAACAGCTACTGTAAAATTAAATGCACCAACAGGAAGAACTGAAATAAAAATAAGTAATATTACAGCATCGGATGGGAATGAAGACATTACAATTGCAGATGTAAAAGCTGCGATTGCTATTGTGGGAGACAATCCATCAAGTAGTAATAATAATACTACTAATAATAATACTAACACTAATACCAATAATGGCATAAATAATACAACACAAACGAACAATACCAATAGTGTTGGCAATAATAATGCAGTGCCAAACAATACCATAGGGAATAATGCAACACCAAATGGTACTATTCCTAACACAGGAATAGAAGACTACACAATGCCTTTCATTTTAATATTATTAGTTGTGGCAGTTATATCATATATCCGTTATAAAAAAATAAAAAATATTTATTAAAAGAGCTAGTGGCTCTTTTAATTTCTATAATATGAGGAGAGACATATGAAAAAAGGGATAATTGGTAGTATAATTATTGTTTTAATTGCTATTGTAACATTACCTACATTTGCATCAACTTATACAGTAAAAATAACAGCAAAAGATTCTACACAAATAATTAGGGGAGATGTAGTAACTTTTATTGTAAGGATTAGTAATATAGATAAAGAACATGGCGTAGGAGCAATTTCTGGAAAAATAGAATATAATCAATCTGTTTTTGAAACAATTAAAACAGCTAATATAGCCTCTGGAGAAGGTTGGGGAACTATTTCGTTTAATGACATAGAAACTAGTTCAGAATATGGTTCTTTTGTTACAGAAAGGGCATCAGGAGATATTGCTACAACTGATAATGAGTTAATGATAATTACTGCAAAAGTTAAAAGCAATGCAACTCTAGGAAATACAACAATTCAAGTAACAAATTTAAGTGCTTCAGATGGAAATAATGATTTATTTACAGAAGATGCAGTGCTAACATTAACAGTAAAAAACACATCATCAGGTGACAATAACAATACAAATAATAATAACACAAACAATAACAATACAAATAATAACAACACAAATAATAACAACACAAATAATAACAATACAAATAATAACAACACAAATAATAACAATACAAATAATAACAATACAAATAATAACAACACAAATAATAATAACACAAATAACAACACAAATAATAACAACATAAACAATAACAACACAAATAATAACGCAAACAACAATAACACAGATAATAGTAATAAAAACAATAGTAATACTGAAAATAAAAAAGACAATACTTTAGCAAATTCCGACATTCCATATGCAGGAATAGAAAATTATATTATTCCAACTATTCTTATTATATGTGGAATAGCAATTATATTTTATGTTCGATACAACAAAATAAAAAATGATTAGAAAAAATAAAAAAACAGTAGTTGTTAATACAATTACTGTTTTTTTTTAGAGTTTTACTTTACTACAATATTGTAAATTTTATTTTTAATATAAATTTCTTTTACAATATTTTTATCTTTTAATAATTCTCTAATAAGCATATGTTGATGAACAATTTCTTTTATTTTTTCTTGTGATTCATTCATAGGAATGATAATAGTAGCTTTTAATTTGCCATTTATTTGTATAGGAATTTCAATTTCATTTTCTACTATTTTTGTTTCATCATAAGTTGGCCAAGCTTCATAAGCGATAGAAGTAGAATGTCCTAAATTATTCCACAATTCTTCTGTTATATGTGGTGCTACAGGATTTAGTAATTTTAAAAATCCTTCTGCATACTGTTTAGGAAAAGAGTTTGCTTTATAAACTGTATTAATTAATATCATCATTTGACTAATAGCAGTGTTAAAAAACATATTTTCATAATCAGAAGTTACTTTTTTTACAGTAAAATTATACACTTTATCTAAACTTTCATTTGCAACATCTGTTATAGGAATAATATTTTCTGTAAATAATCTCCACACTCTATCTAAAAACTTTTTAGCACCATCAATTCCATTTGGATCCCAAGGTTTAGCAGCATCAATTGGTCCCATAAACATTTCGTAAAGTCTTAAAGAATCTGCACCATAATTTTTTACAATATCATCTGGGTTAATCACATTTCCCCTAGACTTACTCATTTTTTCACCATTAGAACCTAAAATCATACCTTGGTGACGAAGTTTAGCAAATGGTTCTTTAACAGGAACAATTCCTTTATTATATAAATAATTATTCCAAAATCTTGAATACAATAAATGCCCTACAGCATGCTCTGGACCACCAACGTAAAGGTCAACTGGCAACCAATGTGCTAACAATTGAGGATCTGCAATTTCCTCTTCATTGTGGGGATCAATATAACGTAAAAAATACCAACTAGAACCTGCACTACCAGGCATAGTACTTGTTTCTCGTTTAGCAGCTTTTCCATTTATTGTAGTATTAACCCATTCAGTAGCTTTTTCTAGAGGTGATGCACCATTTTTGGAAGGTTTATAATCTGTTAATTTCGGTAACATTAACGGTAATTCAGAATCTGGAATAGCAATTGTATCTTCATTTACAAATACAATTGGAATTGGTTCTCCCCAATATCTTTGTCTTGCAAAAATCCATTCTCTTAATCGATAATTAATTTTTTTTGTTCCAATATGGTTTTCCTCTAACCAAGAAGTCATTTTATTAATAGCATCTTGCTGATTTAATCCATTCAAGAAATCAGAATTAATATGGATACCGTCACCAATGTAAGCTTCGTTTTCAATTGTTCCGCCTTCAATAACAGGAATTATTTCTAGTTTGAATTTTTTAGCAAAGTCATAATCTCTTTCATCATGGGCAGGAACAGCCATAATAGCGCCTGTACCATAGCCTAAAAGAACATAATCAGAAATCCAAATAGGAATTTTTTTACCATTAACTGGATTAATGGCGTAACTGCCAGTAAATACGCCAGTTTTTTCTTTATTTAGATCTGTTCTTTCTAAATCTGATTTTAAAGAACAGTTTTGCACATATTGATGAACTAGTTCTTTTTGTTCAGGTGTTGTTATTTTTGTAACTAATTCATGCTCAGGAGCAAGAACGCAATAAGTAGCTCCAAAAAGAGTATCACACCTTGTTGTAAATACAGTAAAAGAAAGATTTTCCATTTCTGCAATTTTAAAATTTATGTGAGCACCAACTGATTTACCAATCCAATTACGTTGAATTTCTTTTGTTGATTCAGGCCAGTCAAGTTGCTCTAAGCCATCTAATAAAGTCTCTGCATAACGAGGAATATCTAAAACCCATTGTTTCATATTTTTACGAACAACAGGGTATCCACCTCTTTCGCTTTTGCCATTTATTACTTCATCATTCGCAAGAACAGTTCCAAGTTCTTCACACCAATTAACAGGCATATCTACAAGCTTGGCAATTCCATCTTGAAATAATTGTTTAAAAATCCATTGTGTCCATTTATAATAGCTTGGATCAGCTGTTGAAATTTCTTTTGACCAATCAAAAGAAAAACCAAGCATTTTTAATTGTCTTTTAAATGTTGCAATATTATTGACTGTAAAACCATCTGGATGATTTCCAGTATTAATTGCATATTGCTCAGCTGGTAATCCAAAAGCATCCCATCCCATAGGATGTAAGACATTATACCCCTGCATTCTTTTCATTCTTGAAATGATATCTGTTGCAGTATAACCTTCAGGATGGCCAACATGTAGTCCTTGTCCAGAAGGATAAGGGAACATATCTAAAGCATAATATTTTGGTTTAGAAAAATCCCATACATCTGTTTTAAAGGTTTCATTTTTATCCCAATAATCTTGCCACTTTTTTTCAATATTTTTAAAATCGTATTCCATAAAACCCTCCATGTTATTAAAATTTACCTTATTATATTACAAAAAGTAGGAAAAATAAAGGTTTTTTAAGAAATTTGCATTCAAAAATAATTTAGTATATAATGCCTAAAGATTAAATAATAAATAAATTGAAATTTGCAGGAAAGCTTAAATTGTAAAAGTTTACAGATAAAAGGTAATCGGATACAAAGCAAAACGAGGAGAAATTATGCAAAAGAAATTATTAATTACAGAAAAACCAAGTGTAGCAATGGAATTTGCAAAAGCTTTAAAAATAAATACTATTAGAAAAAATGGCTTTTTAGAATCAGAAGAATGGATAATTACATGGTGTGTAGGGCATTTAGTAACAATGTCTTATCCAGAAAAATATGATGAAAAACTAAAATTTTGGAGACTAGATACATTGCCATTCCTACCAAAAGAATATAAATATGAAATAATACCAGCTGTAAAAAACCAATTTGATATTGTGCAAAGCCTACTACAAAGAGAAGATGTAGAAGAAATTTATAACGCAGGAGACTCTGGACGAGAAGGAGAATATATACAAAGACTGGTATTTATGATGGCACATCCTAATCCAAAGGCAAAAATGAAAAGGGTATGGATAGATTCGCAAACAGAAGAAGAAATTCTAAAAGGAATTAAAAATGCAAAAGATTTATCAGAATATAACAGTTTATCTGATTCGGCTTATTTAAGAGCAAAAGAAGATTATTTAATTGGGATTAATTTTTCAAGATTGTTATCTATTATATTTGGAAGAAGGATAGCAGGACAATTAAATGAAGAAAAAATTTCTATTTCTGTAGGAAGGGTAATGACATGTGTACTAGGCATGGTAGTATGTAGAGAAAGAGAAATTAGAAATTTTATTAAAACAAAGTATTATAAAATAATAGGTTTATTTTATAAAGAAGAAAAGAATTTTTCGGCAGAATGGAAAGTAACAGAACAATCTAATATGTATAATTCTCCACAGTTATATAATGAAAATGGTTTTAAAAAGTTAGAAGATGCACAAAATTTTATTATACAATTAAAAGATAAAACAGCAACTATAATAGAAATAAAAAAATCAAAGCAAAAGGAAAATCCACCATTATTATTTAATTTAGCAGAGATTCAAAATGAATGTACCAAAAGATTTAAAATTAAACCAGATGAAACATTAGAAATAATACAAAATTTATATGAAAAAAAATTAGTTACTTATCCAAGAACGGATGCAAGAGTACTATCAACAGCGGTAGCAAAAGAAATTAGCAAAAATTTGAATGGATTAGCAAAAAATTATAACAATGAAGAAGTACAAGGATATATTACTAAAATGATGCAAGAAAAATATTCTACTAATTTAGTTAAAACAAAATATGTAAATGATAGCAAAATAACAGATCATTATGCAATTATTCCAACGGGACAAGGGTTTGAAAATTTAGAAAAATTGCCAGAGTTGCAAAAACAAGTTTATCATATCATTGTAAAAAGATTTTTAGCAATTTTTTATCCACCAGCAGAATTTAATAAAGTGTTAGTTACTATTCGGAGTGGAAAATGAAACTTTTTCTACAACAGAAAAAATTTGTATTTCTCAAGGATATTTAGAGATATTAGGAAAAAATAAATTAGAGGAACAAGAGGAAACAAATGAAAACATAAGTATACTAAATTTTTTAAAAAAGGGACAAAATATAGAAATTAGTAATTTTGAAACAAAAGAGGCAGAAACATCACCACCAGTTAGATATAGTTCTGGTTCTATGATTTTGGCAATGGAAAATGCAGGAAAATTAATTGAAGATGAAGCTTTAAGAGAACAAATAAAAGGAGTTGGAATTGGTACGAGCGCGACGCGTGCAGAAATTATTAAAAAACTAGAAAGAATAAAATATATTGATATAAATTCAAAAACACAAATTATAACACCAACAAACAAAGGAGAAATAATTTATGATGTAATTTATAAATCTATGCCAGATATGCTAAACCCAGAACTTACAGCTAGCTGGGAAAAAGGATTGGATTTAGTTGCTAAAAAGGAAATTGAACCAGAAATATTTATGCAAAAATTAGAAAATTATATTAAATCTAAAATTAATAAACTAGTTGTGTAATGTATTATACATGAATAGAATGATTTGATAAAAAATGATAATAGGAGGTAAACGATGGAAGAAGAATTGATTGAACTGGCAAAAAAAGTTAGTAAAAATGCATATACACCCTATTCTAATTTTAAGGTTGGTGCAGTATTAAAAACAAAACAGGGAAAGCTATATACAGGTTGTAACATAGAAAATCACGGAATTATGTCTATTTGTGCAGAAAGAGTAGCTTTTGTAAAAGCACTTTCAGAAGGAGAAAGAGAATTTGAAAGTATAACTATTGTAGCAAATGGTGGAACTCCATGTGGCTATTGCAGGCAATTTATGAGTGAATTTGTAGATAAAGATTTTTCAATTTATATTGTAAAAGATAATAAACAAGAAAAATATACAATACAAGAATTGTTACCTTATGGCTTTTGCTTGTAATTCATAAAATCATCTTTAAAAGAATATTATTTAAAAGGTGATTTTTCATGAAAAAGTTAAGTAGTATTCTAATAATAATATTAATTTTATTTGGAAATATTGCTCTAGCAGATGATATAGAAACACAGGAGATTATTTTTAATGAAGTAAAAGAAGAAGCAATTCAAACAATTGCTAGTTCTACAGATGAACCTAATATTAATTCAAAATCGGCAGTAGTAATAGATAGACAAACAAAAAAAATTTTGTATCAAAAAAATTGTAATGAAAAAAGGGCAATGGCAAGTACAACAAAAATAATGACAGCAATTATTACTTTAGAAAATGCAAAATTAGAAGAAAATGTAAAGGTATCCAAAAAGGCAGCTTCAGTAGGAGGTTCAAGATTAGGATTGTATGAAGGCGATAAAATCACAATAAATGATTTATTATATGGATTAATGTTGAATTCACGGAAATGATGCTGCAGCCCAATTAGCTGAAACAATAGGAGGGGGATATGAGGACTTTGCTGAATTAATGAATAAAAAAGCAACAGAATTAGGACTAATAAATACACACTTTGTTACACCACATGGACTAGATGACCCTAAACATTATACAACAGCTTACGAACTAGCATTACTGACGGACTATGCACTAAAAAACGAGCAATTTGCAAAAATTGTAAATACAAAAACAAAAACCATTTTAATTAATGGACAACAACGAGAATTATACAATACCAATGAATTATTAGGGAATTTAAATGGAGTTAATGGAGTAAAAACAGGATTTACTAATAATGCAGGGAGATGTTTAGTATGTTCGTGTATTAGAGATGATATGAACATTATTTCAGTGGTATTAGGAGCAGATACAAAAAAATTTAGAACAAAAGACAGTATAGAAATTATAGAATACACTTATGCTAATTATGAAAAAGTTAAATTAGGAGAAATAATTAAGAAAGAATTTGAAGAATGGCAACAGGAATTTCAAACAAATCTTTTTATTGAAAAGGGAAAAGAACAAAATTTAAAAATTGAATGGAATAATCCATATCAAGAATTTCCTATCAAAAAAGAAGAGAAAGTTAGAATTGAGATACAAGCTAAAGATAGATTTATAGCCCCAGTTGCAGAAAATACATATATTGGGAAAATAAATATTTTTGTTGGAAAGGAAAAGATAGATGAAATAGATCTTGTTGCAAGTGAAGGAATGAAAAGGAAAGACGTATGGGACTATTTTAAAGAAATTATGAAGACATATGTTTTTACTATACAACAAGGTTAAGTTTCCTTTATAACAGAATAACAAAAAGCAATGGATATAACAAAATCCATTGCTTTTTACTGTTTTTTGGAGGCGACAGCCAGAAAATAACCAGCTTCAAAGCCTCTATTTTCGCATAGTTTCAGAGTTGTACTGTTTAAATTTATTGCAATTTTACTGCAACGACATATTTTATATTTTATTTATACTATAAATTAATTGTAAATTTTTACTATGTTCGCTTGTTTTTTATTGTAAAATGTTGTAATATGTTAACAACCTTTTCATTGACAGAAAGGCAATCCTTACTTTTACTTAAGGATGGAAAGGGGGTTGCATATTATGTCATCATACGACTTAATCTTACAATTAATTGAAATGTTACTTGCTGAAAAAGACAAGAACTACCAATTAAAAGAAGAAAAGATGAATGACAAAGACTAAGTTACATACATAGTCGAAAGTAGAAACAAATTGCAGTTTGTTTCTACTTTTTTGATGCAGATAATAAGACACATTTTTAGCATAAAAAAAGTATGTGTAATTGCAGTTACACACACCAGTTACATATATGTCTCATACGACCTATGACACATTTGCTTAAGCTAAATATATAATAACATCTTTTTTGGTATTTGTCAAATGTTAATGATAAGATAAGAATGTACATTATTTTCTACTATTTGATTATCGAAATCCAATATATTGATATGATTATTTTACTAAATTTATATTTCCATGTATTACTATTGGTGAAAAACCTTGTATTTCATCATATAGCATTCCTTTAGGTATATCATTATATAAATATATCTTTTTGTTTTTCATAAATGCCTCATATAATTCTAAAAATGTTGCTCCACCTATATAATTTTTTTGCCCATTTTTATCAAAATTTAAAGTTAATACGGCATCTATTTTTTCAATAGTTTCTGCACTTTGTTTAAACATTCTTGCTTTAAATTCTGAATGCTCCTTTTCCCCTAAATCCCAACTTTCTTTTTCTGCTTGTGGATTATGATAAGAATTAGGAAGTGATATTTCGTGACCTAATTTTTCCAACTGTTCTTTAATTGGTGGAATGTTTTTATAAAATATTTTACTACAAATAATTAATATTTTCATATATATTACCCCTTTTTTTAGATACTATTAATTTTTCTCTAAAATATTACTGCAATTTTATTGCAATTCCTAAAATATCATATAATAATATATGATATTTTGTATCAAATATAAAAATAAAATACAGTTCTCAGAGACAGTATTTTCAATAAATTTTGTTATATGTACTATTTTGTAATATTATACAATAACCATATAAACTTATGCAAACTGGAGGCGCCACCCGGAATCGAACCGGGGATCAGAGTTTTGCAGACTCGTGCCTTACCGCTTGGCTATAGCGCCATTTAGAACTTATATATTAAATATATGTAGTAAAGAATAAAAGGTGAATAGTTAAAAATTTGGAGCGGGAAACGAGGCTCAAACTCGCGACCTCTGCCTTGGCAAGGCAGCGCTCTATCAACTGAGCTATTCCCGCATCAATTTTAAACATATTAATGATAGCAAAATTTAATTTAAAAGTCAAGAATAAATTAAGAATGTTTTCAGTTTTTTATTTGTTATAAAATAATGTTATATTTTTTAGTATTATCCTTTATAACATTTTATATATTATATTAATCTTAAAATGATTTTATGACGAGAAAAAAGTTTACGGAAAACAAAGGAAATAGAAAAAGTAAACATAAAAGGTTGAAAATATATAAAAAATGTAATATAATTGTAATATAAATGCTCTAAAAAAATGCAAATAGGACAGAAGAGTTTCCGTAAAAGGAAAAGAGATATCTCAAAAAATGAAAAAAAACTAACAAAATTTGCTATTGACATGAATAAAAAAAATAGTAAAATAAAGTTAATATTAATAAAGGAAGGTTTTTATATGGAAAGAAAAAATAGTATTATAAGTGCAATCATTATCACAGTAACAATAGCACTTGTTATGGCGGTAAATTTTACTAATGTTGGAATTTTTGCGGCAGATAGTAAAATTTTAAACGTTATTGGTAATAGAGAAGGAGATGAAACTTACAAAATAACAAATTTGGATCCACAAAAAACCATTTGGAAAATTGTAAGTTATGATAGCATGGAAGATACAGCAGTACCAAATTACGATGAAGCAATTTATTGTTTAACACCAGAACAAGGCTTTGGTAGTGAGACATCAGCAGTACCTGGTAAAAAACAATATGATGTATCTTTTGATATGAAGGATTTATCTAAAATAGATGAAAAATATTTACAATTATTTGGAGATACTACAAATGACGAAACTTTTAATACTATTTATAATTCTTTATTATGGATTATAGATAATATGTATCTTCCAAAGCAATTACCTGAAAATCAAAAAGAAATTGCAAAAGAGATATTATATAAAAAAGCAGGTATTGAAGATAGTAAATTAACAGATAATGATATAGAAGTAGTGCAACAATTAGCAATTTGGTATTTTACAAGTACAAATGACAAATATCATTTTGAACCAGACAACTTTCCTTCTATTGCAATCAATGATACTGCCATAGAGGAAATAGGGAAACCGCTTACTTCAGATGGAATACAACGTTATGAAGATATGAAACTTTTATATACATATTTTGTAACATCTGCAAAAGAAAATGCAAGTTCTTATGGCACAGAAAATACTAGAAATCTAGCTACTCCAGTAGTAAAAGTAACAAACCCAACTAGTACAAATTTAACATTACATACAATAGAAGGAGTAGAATATTCTATTGCAGGTCCATATACTTTTACAGAAACTACAGGAACAAAATTACCATACATATTAGAAGGAAAAGTATTAAATCAAATTAATGCACCTATTGAGGAATATAAATTATTAGATGAAAATAAACAGATACTAGGAGATACAAAGGTAACAGAAAACCTTTTAGGAAAAGAGTTTTATATTGCTATTCCTAAAGCAAATACAGATGTAACAGAAATAAAATTAGAAATAGAGGTAAAATATTTTAAAACAAAAGCAACAGTTTGGACAAATGCTAGTAATTATGCAACAGAACAATTAGTAGTTGTTGTAGAAAGAGAACCAAAAAAAGAATTTGATTTAGCATTAAGAAAATTTATTACAAAAATTGATGATAAAAATATTACTTCAAGAGTACCAAATGTTGATGTAACAGGGCTAAAAAATGGAACAGCAACAACAGCAATTTATACACATTCAAAAGAGCCATTATTAGTAAAAACAGGAAGTAAAGTTACTTATACTATTAGAGTTTATAATGAAGGACAAGAAGATGGATATGCAAAAGAAATCACAGACAATATTCCAGAAGGATTAAAATTCTTGATAGATGACCCTACAAATGTGGAATATATGTGGAAATTATCAAATGATGGAACAAAAATCACAACAAATTATTTAGCAAAAGAAACAGATGAAGATAATCTAATTAAAGGTTTCAACAAAGAAATTATGGGAACACTTGATTATAAAGATGTTAAAGTAGTGTTTGAAGTAATAGAACCAAATACTTCAGATAAAATTTTAACCAACATAGCAGAAATTTCGGAAGATACAGATAAAGATGGAAATGATGTTACAGATAGAGATTCAACACCAAACAACAGCAATGAAAATGAAGATGATTTAGATAAAGAACATGTAAAACTGGAAGATTTAAGACGATTTGATTTAGCATTAAGAAAATTTGTTACAAAAGTAAACAATCAAGAAGTTTTACCATCAAGAGAACCAAAAGTTGATGTATCTGGATTAGTAGATGGAACAAAAACAACAGCAACTTATACACATACTAAAACACCAGTAGGAGTACAAACAAATGATATTGTCATATATACTATTCGTGTATATAACGAAGGTGACATAGATGGTTACGCAGAAGAAATTAAAGATTATATTCCAACAGGCTTAGAGTTTATTAAACCAGAAGATAGTTCTATTAATAGTAAATATCAGTGGAAATTATCAGAGGATGGAAAAGAAATAACAACAACTTATTTGTCAGAAGCAAATTCAAATAAAGAATCTACCAATAAAGAAGAAAATTTCTTAATAAAAGCGTTTGATAAAACTGCTGATAATCCAAGTTTAGATTATAGAGATGTACAAGTAGAAATGAAGGTAATAGCAGCAAATTCAACAGAAGGTACATTAAGGAATATTGCAGAAATTAGCAAAGATAGTAATGAAGATTCTGATTCAACACCAGACAATGTAAATACAGACAAATATACACCGCCTGCAGACAATTCAGAATATCAAGAAGATGATGACGATTATGAAGACTTAAAAATGAAATATTTTGATTTAGCATTAAGAAAATTTATTACAAAAGTAAATGAAGAAGAAATTACAACAAGATATCCAGAAGTATCTTTAGGAGAAGATGGAAAATTAATATATACACATTCTAAAGACCCAATTTTAGTAGCTAACAATGATATTGTTATTTATACAATTCGTGTATACAATGAAGGAAAAGTAGATGGATATGCAAAAGAAGTAACAGATGATATTCCATTAGGATTAAACTATTTACCAGAGCATGAAATTAACAAGAAATATAATTGGAAATTATCAGAAGATGGAAAAAAAGTTTCAACAAATTATTTATCAAAAGAAGCATCAGATGAAAGAAAAGAAGATAACCTAATAAAAGCATTTGATGCAACAAAGCCAATAACAGAAGAAGATGGTAATAGAAATCCAGATTATAGAGAGATACAAATTGCATTTAAAGTAACAGAAAAAAACTTAAATACAGATAGAATTATTATTAATACAGCAGAAATTACAGATGACAGCGATAAAGATGGAAATGACATTATAGATGAAGATTCAACACCAAATAATGGAGCAGAAGATGAAGATGATATTGACAAAGAATATTTACAAGTAAAATATTTTGATTTATCATTATTAAAATGGGTAAGTAAAGTATACTTAACAGAAGATGGAAAGACAACCGTTACAGAAACAGGACATACTGGATTGGAACAACCAGAACCAATTGTAAAAGTTGACTTAGATAGAAATAAAATTGACAAGGTTGTTGTAAAATTTGGTTATAAGATAAAAATTACTAATGAAGGACAAATTGCAGGATATGCAACAGAAATTTCTGATTATATTCCTGACGGATTAAAATTTGTAAAAGAAGATAATCCAGATTGGGAAGAAATTGATGGAAAAATTATTACAACTAAATTAGCTAATACGTTATTACAACCAGGAGAATCTGCAACAGTCGATGTAATTTTAACATGGGTGAATGATTCTGAAAATATGGGAGTAAAAGTAAATGTAGCAGAAATTAGCAAAGACGATAACGAGAATAATGCAGAAGATATTGATTCGACCCCAAATAATCAAAAAGAAGGAGAGGACGATATTGATGATGCTCCTGTTATGTTAGCAGTAAAAACAGGTAGTGAACCTATTTATATTGAATTGGCAACTATAATTCTTGCTATGCTAGGAACAGGAATATATTTAATTAAAAAATATGTATTAGACTAAAAATTAAAATAAAGAGGTGCATAATTTGCACCTCTTTAACATTATATACTAGTATCCTTTACTAAATTTTTCATTTCAAGATAATGGTATCATTGCTTTTACTTTTTTGTATTATTTGCATTATTTGGTTACAAGTTTTCCAATAAATTTTTAAGGGGAGTTTACAAGAAAAAATGCTTATGCTATAATAAGAAAAAAGAATTTTAGAGGTGTACAAATGAATCAAATTTTATATGAAGATGTTCCTAGTAGTTCAAAGGATATGAACAAAATTATTCGTTTTTTTGCAATTGCCATTATTATTTTTGGAATTGCATTAATTGCTGGAGGAGTTTATGGATTTTTTAATCAATCCAATATTTCAACGCCAGTTGAAGTAACAAAACCAAAAATTTATGTTAGTACGCATGAAGATGGATATATACAAATAAAAATATTTCATGATAAAGCAATTGATAAAATTATTTATTATTGGAATGATGGAGAACAAACTGTAATACAAGGAAATAATAAAACAAATATTGAAGAAAAAATTGATTGGCCAGTGGGAGAAAACAAATTAGAAATTAAAGTAATTGACATCAATGGAGTAGAACAAACATATAAGCAAACATATTTGTTAAGTTATGATGGAGATATTGAAAAACCAATAATTAAATTTTCTGAGCCTGTTGATAATAAAATTGTTGTAACTGCAACAGATGAAACAGAACTATTATATTTAACATATCGCTGGAATGATGAAGAAGAAACTACAATAGACAAAACAGATGAAAGCAAAACAATTATTACAGCTACAATTCCTGTTATGCCAGGAGAAAACAAATTAACAGTTATTGCCGTAGATAACAATAACAATGAGACAAGAGAAGAAAAGACGGTTGTAGCATATAAAGAGCCAACAATTAAAGTTCGTCAATTTGGTCAAGAATTACAACTACTAGTAACAGATGAAAATGGCCTTGATAATATAACATATTCTGTTAATGGAGTAGAAAAAACATGGCAAGCAACTGCAGAAGAAAAAGAATGGAAACAAACCTTGCAACTAGAAGAAGGAGAAACAAAAGTTATTATAACAGCAGTAAATATTAAAAAACTTACTAAAACATTTAAGGGTAAAGCACAATATAATCCATAGTATAAAAGGCAGGGCAAAGGATATAATGACTACCGCTACTCTGCCTTATTCATTGAAAGGACGAAAAACTTGAACATACAAAGTATTATCAATTTATTAAGTTATTTTATGATTTATTCTTTTTGTGGTTGGTTATTAGAAACAATTACAAAAACAATTGCACAAAAAAAGTTTGTAAATAGTGGCTTTTTATTTGGACCAATTTGCCCAATATATGGTATTGCAGCAATTATGATGATAAAGGTATTAAATACATTTAAAGGAAACTATATTTTTGCTTTTATAGTATCCTTTATAGTATTTACTGTTTGGGAATATTTTGTAGGATGGCTTTTAGAAAAAGTATTCCATACCAAATATTGGGATTACTCTTATTATAAAATTAATTTACATGGTAGAATATGTTTAATAAATTCTCTAACTTGGGGATTTTTAGGAGTTGCTTTTATTGAAATTATACATCCAATTGTTGAATATTTGCTACAGCTAGCACCTAATATTGTTATTAATAGAATTACCATAATGCTTAGTGTTATTTTAATTTTAGATTGTATTATGACAATTATTAAAATTAATAATATTAATATTTCTATGAGAAAATTAGAAGAGGTAAGCAAAATTATTAAAGAAAAAATCGAAGAATTAAAAATATTACCAGATAAAGCAGGACAAAAGGCAAAAGAAAATAAAGAAAAGCTAAAAAATGCCATAGAAGACTTAAATAAAACACAAATAGAGCTGTTTAATAGTATAGACAAACAGATAAAAAGATTTCAAGAAGCATTTCCAAGTATGACATCGGAAAAAATAAAGAAGTTTTTAAGCCAAAAAATAGAATTTAAAAAAAAGAGAAAATAACAAAGGAGATAGAAAAAAATGGAGCATGATATATTTATTATTGACGATAATTTAGAAAGTGTAGAATACGTAAAACATATATTTTGTAAAGAAAAAAAATATAAATTTAAAAGTGTTAAAACAGAAAATATAGATTTAGCCTTAAAAAACATACCGGACTTAATTATTATTAATGAGAATTCCATAAAAGCTCCTATCAAAGATATTTGTAATAAGATAAGGACAAATGAAGACAATTCCATTACTCCTATTGTTGTAATTTCTTCTAATACAGAAATAGAACATAAAATTGAAATACTGAAAGAAGAGATAGAATATTTTGTAGATAGTCCTGTTAATGAACAATATTTATATTGTGTAATTAAAAATATTATTCGACTTATCAATATTAATAGAAGGGTAAGTCCTTTAACTGGTTTACCAGGAAATGTACAAATACATGCGGAGTTAAAAAAGAGATTATTAAATAAAGAAGAATTTGCAGTACTATATTTAGACCTAGATAATTTTAAAGCATATAATGACATTTATGGTTTCTTGCAAGGAGATGAAATTATTAAATTTACAGCGAGAACTATTTTAAAATATGTACATAATAACAATAAAGAAGATAATTTTGTGGGACATATTGGTGGAGACGACTTTATTGCTATTGTAGGAATAAATGACTATGAAAAAATTTGCCAAAATATTATTGCGGAGTTTGATATAAAAGTGCAAGAGTATTTTAGTTGTGAAGATAAAAAAAGAGGATACTTAGAAGTTGCTAATAGAAAAAATATTATGGAACAATTTCCGCTAACCTCAATTTCTATTGGAGTAGTAGTTGTAGATAAAAAAAGATTTCATAACATATTAGAAATTGGAGAAATAGGAGCCCAAGTAAAGCATATTGCTAAAACTACAATGGGAAGCAGCTATGCAATTGATAGAAGAAAATAGAATAAGTTGTAAATCCCTTACATATAATGTGATGAGGGATTTTTTATGATTATTTTAAAGAAAAAAAGATTATTGCTAACGCTAAATTTAATAATACTTGCTTTGTTTGCCTGTATTTATAGTATTTCTGCATATGAAAAAACAACACAAACAGTTGCCTTACCAGTTTCTAATAAAGTAATTATATTAGATGCTGGACATGGTTATCCAGATGAAGGGGCAGAAGCAAAAAACGGAACAACAGAATCAAATATTAATTTAAAAATTGTACTAAAAGTTCAGAACCTGTTGGAACAAAGTGGAGCAACTGTTTTATTAACAAGATCAGATGAAAATGGAATTTATTCACAAGATGCTAACACTTTACACGAAATGAAAGTATCTGATATGAAGCAACGTGTAGAAATAGGAAATGCATCTCGGTGCAGATATGTTTGTTTCTATTCATTTAAATAAAATTGAACAAAAGCAATATTGGGGATGGCAAACTTTTTTTAAAAAAAGTGATGAGACTTCTATTAAACTAGCTCAAAGCATTCAAAATGGATTAAATGAAACAATACAAAAAGAAAACAAAAGAGAAGCATTAAAAATAGAAAATAAATATTTAATGGAACATGTAAAAATACCAATTGCAATTGTAGAATGCGGATTTTTATCTAATCCAGAAGAGGAAAGACTATTACAAACAGAAGAATATCAAAGCAAATTAGCATGGGGAATTTATACAGGAATTATGAATTATTGCTATGATGGAGAGGATTAGTAGATAATAGTGTTGCTACAAAAAATTAACATAAAATTGACCTTTGAGGAGAAAATTGATACAATAAATGTATTAAAATATTGGGAATTTATAGGAGGAATAAATGAAAAAAAGATATATTGTTATAAGTAGTATTGTATTCATAAGTGTATTAATATTAAGTAGAATTGTATTAGGAACAGACTTAAGCCAAAGGAACAGAATAAATGCTAAAGTACTTAGTGCAACATTAACAACAGAAGATGGAAACTATAGTTATATTGTTTTAACAGATGGAACAGTTGAGATAAGTAAATATAAAGGGACAGAGGAAACTGTAATTATTCCCGAAACAATTAACGGAAAAAAAGTAACTAGCTTAGGATTATATTCTTTTACAAACTGTACTACAATTATAAAACTAAAAATTCCTCAATATGTTAGTAATATTGAAGACCCGGTATTTAATACCTCTAAATTGCAAACAATAGAAGTGGATGAGAAAAATACAATGTATACTAGTATAGATGGGGTATTATATAACAAAGACAAAACTAAATTAGTTCGCTATCCTATTGCAAAAGAAGGAACATCTTATACAATTTCCTCAACTGTAAAAGAAATTGGAAGAGAAGCGTTTGCTTATTGTACTAAATTAACACAAATTATAATACCAGAAGAAGTAAATAAAATAGGAGCAAGAGCTTTTGCTAGTTGTAAAGGTTTACCTCAAATTACATTACCAAAAGAAATAAAAAAGTTAGAAGCAGGAATTTTTGAAGGATGTACTGCATTAGAAAATATTGTTATTCCTAAGAATGTACAAACAATTGAAACCAATGCTTTTAGTGCTTGTGAAAAATTAAAAAATGTAGAAATGGATAATGGGATTACAGAAATTAAAGACATGGCTTTTCAAGGATGCAAAGTTTTAAATAATGTAGTAATTCCTAAAACAGTAACAACAATGGGGGAAAATTTATTTTTTAATAGTATTGGATTAGAAAACATCACAATACCAAATACAGTAACAAGTATAGGAAAAAATGCATTTTCATATAACGAACAAATAGAAGGAAGCATATTTTTTACTACTCAAGTTATGAAACAAGTCAATATCATATGTGCTGAAAATTCTGTGGCAAAACAATATGCTATGGATAACAATATAAAATATACAGTACAAACATTACCAGCAATAGAAGGAATCCAAGATGAAAAAATTTATATGGGTGCTATAAAACCTACAATAATACAAACAAATTTAACTAAAATAGAATTATATAAAGGATTTTATAAAAGGGTTTCTGTAATAGAAAACTTTCCAGAACAGATTACAGAATATGTAGGACAGGAAAAAATTGATTCTTATAAAATTAATGAAACTATATTGACAGAAGCTGGCAAATATTTATTAGAAATAGAAGATACTGTTGGAAATAAAAAAACAATTAAATTTGCAATTTTACCGAATAATTATAAAGTAGATAATCAAAAAAATGTTATTTATAGAATTTCTCCTAATACAAATGTAGATTCATTAAAGGAAATAATAGAGTTAAGTAGAATATATTATGGAGAAAGAGAACTAATTAAAACAGATAATCTTGTAACTGGAAGTGAAATCCAAACAAATGGATTAAACAATTATACATTAATTGTAACAGGAGATGTAAACTACGATGGAGAAGTTACTGTAACAGATTTACTAAATGTAAAAAAACAATTAGTAGGAATGATTCATTTAGAGGATGTAGAATTAATAGCAGCAGATATCAATGACGATACGAAAATAACATTAACAGATATTCTTAAAATAAAAAGAAATATTGTAGGACTAGAAGAGATATAAAACAGGTTTAGTGTAAAATAAATGTAAGCAAAATATGAAAAAATTTGTCTACATTTATTTAATATATATTGAAAGAACATAGATAATCAAATAAAACAGGGAAAAAATGTACACATATTGCAAAAAAACGAAGAATAATATATAATAAAATAAACAGAAGAAAAAAGGAGAAAGTAAGAAAATGTGTTGCAACTGTAAAGAAACTTTGGTAGAGAAAAGAGTAATTTTGTTTAAAAGTTTAAGACAAGAAAAATATAATATAAGAGAATAAAGATAGAAGAAAACTATATACAAAAGAGCAAAAAATGGTATAATAAAAACAAATATTAAAAGTACACAAAACAAAGGAGGAAAAGAAAATGTTAAAAAACAAACAAAAAACGAATAAGGAAATTAATCAAAATATGTTACTAAAAAAACGTATAAGCGATATAGAGAACTATGCTTGTATCGACTTGCATTACAATAGATTTACTCAAAAAAATCATACACGGCATTACACTAATTGCCTTGGTAGTAACAATTGTTGTATTGCTTATTCTAGCAGGAGTTGCTATTAATTTAGTTTTTAATCAAGAGAATTTATTTAATAGAGCCAATGAGGCAGCTAGCAAATGGAATACAGCCCAACAAGAAGAGCAAAATGAATTAAATAATATTATACATGAATTACAAAGTTTATTTAAAACAGAAGTAACAGACAATGTATTAATGGAAAAAAGTCCAAGTACATGGACAGATGGAGATGTTACTATTACACTAATTTATGAAAACATACCAGCAGGGTATGTAATAGAATATAAAATTGGAGAAGGAGAATGGACAGAAGGAACAAGTGTAATAGTAAAAGAAAATAATACAACTGTTTATGCAAGACTATATAATAAAAGCATAGACCACGAAACAGGGACAAATAGTACAACAGTAACTACAATAGACAGAGAAGCCCCAACAGCACCAACAGGAATAGAGAGTAGTGTAACAACCAATACAATAACAGTAACAGCGACAGGAGGAACTGATATACCAAGTGGAGTAGCAGGATACCAATACAGTATAGATAATATTAATTGGACAGAAACAATAGAAGAAGGGAAAAGTTATACTTATAGTGGAATAAAAGCAAATACATTAGTAACTATTTATGCAAGAACCGTAGATTATCTTCAAAAAACGTCTCCAACATACCAAATAGAAGCAAGAACAACAGGAGTAGAGAGTAATGTAATATTAACAAGAAGTGTAGCAGAAACAACATGGATAAGTGGAGACATAACAGTAACATTAAGTCATAGTAATATACCAAGTGGATATGTACTTCAATATAAAATAGGAAGTGGAAACTGGACAACAGGAACAAGTGCAACAGTAACAACTAATAATACAACAGTATATGGAAGATTATATAATGCCACATTATCAGATGAAATAGCAACAAATAGTGTAACAATAGGTAATATAGACAAAATAGATCCAACAGCACCAACAGGAATTACCAGTAGTGCAACATCAAATAGTATAACAGTAACAGCAAGTGGAGGAACAGACAGTTTAAGTGGAGTAGCAGGATATCAATATAGAATAAATAGTGGAGCATGGTCAGGAACAATTGCTAGTGGAACATCTTATACGTTTAGTGGCTTAGCAGCAGCAACCAACTATACAATAGAAGCAAGAACCGTTGATAAGGTAGGAAGAACATCAAGTGTTTATACAAAAACTATTCAATCAGGAAGTATAAAAGTAACAGGAATAACATTAGCTAATAAAACGTTAACCAAAACAGGTACAACAAATCCAACAGTAACCATAACACCAACGATAACGCCAAGTAATGCAACGAATAAAGGTGTAACATGGAACAGCAGTAATCCGGCAGTAGCAACAGTTAATGCAAGTGGAGTGGTAACATATGTAGGAGCAGGAACAACAACCATAACAGCAACAGCTCAAGATGGTTCTGGAGTAAGAGGAACATGTACAGTAACTTGCAATTGGAACGATACAAATTCTTATACGATAAACGGAGGTGGAGGAGCAAGTAGAGGAGAAACTAAAGAAATTAATCTAGACTTAACAGGAGCAAATACACTAACATTTACTTTAAGTTGGGCAGGCTCACCAGACTATGATTTGAACTTTGAATTAAAACAGGGAACAACAATAATAATTAGAAAGATAGAACAGTTACTAGAAAGAGGATGGACTAGAGAATTTACAAATACTTATGGAGGAAGTCCAGCAACGGTAACAATTGATGTTTCTGCTTATTCTGGACCTGCAATTTTGTCAATGTACTGTTGGGGATATGTGGGAGATGGCGATTGGTGTACTATGACAATTTCAAATATACAATTAAAATAATAAAACAAAGAGGGTTTCTATTTTAGGATACCTTCTTTATTTTATATAAAGGCTAAAAGTTTATAGCTATGGGTAGAAATAATAAAGGAAGAACTATTTCCAAATTATATACATAGGTTAGTAAGTATTCCACAAAAGTATAGTGTAGTAATCATAATATGATATTTAAATAGAAAAGTAATTTGATATTATTTGACAGAGAAACATGCAAATTTAAAATATAAATATAGAAATAAACATTTGGATTTCAAAACTATTTATGGATATAGTAGAAAAAATAAAAAAATAGAAGAATACAAATTACAGAAAGATATACAATAGATTAAAACAAGAAAAAAATGTACACATATTGAAAAAAAATAAAGGATAATATATAATAAAAACAAACATGGAAAGTACATAAAACAAAGGAGGAAAAGAAAATGTTAGAAAACAAACGAAAAACGAATAAAGAAATTAATCAAAATATGTTATTAAAAAGATGTATAAGCAATATAGAGAACTATGCTTATATTGATTTGCATTACAACAGATTTACTCAAAAAAATCATGCACGGCATTACACTAATTGCTTTAGTAGTAACAATTATTGTATTGCTAATTCTAGCAGGAGTGGCTATTAATGTAGTTTTTAATCAAGAGGATTTATTTAATAGAGCAAATGAAGCAGCTAGCAAATGGAATATAGCCCAACAAGAAGAACAAAATGAATTAAATAATATTATACATGAATTACAAAGTTTATTTAAAACAGAAGTAACAGACAATGTATTAATGGAAAAAAGTCCAAGTACATGGACAGATGGAGATGTTACTATTACACTAATTTATGAAAACATACCAGCAGGGTATGTAATAGAATATAAAATTGGAGAAGGAGAATGGACAGAAGGAACAAGTGTAATAGTAAAAGAAAATAATACAACTGTTTATGCAAGACTATATAATAAAAGCATAGACCACGAAACAGGAACAAATAGTACAACAGTGACTACAATAGATAGAGAAGCACCAACAGCACCAACTAAAATAGAAAGTAGTGCAACAATTAATAGTATAACGGTAACAGCTACAGGAGGAACAGATAGCTTAAGTGGAGTAGCAGGATATCAATATAGTATAGACAATCTAAATTGGACAAAAACAATAGAGAAAGGAAAAAGTTATACTTATAGTGGAATAAAAGCAAATACGGAAGTAACAATCTATGCAAGAACAGTAGATTGTCTCCAAAAAACGTCTCCAACATACCAAATAGAAGCAAGAACAACAGAAGCAGAAAGCAATGTAACATTAACAAGAAGTGTAGCAGAAACAACATGGACAAATGGAGATGTAACAGTAACATTAAGTTATAGTAATATACCAAGCGGATATGTACTACAATATAAAATTGGAAGTGGAAATTGGACAACAGGAACAAGTGTAACTGTAACAACCAATAATACAACAGTATATGGAAGATTATACAATGCAACATTATCAGATGAAATAGCGACAAATAGTGTAACAATAGGTAATATAGACAAAGTAAATCCAACAGCACCAACAAGTATAACAAGTAGTGTAACGACAAATAGTATAACAGTAACAGCAAGTGGAGGAACAGATAGTTTAAGTAGAGTAACAGGATACCAATATAGAATAAATAGTGGAGCATGGTCAGGAACAATTGCTAATGGAACATCCCATACGTTTAGCGGATTAGCAGCAGCAACTAACTATACAATTGAAGCAAGAACAGTAGATAATGTAGGAAGAACATCAAGTGTTTATACAAAAACTATCCAATCAGGAAGTATAAAAGTAACAGGAATAACATTAGCAAATAAAACATTAACTAAAACAAGCACAACAAATCCAACAGTAACAATTACTCCAACGATAACGCCAAGTAATGCAACGAATAAAGGAGTAACATGGAGTAGTAGTAATCCAGGAGTAGCAACAGTTAATACAAGTGGAGTAGTAACATATGTGAGTGTAGGAACAACAACAATAACAGCAACGGCTCAAGATGGTTCGGGAGTAAAAGGAACATGCATAGTAACGTGTTCTGAAGATAAGGTAGCATCTACCATAGATAAAAATAACTTTACAATAAGCATATCTGCAGGATGGAATGGAAATAGTAATGATTCGAGAAATATACCATTAGATTTAACTGGCGTTTCAAAAATAGCATTTGATTGGACATATAAATCATATTATCCAAACCAAATTTCTTTTGGAGTTCAATTAGTTATTCGGTAATCAAATTGTTCGTAGTTGGGAAGACATATTTTCAGTAAACACTACAATAGAATTTGATGTTAGTGATTTATCTGGTCCTGCTACTTTTAAGATGTATGCATATGCAGCTGGTGGTGATGGATGGGGAAGTGACGTTACTTTTACAATTACAAAACTTATTTTAAAACCTTAAATTTAGCAGATAAAAAAGTGTTCGTTTTAGAGAAAAGGAACACTTTTTTAAAATTAAATAATAATTAAAAAATTTAGTAAAAATACAAAACAACTGTTATAGTAGTTTTAGGATGAAATGTACAGACTAAAACAAATAAAAATAATAGAAAATACTTAAAAATATAGAAAAGATTTCCTTAAAGTTTATTATGCCAAACCATTATAAAATATATTACATAATTAGGAAAGTATATAAAAAAGATAGTAAAATGATAAATGTTATGCTATAATCAAAAAAGTAAAACTAATAAGGGGGATGTAATGAAAAATTTAAGAAAAATAGGAATAGTAGTATTTGTATCAATTGTTTTGCTTACGATTAGCAACTGTGTTCAAGCTGCTTCAGATTTTGACTTAGAACAGTTGGATTTTAAAGCAGCTTTAAATGAGGATGGAAGTATGAATGTAACAGAAAACTGGCAAATTGATATTAATGATACAACCAATACTTTATTTAAAACATTTGCAACTGATGCTAATCAATATGACTCAATTACAAATGTGACAATAAGAGATGTTACAGCGAATAAAGAACTTAAGAAAGTAAATGAAATAACTTACCATGTAGATACAGATTGCTATTATGGAACAAAAAATTCTAGTGGTGATTTTGAAATTGCATGGGGAGTTAATCGTTCAAGTGGAAAAAGAACTTATGAAATAAATTATACAGTTAATAATGTAATTAATGTATATAATGATTGTGCGGAACTATATTGGCAATTTATAGGAAATAGTTTTGAAGTGCCTGCTCAAAGAATAATAGGCAAAATTATATTACCAAAAGCAGTTAAAACGATGGACAACTTAAGAGTCTGGGCACATGGACCTTTAAATGGAGAAATTCATGCAACTTCTACTAATTCTGTTGAATTTGAAATTTCCCCATTTATAGCAGATACCTATGTTGAAGTAAGACTAGCAATATTAGAGCCAGATATGTTTCATTTAAGTAATAAAACAAGAAATATCAATAAACTCAATGCGATTATTGAAGAAGAAACTATATGGGCTAACCAAGCAAATGAAAAACGAGAAGCAATCAAGAGAAACGAAGCAATCATAAAATGGATAGGAATCGTAGGAAGCATTGGAATAGCAGTGTTTTTCGTCACTAAAATAATGAAAAACATACAAAAAATTAAAGAAACACCAAGACTAGAGCCAACTGTACAATTAGAATATTTTAGAGAAATTCCCAATGAAAATGCAAATCCAGGTAATGCAGCATTTTTATATTATTTTAATAAAACATCTTTGAATATGGTTATGCCCAAAATTTTATCGGCGACTATGCTAGATTTAGCCTTAAAAAAATATATAACGTTTGAAGTAGATACAAATCAAAAGAAAAATGAACAAGTAATAGTAAAATTATTAGAAAAAGATAGTGGACAATTAAGAGAAAACGAAAAAATAATTTATGAATTATTAGCTAAAGTAGGAAATAGTTTTACTATGAAGGAATTTGAAAAATATGCGCAAAAACATAATGGTAGTTTCTTAAGTACATTAGAGAAAATTGCACAAAAAGCAGAAGAAGAAAATATAGAAGACAAAAATTATGATAAAGCAATTAGAAAAATTCATGATAAATATAATGGATGGGGAATTACAACTTTTGTAGGTTTGGCAATTATAGCAATATTTTGGTTAGCAGCAATAGAAGGAGGTTTTCTACCAATCATTATTGCAACTATTCCAGCTGTTATTTATGCATTTACTTGTTTTGATATTGCAGGAAGATATTCACGGATTAACACAAAAAGGAATAGATGAAAAGAGCCAATGGGAAGGGCTAAAAAAATATATGCAAGATTTTTCTATGTTAAATGAAAGAGAAGTTCCGGAACTAATTTTATGGGAAAAGTTCTTGGTATATGCTACTGTTTTTGGAATTGCAGAACAAGTATTAAAACAATTAAAAGTAAAATATCCAGAATTTACAGATGATACTTATTTAAATAGAACAGCATATTTTTATTTAATAGCACATACAGATTTTAATACATCATTTGTTAATTCTGTTAGCTCATCAATGCAAAGAGCATATCAATCAAGTGTTGCACATTCATCAGCTTCTTCAGGCGGAGGATTCGGCGGAGGATTTTCTGGCGGAGGCGGAGGCGGAGGCCGGCGGTGGTCGGTGGCGGCGGACGCTAAAAAGTGAGAAAAAACGAATAATAACGAGGAAAATTAAGGAAAATAAAGAAAATAATGGTTCAAAACTGGTAAGAAAAAGGCAAAAAAGGTATATTCTTGTATATTTTGTTTGAATTTGTTTAAAATATAGTATATAATTAAAGTTGTTGTGTCTTAAAAAAATGTTTAAAAGGAGAGTGAATTTATATTTTAAACAAAAAGATAAAATACTATACAAAAGAAAGTTTTCGATTTTTGGGATTATTAGTATTTGGTCTTATTATTCTTATATTGATAATTTTTATAAAATATAAACCAGTATATAAAGTTGTTTTAGCTGGAGAAGAGATTGGAACAATTAAAGATGAACGAGAAATAGAAAATGCAATTGAGAGCTATTTAAATAAAAAAGACGAGCAAATTGCATTTGTAACATTAAAAGAAGAACCACAATATCAGTTAACATTTATAGAAAATACAATGAAGACAAATGAAGAGGAAGTATTATTAGCAGTAAAAGATGCAATTATAACTACTTACAGAATGTATGCAATTACACTAGAAGAAGAACAAAAGGCAGTTGTTGCTACTGTAGAAGATGCAGAAGCAGTTGTAAATGAAATAAAAAAAGAATTTAATCAAGATTTGGAATTGGATTTAAAAATTACAGAAATTTATGATAATAATCCAATAACACCGCAAACGGTAGCAGTTGCAGTTGCAAAAGTTAATGAAGATGAAACTATAAAAACCAAACTACAATCTACAGTGAATGGTGTTACTCTATCAAAACCAATTACAGGAACTATAACATCCAGATTTGGTAGAAGATCAAGTGGATATCATACAGGACTAGATATAGCAAATTCACAAGGAACACCTATTAAACCAGCATCACAAGGAACAGTAACATATGCAGGTTGGAAGGGTTCTTATGGAAATTTGGTAATTATATCTCATGGAAATGGAATTGAAACTTATTATGCACATTGTAGTAAATTGTATGTATTTGCTGGACAAATAGTTTCTACAGAGGATACAATTGCTGCTGTTGGGTCTACAGGTAATTCAACAGGACCACATTTGCATTTAGAAGTAAGAGTTAATGGAAAATATGTTAATCCTCAACAATATATATATAAATAAAGAAACAGAAAATTATTCTGTTTCTTTTGTTTTATATAGTAATTGAAATGGAAAAAATATTCTTTTAAAATTTATTGCAAAAAATAACAAATTTGGATATACTATTAAAAATAAAAAAGATATAGGAGGATTAGTATGGCAGAGGTAAGTGAAGAAGAACAAGCAAGAGTGCAAACAATGATTAATAGTTTAGTAGAACGTGCAAAAAGAGCGTCTGCTGAATATTTAAAATTAAATCAAGAACAGGTAGATAATATTATAAAACATATGTCTATGGCAGGCTTAGAACATCATATGGAATTGGCTAAAATGGCGGTAGAAGAAACTGGACGTGGAATATATGAAGATAAAATAACAAAGAATATGTTTGCAACAGAATATATTTACCATAGTATTAAATATGATAAAACTGTAGGTGTAATTTCAGAAAACGAGGAAGAAGGATATGTTCAAATTGCAGAACCAATTGGAATTATAGCAGGGGTAACACCTGTTACAAATCCAACTTCTACAACAATGTTTAAATCAATTATTTCAGCTAAAACAAGAAATGTAATTATTTTTGGATTTCATCCATCTGCCCAAAAATGTAGCCAAGCAGCAGCAAAAATTGTAAGAGATGCAGCTATAGCAGCAGGAGCACCAGAAGATTGCATTTTATGGGTAGAAGAACCATCTATTTTAGCAACAAGACTTTTAATGAGTCATCCAGATGTAAATTTAATTTTAGCAACTGGAGGCACTGGAATGGTAAAAGCAGCATATTCATGCGGAAAACCAGCATTAGGTGTTGGACCTCGGGAATGTTCCTTGCTATATAGATAAAACTGCAAAATTAAAAACTTCTGTTAATGATTTGGTGTTATCAAAGTCATTTGATAATGGCATGATTTGTGCTTCAGAACAAGCTGTAATTGTAGATGAAGAAATTCATGAGGAATTTGAGAGATTAATGAAAGAGGCAGGATGTTATTTTGCGAACGAAGAAGAAAAAGAAAAATTAAAAAATAGTATGTTTGACTATGAAAAAGCATATAAGTTAAAATCGCATATTCCAGGACAAAGTCCTTATAAAATTGCAAAAGATGCAGGTTTTGACATACCAGAAAATACGAAAGTATTAGTAGTATACGAAGAGGGAGTTGGAGATGGATATCCATTTTCAAAAGAAAAATTAAGTCCAGTTTTAACATATTATATTGCTAAAAGTACAGAAGAAGGAATTAATATAGCAGAAAGTTTAATTGAATATGGAGGTCTTCGGACATTCTGCAGTTATCCATTCAGAAAACGAAGAAACTATTTTAAAATTTTCTGAAAAAATGAAAGCAGGAAGAATTATTGTAAACTCGCCTTCTACTCATGGTGCAATTGGAGATATTTATAACACAAATATGCCATCTCTTACTTTAGGATGTGGTTCATTTGGAGGAAATTCAACGACAGCAAATGTATCATCAGTTAATCTAATTAATATGAAAAGAGTAGCCAAAAGGAGGGTTAATATGCAATGGTTTAAAGTTCCAGAAAAAATATATTTTGAAGAAGGTTCTATTCAATATTTAGAGAAAATGCCAGAAATTACAAGAGCATTTATTGTAACAGATGAATCAATGGTAAAACTAGGATATGTAGATAAAGTTTTATATCATTTAAGAAAAAGAGAGCAATATGTACATTCAGAAATATTTTCAGATGTAGAATCTGATCCATCTTTTGACACAATAAAAAGAGGAGTAAAAGAGATAGAAAGATTTAAACCAGATGTTATTATTGCATTAGGTGGAGGAAGCGCAATAGATGCAGCAAAGGGAATGTGGTTATTTTATGAGCAACCAGATGCAGACATTGAAGGACTAAAATTAAAATTTATGGATATTCGAAAAAGAACTTATAAATTTCCAAAATTGGGAAGAAAGGCAAAAATGGTGGCAATACCAACAACTTCTGGAACAGGATCAGAAGTAACATCTTTTGCAGTTATTTCTGATAAAGAACAAGGAAAGAAATATCCACTAGCAGATTACGAATTAACACCAGATGTTGCAATTGTTGATCCAGAATTAGTAATGACTTTGCCAAAGGGGATTACAGCAGATACTGGTATGGATGTATTAACACATGCTATAGAAGCTTATGTTTCTAATATGGCTTCAGACTATACAGATGGACTATCAGAAAAAGCAGTAGAACTGGTATTTCAATATTTATATGAAGCATATGAACATGGTAATAATAAAATAGCAAGAGAAAAAATGCATAATGCAAGTACTATTGCAGGAATGGCATTTACAAATGCATTTTTAGGAATTAATCATTCTTTAGCACATAAGTTAGGAGCAGAATTCCACATTCCACATGGTAGAGCAAATGCAATTTTATTACCATATGTTATTCAATACAATGCTGAGAAACCAACAAAATTTGTTTCATTCCCTAAATATGAATATTTTATAGCAAATGAAAAATATGCTGAATTAGCAAGAAAAAATGGATTAAAAGCATCTACAACAGAAGAAGGAGTTAATTCTTTAATAGAAAAAATTCGTGAACTAAATCAAAAATTACAAATACCAAAGAGCTTACAAGTAGCAGGAATAGAAGAACAAGAATTTTTATCAAAAGTAGATATGCTAGCAGATAGAGCTTTTGAAGACCAATGTACAACTGCAAATCCAAGATTACCATTAGTAAGTGAGTTAAAACAAATTTTATTAGATGCATATTATGGAAAATAAAAAGGTAACCTATTTAAAAATCGTAGAAAAACAAGACATTTAGTCTTGTTTTTTTTGCATAAAAATTATATAATACACAATTATGAAGGAAAGGTGTGATTGATGTATGAAAGTAAGTCAAGAAGAAATAATTCATATGGCAAAATTAGCAAGCTTAAATTTAAGCCAAGAAGAAATAGAAAAATATACACGGAGATATGGAGGACATTTTAAATTTTGCCAATACAATCAATAATGTTAATACAGAAGGAATTGACGAAAATGAAGCACTAAATGAAAATAATAATGTATTTAGAAAAGATGAAATAAAAGAGTTTGAAGATAAAGAGAGTTTATTGGAAAATGCACCAATAAAACAGAACAATATGTTTCATATACCAAAGGTAATATAATGAAATATAGGGATTGATGCTAAATTCCTTATAGAAAATTTTACAATAAATATAGAGAAAAAGTATGTATGCAAGCTACAAAAAAAGTGTAAAAATAATGTATATAAGAGGAGGAAAGATGATGGATTTAACAACATTAACAGTGCACGAACTACAGGATAAACTGGAAAAAAATGAGATAACATCAGTAGAAATTACTCAAAGTTATATAGATAAAATTCAAGAAAGAGAAAAAGATATACAGGCTTTTGTAACAATCAATGAAGAAGCAATACAACAAGCCGAAAAGAATAAAATGAGTATTCCTATTGGAATAAAAGATAATATTTGTATAAAAGGAACGAGAACAACTTGTTGTTCTAAAATGTTAGAAAATTTTGTATCACCATATAATGCAAGTGTAATCGAAAGACTAGAAGAAAGCAATATTATATTTCTGGGAAAATTAAACATGGATGAATTTGCTATGGGAGCTTCTACAGAATATTCTGCTTTTCAAAAAACTAAAAATCCTTGGAATCTAACTAAAGTTCCTGGCGGTTCAAGTGGTGGAAGTGCAGCAGCTGTTGCAGCGAATATGGTTCCTTGGGCATTAGGCTCAGATACAGGAGGAAGTATTAGACAACCAGCCTCTTTTTGTGGAGTAGTTGGCCTAAAACCTACATATGGATTGGTTTCAAGATATGGATTGGTTGCATTTGCTTCATCTTTAGATCAAATTGGACCAATTACAAAGGATGTTACAGATTGTGCAATATTATTAAGCAAAATAGCAGGTTATGATGCTAAAGATTCTACATCTGCAAATATTGAAAAAAAGGATTATACAAAAGCATTAAAAAAAGATGTAAAAGGATTAAAAATTGGATTACCAAAGGAATATTTCGGAGAAGGAATTAATCCAGAGGTAAAGGAAAAGGTATTAGCTGTAGCTCAAAAATATAAAGAAATGGGAGCAATTGTTGAAGATTGTAGTATTAATACAACAGATTATGCTTTAGCAGTATATTATATACTAGCATGTGCAGAAGCTAGCTCTAATTTAGGAAGATTTGACGGAATTCGTTATGGATACAGAACAAAAAATGCTAATAGCCTAAAAGATATTTATAGAAATTCAAGGAGTGAAGCATTTGGTCCAGAAGTAAAAAGAAGAATTATTTTGGGAACTTATGTGTTGTCTTCTGGTTATTATGACGCTTATTATAAAAAGGCGCAAAAGGTACGAGCATTAGTAAAAAAAGAATTTAAAGAATTAATGGGAAAGTATGATGTTTTATTAACACCAACTTCTCCAACAGTAGCATTTGATATAGGAACAAGGTCAAATAATCCATTAGAAATGTATTTGGCAGATGTTTGTACAGTATCTGTTAATATTGCAGGAGTACCTGCAATCTCCATTCCTTGTGGAATAGATAACACAGGAATGCCAATAGGAGTACAGCTTATTGGAAATTATTTTGGGGAAGAAAGATTATTGCAAGTTGCTTATAGCTATGAACAAGAAATTGCATTTAGAGAAAAATACCAACCTATTATATAAATATTGGCATTTTTGAAAAAATAATCATGAAAAATAGAAAGGTTGCATACTAATTTTTGAAGGAGGAAAAAGATGTCTAACCAAGATTATGAAACAGTAATGGGTTTAGAAATACATAGTGAATTATCAACAAAAACAAAAATATTTTGCTCATGCCCAACAGAATTTGGTGGAGAGCCAAATACACATTGTTGTCCAGTATGTATGGCTATGCCAGGAGCATTACCAGTATTAAATGAAAAAGTAGTGGAATATGCCATAAAAGCAGGAATTGCAACAAATTGTAATATTGCAAGATATAGTAAGAATGATAGAAAAAATTATTTTTATCCAGATTTACCAAAAGCATATCAAATATCGCAGTTTGATATGCCACTATGCAAAAATGGTTATGTGGAAATCGAGACTGCAGAAGGAAAAAAGAAAATTGGAATTACAAGGATTCATATAGAAGAAGATGCAGGAAAACTAAATCATGACGAGTATGGAAAAGGGAGTTTTGTAGATTTAAATAGAGCAGGAGTTCCTTTAATAGAAATTGTATCTGAACCAGATTTAAGAAGTATAGAAGAAGTAGATAAATACTTAAAAAAAGTAAAATCCATATTAGAATATATAGAAGTATCAGATTGCAAAATGCAAGAAGGATCTTTTAGAGCAGACGTAAATGTTTCTGTAAGAAAAAAAGGAGACACAAAACTTGGCACAAGAACAGAAATGAAAAATATGAGTTCTTTTAGAGCTATTTCAAATGCAATTGAATATGAGATTACAAGGCAAATACAAGTAATAGAAAATGGTGGAAAAGTAGAGCAAGAAACACTAAGATGGGATGAATTACAAGGACAAACTTTTTCTATGAGGGATAAAGAAGATGCACAAGACTATCGCTATTTTCCAGAACCAGATTTAGGAGTTATTAGAATTACAGAAGAATATATAGAAAAAATAAAAAAAGAATTGCCAGAACTACCAGAAAGCAGAAAAGCAAGATATGTAGAAGAATATAAACTACCAGAATATGATGCCAACATTTTAACTTCTTCAAAATATTTTTCTAATCTTTTTGAAGGGGCAATTCAAGTTTGCAATAATCCAAAAGCAGTTAGTAATTGGATTATGTCAGATATTATAGGAATTTTAAATGAAAAAGAAATAGAGCCAGAAAAAATTCCTTTTTCTGCAGAAGATTTAGGAGAACTAATTTGCCTAATTGATAAAGGAACAATTAGTACAAGTATAGCTAAAAAAGTATTGCCAGAGATGTTTGAAACACAAGAAAAACCAAGCAAAATTATAGAAAAAAATGGCTGGATACAAATTTCAGATGAAGGGGCAATTAAAGAAGTTGTAAAAAAAGTTTTACAAGAAAATCCACAATCTATTGCGGATTACAAAGCAGGAAAAGATAGAGCATTAGGATTTTTAGTTGGTCAAGCTATGAAGGAAACAAAGGGAAAAGCAAATCCAGGTATGTTAAACAAAATGTTTTTAGAGGAATTGAATAAATAAAATAAACAATGAAGTACATTATTGTGCTTCATTGTTTATTTTATCAAATACAATTCCGCAAGCTAAAAAAGTGGCAATAAAGGAAATACCGGTTTTAAATAAAATAAGACCACCTTGGTAAAAATCGTAAGAAGAAGGATATGTATTATAAACAAGTAATAATAAAATTCCTATAAAACAAAAAGTAAAAGAAATACCAAAACCGTAATTAACAATTTTAAAAACTTTAGTACTCATATTTTTCAAAGAATTCCATAGATTTTTTATCATAAACATTACCTCGCTTATTTATATGTTAACATAAAAATAAACAAAAAAGCAAAGGTAATTTTAACCAAATAGCATTTGTAATTTAAAACAATGTTATTTCCTTAAAATATGTAAAACCTTATATGGTATATATGTTTCATAGCATGCTTTAAATGAGCATAAAAAATGTATATTTTTGCATTTGACATACTATTATTAAAATTTATTTGTATAACAAAAACCGATGAATAATTTCACCGGTTTTTTAAAATTAATTCATTGTATTTAATAACTTTGCTAAATTAGATTTTTTTCTAGATGCTGTATTTTTTTGAATAACACCTTTTGTGCAAGCTTGATCTACTTTTTGAATTGCTAATTTTAAAGCATTTTCTGCTTTAGATTTATCACCAGTTTCTACAGCCTTTTGAAAATTTTTAACTGCTGTTTTATAAGCTGTTTTAACCATATTATTTTGAGCTGTTTTGGTTTTAATTACACTAACTCTTTTAATTGCAGATTTGATATTTGGCATATTTAGCACCTCCTTCAATAAGCGTAAATAAATTTATCTATATTATTCTAGCATATAAAAAGCAATTTGGCAAGTAAAATTTGGAAAATTAAGAAAAATAAAGGGCTGAAGTATTACTCCTTGATGGTTGCTTCTTTCTGTTTTTCTTTTAATTCAGATGTGCAATGAGGACATCTAGTTGCTTTTATATTTATTTCAGACAAACAGTAAGGACAAATTTTTGTTGTAATTTCTGGAGAAGGAGTGTTTTTTTTCTTTCTTTTTAATTTTCCTTTTTTCTCTAATTTACTTAATTCGTGTTCTTTCATTTCTTCTAATTTTTTATTTAATTTATTAATATATCGAATAATTAAAAAAATACAAAAAGCAATAATTAAAAAGTCAATAACAGTAGTTAAAAAGGAACCATATTTAATGGAAACATTACCAATATTTAATGCCAAATTATTAAAGTCCATATTACCTATAAAGAGGGAAAGAGCAGGCATAATAATATCGTTTACTAGAGAAGTAACAATTTTTTGAAAGGCTCCACCAACAATAACGCCAACTGCCAAATCTACAATATTTCCACGCATAGCAAATTCTTTAAATTCTTTAAACATCAGAATCCTCCTGATAAAAAACTACTACTATAATATGACAAAAAACGCAAAATGTCAATGTACATACCTAATACAAATTGAAATTACTTATTATTGCGCTAATATAATAAACTATGTTAAAGGATAACTATTTTCTTATAAAATGTAATAAAAACAGTAGACTTTTAGCGAAAAACAGTATAAAATAAACATATAGAGATATGGAAATAATAAAGGAGGCATTATAGAGATTATGCAAGCATATAGAACACATAATTGCGGAGAGTTAACCATAAAAGATGTAGGGAAGGAAGTAAAGCTATCTGGATGGGTACAAAGAATTAGAAATTTAGGAAAAATGAAATTTATAGATTTAAGAGATGAAGCGGGAATTACACAAATTGTAGTTTCAGAAAATATAACAATGGAAGAAGTACGAACAGAATGTGTTATTACTGTTATTGGAAATGTTGTAGAAAGACAAAACAAAAACAACAAAATTCCAACAGGAGAGATTGAAATTACAGCAACATGTATTAAAATTCTTGGTAAGTGCAAACCAGTATTACCTTTTGAGATAAATGCGAATGTAGAGGATGCAAGAGAAGATTTAAGACTAGAATATCGTTTTTTAGATTTAAGAAATAAAAAAATTCATAATAATATTTTATTACGATCACAAATTTTAAAGACATTAAGAGAAGAAATGGACAAAATGAATTTTACAGAAATCCAAACTCCTATTTTAGCAAATTCTTCTCCAGAAGGAGCAAGAGACTTTTTAGTTCCTAGTAGACTACATCCCGGAGAATTTTATGCTTTACCACAGGCACCACAACAATTTAAACAATTGTTAATGATTTCTGGATTTAATAAATATTATCAAATAGCACCATGCTTTAGAGATGAAGACCCAAGAGCAGATAGAAGTCCTCGGAGAATTTTACCAGCTAGATTTTGAAATGAGTTTTGCAACACAAGAAGATGTTTTTGAAGTATTAGAAAATGTAGTATTACATACATTTAAAAAACACACAAACTGGAAAGTAGATAATAGCCCTGTTCAGAGAATTCCATACAAAGAAGCAATGGAAAAATATGGCTCTGATAAACCGGATTTAAGAAATCCACTAATTATCCATGATGTAACTGCTATTTTTGATAGATTAGAATTTAATGCATTTAAAGATAAAATAGTAAAAGCAATTGTAATACCAAACGGTGTAGAACAAACAAGAAAATTTTTCGATAATTTAACAGAATATACCGTACAAGAGTTAGGGTCAAAAGGTCTAGCTTGGATAAAAATAGAAGAAACAGAACAAATATCTGGAGGTATTTCTAAATTTATTGATGAACAAGCAAAAACAGAATTATTACAAATTGCCAATAAAAAAGATGCCATAGTTTTTGTAGCTGACGAGTTAAAAACTGTACAAAAAATAGCAGGTGGGCTAAGAACAGAAATAGGAAAAGAATTAGATTTATTACAAAAAGAATGTTACCGCTTTTGCTTAATTGTAGATTTTCCAATGTATGAATTATCTGAAGAAGGAACCATTGATTTTAACCATAATCCTTTTTCAATGCCACAAGGTGGTATGGAAGCTTTATTAAATAAAAATCCGTTAGATATATTAGCTTATCAATATGACTTAGTATGTAATGGTTATGAATTAGCTTCAGGTGCTGTCAGGAACCATGACCAAGAAATTATGTTAAAAGCTTTTGAAATAGCAGGATATAAAGAAGAAGATGTTAAGAAAAAATTTGGAGCTTTGTATAATGCATTTTCTTATGGAACACCTCCACATGCTGGTGCTGCACCGGGTATAGACAGAATGGTAATGCTAATAGCACAAGAAGATAATATTAGAGAGGTAATTGCATTTCCAAAAAATAAAAAAGCAAGAGACTTATTAATGCAAGCACCATCTGCTGTAACAGAGCAACAATTAAAAGATGTACATATAAAATTAGAATTATAACTAAAATTAATAAATATATTTATTAAGGAAAAAGTATGAAGAAAAAAGTTTTACTTGGGATGAGCCGGAGGAGTTGATAGTAGTGTAGCAGCAATTCTTTTAAAACAACAAGGATATAAAGTAATGGGAGCAACAATGCAACTCTGGGAAAATAAAGATGCAAGTATAGAAGAGGGTTGTTGTAGCCTTTCTTCTACTTATGATGCTAAAAGAGTATGTGATAAATTACGGAATTCCTCATTATACTTTAAACTTTAAACAAGAATTTAAAAAGTGTGTAATTGATGATTTCATTACTTGCTATAAAGAGGCTAAAACACCAAACCCATGTATTGAATGCAATAAACACTTGAAATTTTATTACTTTTATCAAAAAGCACTTGAACTAGGGTGTGAATATATAGCCACAGGTCATTATGCTAAAACCCAATACTGTGAAAAATACCAGTCATATGTATTAAAAAAATCAAAAGCACAAAAAAAAGATCAAAGTTATGTATTATATAACATACCAGCTAATTTAATTTCTAAAATATTATTTCCACTAGGAGACTTTGAATCTAAAGAGCAAATTAGAAAAATTGCAGAAGAAAATGAGCTAAAAGTTGCTAAAAAGCCAGACAGTCAAGAAATATGTTTTATACCAGACAATTGTTATACTAAATTTCTAATAGAAAACGGAGTACAAGTAATACCAGGCAATATTGTAAACAAAAATGGAAATATATTAGGCCACCATAAAGGATTAATTTACTATACAATTGGACAAAGAAAAGGACTAGGAATTTCTAATTCTACACCATTATATGTAATTTCTTTGAATTTGCAAAAAAATGAAGTTGTAGTAGGAGAAGAAAAAGAAATTTATAGAACAGAATTATATGCTAATGAACTAAACTATCTTTTACCAATGGATATAACAAAACCAATTAAAATAGATGCCAAAATAAGATATTCTGCTAAACCAGCAAAAGCAATACTATACCAAGTAAATGAAAGGCTGGTAAAGATAGAGTTTGAAGAACCACAAAGGGCAATAACTCCTGGACAGTCCGTAGTATTTTATATAGATGATATTATTCTTCGGAGGAGGAAAAATTATATAATTAAGAATACTACGTAATGCAAATTTTAAGAGTACAAAAGAAAGGTAGTGAAGAATGTGAATAATAAAGGAATAACTTTAATAAGCTTAACAATGTATGTTGTAGGGATAACATTTGTTATTATAGCAGTAGCAACACTTACTTCGTTTTTTTATAATAATATTGTTGACTTAAGAGATTCTACAGATAGCTTAAGTGAATTTGACAAATTTAATGTGGCATTTTTGAAAGAAGTAAAAAATGATGAAGTAAGTGTTATAAATATTGAAAAAACAAAAATTACTTTTTCTAATGGGGTAACATTTCAATTTCAAGATAATGGAATTTATAGAAACTATGTTAAGATATGTGAACAAATAAAAGACTGCCAGTTTTCTTCAACTACAATGGGAGAAAATATAGTTATAAAAGTGTATTTAGAAATTGGTACAGATTTTGCAAAAACACTAGAATATGTGGGAAATAATAAGCAAAATAATGAAACTACTAAAAGACTAATATTAACTAAAAGTACGGAAGAATATACTAATGAAAATGTTATTGTAACTTTAAATTATATCAATTTACCAGAAGGATATGAAATACAATATAAAATAGGAGATAATCAATGGACAGCAGGAACAAGTGTAACAGTGGAAGAAAATAATACAGTTGTTTATGGTAGAATATACAATAATATTACATTGGATGAAAAAGATAATAATAGTATAATTATTACCAATATAGATAAAGAAGCCCCAACAGCTCCAACAGGAATAGAATACAGTTCGACAATAAACAGTATAACAGTAAGAGCAATAGGTGGAACAGATAATTTAAGTGGAGTAGCAGGATATCAGTATAGTATAAATAACAGCAGTTGGACAGAAACAATAGTACAAGGAGATAGCTATACATTTAATGGAATAAAAGCAAATACGACAGTAACAATTTATGCTAGAACAGTAGACAATACAGGACAAACATCTACAATATACCAAGAGATAGTAAATACAACAGGAGTAGAGGACATAGTAACTTTAACAAGTAGTATACCAGAAGGAACATGGACAAGTGGAGATGCAACAGTAACATTAAGTCATGGAAGCATTCCAAGTGGATATGAGCTTCAATATAAAATAGGAAATGGAAACTGGACAACAGGCACAAGTGCATTAGTAACACAAAACAATGCAACAGTATATGGAAGATTATATAATACAACATTAGCAGATGAAATAGCAACAAATAGTATAACAATAACGAATATAGACAAAGTAAATCCAACAACCCCAACAGGAATAGAATATAGTTCAACAATAAACAGTATAACAGTAAAAGCAAGCGGAGGAACAGATAGTATAAGTGGAGTAGCAGGATACCAGTATAGCATAGATAATAACCGCTGGACAGAAACAATAGTAAGTGGAACAAATTATACATTTAGTGGATTATCTGCAGAAACAAATTATACAATATATGCAAAAACAGTAGATAATGTAGGATTATTTTCAAATGTAAATATGGTAAATATAAAAACTCAAAAAGAAAAAATAACTTTTACTATTAATGAAGAAACATATTATGCTGATGAAGGAATGACTTGGGAAGAGTGGGTTAATTCTGAATATAATACTTTAGGACTTAAAATTACTGCTAAAGGTTATATTGATCCGTGGGGAGGGAGTGGTATTCCTGCTCGATTGCCTTTTGGCTCTTATGTTACAACGAATGATGTGTTAGTAAAAGGTAGAAACTATACTTTTGACGGTATTAATCCTGTTTATTATGATACAGGAGGAGGTATAGTCATAGAGTAATTTTTACAATAATAAAAAGTTTGCAATTGGCATTATACTATAAAGAGTGACATACTAGTAAAAAATAACAATAACTAAATCCAAAATAATATAATTTAATAAAACTTATTAAAAATATAACAATAAAATTTTATAGGAGGTAAAAAATGGAAAAAAATTACAAAAAGTGTAAATGTGGAAATGAATTAAAAGATGAAAAATTACAAGAAATATTACATAAGTATATTCAAGACAAAAGTAATTTAATTCAAATCTTAAATGAAATTCAAGAAACTTATGGGTATATTTCAAAGGAAGCACAAACCGAAATTTCGGAATATTTAAATATTCCATTAGCAGAAATTTATGGAGTTATTACTTTTTACTCTAGATTTACACTAAAGCCAAAAGGAAAATACAATATAGCAGTATGCTTAGGAACTGCATGCTTTGTAAAAGGATCTGAAAAAGTATTAGATAAAATAAAAGAAATTTTACAAATTGATGTTGGTCAAACAACTCCTGATCGGATTATTTTCTATAGAAGCAACAAGATGTATCGGTGCTTGTGGATTAGCACCAGTATTTACTGTAAATGATGAAGTATATGGAAAATCTACACCAGAGATGGTAGAAGAGGTAATTAAAAAATACAAAGAACTAGGTAAAAAAAATTAAAATTTAAAAGGGTTAAAAAAATATACTTTTTTTAAAGGAGGAATATATGAAGTCATTACAAGATATTGAAGCAATTAGAAAAAAAACTAGAGAAGAGCTAGATTTAAGAGTTAATTTAAAAGCATCTACAAGAGAAAAACATATACTAGTATGTCGTGGCACAGGATGTACTTCTTCTAAGTCACCAGTAATAATTGAGACATTTAGGAAATTAATTGAAGAAAAAGGTATACAAAATGTTAAGGTAATTCAAACAGGTTGCTTTGGATTGTGTGCTAAAGGACCAATTGTAATTATTAGACCAGAAGATGTATTTTATGCATTAGTAACGCCAGATGATTGCGAAGAAATTATTCAAACACATATTGTAGAAGGAAAATTAGTAGAAAGACTACTTTGTAGAGAAATTGATAATACAATTGTAAAAAGACTAGATGAATTGAATTTTTATAAAAAACAACAAAGAATTGCATTAAAAAATTGTGGTATTATTGATCCAGAAAATATTGATGAGTATATTGCTTTTGACGGATATAAAGCTTTAGAAAAATGTTTATTTGAGATGAATCCAAAACAAGTGATTGAAGAAATTACTTCTTCTCGGATTAAGAGGAAGAGGAGGAGCAGGATTTCCAACAGGAAAAAAGTGGGAATTTACAGCTGCAGCAGTAGGAAACCAAAAATATGTAGTATGTAATGCAGATGAAGGTGACCCTGGAGCATTTATGGATAGAAGCATATTAGAAGGAGATCCTCATTGTGTTGTAGAATCTATGATGATAGCAGGTTATGCCGTTGGAGCAGATAAAGGATATATTTATGTTAGGGCAGAATACCCAATTGCAGTAAAAAGATTTCAAACAGCAATTGACCAAGCAAAAGAATATGGAATTTTAGGAAAAAATATATGGGGAACAGATTTTAGTTTTGACTTAGAAGTAAGACTAGGTGCTGGAGCTTTTGTATGTGGAGAAGAAACTGCACTATTAGAGTCAATTGAAGGAAGACGTGGCCAACCAAGGCTAAAGCCTCCATTTCCTGCAAATGCAGGGTTGTGGGGAAAACCAACTTTAATTAATAATGTTGAAACTTATGCAAACATTACAAAAATTATTTTAAATGGTGCAGACTGGTATGCAAGCATAGGAACGGAAAAGTCTAAAGGGACAAAAGTATTTGCATTAGGTGGAAATGTTAACAACACAGGATTAGTAGAAGTACCAATGGGAACTACATTAAGAGAAATTGTATATGACATTGGTGGAGGAATTCCAAATAATAGAGAATTTAAAGCAGCACAGACAGGAGGACCTTCAGGAGGATGCATTCCAGCAGAACACTTAGATACACCAATTGATTATGAATCATTAGCACAAATTGGATCTATGATGGGTTCAGGGCGGATTAATTGTTATGGATGATTCAAAATGTATGGTAAACATTGCAAAATTTTATATAGAATTTACAGTAGATGAATCTTGTGGAAAATGTACACCATGTAGAATTGGAACAAAAAGAATGTTGGAAATTTTGCAAAAAATTTGTGCTGGCAAAGGTACACAAGAGGACTTATTAAAGCTAGAAAAACTAGCCAATAATATTAAAAGAGCATCTCTTTGTGGATTAGGGCAAACAGCTCCAAATCCAGTTTTAAGTACACTAAAATATTTTAAAGATGAATACATAGCACACATTAGAGATAAAGCTTGTCCTGCTGGTGAATGTAAAGCATTGGCAAAAGTAAAAATAGATCCACAAAAGTGTAAAGGGTGTGGAATCTGTAAAAAGAATTGTCCTGTTGGAGCAATTAGTGGAGAACTAAAACAAGCACATAAAATAGATCCTGATGTATGTATTAAATGTGGAGTTTGTATTAGTAAATGCCCATTTAAAGCTATATCAAAATAGATTATCAAAATAGAAAAATACAAAGTTTGTATTAAAAAATTGGGGAGGAAAATTATGTCTGAGGAATTTGTAAATTTAACGATAGATGGAACAACAGTAAAAGCTAAACCAGGAATGACAATTTTATCAGCAGCAAAGTCAGTTGGTATTGATATTCCAACCTTATGCTTCTTAAAAGAAATAAATGAAGTTGGAGATTGCAGAATGTGTATTGTAGAGGTGGAAGGCAAAAAAGGATTTGCAACATCTTGTATTCAAAAAGTAGAAGAAGGAATGATTGTTAGAACACATAGCCCAGCTGTATTGGAAGCAAGAAGAGTAGTATTAGATTTAATATTATCTAATCATCATAAAGATTGTTTAACTTGTGTAAGAAGTGGAAACTGTGAATTACAAAATTTAGCAATAAAATTTAATGTACAAAATATTGAGTACGAAGGTGAACAATCTCAACATACAATAGATGATTTATCTCCATCTATTGTAAGAGATTTTAATAAATGTATTCTTTGTAGAAGATGTATTGCTACTTGTAAAAATGTACAAAAAATAGGTGCAATCGATTGTATTAATCGTGGATTTAATTCTTGTATATCAACAGTAGGAGATCATAGCTTAAATGATGTTAATTGCACTAATTGTGGTCAGTGTATAGAAGCTTGTCCAGTAGGGGCATTGAAAGAAAAAGACAATACAGATGATGTATGGAAGGCTTTAAAGGACGAACAAAAATATGTAATTGTACAAACAGCACCTGCAGTAAGAGTAGCATTAGGAGAAGAATTTGGATTACCAATTGGAACAAATGTAACAGGTAAAATGGTAACAGCATTAAAGAAACTAGGATTTGATAAAGTATTTGATACCAATACAGCAGCAGATTTAACAATTATGGAGGAAGGAACTGAATTTATTGAAAGATTAGAAAAAAATGACAACTTGCCAATGATAACTTCTTGTAGTCCAGGTTGGATAAAATATATTGAAATGAATTATCCAGAAAATTTAAGCCATTTATCTAGCTGTAAATCTCCACATGAAATGTATGGTGCTATTTTAAAAACTTATTATGCAGAAAAAGAGAAGATTGATCCTAAAAAAATAGTTGTAGTATCTGTTATGCCATGTATTGCTAAAAAATTTGAAGCACAAAGAGAAGAATTATCTAATAACAATATGCAAGATGTAGATATAGTTATTACAACACGTGAATTGGCCAGAATGATAAAACAAGGGAATATTGAATTTGTAGAATTAGAAGACCAACAATTTGATGCACCAATGGGAGAGGCAACAGGTGCTGGTGCTATATTTGGGACAACTGGAGGCGTTATGGAGGCAGCGCTTCGTACTGTATCAGAAATATTAACAGGGAAAGAACTAGGAAAAATTGAATTTGAAGCTGTTCGAGGAGAAAATGGAATTAAAAGAACAAGCGTAAAAATTGGAGATAAAGAAGTAAAAGCGGTTGTTGCACATGGATTAGGAAATGCACAAAAAATAATGGAAGAAATAAAAGAAGGAAAAGCAGATTATCAATTTGTAGAAATAATGGCATGCCCAGGAGGATGTGTTATGGGGGGAGGACAGCCAATTAAAAGTTCAAAAGTAAGAGCAAATATTGATGTAAGAGCCAAAAGGGCATCAGCTTTATATACAATTGATGAAGCAAGTACAATAAGAAAATCACACGAAAATCCAATTATTCAAAAATTGTATAAGGAGTATTTAGAAAAGCCAGGTAGCCGCAAAGCACATGAATTATTACATACACATTATCAGAAAAGAGAAAAATATAATATATAATAATAATCAAAAGGGGAAGCTATGAAAGAAAAAAGACAAGAGATTAAAATGGCTGAAGAGGATAACGTTGATGATAAAAAGAAAATATTAATAGGCTTTATGAATTTAATAGGAATTATACTTTTTACAACAATAGGACTAATTATAAAACATTTTATATTATAATATAGAGAAATAAATTATAAAGGGACATATAATGTTGTCTAAATAAAGAATAAAAATATATGTCTTTGACGAAGAGAAAGAAGGAAGGAAAGCATGAGTAAATATTATTTCACATCTGAAAGCGTTACAGAGGGTCATCCAGATAAGTTATGTGATTTAATTTCAGATACAATTTTAGATGCTTGTTTAGAACACGACGAAAATTCTAGGGTTGCAGTAGAAACATTTGCAACAGGAAATACAATTACTATTGCCGGACAAATTACAACAACAGCAAAGTTAGATATAGAAAGTCTAGTAAGAGAAAAAATAAAAGAAATTGGGTTTAATAATGAAAAAACAGATATAGACTATAGAACTTGTAAGATTCATATAGATATTATAAAACAAAGCCCAGATATAGCAATGGGAGTGGATACAGGAGGAGCTGGAGACCAAGGAATTATGTTTGGCTATGCAGTAGACGAAACAAAAGAATTAATGCCTTTTGCAATTCAAGTAGCTCATCAATTAGCTTATAAACTAACCGAGGTTAGAAAAAACGGTATCATTCCTTGGATAAGACCAGACCGGGAAAACACAAGTAACAGTAGAATATGAAAATGACAAACCAAAAAGAATAGAAACTATATTAGTATCTACCCAACACACAGATAATATTACAATGGACAAGTTAAAAGAAGAAATTATTGAAAAAGTAATTAAACCAATTATTCCTGAAAACATGATGGATGAAGACACAAATATATATGTAAATCCAACAGGAAGATTTGTTATTGGAGGACCATTAGGAGATACAGGATTAACAGGAAGAAAAATAATTGTAGATACATATGGAGGATATGCACGCCATGGAGGAGGCGCATTCTCTGGTAAAGATGCAAGCAAGGTGGATAGATCAGCTAGCTATATGTTAAGACATATTGCAAAAAACATAGTAGCAAATGGATATGCTAAAAAATGTGAAATACAAGTATCTTATGCAATTGGTATGGCAGAACCACTTTCTATTCATTTAGAAACATTTGGAACAAGCCAAAAAACAGAGGAAGAGTTAGTAGAATTAATTAAAGAAAAATTTGACTTAACACCCAATGGAATTATCCAATATTTGGATTTAAAAAAGCCAATTTATACAAAAACAACCAACTATGGTCATTTTGGAAAAAAAGATTTACCTTGGGAAAAGATAATTAAAATGTAACAACATCTCGTTCTAATACAACCCTTATACGAATACAATTAAACAAACGTATTCGTATAGGGGGTTTTTCTTTATGAAAGGTATATCAATAGAAGAACGTGCAGTAGCTTTAGCACATTATATAATAGATTCAAAAGATACAGTACGTGGAGCAGCCAAAAAATTTGGAATTAGCAAAAGTACAGTACACACCGAAGTAACATTCCAGAACGGTATAAATAAATCACTTATAATTCCAGAAAGTATTGAAATTAAAAAGGTTTTTCTAGCAAAGAAAAATCCAGTTGTAAAATTAGGATTAGTAATAAAATAATTAGGAGGTTTATTATGGATTGTAAAGAATTAAAAAAAGAAATTGTAGATGAAAAGACAGGAATAAGTTATACATTAGTCGGAAATTATTATATGCCTAACTTATATTTAGAGCCAGAAGAAAAAATCACATTAAATAAATATGGATTATTAAGATTAAATTATTTGAAAAAACATAAAAAAGCAGAATACACTATATTATTTATGAATAAAGAATTAAATAAACATTTAAAAGAAATTCAAGAACAAGCTCAAAAAGAAATTGATTTTATAATAAAAGATTTAAAATCAAAAAGTGATTTAACAGAAGATATGAAAAATACTAATCATTTATATTGGGTTGGTACAATGAATGCAATAAAAAATCAAGCAGAAGAAATTGTTTTAAAGAAATTGATTTATGTATGATAAATTACTTTACTTTAAAATAAAAATGCCTTAAAAACGATTTTGAGGCTTAATTGAATAAAGAAAATAAATAACTACTTGTAGTTTATAAACTATGAGTAGTTTTTTGTTTTCAAAAGAGACTATGCCTCAAACTCTATAAAAGTGATAGGTGTGATGAGCCGATGCTATAAAGTTCATTCGTATTTGTATAAGTAGTCTAATTATACAAGGTGCGTGAGTGAGATTTTAGAACACAGACTCACAATAATAAAAGAGTAATCGGTGGCAAAACTTGGTGTGGATTTATAATTGTAAAAAGTTTGGACAAGTATGAACAAAGATGCTTAAAAATGTATCAGCAATTATAGTAACAATATTGTTACTTACTAGACTACCTATGAAACGAGGCGAATGACCGACGGTTTCAGTTTGTATAGGTGTAATAATTCTATTTTACAAATGGGATATTACACCTAATTCTACTTTAGCTCATTCCCTCTGGTTTCTGTAAAAGGTAGCTATATAGCGTGGAAGTTTGAAACCGAGCAAGGTTTCAAAGAGTAAGAAAAAATTTATTTTTTTCTTACTCTTTTTTCAATAAATGCAGAAATGCAATTTATTGAAAAGCATAACAAATGACAAGTTCATTTGTTATGAGAAAACTAAAAAATGCTAGTAGCAATTTTTAGTTTTGGGTTGTAGGGTTTACCCTGCCACACGGACACTTTTACTAAAAAGTGTTGTAGTGTGTTACAACACATTCTAAATAAGAGCCATTTTTAAGTTTAGTTTGTGTTACTCTATTTAGCTATTCGGAGGAGGTAGATATTATATGAGTTATGCTATAATAAGGAATCAAAAATACAAAAGAGAAAATTTAAAAGGCATATTTAGACATAATGAAAGGAAAAATGAAAATTATTCTAATAAGAATATTGATAAAGAAAAATCACATTTAAACTATTCATTGAAAGATCCAAGATATAGTTATGAAAAAGAATTTGAGAGAATAAGAAAAAAATATAATTTAAAAGGTCAAATTAAAACAGTTAGCAATATTGCTTGTGAATATATCATCACATCTGACAATGAATTTTTTAATAGAATTGGAGAAAAAGAAACTAAAAGATTTTTTGAAACTGCATATAAATTTGTATGTGAATATAAAAATTTAGGTGAGCAATATATTTTATCTGCTAAAGTTCATAATGACGAAGATACTCCACATTTACATCTAGTTTTCTTACCTGTTGTTCACACAAAAGATAAAAAAGGGAATGATATTGATAAATTAGCTTGTAGTGAATTTTGGAAAGAAAAAGATAGTTATAGACAATTACAAAATGCCTTCTACGAATATATGGTTTTACACAATTTTGAGCTAGAAAGAGGCTTACCAAAAGAAGAAACTAATAGAACACATTTGAGTATTGAAGAATATAAAAAAATTACAAATTATGAGAAAACTAAAGAAATATTGCAAGATATAACATTAGAACTTCCAGAAGTACCAAGTATTGAAGATTTTAATAAGGTTGTTTTCAAAAGAAATGAAAAAATACAAAAAGAAATTATTGAGCCCAAAGATAAACTTATTGAAAAATTATATTCTGAGAACAAACAATTACACGGAGAAATAGAAAGACAAGTAAATGTAATTGATGAGGCAGAAAAATACCAAAAAGAAAGAGATAAAATACTTGAAGATAATGAGAATTTGCATAATAAAGTATATCAAATGGAACACGATTATAAAGTAAAAAGCAACTCCCTTGATTTTAGATATAACAACAGAAAAGAAGAATTAGAAAAAGAATTTAAGGAAAAAGCATTTAATTTGGAATATGAATATAAGCATAAAGTTCACAAACTAGAAAAAGAAAATACTAGACTTAATAAGATTATAAAAACTTTTGAGGAAACTGTAAAAAAATTTATTAAATGGATTTGTAAGAAATTTGAATTACCTTCTGAAGATGAACTTGTCAGAGATTTTGAAAAAGAAACTGGAAATTCTTTAAATGCTGAAAAACAATTTGCTAAAAAAGAAAGATTTAAAGATTTTGAAAAAGAGTTATAAAATAGAGGGGTTATTGCCCTCTATTTTATAATCAAAAATTGTAATTTGTTTGTCTAATTATGCATTTTGTTTATTATTTCATCTAATTGTTTTTGTTGTTCATTAGATAATATAGCTTCACCTTTTTCTTCTGATGTAATATGGTATTCATTCTCAAATATTTCAATTCCATAAGTTATAAAGCCTTCTTTTTCTTCACTATTATACTTAATGAAATAGGTTGGAATTCCATCACAGGTTTCTTTGGAAAAAGTCAAATTATCTATAATACTGAAAATTGTATATATTTCTTCTTGGTTTAAAGTATATTTTTTTGGTGGTGTTACGGAACTTAAACCTGTTTCTTGAATATCTATTGTAGTAACTTTATTGTTAATTTCATTTTCTTGCTTTTCAACATCATCTCTTAAAAGTTGAACCTTTACAACTTCTTGCAAAGGTGTTGGACTAATGTCATTAATTGTTTCATCAGTAAATGTAATTGATATATCATCTCCTTCTTTTAAGTCTGAAATATTAATTTTCTTTCCTCTCCAAGTCATATCAATACTATTATCTACTTTAAATGTATAATTCCCCCTATAATTTATATCATTTACTTCTAAACCTTTTACATTAAGATGAAAACTACCATCATTATATTGTTTTATGCTTTCTATATTAGCATAAAATGTTTGACCATATACTACTTTACTAATTGCTAAATCATCGTTCACTACATTCATTTTTCCTATAAATAAGCCAACTGTAAAACTTACCACAATAATTATTATCATTCCTATTATAATAAAAACTTTTTGTTTTCCACTCATATTTTTCCTCTCTTTCTAATTTATAACTATAAATTACTATATCTATATATTGTAATTTCTTATTATCATTTTAAGCCCACATATATAATTGACAAATTTTATATGCTAATAAAATATTTAACACTAATATAGTTAAAACATATATAATTTTTAATTTTTTGCTTTCAATCTTTTTTGATAAAAATAAACCTAAAATAGTAATAGAAACAGCTAATAAATTGTATACAATTAATCTCAAATCATTTGCATTAAAGTCTATGTTAAACATATTAGTTTGAGCAGAAGGCACACATCCACATCCAAATATTTTGACAAAGATTTTTTGGTCTAATATGTTATAAATAGGTGTAAGAAAAATCATAAGTAAGTAAGGTAATGATAATATAACTTTTTTGTTCTTTAAATATATAACTATCCATACTACTAATATAATTAACAATATAATATCCCAAATCATATTTTATTTCCTCCTAAAATATAAATCACTAATTGTTTTCTACTCATATACTGTAATTTTCTATTCCTTTACTAATTTATCAATGACAAAATAAGCAATAACCATAATTAAAGATATTACTAATCCTATATAAAACTCTGGAAAAGCAAGATTAAAACTTTTTTGTATGCTCATTTCTCCTGTAATAGTTAATATATGCCAAGTTAAAAACTGATAAATCTCTGAAACAACAATACCAATTACACCTGTAATGCTTAATACTCTATTTATTATAGAATTTTTAAAAGATATCCATACACCAATAATAAACAATAAAACAGATATAATACCAATTGGATTAAGTAAATTGCCTAATCCAGATATTTCTTGAACACCTTTTGCACCTCCATATTGTTTTAACAACATTGGTAATAGACTAACAATAAATGCACTAGATAATATAATTTTCTTTTTCATAAAACACATCTCCTCTACAATTTACTATTTCTATTATAATATCATAAAAAGAAAAATTACTCTATACTTTCGTATAAAGTAATCAAAAAATTGTAATTTGTTATTCCTCTATATCAAGCACTTTTTCTAATATTTTCTTTACTAATTTTGTTTTCATTAATATATATACAATAATTGCACCAATTGTATTTAATATAATATCATCAATATCAGTTGAGCCTCTA
>OLPF01000198.1_pt1 | contig 70631 bp, 74 predicted proteins | sample 1673121 | NCBI WGS metagenome assembly OLPF01 (sample SAMEA3136756, study PRJEB25190) | human gut metagenome
AGTTAGAAATTATAAAGAAATATTGTACGAGGAGTGAATTATGTGGAACAGTGGAGAACGTTATATGAAAGACAAATATCAAAATTTGATAATATTGATAAATATATATTAAAAAATCTAAAAAAGAAAAAAGTATATTTAAATGCAATCGAAAAATATTCAAAAAATAAAAAAATTATTGAATGTGGATGTGGTACTGGAAAAATATCTACATATTTTCAAAATAAAGGATATTCTGTTACTGCAGTTGATATTGATGAAAACATATTAAAATTAGCTGAAAATATTGTTGAGAGATCATCATTTAAGAAAACACCAAAATTCGAAGTGATGTCGATTATGAATTTAAAATATAAAAATAAGACATTTGATGTAGCATTTAGTAATGGCGTCTTGGAACATTTTACGGATAATGAGATAATAAAAATTTTAAGAGAAGAAATTAGAATTGCTGATGTAGTTGTGTTTGGAGTACCAAGTAAATATTTTAATGATAATGAATTTATGTATGGAGATGAAAGATATTTAACAAAAGAGGAATGGAGAACGTTAATAAAAAAAGCTAATGGAAAAATATTAGAAGAAGATGCTTTTCATTCTCAATCATTAAAGAAGAGAATAAAAAATAAAAAAATATTTAGACAAAAAGAATTTAATTTATTTATAATAAAGGAGGAAAATTAAAATGGAAAATGAATATGAAATAACAGTTTTGGATATTGATGTCAAAGAAATAGAAAATAAATTAATTGAATTAGGAGCAGTTAAAGAAGGAGATTATTTTCAAAAAAGAAAATTATATAATTTTCATGAAGAATATAGAGGAAGATTTATTAGGCTTAGAACAAATGGAACGAAAGCAACCTTAACGATTAAGGATAAATCTGCTAAAAAAGATATAGGTAGCGTTAAAGAATTGGAGATAGAGGTTTCAGATTTTGAAAAAACAAATCAAATTATGAATATGTTAGGATATGAACATAGTATGTATCAAGAAAACAAAAGAACAATATATAGATTAGGAGAGATAGAATTTGATATTGATACATGGCCAATGATTCCGACATATCTTGAGATAGAAGGAAAAAACAAAGAACAAGTTGAAAAGATGATAGAAAAATTAAATGTAGATAAGGAAAAGTTATCACTTGATAAAGTGAGTGAAATTTATAAGAAATATGGATTAGACATACATGAATATAAAGATTTGAAATTTGAGGTATAAATAATATGTATAATGATTTAATAGATGAAGTTAACATGGATCTATATAGAATTTTATATGTTGTAAAAAAAAATGGGAGTTTTTCAAAGGCAGCAGAGGAATTAAATACAACTCAACCTGCAATCAGTTATAAAGTAAAAAAGATAGAAGATATACTTGGTGTTAGAATATTTATAAGAGATACTAGACCATTACAGTTAACTCCTGAAGCAAAAATTATAATGCCATATATAGAAAACGCGTTATATGGTATAGAAATGGGAAAAAGAAGATTAGAGGAATTTAATAAAATAGAAACAGGAGAAATTATTTTAGGAGTACCATCACATATAAGTATATTTCTATTAACAGATAAAATTAAGGAGTTTAACAGAGCATTTCCAAAAATTAAAATCAAATTGATAAGTAAACCTACAAGAGAGTTGTTTGAAATGTTGAAAAACAATGAACTTGATTTGATAATAGATAGTTCGCCATTTGACAATACAAATAATTTTAAAGTACAAAAAATTTCAAGGGAAAAGTGTGTGTTTGCATGTAATAAAGTTCAAATTCAATTATTAAATAAAAAATATACATTAAAAGAATTAAATGAACAATCAATTCCTATCATTGTTCCAAGTACAGCATCTAGCAATACTAGGGAATTAAAAAATGTTTATAAGAAATATCAAGTGGAATTTAAACCTTTGTATGAAGTAACAACAAGTGAAATGATAGTGGAGATGGTAAGACAAAATATTGGAATTGGATATTTGTTTCAAAAAATGGTTGAAAAATATGAATATATGCAAGAGATAGAAGTTGAAAATCATTTACCATTTTTAGACATTTATGTCATAACAAAGGAAGAAAAATTATCAAAGACATGTGAATGCTTTTTAAAATATGTTATAAAAAAACAAAATAAAATGATACACACTATAAAATAATTTTATGGTGTGCATAAATAAAAGTGAATTGTAGAATACATTAAAAAGATATATAATCATACAAGTAGAGGTACTTTATTATGAAAAAATTTAATATTGGATGGGGATTAACAAATTTATGTAACATGAATTGCAAGTTCTGTTATAGTAAAGAAACAAGAGAAAAAAGTAAAGATATAACAATTGATGATTGGAAAAAATTTGTTGATGAAAATTATGAGCAAATTGATTCCATAAATTATGGAACAGGAGAAAATGCTATATTGAATGATTTCTTTTATTTTGTTGAATATGTAAGAGATAAATATCCCCAAATAACACAATCAGTAACAACAAATGGTTATATATCTAAAAGAATACTAGAAAATTCGGAATTTATGAAAATTTTTATGAAATCAATAGATGAAATAGATGTGTCGCTTGATTTTGTAAATAGAGAAAAACATAGTGATTTTAGAGGACAACCAAAAGCTTATGATTGGGCAATACAAACATTAGAATTATTAAAAGGAACAGATAAAAAAACAACAATTGTATTTGTTGGATTTGAAGATACTATGAAAAAAGAAAATATAGATAATTTATTTTCTGTAGCTAAAAAGTATAATGCACTCTTGAGATTAAACATTTACAGACCTGTAAGTGAAAAGAAAGAGATTAATGATAGATTTAAACTAAGTTATAAGACTTTAAATGATACACTGAAATATATAAACAAAGAATATAAAATAATGGGATTAAGTGATGCTTTAATTGGAAATATGTACCTTGATAATGCAAATATAAAGGAAAATACTGGAATAGGAAGTATAAGGATATTGCCAAATGGAAATATTTGTCCTTCTACTTATTTGATTAGTGAACAATATAGTAATAAATATAATATAAAGGATGAAAAAGTATTGTCAAAAATTTATTTTGAAACTTTTGAAAATGCAGAAATTCCTAAAGAATGTGAAAACTGCCCTATTAAAAGTAAATGCAAGGGTGGTGTTTACGACAGAAGAATTTTATGGTATGGAACTTTAGATGAAAGAGATCCTTATTGCCCTACAAGATATAACGATGAAATTCCAAAAGAAAAATTTAGTATAGAGAAACATGGAAGAATATCTGTGCATGATGATTATTTACCAACATTATTTTTTAAAAATTAGGAGGAATAAAAATGAATGAGTTTAAACCAAAAGTAGCGTTAATTATGAGAAATGATGAAATGATTGAAAAATTTAATTTAAAGAGAGTAACTATTGATACATCATTTGGACCTGTTGATAGATGTTTTGAAGGATATGTTTATGATGTTCCTGTTTTAGTTATTTATGGAAGATTTAATGGACAAAAAGTTCCATCAAATGAAATAAATTTTCAACAAACTATTGAAGCTATAAAGAATAGAGGAGTAAGTAAAGTTATTGGAACATTTGTAGTAGGAGGAATAAATCCACAAATGCCTCAAGGCTCAGTATATGTACTAGGCGATTTAATTGGTATGTCAGGATATAATATTAAATGGGATAGAAATGTTTCATTTCACAATGCAGAAATGTATGAACCATTTTGCCCACAACTTACAAAAAGATTATGCGATGCAGCATCTAAAATGGATTTTCCAGTAAAAACAGATGCTACATACGTTACATTTTATGGATGGCCAAGAATAGAAACAAAAGGAGAATTAAAATTTTATAATAAAATGGGTTGGGATGTAGTAGGACAGACGTGCGATCCAGAGGCAACGCTTGCCAAATTAAATCAAATGTGTTATGCAGCAGTTGCTGTGCAAATAGATGATCCAAATAGTAGAAATGATTATATAGACGGATTAGAGAAAAAAGAAAACAAAAAAGAGTATGTTGAATCAATAAAGTCATGTAGAGAAAGAACAACAAAAATTGTATTACAATATTTGAAAGATTTTGAAGATGACGATTGTCCAATATGCAAAAAAATGTCAAGAAAAAACAATAATTTTAGAGAGTTTCCAGATAAATTTTATGAATAGGAGAGGATACTTTTATGTTAGTATTTTTAGCAACGCCATATTCTCAATTGTGTGATGAAAAATATAAAGTAAAAGAAAAATATAAAAATTTTTTTAAAAAGTTGACAAATGAAATAAAAAAAATGCATGTAGAATATTTTTTGGCTGTAGAAAGAGAAAATTATGGAAAGGAATATACATCAGATAAAGAAAGTACAAGAATTGATTTCGAAACAATAAAAAAATGTGATATGCTTTGTGTATTGCCGGGAGTTCCGACATCTGGAGGAGTTCATGTTGAATTAGGATGGGCATCTGCTAATAATAAGAAAATAGAAATGTTTTTAAATAAAAATGCAAGTTATTCTCCTATGGTTACTGGCTTATCTGAATTGACAAGCGTAAACTACAACTATTACACAGAGGAATTTTCGGATGAAGTCATTGACTTGATTTGCAATAGTATAAAAAGAAATATGAAGTAGGTGAAGAAATGAGTATAGATGCAAAAAAAACAACTTATACAAAAAGTTTTTATAAGGATAATTTTAAATTTATTATTGAAACTGAGGATGAAAGCATTTTTGAAGATATACAACGATTTATATCATTTGAAAGCATTGCTAAATCTAATGTAATTTATGATGTTACTAAAATATATATTAAAGACAAAAAAGACTTAGATGATAAAGTGAAAAAAATAGCTGAAGAAGGCAAGAAAATTGTTATTCATGGTGGAACGCCAGAGCAACACGTTTTTGGGAAAAAAACTGAAACTGAAACTGAAAATATATATAGAATACCATTAAATGATGAATATATTATACAACGCACACAAGACAACTCATATTATTTATATGGCAATAATAATGGAAAAGAAGATAATTTATATAGAGTGATTAGAGAAATATATTACAGAAAAAGTCTAGCATTAGGACGTGTTGCATTGCATTCAGCTGCTGTGTCAGATTCAAAAGGAAATTGTATTTTAATACCCGGAGAAAAAGCAGCGGGAAAAACAACGCTTTTATGTAATTTCTTATCAAGTGATAAATATAATTTTATTGATAATGATAGATTACTTTTAGAGATAGGTTCTAGAGAAAAAGTGCTTGCACATAGTATGTCAAGTACTGTAAATGTTGGATATGGCACAATGTCAATTTGTCCAGATAAATTCAAAAAAATAATGATAGCTGGTTATATGACGCCTACAGACAAAAAGAGATATTCAAGAAATGAATTTATAGAACAAATGAGATGTTCAGCTAATACATCAGGTACAGTTAAAAGTATATTATTTCCATCCATTGCTAAAGAGAAGAAGGTAAGTATGAGAAAATGTGATGAAAGCGAGAAGATGGAAAGAATTTCATCAGCTATAGAAAAATTTGATAATTCAGAACATCCTGATTGGCTTGGAATTTCAAACATATCAGAAGAACAATATAAAGCTAATATTGAAAAAATATTACAAGTAATTGAGAGAAAAATTCCAGCAAATGAAATTGAATTTGGATATGAAAAAATTAATTCCAAAACAATTGAAGATATTAAGGATATAGGAGAAAGATAAATATGTATATGTTTAATAATATAACAAAATTTAATGAAGATTATTATAATTATTTAATAAAAACTAATGATATATTTGAAAATAAAAGTTTGAATTTAGTACATCATATATGGAGAGTAGTGCTTCAATTTGAAATAGTGGATAGAATTAAACAAGTATGTGATTTGATTATTAGTATGCAAAAGTCAAATGGCGAATGGGGAGAAAGAGATAAACACCACAATTTTGGAGACACTGTTGTAAATTTACATAGATTACTATGGTCATTATTTATAATTCAAAAAGAAGGAAATGATGATAAATACATAAATAAAATAATAGAAGCAGTAAAAAAGAGTATTGATTATATTATAGAGAAACATGATATGCATTATAATATAAATAGAAATTTTGGACATGGTGTGATTGATAGACTTCATTATTTAATGCAAACAGAATACTATTTATTGGATTTTGATGTGAAATATAGTTTTTTAAATCAAATTCAAAGACAAAAATTAACAGAATTTTGGGAAAAAGATACTCATTGGATGATTGATAAACAAATGGAAGATGGTGGTTGGCACGAAGTCGATAGAGTTAGAAGTAGAATAGGAACTACATCTGATGCGATTAGAGGGTTAAATTTAAATGAAGAATGTTTAGATAGCGTAAAGAAAGGTATAAAATTTATTATCAATAATCAAAATATTTATGATGGATATTGGGAAGCTGGTAATATTGATAAAAACACAGATGCATTAAAAGCTTTAATAAATAGTAGAAGAATTATAGATGATGATAAATTTATTAAAGAAATTGATAAATCAATAATAAATGGAACAAAATGGTTAGTTGATAATTTTAATAAAGCGGAAAAATTAGAAGAAAATGATTACGACTTATTAACAGTTACTATAGATTATGAAAAAGTGATTGTTAATAATATGAATGTTGATTTTGTATAAAAGAGGTATATATCCTATGAAAAAGATAGAATTACTTGTTCCTTCAAAGAATATGGAATGCCTAAAAGTGGCAGTATAAATGGTGCAGATTGCATATACTTGGGAGTAAAAGAATTTAATGCTAGAACATTAAATTCCGAGAATAATTTTACATTTGAGGAGTTAAAAGAAGCAATACAATATTGTAAAAAGAAAAATGTAAAAATTAACCTGACATTAAATACTTTAATTAAAGATGATGAATTTGAAAGAGCTTTAAAGGTAGCTGATATTGCATATAAAGCAGGAATTTCAGCTATTATAGTCCAAGATATTGGATTAGGAAAAACATTAATAGAAAAGTATCCAGATATACACGGTGGATTATGTATCTCGTATTCTGGACAATGTTTATTTTCAAGTGCTGAATATGGACTTGCAGGTAATAGAGGAATGTGTGTTGGATCATGTAGAAATGAATATTTATTAAGAGAAGATAATCAGTTAATTAGAAAAGGGAAAATCCTAAAGCCACGAGATATGTATGGATTGGAGTATATTCCTAGATTAATTAAATGTTGAGTAGTATGTTTGAAAGTACAAGGAAGAACTAGAGGCATTGATTATATAAGGGAAGTTACTAAGATTTATAGAAAATATATAGACTTAGCACTCTCAGACAAAGAATACATAATTGATGAAGAAGATTATAACAAATTGAAGGAAATGAGTAGTAGAGGATTAACAGATGCACATTTTTCTAAAAAGTCTAATGATGATTTTATTGTTGATACATGTAAGATTAATGAGAAAGTAACAAAAGATGATGAAACAAAAAATGAAAATAGAATTGGTAGTAATGGAACACCAAAGCATAATATTTCTATATCATTTGAAAAATTCAATAATAACTATGATTATAATTTATTATCAGATAAAATAAAAAGAATATATATTCCTGTAGATAAGTTTATAACAGATAAGGAAATTATAAAAAAATTCTAAAAACGATTTGAACTTTTTATTGAAATGCCATTAATTATACTCCAAAAAGATATTAAAATGTATAATAAAAAAATAAAGCAAATATTGGAGTGGTATAAAATAAAAGGTTTTGTATTATCAAATATAAGTGATTATTTCTTGATTGAAAAGTATAAAGAAAAATATACTTTATAGGGAATTATACACTAAATATATTTAATATTAATGCTTGCAATGTTATAAAAAATATAGAAATTGATATTATAACACATTCAATTGAATTGAGTAATAAAGAACGTATACAATTAATAGAAAATTGTAATGTGAAATGTGAAGAGATAATTTATGGGGTATACCACTTATTAATATGAAATATTCCATAAGAGATAAAAAAACTATATGTAGGAATAATAATAGTAAGAGTTATTCTATTATAGATGTAAATAATCTAAAAGAATATAAAATTGAAAGTGGCGAAAATCCAATATTATCTAAAATCTATGGAAGTAAAAAAAATTCATTAGAGTTACTAGGAAAAGAAAGTTCTGCGAGAGTTTTTATACACAATGAAAATGTAAATGAAATAAATGACATATTAGAAAAAATTATAGTGGAAAATATTTTAAAGGAAATAATTATAAAAATAACATAAGTGTTAAATAAGGAGAAGATTATGGATTTTCAAAAATTATATGAAAAAGCTAATAAATTAGCTAAAGAAGAAAAAATTGAAGAACACACTTATATAAGTGAGGTAGCTGTTGCAGCAATATCAGCAAATAATAATATATATGTAGGTAGATCTATAAAAACAACATGTGCATTGGGATTGTGTGCAGAGAACGTTCTTATGTCAAATATGATTTTAAATGGAGAAACACAGATAAAAAAATTAATTGCTGTATATGAGGGAGGCAAAGTAATAACTCCTTGTGGTAAGTGTAGAGAATTTTTATATCAAATGAATCACAAAAATTTGGAATGCGAAATAATGATAGGAAAAGATAAAATAGTTAAATTGAAAGACTTATTGCCAGCAACGTGGTCTGACATGAAGTAGGAAAACAAATTATGAGAAAAGAAATATTAGGTTCTTTAAATCAAAAAGTCAATGTATGTATTGATAGAGAGTTAGGAAGTAAGCATCCAAAATGGAATTATATTTACCCAATAAATTATGGTTATATACCAAATACTATTAACACTGATGGAGAGGAAATTGATTGTTATGTTTAGGGAGTTTTTAAACCAATAAAGAAATTTAGTGGAAAATGTATTGCCATAATACATAGATTAAATGATGATGATAAGACATTGGAATAGAGAATATAATAATTTCCCAATGAAACCATTAAGCTGGAAAAGTCCTAACGAGAAGTATAAGTCATTTCAAGCATTGTAGAAGATGAATATCAAATAAGATATACGAAACGCTATATTTATCAACAAAGTGTGACATATGTTTGACAAACCTACAACTTTTTATATTTTTTGTTGAAAAAGATATATATATGTGTTAATATATTTTTGTGATGAATTTATGCAAAAAAACAAAGTGATAAAAGGATTATTAATATATTCTCCAATAATATTTTGTATAATATTGATTGGAATTTCATTATATTTTGGTGTTAGTGTAGTAGATGAGAATGTATCATACACTATATCAAAAAATATAGGATACAATACTGTAGAACTAATGAAAGTTATAACAACGTCGTGCTCTGCTATTGCAATTATGCTCGTTGTTTTACTTGTTATTTTAACAGCGAAGAACAAAAATATTGGTATAATTTTTGCTATAAATATAGTCTTATGTTATGCACTTAATTTTATAATAAAGTTTGTAGTAAAAAGAGAAAGACCATTAGAGTATATGTTAATTCCTGAAAATGGATATAGTTTTCCAAGTGCACATAGTATGATATCAGTAACATTTTATGGATTTCTAGCATATATGGCTATACGTTTTGTTAAAAACAAATATCTGAAAGTATCTTTTTTAGTACTTTCTATTTTGGGAACGTTACTTGTTGGATTTTCTAGGATATGTCTTGGAGTTCATTATTTTTCAGATGTTGTTTGTGGTTTTTTGTTTGGATACATTTATTTATTATTATTTTTAAAAGTTACTGGCAAATATATATTAAAATGAGGAGGCTAAGAAATATTTCTTAAGCCTTTTCTTTTATTATATTTGTCAGATTTTCTTTATTTTTTGGTTAATATGTAGTAAAATATAAAATGTAAAGATTATATTATAGAAAGGAAATAAGATGCAAAAGAAATGGAATGTAAAAAAATATGATATTGAAAAAGTAGAAGAAATATCAAATAAATTTAATATTTCAAACAACCTTGCAAAACTATTAATATCAAGAAATATTGGCGAGGACGAAATAGAGAATTTTTTAAATGGAACACTTAAAGATTTAAAAGACCCTTATGAAATTAAAGATATGGAAAAAATTGTCACAAGAATTATGAATGCCATAGACAGAAAAGAAAAGATATGTATATATGGCGATTATGATGTTGATGGAATTACTAGTATAACGATAATGTATAAATTTTTAAAGGAACTTTCAGCAGATGTATCATATTATTTACCAGATAGACTAATAGAAGGATATGGGGTAAATAAAGATGCTATAAAAATGATAGCAGATGCTGGTGTTAAACTCATAATAACTGTGGATTGCGGAATAACAGCAGTTAGTGAAACAGAATTTGCAAAAGAACTTGGAATTGATATGTGCATAACCGATCATCATGAATGCGGTGATGTGTTACCAGATGCGTTTTGTATAGTGAATCCAAAACAGAAGGATGATATATTTAAATTTAAATTTCATGCTGGAGTTGGAGTAGCATTTAAATGCTTACAGGCTATTTCAAACAGACTTAATATGGATGAGAGTAGTTATTTAAAATATTTAGATATAGTAGCTATCGGTACAGTATCAGATATAGTCCCTTTGCTTGATGAAAATAGAATAATATCAAAATATGGCATTAAAATGATAGAAAATACTGATAATGTAGGACTTAGAGCTTTACTTAATATAGTTAATTTTAAAAATTTGGATAGTACTATGATATCATTTGGACTTGCTCCAAGAATTAATGCTTGTGGTAGAATGGGAAATGCTTCACTTGCTGTTAAGTTATTCTTAGAAGAAGATGAGGAGGTTGCAAGGGAGCTTGCAATAACTCTTGATAAATTAAATTCAAAAAGACAACAAATTGAAAAAGAAATATATGAGAGTGCAATGAAAGTTATAGAAGAAAAAAAACTTTATAATAAATCAAGTATAGTCTTGTATAACGAAGGTTGGCATAGTGGCGTTATTGGAATTGTAGCTTCAAGAATAGTTAATATGTATAATAAACCAGTAATCTTACTTATTAAAGAAAATGGAATGATTAGAGGATCTGGAAGATGTGCTAAGGGAATATCGCTTTATGAGTCACTAGATAAATGTAAGGAGGACTTAATACAATTTGGTGGTCATGAACTTGCAGCAGGGCTTAGCATGGAAGAAGAGAATATAGAAAAATTTATTTATGACTTTGAAAATGTTATATGTGAAAAATTAGGTGGAGAAGAATTAAGCCAAGTAGTAGATATAGATTTCGAAATTTCTCTTTCTGATTTGAATGTAGAGTTGTTAAAAGATATTTATACCTTAAAACCATATGGCCAATCTAATAGAGCACCACTATTTTTATATAGAAATTTAAGAGTACAAGCGGTAAGAACTATTGGAGATGGAAAACATCTAAAACTTGTTTTAAAAGATAAAAATAAATATATAGATGTTGTAGGATTCTCACAAGGTGAAAAAAGAGATGCTATAACAATTGGAGATAAAATTGATGTTGTTTGTGAAGTAGAATTAAATGAATATAATGGTAAAAGAACAATTCAACTTATACTGCAGGATTTTAAAAAGAGTATTTAATCTTATAGCTAAGGAAGTGAGTGATAATGCAAGATATTTTTGAAAAATTAAAATCATGCCTTCAACTGCAAAAAATAAAATATAGCGATAAAAAACTAAAAAAGGTTTGTGAGTATGCATTTTTAAAATATGCTGATAAAAAAAGATATAGTAATATTACTATTATGGAGCATACTTTAGGCGTAGCTCTTGAAGTTATTGAAATGAAGCTTGATGAAGATTCAGTTTATGCAGCTATACTTCATGAAGTTGTAAAACTAGATGATTATAATAAAAAAGAAGTAAGCGAATTGTTTGGAGTAGATATATCGCAGATGATAGAAACTATATCGAAACTTTCATGTCTAAATTATGGATTTAAGGAAAACCTTGATAGTGAAACATTTAGAAAAATGTTTTTAGCAATTGGTAGAGATATTAGAACTGTAATTATAAAATTGATAGACAGACTATATAACATGAGAAATATAAAAGAGTTTGAAAACAAGACATATAGGCAGAATATGGCAAAAGAATCACTATATATTTACGCTCCGATAGCTCATAGACTCGGTATGTCACAATTAAAATCGGAACTTGAAGATATATCTTTTAGGGAACTATACCCTGCAGAATATAATGAAATAAAACAAGAAATTGATGAGAAGAAGAAGATAAGAGAACAATATATAAAAGATAGAATAAGTGAAATTGAATCTGTTTTAAGAAAAGAAAAAATAGAAGCAACTGTTTATGGAAGACCAAAGCACTTTTATAGCATATATAAAAAAATGAAGCAAAAAAAGTGCAGGGCCGAAGATTTATTTGATCTTCTTGCTATAAGGATAATTGTGGGCTCTGTAAAGGATTGTTATAGTGCCTTAGGACTAATTCATGATATGTATAAACCTTTACCAGGAAGATTTAAAGACTATATAGCAGTACCTAAAACTAATATGTATCAATCCCTTCACACTACAGTGTTTGGAGAAAATTCAAGACCATTTGAGGTTCAAATTAGAACTTGGGATATGCATAAAATAGCAGAATATGGTATAGCAGCACACTTTTCATATAAAGAAAAAAAACAAGGCCAAGATGAACTGGATAAAAAAATTGTTTGGCTAAGACAAATGATAGAATTGCAACAGGGAGTAGAACAAAAAGAAGATGATATAGAGAGATTAAAATCAGAATTATTTGGGCAAGAAGTTTTTGTATTTACGCCTAAAGGTGATATTTTCTCGCTTCCAAAAGGTTCTTCTACTATTGATTTTGCGTATAGAATTCATCAAAAAGTAGGAGAAAAAATGGTTGGGGCAAAAATAAATTCCAAAATGGTTCCAATTTCTACAAAACTTCAAAACACTGATATTGTTGAGATAGTTACCCAAGATTCCTCAAAAGGCCCTAGCATAGATTGGCTTAAATATGTTAAAACAACTAATGCCAAAAACAAAATTACAAGCTTTTTGAAAAAGCAAAATAAGGATGAAAATATATTAAAAGGAAAAGAATTATTTGAAAAGGAAATAAAGAGGGTTAAAATTCCTAAAGAGGAATTACTAAGTGAAAAGAACATTTTAATACTTTTAAAGAGATACTCTTACCATAGTATTGAAGATTGTTACGAAAATATAGGTTTTGGTAGTATTACTTCAAAAAAACTAGTACATAAATTAATTGAAATATATAAAGAAGTAAATGCAGATAAAATTTTAGTTAAAGAAAAATCTGCAAATTATAATAGTAAAAAAGATATAGCTAAAAGTCTTGTGACAGTAAAAGGTATTGATAACTGTCTTATTAAATTTGCAAGATGTTGCAATCCTATACCAGGAGATAGCATATCTGGATATATAACTTATTCAAATGGAGTATCTATTCATAGAAACGACTGTAAAAATTTAAAAAATCTTAACTTGTCTAATAGAATGATTGAAGTTTCATGGAAAGAGAAGTTAGTAGCTGATTTTGAAACAAGCATTGTTATATATGCAAATACATCTAATACAGTTTTAAGTGATGTAATAACAAAACTGAGTGAACTTAAAGTAAGAATAAATGATATACATACAAAAATAACTATGCAAAAAGAAACTATAATATATGTTACTGTAAGTGTACAAGATAGTAGCTCACTTCAAGGTATTATAAGAAACCTAAGAAAAGTAGATTCAGTTTATGATGTAAAGAGGGTAAAATAGAATTGAATAATATAGAGAAGATAAAGATCAATGTAAATAAATTAAATCATATTACTAATACATATGTAGTATTTGATAGTAATAAAATAGGGGTATTAATTGACCCAGCAGATGAAGTAGAAAAAATAATTGAGTGCATAACCAGAAATAAAGTTGAATTAAAGTATGTTTTAATTACTCATGCACATGCAGATCATATTGGTGCACTAGAGGGTATCGTAAAAAGATTTGGAGCGGAAGTATTAGTTTCAAAGGAAGACTACAGCATGCTATTTTGTAATGATAAAAATTGTTCAAAGATGCTTGGTAATATGGATATTAACATATCCCCCGAAGTTAAGGAGAAAATAAAGACTATAAAAGATGGTGAAATATTTAAGGCAGGAGAAATAAGCTTAGAAGTTATAAGCACTCCTGGACATACTAAAGGATCAGTTTGTTTTTATGAGGCAAAGGACAAAGTTATTTTTACAGGAGATACTATATTTTCCAATTGTTGTGGTAGATGTGATCTTGCAACTTCCTCAATGGATGATATGATAGTATCGTTAAATAAAATTTTTGACAAATTTGAAAATATAAAAAATGAACTTAAAGTTTATCCAGGACATGGTCAACTTAGTAGCTTGGAAGTTGCAGAAAAGAAGATTAAATTATTTTTAGCAATTACAAAAGGTATTAATTTATAAAGGAGAGGGAAAGTGAATTATTTTAAGAATATTATAGAAGAAGAGTCAAAAAAAGATTATTATAAAAAATTACATGAATTTGTGATAAATGAATATAATACTAAGACAATTTTTCCGCCGAAGGAGAAAGTGTTTAATGCGCTTCAAACTACGCCATATGATAAAGTAAAAGTAGTTATTATAGGGCAAGATCCATATCATGGTATTGGAGAGGCACATGGAATGTGTTTTTCTGTTAATCCTGGAATTAAAATTCCACCATCACTTATGAATATATATAAGGAATTAAATAGAGATCTTGGCTGTAAAATACCTAATAATGGTTATCTAGTAAAATGGGCAAAGCAGGGGGTGCTTTTGCTTAACAGTGTACTTACAGTTGAAAAAGACAAGCCTGCATCTCATCAAAACAAAGGTTGGGAAATTTTTACAGATAGAATAATAGAAGAGCTAAATAAAAGTCAAACCCCAATTGTTTTTCTACTTTGGGGGAACTTTGCAAAACAAAAAGCTCGCCTTATAACGAATAAAAAACATTTAATACTTACTTCATCACATCCAAGCCCATTTTCTGTAAAGTATGGGTTTGAAGGATGCTCACATTTTTCAAAAGCAAATAAATTTCTAGCTTCAAATAACTTAACGCCAATAGATTGGCAAATAGATGACATATAATAGATAAAAATTGCATTGCACTGTATTAGTGTAATGTAATTTTTTAAAGCCAAAAAGAACAAATGTGTTGACAAAAAATAAGTATATGATATAATAGAACAAAAGTTTGGAAAGAGGGATATATATGATTACTAACTTACACATTAGAAATTTAGGAATTATTAAAGATATTGATGTCGAACTTGGAGAAGGATTTAATGTATTAACTGGTGAAACAGGAGCTGGAAAGACACTAATTATAGATGCACTAAATCTCCTATCTGGTGGAAGATTCTCAAAAGAGATGATAAGAAATAAAGAGGAAGAAGTTTTAATAGAAGCAAATATATTTGATGGCAGCAAAATATCTGAAGAAGAAAAAAATGTGGTGGTATCAAGAAAAATAAGTTTTGATGGTAAAAACATTTGTAAAATAAATGGAAGACTTGTTAGTATAAGAGAATTGAAAAAATATATGCAAAATGTTATAGATATTCATTCTCAAAATGATAACCAAAAACTTTTTGATAAGAAATATCATATAGAGCTTTTAGATAATTTTTCAAATGAAATACTAGAAATAAAATATAAATATTTGACAGAGTATAATGAATATATATCAATAAAAAAACAACTACAAGAAAATTTTGGAGATGACTCTTTGAGAATTAGAAATTTAGATATAATGAGATATCAATTAAACGAAATTGAAGAGGCAGGAATAATAGAGAGTGAAGAAGAATTAGAAGCAAAAAAGAAAAAAATCCAAAATAGAGAGAAAATAATTACAAACATGCAGAGTGTAGAGTACGAATTTGAAAATAATATTATAAATTCTTTTGAAAATGTTATGAAGAATTTTTCAAAATTATCTGGTATTGATGAAGAATATGAAAGTAAATATAATTTATTAGAAAGTTCCTATTATGAAATGAAAGAAGTGATGGATTTTACCCGTGATGTGCTTTGCAATTTAAATAATGACGGATTTGAAGATGAAAAGATTTTAAATAGAATTGATCTTATAAATAAGTTAAAAAGGAAATATGGAGGATCAATTGAAGAAATAGAAAGGTATAAAGAGGATTTAAAGGATAAAATATCTAAAATAGAGAATTTAGATGATTATATAAATAAACTAAAATTGGAAGAAGAAAGTATAAAAAAGACAATGACAAAAATAGCTTATACTTTAAGCGAGAAAAGAAAAAAGGTTGCTTCTAAATTATCTGGTCTTATTAATAAAGAATTGCTTGATATGGATATGAAAAATGTAAATGTTAATATAGAAGTAACATATGATAATGATGACGAGTTTACAGCAACAGGAAAAGATAGCGTTGAATTTTTAATAAAAACTAATTTAGGTGGAGAATACTTACCACTTGCAAAAATAGCTTCAGGTGGCGAAATGTCAAGAGTTATGCTTGCAATAAAGACTGTTCTTTTTAAAAGCTATAATATATCTACAGTAGTATTTGATGAAATTGATGTTGGAATAAGTGGTATGGCTGCAACTAAAGTGGCAAAGAAAATGGAAAAATTGTCAAAAGAAGCTCAAGTTATATGTGTAACACACCTTGCAAATGTTGCAGCACTAGCAGATAATAATCTTTATATATATAAAGAAAATTTAAATAATAAGGAAACAGCAACAAGAATCAAAAAATTAAGTGGAGAAGAAAAAATAAGGGAAGTAGCAAGAATATCATTTGGAAAGATAACAGAGGTGGCAATAAAGTACGCGTATGAACTTCAAAAAGAAAAATTTAATATATAGTAATTTAGAATAGCAAAAGTATAATATATTTTTGCTATTTTTCATATTATTTTGTAGGTGGTATTTTTGAAAATTTCTTTTATAAGTAATGGATTAAATAAATTAAAAATTATAGTTATATCCTGTTTTATTGTAGCAGGAGTACTTATAGCTATTAGCTTTTATATAGTAAATAGAGCTGCAGATAACTGTAGAAATATGGCTGATGTACTTTTACAAGATAATATTATAAATCCAATTTCCTATAACCTTGAATATGAAATTATTGTCTATGGGAACAAAACTACAAATAGATATAAAGCTTATGAAACGTATAAAAAGGAAAGTGAAATAGATAATGAGTATTTCAAGATTAGAACTGTAAATGAAGATGGAGTAGATATAATTTATGAAATAAATGGTAAAAATTTAAATATATCCTCTAGCAATAGTGGACCTTCAACTTTTTATTTAGAAGATTATAATGTTAGTAAAATTAATTTATATAGTCTATCTACATTCATTGACTTATATTACAACATAAAGAGAATTGATTGTAATTGTGAAAATTATATTTATAAAAATGAAACAGATACAACTTATTTAGTGGGAATAAATATAGATAATAGTTGCGAACTTGAGAGTGGATTGATGGATTTTAGAAGAAAAGTTAAAGAAAGTGGAATGGATATTAGTAAAGTTGAACTTGAAATGTCAAAAAAAGATATGAAACCAATAAAATATATCGCATACGACAGTAACAGTAAGGCCTACTTTGAGATAATTTATGAAAATGTAGAATTTAATTAAAATAATTTGTAAATAAAATATTTGATTTTTTTTATTTATAGTGTATAATATAGGGGAGTGTATTATCTTGATTAAAAGAGGAGAAATATATCTTGCAAATTTAAATCCTTCTTTGGGGTCTGAGCAAAGCGGAATAAGGCCAGTTCTAATTATTCAAAATGATACTGGAAATAGATATAGTCCAACTGTTATAGTTTTAGCTATAACGAGTAAAGAAAAGAAAAATATTCCAACTCATGTAAAAATTGATGCTATGCAAGGATTGGAAAAAGATTCTGTGGTACTTGTCGAACAAGTAAGGACAGTTGACAAAGAAAGACTTATAAAAAGGTTAGGAATGTTAAGCTTTGAAAAAATGCAAGAGATAAAAGAAGCTTTAAAAATTAGCTTAAATATTCGTTGTAATTTTGATAATATATTTTTTGATTGGTAAATGAGGTGAACCTATGGATAAAGATCCTAAAAAAACTGAAAAGAAAAACTCTCCAATGTTTAAGAAAAAAGTAGTGAAAAAAGTAAAAAATGAATTTGAAGACGAGGATTTTATAAAGAAAGTTGGAAAAGAAGATTTTTCTAAAACTACAGAGGTAGAAACAGTGGGGGCTAAAAGAAAAGGTAATAATAAAGTTACTTTAAAGAAAAGAAAAGGCAAAAAAATAGGATGGAAAATATTTAGAATAGCAATATTTGTATTTATTGCTCTTGGAATAATAGGTACTGGAATAGTTGTTGGTGTATTGTCTGGAATAATAGAAGACACTAAGCAAATTACAGCTGAGGAATTACTTTTAAAGGAAAATGGAACAATTTACAGTGCTGATGAACAAGTTATAGGGCAACTTATTGGAACGGAAAATAGAGAAATTGTACAATATTCTAATCTTCCAAAGCATGTAGTTGATGCTGTAACTTCTATCGAAGATGAAAGATTTTTTGAACATAATGGAGTAGATATAAAAAGGACAGTAGGTGCTATTTTTAACTATGTTATACATTTTGGGAAATCTGATTTCGGTGGAAGTACTATAACTCAACAGCTTGTAAAAAATACTACTAATGATAAAGAAGCTTCTTGGACAAGAAAAATTAGAGAATGGTATAGAGCTATTACACTTGAGAAAGGTATGTCTAAAGAAGATATAATGGCTCAATACTTAAATACAATTTATATGGGTGATAATTGTTATGGAATTGAAAAAGCTTCTGAAAATTACTTTGGTAAAAAAGTAACAGATGTAAATGTAGCAGAAGCAGCGTGTCTTGCAGCTATAATACAGTTACCAAGCACATATAATCCATATAATGGCGATGAGTCTAGAGCACTACTTATAAATAGACAAAAACTAGTTTTATCTCAAATGTTAAAACTTGAAAAAATAAGTCAAGAACAATATGATGAGGCTTTAAACTATGAATTAGTATTTACAAAAGATTTTAAAGATGACAATTCAGTTTCTGTTCTTTCATCTTTTGATGATGCAGTATTAGATGAAGTAGCAACAGATCTTGCTGAAAGTAGAGGCATAACTTATAATGCTGCAATCCAGCTTTTGTACACAGGCGGTTACAAAATATACTCTACACAAGATGTATCTGTTCAAAAAGCAATAGATGATGCTTATAATAATGATAAATTATTCTATACAGACAATGATGGCAAATTTATGGATTCGGCTATGGTTGTAATGGATCAACATACAGGAAATGTTCTTGGACTTATAGGTAGTGCACTTCCTAAAACTATAGATAGAGCTTGGAATGGTGCTACACAATCTAGAAACCAACCAGGATCTACAATGAAACTTCTTGGCGCATATGGCCCAGCTTTTGAACTTGGAATAGCAGCACCTGGAACTGGTGTTGATGATTCTTACTTTACACTTAATGGATGGAATCCTACAAACTACTATTCTGGATATTATGGATATGTAACTTGTAGGCAAGCAATAGCTAAATCTATGAATACTCCTGCTATAAGAACTACACAAAAAGTAGGTATAGATTACGCTTGGACGTTTGCTAAAAATTGTGGACTAAAAGATATGAGTAATGACGATAAAAACTTAGCTTCTGTAGCTATTGGGGGCTCTGCTAGAGGCGTTACAGTACTAGAACTTTGTAATGCATATGCTACTATCGCTAACGAAGGAGTACATGTAGAACCAAAATTATATACAAAAGTTACAGATAAAAATGGAAATGTAATATTATCTAAGGAATCAGAAGTTAAACGTGTTATGAAAGATTCAACTGCTTATATGCTTACTAGCTGCTTAGAATCAGTAACTTCAGGCGGAGGAACTGCTTCGGGTTATGTTAGAGTTCCTAACATAGCTGTAGCTGGAAAAACTGGTAATACTGATGGAGATCTTGACCAATGGTTTGTTGGATTTACACCATATTATACTATAGCATGTTGGAATGGTTATGATCAAAATGCTAAAGCTATAGGATATAGAAGGGGTATAAGATCAACTTATCCGTATACAAGTATAGTTTTATTTAATACAGTAATGAATTCTATCTGTTCTGGAAAACCTAGCGCAGGATTTACAAAACCAAGTAGTGTAATAACTGCTGAAGTTTGTAATGTATCCGGACTTGTTGCAACAGATGCATGTAGAAACGAGGTAAGAGGCTCAAGAGTGGCATCAGATTTATTTGCATCAGGGGGAGTTCCTACTGCTACATGTAATATACACAAAACTGTGAAAATATGTAATGTTTCAGGTAAACTTGCAAATGAGTATTGCAAAAATACATCTGATAAATCATATATAACTCGTGAAAATGTTAATATTCCGGTTAAAACGAGCGATTGGGGTGCTATGCTTCCAACACAAACTTGTACTACTTGTAAAAAAGAAGAAGAAAAACCAAAGCCTATTGAAAATAACGATGTTAACGTTTATGGAACAACAGGCAATAATACTAAGAAAAATTGATAAAAAGAGTGGTTATGTGGCCACTCTTTTTATATTATATAGTCTATTTAAATTAAAAGTGGTAATATAAAAGTAAATGAATAAATACAATAATATAAAAGTAGAAGCGATATTGTGAAAAATTAATAAAAATATGTTGTTTTGTGTTGCAAAAGAAAAGAATATTTGGTAAAATGAAATTTGAATTGTTGATTGAGGTGAATATATGAAAAAATCAATAAAATATATTATATTGTTTATATTGTTTCAGGTAATATTTGTGCCTGTTTTAGTTATGTCTTTGATATATTACGGACCATTTAAGGCGGTAAGAGAAATGCTTGTAACCACAGCAATGAATACTATGACACATCAATATTTTGCTACAATGTTTTTAGATCAAGAAGAGATAGATGAGATTATAGCAAGAAATAGACCATCAGAAGAAATAGGAAATCAGGACTTAAATGATATTAAAATTTCTGATGCAGTTGATAATGGTATTGAACTTATAGATGTTAGTTCCTCTTCATTTAAAGGATATCTACTTATAGTTAATGACCCATCTAGAGTAAAACTTGCGACTGCTCCTAGGCTTGGAACTGTTGGAGCCACAACCTCACAAATTGTAGAGGCAAATGATGCTATTGGCGGAATCAATGGCGGAGGATTTAAAGATGATGCTCTAGGAACTGGTGGAAAGCCAGATGGGCTTTTAATGCAAGATGGAAAACTAATAAATGGTTATGAATATAGTAGTTATAAGGTTGTTGGACTTGATTATGATAATAAATTGATTGTTTCAAATTCTACTTCATATACTGCGCTAAAGAAATTAAATGTAAGAGATGCAGTTTCTTTTGGTCCTGTTATTGTTATAAATGGTCAACCTACTATTTATAGTGGAACAGGCGGGTACGGTATACATCCACGTTCTGCTATAGGACAAAGAAAAGATGGGGCAATTTTAATGCTTGTTATTGACGGAAGACAGGTGGATAGCCTTGGAGCAACTCTTAAAAATGTACAGGATATAATGTTACAATATGGTGCTTATAACGCCTTTAATCTAGATGGTGGTGCTTCATCTACATTAGTTTATAATAATAAAGTAGTAAACCATCCGAGTGATATAATGGGTGAGAGATATGTTCCATGTGCATTTATAATTACAAAAGCGAAAAAATAAGATTTTGAAGGGGATTATTTAATGAAAAAAGTATTAACTGTTTTAGCAATATATTTAGTTATAGGGATCGTTATTTCACTTGGATTATTATTCTTTGCAGAAAACTACATAATAGCATTGAATCAAACTAGTACGTTTGATTCAAAAGAACAGAAAAATGAAAATATGAGAGATGTTTTATCTGTTGCAAATAAAGTTACAGTGCCAGATGATGAGTATAACGTTCAGTATTCGCATGATAATAAGTATTATACATATTTAAAAGATTCTAAAATTTATATAAATAGTATAGAAGATGGTACTAACGTTACAACGATAGAGGATACTGAAACGGATGGAATATGCTTTTATGAATTACTATATGATAAAAATATGATAATATATTTTACAGAAGATAAAGGGAGTGCTTCATCTACTATTAGATTAAAAACATATAATATAGATACTGAAAAGACAGGTATATATAATAAATTTGTTATATATAACTTTTCTAAAATCAAACAAATGCATATGTCACCTGTTATAAATATAATATATATCAATGTTGAAGTTAAATCTAAAGCTGCAACTTCAAATACTATATACTCTATCAATCTATTTAACTCTATGGGAGCTGTAAAAAGTGGAGTGCAAATAGAAGATTTTAGGATGTTACAGTATACAGATAATGTTTATTACAAATATGCAAATGGTAATATATATTATAATTCTTCACTTCTTTCAATATTTGGAGAAAAAGTGGATATGATAGGTCTTGATAGTAATGATAATATGTATTTTTATGGAAAAGAAAGCAAAAATAAAGTATATAAAGTAAAAGGTACGAGACTTTTAAAAACAATAAAACTTAGTGATAGTGATGTTATAAAGACTTATTCTAATAATCAAAATGTTTATATCGTATATCCAACATATGTTATATGTGTTTCAGGAAATAATCCATATTTTAGAGTAAGTAGAATGACAAAATATGTAGATTTTGTTGCAGTTAAAGGGAATAAAATCTATTTAAAGACTGCTAATAATATTTTGACACTAAGTGATTTGATTGGAGAATAATTATTATGATAGATGTTATAGAAATAATTAAAGTTATATTTTTAGGTATAGTTGAGGGTATTACAGAATGGCTACCTATCAGTAGTACGGGACATATGATTCTAGTAGATGAGTTTATTAATTTAAATGTAAGTACTACTTTTAAAGATATGTTCTTTGTAGTGATTCAACTTGGTGCTATTTTAGCCGTTGTTACATTATATTTTAAAAAATTAAATCCATTTTCCCCAGCTAAGTCAAAAGTTGAGAAAAAGGATACTTGGACTATATGGATTAAAATCTTAATTGCATGCGTTCCAGCAGGAGTTATAGGAATATTATTTGATGATTTTCTAGATGAATATCTTCATACTCCTATTGTTATTGCTGCTACATTGATCATTTATGGTATTTTATTTATAATTATTGAAATATGGAATAAAAATAGGAATGCAAAGATAACTCATATAAAAGACATTTCTTATATGACTGCGTTTATAATAGGTGTTGCACAAGTACTGTCTTTAATTCCTGGAACATCTAGATCTGGAGCTACAATTCTCGCTGCTATATTGCTTGGAACATCTAGAGAAGTTGCAGCAGAATTTACATTTTATCTTGCAATTCCAGTTATGTTTGGAGCAAGCCTTTTAAAATTAGTTAAATTTGGATTTGCTTTTACATCACAAGAACTTATAGTATTAATTGTTGGAATGGTAGTGGCGTATGTGGTTTCTATAATAGCAATTAAGTTTTTGATGCAATACATAAAGAAAAATGACTTTAAAGCATTTGGAGTTTATAGAATTGCTTTAGGTATAATAGTATTATTATACTTTTTAGTAATAAAATAAGAGAATATGGGGGAACCCATATTTTTTTATAATTTTAGAATAACTCTCTTTCTTTTTAAAAAAATATGTAATATAATAAATGAAGTAGAGGTGAAGTAAGTGACATATCAAGAAATTGTAAAAAATATAAATATATTGTTAGTAGACGATGATAAAGATTATCTAAATATGACTAACATATTTTTAAAACAACTAGGATATAAAGTTGATATAGCAGAGGGAGGAAAAAGTGCTCTTGAGGCACTTAGTAAAAAAGATTATCAGATATTACTTTTAGACTTTTTTATGCCAGATATGACAGGAGAAGAAGTTATAAAAAAGGTAAGAGAATCTAATTCTGAAATAATTATAATTTTACAAACTGGTTTTGCGGGTCAAAATCCACCTGCTGATATGATGAAAGAATTAAATATTCAAAATTATTTTGATAAAACCGAAGGAATTGGAAGACTTGAACTTGAGATAATATCTGCTGTTAGAATTGTAAATCAACAAAACGAAATAGAATTTTCAAAATATAAATCTTCTATAATAGGTGAACTTATAGTTACAATAGCGGAAGAAGTAAAGCAAATATTACTTTCAATAGGAGCGGGAATAGAAGCTACAAATTTACTTACAGTTAATGACGAAAATAGCGAGAAAATAACGAAAGTATATGCTCTAAATAAACAGTCACTTGAAAGAGTAGATAAAATGCTTACGGCTATACTTACAAGTGCAAATGCAGATACTATTATAACAGATGATGATATAATAACAATTGTTGATATAATAGTTGCCAATATTTCTAAGAAGAAAAATGTTAAATATAGTAGCAAAGTAGCATTAAAGAGTAAAGCATATTTTAATGGTAATATAAGTGATATTGTTTTTATATTATGTTCGCTATTAAAACAAACAATATTAGTATGCTCTGAAGGTGATAATGTAGAATTTGTAATTACTGATGATGAAGAAAATTGGTATTTTAATATTAGGTCTGAAAAGATGTGTGAAGTGTCAAGTAACGAACTATATAAGGCTAAGAAGATTATAGGCTTAGTAGAAGGGTGCAATCTTGAATGCGATGACAAAAAAATAGTAATAAATATGAAAAAATAATATCTGTAAAAAATGAGCTGTTTTTAGCTCATTTTTTTATATTCGCTTGAACAATTTTTTAAAATATAGTATAATAAGCGAAGCATGGAGGCATGTATGTAGTAATAATTTGTGAGTATAGAAATTATATTTAGAAATTATTATTACAGGGTTTCCATGAATGTTTTGGAGGGATAATATGTATAAAAAATTTGAAACTGAATTTGGTGGCAAAAAACTAGTTGTAGAAACTGGAAAAATGGCAGGACTTGCTAATGGTTCTTGTCTTGTAAAGCTTGGAGAAACTGCAGTATTAGTTAATGTAACTATGGCAAAAGAGGCAAAAGAAGGAATTGATTTTTTACCGCTTTCTGTAGATTATGAAGAAAGATTATATTCAGTTGGTAAAATACCAGGTGGATATATTAAAAGAGAAGGAAAGCCTTCAACAAAAGCTATATTGGTATCTCGTGTTATTGATAGACCAATAAGACCACTTTTCCCTAAAGATTATAGAAATGATACATCTATTAACGCACTAGTACTAGCTGTTGATCCTGATGTACTTCCTGAAGTTCCAGCTGCAATTGGCGCTTCAATCGCACTTAATATTTCAGATATTCCATTTGATAAGCTTGTAGGATCAATAAAAGTAGGTATAGTGAATGATGAAATTGTTCTAAATCCAGATTTAAAACAAAGAGAAAAATCTACATTAGATCTTACAGTATCTGCAACAGATGAACTTGTTTGCATGATTGAGGCTGGTGCAAATGAAGTAAAAGAAGAAAAAATGTTAGAGGCAATAAAAGTTGCACATGAAGAAATAAAGAAACTTTGCTCATTTATTGATGGAATAAAAAAAGAAGTCGGAAAGAAAAAAGCAGAGTATAAATCATTTGCTGTACCAGAAGAACTAGCCAACTATATAGAAGAAATTGCTAAAGAAAAATTTAGAGATGCAGTTCTTGCAGTTGATAAATTAGAGCGTGATGAAAAAGTTAGTGCTGTAAATGAATTTGTAAAAGAAGAATATATCAAAAAATATGGCGAAGAAAAATATAATGAAAATAAATCTATGATTTCTGAAGCTTTATATAAAGCTGAGAAAAAAGCAGTAAGAAGTTTAGTTACAGATGAAAATAGACGTGTAGACTCAAGACGTGATGATGAAATTAGACCACTTTCTGCAGAAGTAGGTTTGTTTGAAAGAGTTCATGGTAGTGCATTATTTACTCGTGGAAGAACTCAAGTACTTTCTATGGTTACTCTTGGAACAACATCAGATGAGCAAGAACTTGATGGACTTGATGAAGAAGTTTCAAAAAGATATATTCATCATTATAATTTTCCACCATATAGTGTAGGAGAAGCAAGGGCATCTCGTGGACCAGGACGTCGTGAGATAGGACATGGAGCTTTAGCAGAGCGTGCACTTGAACCAGTGATACCATCTAAAGAAGATTTTCCATACACAATAAGAGTTGTATCAGAAGTTTTAAGTTCTAATGGCTCAACTTCTCAAGGAAGTGTATGTGCTTCAACACTTGCACTTATGGATGCAGGTGTTCCAATAAAAGAGCCAGTAGCAGGAATTTCAACAGGACTATTTACAAGAAATGGTAATATAAACGATTATGTAATGGTTACTGATATTCAAGGTATAGAAGATTTCTTTGGAGATATGGACTTTAAAGTTGCAGGAACTAAAAATGGTATTACGGCTATACAAGTTGATATAAAAGTTGAAGGATTAACATATAAAATTATTGAAGAGGCTTTTGCAAGAACTAAGAAGGCAAGACAATATATTTTAGATGATGTTATGTTAAAAGTAATAGATAAACCAAGAGCTCATCTTTCAAAATATGCTCCAAAATTATCTCAAATCAAGATAAATCCAGATAAGATTCGTGATGTTATAGGTACTGGTGGTAAAACTATCAATAAAATAATTGATGAAACTGGTGTAAAGATTGATATTGAAGATGACGGCACAGTTATAGTAGCTGGCATAGAGCAAGAAATGATTGACAAGGCTATTACAATTATTGAATCTTTAACAAAGGATGTAGTACTTGGTGAAGTTTATATGGGAAAAGTTACTAAAATCTTTCCATTTGGAGCTTTAGTTGAAATATTACCAGGAAAAGAAGGAATGCTTCACATTTCAAAAATTTCTACAAAAAGAGTAGAAAAAGTAGAAGATGTTTTATCTATTGGTGATGAGATTTTAGTTAAAGTTACTGAAATAGGAAAAGAAGATGGTAAATTTAGCTTGTCAGCTAAGGATGCAATGAAAGTTGACTAAAATTAGGAGATGAATTTATGCAAATATTTGCATTTGTAGGAAAGACTGGAACAGGCAAGAGTTATAATGCTCAAATGGTAGCTAGTCAAAATGGAATTTCATATATAATAGATGATGCTATATTGATAAAAGATTCTAAAGTTATTGCAGGAAAATCTGCCAAAACAGAGGCAAGTAAAATTGCTTCTGTTAAGGCCGCAATATTTTTAGATGAAAATAGAGCAAAAGAAATGTCAGATGTTATAAAAAAAGAAAATCCAGATAAAATTTTAATACTCGGCACATCAGATGAAATGGTAGAAAAAATAGCTACTAATTTAAACATAGGAAAAATTTATAAAAAAATTTATATTGAAGATGTTACTACAGAAGAGCAAAGAGCAGAGGCTAAAAGGTCAAGAAATGTAGAGGGAAAACATGTAGTACCAGTGCCAACACTTGAAATAAAAAAACAGTTTTCTGGCTACTTTATGGATTCGCTAAGGAACTTGAACTTTAAAAAAAGCAAAGATGATGATTCAAAAGAGCTTGAAATAACAGAAAAAACTATTATAAGACCAACTTACAGTTATCTTGGAAAATACGTTATTTCTGATACTGCTATAAATAGCATAATTTTACATGTTGTAAAAAAGATAGATGGGGTTTCTAGAGTTTTTAGAGTAAACACTTTAAAATTTAGCGATGGGATGAAACTTGAAATTGATATTGAAGTAAAATATGGATATAGAATACCATCACTTAGTACTAATATTAAAAATGCTGTTATATATGCTGTAGATAACGCTGCAGGTATAAATTTATTTGGTATAAATATAAATGTTAAGTCAATAAGTAAATAATATGGGGGTAAATATAATATGGAAACTATGAGATATTCCGAAACTAGGAAAACAAGTAAAGGGCCAGTTATTGCATTTTTTACTTTTGTAATTTTAGGATGTGCTTTTATAGCTTTTGGAATCTATATTGAAGAAGGAAATTCTTTATTTGGAAAAGGAAGTATTGTAAATGGTCTTGTAGATATATATGAAAATGTAGATATTTATAATAGTGATGTTGATGATACTATCCAAACTAGTGTAGATTTAAGTAATGTCGATTATAAAATTGCAGATAAGACAGTATCTGATAAAAGTAACAAGAAAATAAAGAGTAATATAACAGTTCCTGTGATTTCTATTGGGTCTGATGAACTAACTGAAGTAAATGAAAAAATTAGCAATGAGTATACTACAAGGTATAATTCTTTTAAGGACACTCTGGCTAAGGCTGAAAACAATTATACCTATAAGGTAACGTATAACGCTTATGAAAATGTAGTTGGAAATAAGAAAATACTTTCTGTTACTATTTGGCAAAGAACTATAGACGATAGTTCTAAAAGTAATGTATTTGATAAAATTGATACTTATAATATAAATATTTTAAATAAAAATGAAGTTGAAGTTGATGAAGTAGCAAAAGACATACTTGGTACAAATTACAAAAGTAAAATAGCAACTACAGTTAAAGAGTATGTTGTAAAAAACTGTGGAATTGATGAGTCAACTTTCATATATGCAATGTCTGGTATGGAAAACTTTTATGTAAAAAATGGAATTTTACATATTATTATAAATAGTGATGAACTAGTTGATAAAAAATATGGAGTACTTGATATTAAAGTAGAATAGGAGGATTAAAATGGTAGATTCTATGGAAAAAATAGTTAGCCTTTGTAAGTCAAGAGGATTTGTTTATCCAGGATCAGATATATATGGAGGACTTGCTAATTCTTGGGATTATGGTCCTTTAGGTGTAGAACTTAAAAATAATATAAAAAGGGCTTGGATGAAAAAGTTTATCCAAGAATCAAAGTATAATGTAGGACTAGATGCTGCAATACTTATGAATCCTGAAACATGGGTAGCAACAGGGCATGTAGCAGGTTTTTCTGATCCTCTAATTGATTGTAAAGAATGTAAGACAAGGCATAGAGCAGATAAATTAATAGAAGAATGGATGCATGCGCATGATTGCGAACAAATCGTTGATGGTTGGGAAGACCAGAAAATGATTGATTATATAAATGAACATAATATAACATGTCCTAATTGTGGTAAGTTAAACTTTACAGGAATAAGAAAATTTAACCTAATGTATAAAACTTTCCAAGGTGTAACAGAAGATAGTACGTCAGAGATTTATTTAAGACCCGAAACAGCCCAAGGAATATTTGTTAATTTTAAAAATGTACTTAGAACAACTAGAAAAAAAATGCCTATGGGTATAGGTCAAGTTGGAAAAGCTTTTAGAAATGAAATAACACCAGGTAATTTTATTTTTAGAATACGTGAATTTGAACAAATGGAACTTGAATTTTTCTGCAAACCTGGAACAGACCTTGAATGGTTTGAATATTGGAGAAATTATGCTAAGAATTTTCTTTTGTCACTTGGTATTAATGAAGACAATATAAGACTTAGAGATCATTCAAAAGAAGAGTTAGTATTTTACAGTAAAGCAACTACAGATATTGAATTTAAATTTCCATTTGGATGGGGAGAGTTATGGGGAATTGCTGATAGAACGGATTATGATCTAAAAAGGCATATGGAACATTCAAAACAAGATTTATCATATATGGATCCTGAAACAAATGAAAAATATATTCCATATTGTATAGAGCCTTCACTTGGATGTGATAGAGCTACTTTAGCATTTTTATGTAATAGTTATGAAGAACAAAAAATATCCGATGATGATACACGTATTGTATTGCATCTACATCCATTCTTAGCACCAGTTAAAGCAGCAGTTCTTCCACTTTCTAAAAAATTAAGTGAAGGAGCTTCTAAGGTATATGATATGTTGTCAAAGAAGTTCAATGTAGAGTATGATGAAGCTGGTAGCATAGGAAAAAGATATAGAAGACAAGATGAGATTGGAACACCTTATGCAATTACTTACGATTTTGAATCTGAAAATGATAATTGTGTTACTGTACGTGACAGAGATACAATGGAGCAAGTAAGAGTAAAGATCGATGAGCTAGAAAAATGGCTTGAAGATAAAATAGATTGGTAAAAGGAGAATTTATATGAAAAAAAATGTTGGAAAGATTGTTTTAGTTTCTTTTGCAATAGTTGCAATGGTAGGAACACTATTTACTACAATAATTGCAGCTCTAATAAATCTTTAATATTTTAATGTAATCGATAATAATACTATTAACTTGTACATATATTTAAAATGGTGATGAAGTTTGATGGTATTATTAATAGATTATTACAGTTACAAAGATGAAAAGAAATATTATATTATAAATTCAGATAAAAACTTTTTTAGTTTAAAGTTTAGTGACTTGTTTTTAGAACTTTTATTTGATAATGATAAGAGTTTACTTAACAATATAAAATTAAAATGGATATTTTTTAATTTTAGTAGAAAATTAAAAAAAATGAAGCCAGAAAATATGTGCCTTTTATTTTCAAAAAAAATAGATAATAATTTGAAATATAAAGCATTAATAAACCAAAATTTGGCTTCAATTTTTAGTAGGAAAATATATGAAATCAAGTCAGTCAACAATATGGAAGAAAATATTGATAAATATTTTGATAATTATATACTAAAATATGATTTAAAAAGACAAGACATTAAGATATTATATATATTAGATAGCGTTAATGATTTAACATATAATAATATATTAAAGAATATAAACATATATAAGTATATTGATATTTGTTATATTGGTGATAAATTAAAATTTTCTTATATTGATTTTAGGAAAAATATTGAAAAGCTCAACATAGATTTAGGATCTACAATTGATTTTGTAGATATTGGGTATAATCTAAATTATAATATATATATAAATTTTTCTAGTAGATATGATTTGAAATTGAAGTACTGTATTCCTAGCACATGTCTATATGTAAATTGGTATGATGAAGATACGGATATATATAATAAAAATTTAAAATGCTTTAATGAAAAGTCTTACTATATTGAAAAAGAGATGTTATCTGTTAAATGTGATATGAAATGTTTCAGTAAAAATAAACTGGGAGCTTTGATAAATAATAAAATTGTAAATTTCTAAAGGAGGAAATAAAGATGGAAGAAAGAAATATAGCCTTAACAAAAGAAGGGTACGAAAAATTAGATGAGGAATTAAAATATTTAAAAGGTCCAAAGAAGATGGAAGTAGCAGAAAGAATAAAAGTTGCAAGAGAGTTTGGAGACCTATCTGAAAACTCTGAGTATGATGATGCTAAAAATGAACAAGCGTTACTTGAACTTAGAATACAAGAAATAGAAAATACATTAAGACATGCAAAAGTAGTTGAAGATGATGATGTATCAACAAGAAAAGTAGGAGTTGGAACTTTAGTTACAGTACATGATTATGAATTTGATGAGGATGTGACTTATGGAATAGTAGGTGCTACTGAAGTTAATATGGCAGAAAATAAAATTTCTAATGAATCCCCTGTAGGAAAGGCCCTAATTGGACATAAGAAAGGTGATGAATTTGAAATAGAAACGCCAGGTGGACTTGCTAAATATAAAATATTAGATATCAAAAAAATGTAGAAAGGAGAATTTTGAATATGCATGAACAAAATGGACAAGCAATTGAACAAGAAGTTGATATAAACAAATTAGTTGCAGTTAGAATGGAAAAATTAAAGGAATTGCAATCTCAAGGAAAGGACCCATATAAAATAACAAAATTTGATGTTACAAATTCTAGTTTAGAAATAATAGAAAACTTTGATAAATTTGATCAAAAAGAAGTTGTTGTTGCTGGAAGGATGATGTCAAAAAGAATTATGGGTAAAGCTTCTTTTTGTCATATTCAAGATGCAACAGGAAGACTTCAAAGTTATGTATCTACTAATGATCTAGGAGAAGAGAGCTATAAAGCATTTAAAAGCTATGACATAGGTGATATTATTGGAATAAAAGGTTTTGTATTTAAAACTAAAACTGAAGAAGTATCGATACATGCAAAAGAAGTTGTATTACTTTCAAAATCACTAAGACCTCTTCCAGAAAAATTCCATGGACTAAAAGATATGGATCTTAGATATAGACAAAGATATGTAGATTTAATAATGAATCCTGAAGTAAAAGATACATTTATACTAAGAAGTAAAATATTAAGAGAAATAAGAAATTTCATGACAAATAAAGGGTATATGGAAGTAGAAACTCCAATGCTTACTACAGTTGCAACAGGAGATGCTGCAAGACCATTTATAACTCATCATAATACTTTAGATTTGCAAATGTATCTTAGAATTGCTCCTGAACTTAATTTAAAAAGACTTATTGTTGGAGGATTTGATAAAGTATTTGAAATAGGTAAAAACTTTAGAAATGAAGGTATGGATATAAAACATAATCCTGAATTTACCAATATGGAATGGTACTCTGCATATGAAGACTATAATGATATGATGAACATATCAGAAGAGCTTATTTCTACAGTTGCCAAAAATGTACTTGGCAAAACAAAGATCACTTATGGTGAATATGAAATTGACTTAACGCCTTCTTGGAGAAGAATTACAATGATTGATGCAATAAAAGAAGTTACTGGTGTAGATTTTAATTTAATAAATACTGATGAAGAAGCACAAAAAATTGCTAAGGAAAAAGGCGTTGAATTTGAAGAAATAAAAAATACTAGAGGACACATAATTAATGAATTCTTTGAAACTTTTGTTGAAGAAACTTTGATTCAACCTACATTTATAATGGATTATCCAGTAGAAGTTTCACCACTTACAAAAAGAAGAAGTGATGATCCTAGACTTGTTGAAAGATTTGAACTGTTTATTGGAGGTAGAGAGTATGGAAATGCATATTCTGAACTTAATGATCCAATAGACCAATATGAAAGATTTTTAAAACAAGTTGAAGCAAGAGAAAAAGGTGACGAAGAAGCAGGCGGAATGGACGAAGATTTTGTAACAGCACTAGAAATTGGTATGCCACCAACTGGTGGAATGGGTATAGGACTTGATAGACTTATTATGTTACTTACAAATAGTGCATCAATACGAGATGTATTGTTTTTCCCTACAATGAAACCTCTATCATAATAATATTTTTTGTAGTATAAATATATTTGTTAAAAGGAGGCGAAAATAATGATAGACTTTACAGATTGTGTAGAAGAATTAAATAATTATAAAGGTTCAGAGAAAAAGAAAACACTGATTTATAATAATAAAAAATACTTAGTAAAATTTCCAGATCCAATAAGAGAAAAGAATAAAAATATATCATACATAAATAATGCTTTTTCTGAATATGTAGGAAGTAACATATTTAGATTAATTGGATTTAAAACACAAAATACTATTTTAGGGAGATATATTTATGGCGGAAAAGAAAAAACAGTTTGTGCTTGCGAAGATTTTACTGACGAGAATCATATTTTATATGAATTTGAAAGCCTAGCGTTAAGTGCAAATCCGGACAAAAAAATAGATACTGAATTAGAAGATATTCTAGAAGTTGTAGAAGAAAGTAAAATGATAAATACAATTGATACGCGTGAGAATTTTTGGGATATGTTCGTTGTAGATGGAATTATAGGTAATACAGATAGACATAATGGGAATTGGGGATTTATACTAGACAATATAACTAAGAAAGTAACATTTTCTCCAATATATGATTGTGGTTCGTGCTTAAATCCAATGTTAGAAGAAAAAGATATAGAAAAACTTAATGAAACTGAACTTAAAAATTTAGCAATAAATTGTTATTCTTGCATAAAGGAAAATGGAAAAAAAATTAATTATATGACATATATAAAGAGCAAAAAGAATAAAGAATGCAACAATTCAATATGTAGAATATTTAAAAAAATAGATATAGATAAAATAAATGCATTTATTGATGAAATTACGGATATGTCTGACGTAAGAAAAAAATTTTATAAAAAAGTTCTTAAATTAAGATATGATATAGTACAAGAAGTATATAATGAGCTAAATAATTTTTAATTAATTTAAGGTTAATATAAAACAAACTCCAGATTGAAAAATCTGGGGTTTTCCATGCTCTTTTTATTATAATTATTTATCTATTATTACTACATTTAAAGCATTAGGAATAACCTTTAAATGTAGTCTGTTTGTATTTACTATTTCACCGTCTATGTTTACTGGAAATGACCTTGTAGATACTATTTTTATTTCTTTAACACTACAAAAAGAAACTTCATTTAAGTTTGTGTGTTTCCCTTTGCTAAATTTAGGCAGAAATTTTAATTTTTTAAGTATAGTAGTTTTACTGATTATACAGCAGTCTAGTTTGCCATCATGAACATTTGCCATAGGGCAAGGTATTATACCACCACCATAAAATTTACCGTTGGCTACGGCTATTAGAGTAAAAGTACCTTTTTTTAAGAAGGTATCTGTCCTTATTTTAAATTTATAAAAAAAGTCTGACATTAATGTATAAAAAATTGACATTTTATATTTCATACTTCCAGTTATAAAAGGAACTCTTCTAAATTTATTTACATTTTTAGCAACCATTGCATCAAATCCAACACTTAAAATATTTATAGAGTACATATTTTTATTTACAATATTTATTGCATCTACTTTTGAACTTTCTTTATTTATACTTTCTTCTACTATTTTTCTCATACTTGAATATTTTGATATACTTTTTAAAAAGTCATTTCCAGTTCCACAAGGAATTATTACAATTTCAGATGTAGTATTTACAATACCGTTAACCACTTCATTAATTGTTCCATCCCCGCCAATAACGTATATTCTACACTTTGATATACTAGATAATTCTCTTGCTTTTTTGGTAAAAAAACCTGGATACTCAGATTCAATAATTTCAGAATCAATGTTATATTTTTTGAGAATTAATTGTACGCTTTTTGCCTTTGAAAGACCTTTTTTATTGCCTGAGAAAGGATTGGCAAAAATATATGTGTTCATATAAGTCACCTCTATATTATTATACCATAAAATAATATATTTTAAATATTATATAATTAATCATTTTTTGTAAAATATTTAATATTATGTATAAAGAGGGGGAATTATATGTTAAGAAAAAATAGAGGTTCAAATCGTATTAGTATGAGGAATATATTTTCTAGAAACAACATAAATCAGAATAATTCAGGTGCAATAAATATGAATACTAAAAGTGGACTTACAAATGAAAAAAATTATAATAAAATGATTATCGCTAAAGGTAGTCAAGGAGAAAATGTAATAAAATTACAAAATAGCCTTAATGAATTGGCAAATAAATATACTGATATTCCGAAATTAAAAGTTGACGGAATATTTGGGGATAATACAGAAAAAGCAGTAATACAGTTTCAAGGGATGTTTAACCTTACAACAGATGGAGTTGTAGGAAGATATACGTGGACTGCAATAAATGATGCACTACTTGGTAAAATGCTTCCTAAATATAAAGAAACAGAAGGATAAACTTCTGTTTCTTTTTCGTTTTAGATTGACAAAAAAATACACATGATGATATAATGAGGAAAATAGTGGAGGGAAGAAGATGGAAGAGAGAATAAGTAAAGAAAACTATTATTTAGATATAGCAGAAAGCGTTTTAGAACGTAGTACTTGTATAAGAAAGAAATATGGTGCTGTAATTGTTAAGAATGATGAGATAATTGCAACTGGATATAATGGTGCACCAAGGGGAAGAAAAAATTGCATAGAGCTTGGATTTTGTGCAAGACAAAAACTTAATATAAAAAGTGGTGAAAAATATGAACTTTGTAGATCAGTACATGCTGAACAAAATGCTATAATATCAGCTGCAAGAAGGGATATAATTGGAGCAACTTTATATTTAGTGGGGCGTGAAACTAGTACAGGTGAATTTGTCAAAAATGCAGATTGTTGTTTTATGTGTAAGAGGGTTGTTATAAATTCAGGTGTAAATAAAGTAGTAATAAGGGAAGATAAGGAAAACTATAAAATAATAGATGTTGATAATTGGATTGATTATGATGAGGTTTTGGAGGAACAAATAAAACCTTTAGTTGAGGGTAAAAATGAATAAATCAAATATTAATATAGTTTTAGTTGAACCTGAAATACCACAAAATACTGGTAATATAGCAAGAACGTGTGCCGCTATAGGAGCTACTCTTCATCTTGTATATCCACTTGGATTTGACATATCTGAAAAATCAGTAAAAAGAGCAGGACTGGATTATTGGGACAAGCTTGATATTATAACTTATGAGAACTTGAATGATTTTAAGAGTAAGGTGAAATCAAGTAATATATATCTTTTTAGCACGAAGTCTAAGAAGGTATATTCTGATGTAAGTTATGAAGACGAAGTATATCTAATATTTGGACCGGAAACTAGAGGATTACCAGAGGATTATATTTATGAAAATTTTGAGCACTCCGTAAGAATTCCGATGCGAGAAGGATTACGTTCATTAAATTTGTCAAATAGTGTGGCAATAGCAGCATATGAGGTAGAAAGACAGCACTCTTTTAAAAATTTAGAAAAATTAAGTAAATATTTTGACTAGTAATACATATAATATATATTAACTTTAGCTTGTTTTGTATAAACTTTATTAACTTTTCTTAAGATTTTTCAAAAATACTTGACAATAATGAAAAATTATATTATACTAAATGAGCAAGGTGAATCGCGGGGTAGAGCAGTTGGCAGCTCGTCGGGCTCATAACCCGAAGGTCGTAAGTTCGAGTCTTACCCCCGCAACCATTAAATCTAGAAATAGATTTATTATTTTTTTTGGCGGCTTAGCTTAGTTGGCTAGAGCGTTCGGTTCATACCCGAAAGGTCACAAGTTCGACTCTTGTAGCCGCTACCAAAAAAAAACACGGAAATATAATTTTCCGTGTTTTTTTTCTTTCTAACATTATGACATAATAGAAATAAGTTCATTAAACGAATTTAAGTAAAGCATAGAATTTTCAGTTAAAAATTTTTTATCGGAAATTGAATGTGCCTCACTTATGCATATACAGTCTATGTTTGCATTTTTTGCAGCTGTAACACCAGTTTTGGAGTCTTCTACTATGACTATCTTTTCTCTCGGAATTCCAAGAGTTGAAGATATTTTAAAATGAACCTCTGGATCTGGTTTTTTTAATACTACGTCTTCTTGTGTAAATACATTTTTTTCAAAATATTCGTCAAAATTTAAATGTGAAAAAATATTTGGATTGTCATGAAGATAGGTTTCATATGAAGCTCTGTCTGAACTTGTTGCAAGAGCAAGCATATATCCGTTTGATTTTAAGAAAGGGAGAATTTTATCTGCGCCATTTATAAGAGTAACATTGTTAGATATAAACTTCTTTCTTATCGGTACTTTTAACTTTTTGTATTCATCAAAAGGAATAGAAATGTCATATGAGCCGTATAGATATTCTTCATATTTTTCATATATATTTTCATCGGTACAGGAATGTAAAAAATTCGCTCTTTCTTTTGGAAGCGTTACTCGTGGTGTTATTCCACACTGTTTTAATGCTTCAATATCTATTTCGTCCCAAACTCCTATAGAATCCACTAGTGTACCGTCAAGATCAAAGACGAAGAGTAATTTATCTTTTAATATTTCTTTCATTTATAGTCCCTCCATAAATTTATTTTTGGCATATTTTATTAGCTTAGAAGAATTATATCATTTGTGTCAACAAAATATTCATATAAGATTTAAATTTTTCTCTAAATCTTGAAATTTCTTAAAAAAAGTTATATAATCCTTATATATTTTGAGGTGAATTATATGAGAAGATTTTTAACTATCGTTTTTACGATATTAGGAATGATTGTTGGACTTTTTGTAGGTCCAATGTTTAAAGGAATACCACCACTTTCTTGGCTTGCTATAGGAGGAGAATTTGGCATTTCAAACCCTATAGTTTTAAAATTGCAATTTGTAGATTTAACTTTGGGAGTATGGTGTAGAGTAAATATCGCTGGAGTGCTTTTTGCAATAATATTTGCTTTACTTGGACATGAAATATTAAGGAAGCTAAAAATATAATTAAAGATATACCGTTAAATGATAGGCCTTATGAGAAAATGGAACTATTAGGGGCTGAAAATTTAACCAATTCTGAATTGCTTGCAATAATTATAAAAAATGGCACTAAAAAAAGTAATTGTCTGCAAATAGCTCAAAAGTTGCTTGCAGGAAATAAAAATATTACTGAAGTCTCAGATCTTGAATATCTTTCAATGTTGTCTATACAAGAATTAATGAACTTTGATGGAATAGGAAAAATTAAAGCCATACAAATTAAAGCTACAATTGAATTTGCCAGAAGAATGAATAAAAAATACGTGTATAATAATAAATGTAAGATAACGTCTCCTAGTGATGCTTTTAATTTTGTACATGACTCTTATATTGGAGCAAGGCAAGAAATTTTAAAAATAATAATACTAAATAAACAAAATAAAGTTATTTCAATTGTTGATTCTGCTAAAGGACAAGTTGATAAAATTGATATTGATATAAGACAGATATTTTCAGAACCATTAAAGCAAATGGCAAGTTCCATAATATTATGTCATAATCATCCAGGAGGAACATTAAAAGCAAGTAAGCAAGATATATTGTTTACAAAAAAAATAAATGAATATTCTAAAGTTTTTAATATAAATTTGTTAGATCATATAATAATTGCAAATAATAAGTTTATTAGCATGAAGCAATTAGAATATATATAAACATTTTTACAAAAGATTACTTAAAAATAATACAAAAAGGATAGGGTGTTAAAAAATGGGATTTATGTCTAAAGATATAGGAATAGACTTAGGAACTTCTAATGTAAAAGTATTTGTAAAAGGAAAGGGAATTGTTTTATCTGAGCCAGCAGTTGTTGCTATTAACAAAATAACTGGGGAAATACTTGCTGTTGGAAATGCCGCAAAAGAAATGCTTGGTAGAACTCCTGATAATATAATTGCTGTTAGGCCATTAAAAGATGGAGTAATTGCTGATTTTAGTGCTACTAGAATGCTTATGCAAACATTTATAGAGAAAACTATACAAAAAAGCATTTTTTCAAAACCTAGAGTTATAATTGCTATACCTTGCGGAATAACTGATGTTGAAGAAAGAGCTGTTGAGGGTGTAGGATATAAGGCTGGGACAAAGGATGTTTATTTAATAGAAGAAGTTATGGTAGCAGCTATTGGAGCCGGACTTAAAGTTGATAGACCAGAAGGCGTAATGATAGTAGATATAGGTGGTGGAACAAGTGAGATGGCCGTGTTGTCACTTGGAGGGATAGTAGTAGAAAATTCTATTAAAATAGCTGGGAATAGACTTGATCTGGATATAATTGAATATGTAAAGAAAAAGTTTAATGTTATAATTGGTGAGGGAGAAGCAGAAGAGGTAAAAAAACAAATTGGAGCTGCAACTCTTTCTATGGCAGAAGAAAAAATGAATGTAAAAGGCAGAAGCCTTGCTACTGGTTTGCCTGAAGTAATAGTTCTTACTACTGCTGATGTAAAAGATGCTATGCAAGATTCATTAATAAAGATAGTAAATTCTATAAAACAAACTTTGGAAGAAACTCCACCAGAACTTGCAGCTGATGTTATGGAAAAAGGCATATATATATCTGGTGGCTGTGCTCAAATAAAAAACCTAGATAGATTTATTTCTGCAGAGACAGGTATACCGGTATTTATTGCTGAAGACCCTACAAATTGTGTTATTAAAGGAATAGGTGCAACTTTAGAAAGCATTGAAGTACTAAAAAAATCAGTAAAAACGAAGAGAAAATAAAGAATATAAAAAGGGGAACTTATGAAATATAAATATAATTTTGAAAATAAAAAAGATAAAAGCAAGAAAAAGAGAATTATATTTTGTATATTAGCTTTATTAATAGCTATAATATGTTCCTCTTTTTTATTTGCAGGTAGTGAAAATAAAATTATAAGTAATGTATCAAATGTTGTTATAAAACCTTTTAGATGGATATCTAATTCGTTTATAACGCTTGGTAATAACATAAAATCTAATTTTTCAAACAGTAAAAAATTAAGTAGTGAGAATGAAGAGTTAAAAGTTAGAATATACAATCTTGAGTATCAAATTTTAGAGCAACAAAAAATTTTAAATGAAAATATCTCACTAAAAAAGATGTTAGATATAAAAAGTGAATATCAACATTTTAATTTAAAATTTGGGAAAATAATATTAAGAGAACATGATAATTGGTCAAAAGTTTTTACTATAAATATAGGTAGCAATGATGGAATTAAATTAAATCAAGCGGTTGTGTCTACCAATGGACTTGTAGGTTACATTTCAAAGGTATATGATAATACTAGTGTTGTTACTACAATACTTGATCCTACTACATCTGTCAGTGTTAATATAGGAACTATAAATGAACCTGCAATACTGAAAGGCGATGCTACATTAAAAGCTTCAAATAGATTAAAATTAGAATATATTCAAATAGATACGACGATATCTTTAGGAGATATGTTATATACATCTGGTCTTGGGAATACTTATCCTAGTACTATACCTGTTGGTAAGATAGTTGAAGTTAAAGGATCAAAAAATGATATGGATAGATATGCAATTGTTGAACCTACTGTAAATATATCTGCAATTGAAGAAGTAGCTATTATTATTGATTAGGGTGAACGAAAATGAAGAACAAAATTTTATTTGGAATATCATTAATTTTATTATTTTGTATTATTTTCTTTTCTCAAGTTTATATCATAGATGGAAGAACTTTATTTGGTATAAAACCTAACGTTATATTAATTTCAGTTATAGTATTTACTTGCTTCTCTGGAATATATAAGGGAGTATTCTATTCATTCTTTGTTGGTATTATGGCAGATATGATTTACGGCTCAAGTTATGGTATGTATACAACTTGCTATGTTATGGTTGCGATAGTAATTGGACTAATAGAAAAAAACTATAGAAAAGAGAGTAAAACATCTTTAATATTGATTACCTTTATTGGAACGGCTGTGTTCGAGGCAGGACAATTTGTTATATATTCTATTCTTTTATATAAAATAATAAATGTCTTTTTTCTTATAAAACAAGTTTTTATTGCTTCAATTTTTAATATGGCTATAGTGTACATTTTAAACGGCATAGTACAAAAAGTAGCTGAATATTTTGAAATTAAGGCAAAAGAAAGAGATGCATTATAATTAAAATGGGGTGAGAAACATAAAAAATAAGTTAGTAAAATTACTTGAATTTTTTAGTAATAGAGAATTAGTTTTAATTGTAATAACTGTACTTATCTCTATAGTGTATGTAGTAAGACTTTTTTCACTTCAGATAATAAATGGTAAGGAATATAGAGAAAAATCTCAAAAAAGAATGCTTAGAAATGAAGTTATAGAAGCACCAAGAGGAGAAATAACAGATAGAAATGGAGTCATACTTGCAACTAGCAAACTATCATATAATGTACTACTTTATAGAGTAAATATAGAAACAGAAAAATTCAATGAGTCAATATATAATGTAATAAAAATTCTAGAAAAAAATGGTGATAATATATTAACGTCTTTTCCATTAAATGAAGACTATACAGATATGTGCTTTGAAAATGATGAAGAATTTGCAAAGTGGAAAAAGAGCGTTGAATTGAACGAAAAATATAGTAAGGAAGAAGTAATAAATTATTATATAGAAAAGTTTGGACTTGAAAATTATAAAGATGATAAAACTATGCTCTTTAAGATAATGGCAATAAAATATGAGGGTAATTTATATGGATATTCTCTATTTAATAGCGTTACAATAGCAAAGAATATTTCTGACAAATCCCTTGCTATGATAGAAGAGGAAAATTCTAATTTGTATGGAATCAAAACACTTGCAACTCCTATGAGATATTATCCAAACTTTACTCTTGCAAGTCATATAATCGGATATTCTAGTAGAATAGATAAAACAGAGTATGAAAAATTAAAGTATCAGGGTTATACGTTAAGTAGCAATATTGGTAAACTTGGAGTTGAAAAAATATTTGAAAAATATTTAAAAGGAACAAATGGTAAAAAAATTACTGCTACTGATAGCGTTGGAAATGTTTCGGAAGAAACTGTTACGTCAGAGGCAATAGCAGGAGATACAGTAAGTCTTACTATTGATTACAGACTACAGCAAGTTGCAGAAAATGCTCTTAAAGATACTATTGATGGAATTAGAGAGGGAAGACTTGTTACTTTTTCTAATGAAAAGTATGAAGCTAATGCTGGGGCTGTGGCTGCAATAGATGTAAATACAGGAGAAGTATTGGCACTTGCCTCATATCCAACATATGACATAAATGATTTTGTTAATGGTATATCTTCAAAAAAGTGGAAGGAAATCACTGAAAACAAATTAAATCCAATGTTTAATAGGGCTATATCTGGAACATATTCTCCAGGTTCAACATATAAAATGTTAGTTGGAATAACAGGTCTTATGACAGGAAAAATCACAACTGATGAACTCATAAAAGATGAGGGAGTATATGCATATGGACATCATCCTACATGTTGGGTGTATAATACTTATGGTAGAACACATGGAAGTATAAATGTTGCTCAAGCGATAAAGGTTTCTTGCAATTGCTTCTTTTATGAGGTGGGAAGAAGAGTTGGGATATCTGAGATAGTTAGCTATTCTAAAATGTTTGGACTTGGTATAAAGACTGGTATTGAGCTAGACTCTGAATCTAGTGGAATTATTGCAGGTGAAAATTCTAAAAATTGGTATTTAGGAGATACTTTGTCTGCCGCAATAGGACAGTCATACAATTCATATACTCCTATTCAACTTGCAAACTATATTGCTACAATTGCAAATGGAGGAACTTTAAATAAGGTTACTATAATTAAAAAAATAACTTCTTCTGTTACATCAGAAGATTATGCTCAAAGTGAAATATCTGATTATTCAAATTCTGTTACTGGTACTAATTTTGAATCTAAAAAGTTAGATATAAAAAAAGAATATATAGACGAAATAAAAGAAGGAATGAGATCTGTTACTTCAGAGACAGGTGGAACATCATATAGTATATTTAAAGATACTGGAATAGATGTTGCTGGAAAAACTGGTACATCTCAGGTTTCTTCAGGTTCAAACAATGGTATATTTGTTGGATTTGCTCCATATGATTCGCCTAAAATAGCTGTTGTTGCAGTAATAGAACATGGTGGAGAGGGAACTTATACAGCGAATGTAGTAAAACCAATCTTACAGGAATATTTTAAAATATATAATGAAGAAAAGGCAAATGAAAGAAATCAAAATGTTTCAAATAAAGGAATAACTTATTAGGATATATAAAGCACTTTTTATTTTGTATAAAAAGTGCTATTTTTGTTTGAAATTTAGAATATATATGATATAATGTGTCCGAGGTGTTTATATGAATAAATATGAAATAGTAAAGAATATAAATCCTAATATTTTTAGAGGATATGATATTAGAGGAATATATGGAGAAGATTTATATGAAGACGTTGCATATACAATAGGTAGAGGATATGCTACATACGTAAAGAAAAAAGGATATACAAAATGTGTCATAGGGCATGATGTAAGATCTTCTTCTCCTACACTTTCTGATGCACTAATATCTGGTATAATAGAATCAGGAATGGATGTAATTGATATAGGACTTACAACTACCCCAATGTTTTATTTTGCACAAATAAAATTATCTGACAGAAAAAATGAAATTCTACCAGGAATAATGATTACTGCAAGTCATAATCCAAAAGAATATAATGGATTTAAAATGTCTTTTGATAATTTTGGAAATGCATGCGGAAGTATGATTGTTGATTTCAGGGGTTTTGTATCAGAATGCAATTTTGATTCAGGAAAAGGCGAAGTATTACATGTAGACGTAAAAAAAGATTATTTAGAATTAATTAAAAATTCAATTAGCCTTGGAGATAAAAAAATTAAAGCCGTTGTTGATTGCGCAAATGGAACCGCTTGCATCTTAGTAAAAGAAATTTTTGAAATGTTTAAAGATAAAATAGAAATGATACCACTTTACTGCGATGCTGATCCTAATTTTCCAAATCACCATCCAGATCCAAGTGTAGAGGAAAATAATAAAGATTTAAAAGCAGAGGTTATAAAGAATCATGCTGATCTTGGAATTGGTATTGACGGTGATGGGGATAGAGTAGGGATTATAGATGAAAATGGAAAAATGGTGTTCATAGATTTTTATGCTATAATCATATGGCGTGATATAATGAGCAAGGTTTCAAATAAACATGCTTTATTTGATGTGAAGTGCACGAAAGCTTTAAGTGACGAGATAGAAAAACTTGGGGGAATACCTGTATGTTATAGAACAGGAAACTCATATATGAAGGCTAAAATGCGCGAGGGAGATTTCGCATTTGGATCTGAGCTTTCAGGTCATGTATTCTTTAGAGATAAATGGCCAAACATTGATGATGGACTTTATGCAGGTCTTAGATTGATTGAAATATTATCAAGAAGTGATAAAACCGTAAGTGGTTTACTTGAAGGAGTTAATGTATATTATTCAACTCCAGAAATAAAAATTAAATCTTCAGATGATACAAAGTTTGGTATTATTGAAAAAATAAAAGAGTACGCTTATTCTAAAGGCTATAAGGTAAATGACATTGATGGTATGAGAGCTGAGTTTGATAATGGGTGGGCTCTAGTCAGAGCATCTAATACTGGCCCTAATATAACTGCTAGATTTGAAGGCGTTACTAAAGAGGATATGGAAAAAATAGAAAAAGAATTTATGGAACTTTTGAAAAAATTAAGAAAAGATACCTGTAATATGTAAGTAAAATATAAAGGTATATTAAAGTTATAAAAAGGAGTATTTAAATAATGAAAAAAGTATTATTAATAGGAGCAGATGGGATGCTCGGAGGAGAGTTAAAGGAAAGGTTAGAAAAAAAATATGACGTTGAAGAAACTACAATAGAAACTCTTGATATTTGCAAAAAGGAAGATGTACTAAAAAAAGCAAATGAAGTAAGGCCAGATTTTATAATAAACTGTGCTGCATATACAAATGTAGATGGATGTGAGATAAATTATGATTTAGCAAACAAAGTTAATGGACTTGCACTTGAAAATATTACAACTGCTGCAAATAATGTAAATGCCACACTTATACATATTAGTACAGATTATGTGTTTGATGGTAAACTTGATGTTAATATGGCTTACACAGAAGATATGAAACCCAATCCTGTTAGTGCCTATGGAAAGACTAAACTTTTAGGAGAAAAGTATGTTCAAGCAGCAAACAAATATTATATTTTAAGAACAGCTTGGCTTTATGGGATAGGTGGAAAAAATTTCGTTAAAACAATGCTTTCTCTTTCAAAAACTCATGATAGTTTAAGTGTTGTTTGTGATCAACATGGAAGTCCAACTTCAACGACTACTCTTTGCGAGATTATAGAACAAATAATGGAAAAAGAACCAGAATACGGAATATATCATTCTACCAATGAAGGTTTTACTACTTGGTATGATTTTACAAAGAAAATATTTGAGTTCGCAGGTGTTTCTATTACGGTAAATCCCGTAACCTCTGAGGAATATAAAAAAATGAATCCTGCATCTTCTGATAGACCAAAGAATAGTAAATTATCAAAGGAAAAATTACATAGGGTAGGAATATATCCTGCATCTTATGAAGACGCATTAAAAGCTTATTTAAAAAAAGAATTAAAAAGTAATTAAATGGAGGGATTAATGATGAAAGGAATAATTTTAGCGGGTGGAAGTGGAACAAGACTTTACCCTATAACAATAGCTGTTTCAAAACAACTACTTCCTGTTTACGATAAGCCAATGATTTATTATCCACTGTCAACTCTTATGATGGCAGGTATAAATGAAGTACTAATAATTTCAACACCTGTTTATTTGGATATGTTTGAAATGTTACTTGGAGATGGTTCTTCTCTTGGAATGAAAATTTCATATAAAGTTCAGGAAAAGCCAGTAGGACTTGCAGATGCTTTTAGACTTGGAAAAGATTTTATAGGTAATGATAATGTTTCATTAATATTAGGGGATAATATGATTTATGGACCTGGTCTTGAAAAAATGTTAAAAGAGGCAAGTACGTTAAAAGAAGGCGGAGTTATATTTGGTTATGAAGTATCAGATCCAACTTCTTATGGCGTTGTTGAAACAAATAAAGATGGAATAGCAATATCTATCGAAGAAAAACCAGAAAATCCAAAATCTAATTTAGCAGTTCCAGGACTTTATTTTTATGATAATGAAGTGGTAAAAATTGCAAGCGATATAAAACCATCAGCAAGAGGAGAACTTGAAATAACTGATGTAAACAAAATATATATGGAAAAAGGTAAATTAAAAGTAATTCCACTTGGACGTGGATTTGCTTGGTTTGATACTGGTACTCCAGACAGATTAAATGATGCATCTGATTTTGTAAAAGCTATTGAATTAAGACAGGGTATACAAATAGCTTGCTTAGAAGAAATTGCATTTAAAAATGGATGGATTACTAAAGAGCAAACTTTAGAACTTGCAGAAAAATACAAAAAAACAGAATATGGAAAATATATTATGAAAGTTGTAGGTGGAAATAATGGGTAAATTTAAAAGACAAGATACATCTATAGATGGCGTATATATTGTAGAACCTACTGTATTTGGCGATGATAGAGGATATTTTATGGAAACATATAGTGAAAATGAATTTGAAGAAATAGGAATCACTAATAAATTTGTTCAAGATAACCAATCAAAGTCTAAAAAGGGTGTATTAAGAGGACTTCACTTCCAAAAAGAAAATACACAAGCAAAACTTGTAAGATGCATAAAAGGTGAAGTATTTGATGTAGCTGTAGATTTAAGACCAGGTAGTAAAACTTATGGAAAATGGGAAGGCGTTATTTTATCAGAAGAAAATAAAAAAATGTTTATGATTCCAAAGGGATTTGCACATGGATTCTTAGTGCTTTCTGATGAAGCTGAGTTTGCATATAAATGTGATGATATATACAATCATGAAGCAGAAGGTGGACTTTTGTGGAATGATCCTGATATAAACATTGCTTGGCCAATGGATAAAATATCAAAAGATGAACTTTTAACATCTCCAAAAGATGGAATGTGGCCTACTTTAAAACAATTAAGTAAAACAGATTTATTTAAGGATCTAAAATAATATGAAAAATAATGTGTCTGATAAGCTAGATTCAAAAGAAAATAAAAAAAATAGTAAGATTTTTAAATATGCTTTATTTTTGTTAATGGCTATACTAGTATTGATAATAAGTTATTTTTTATTTATTCCAAATGCTTACTCATTTAATACTAGTATAGAGCTTACGCAGCTTAAAGCAAATACTTCAAAACAAATGATGGGATATTTTATAAAGACAAAAAATGGTAAAACTATTGTTATTGATGGTGGAAATGAAGGAGATTGTGAAAATCTAGAAAAATATATATTAGAAAATGGAGGAAATGTTGATTATTGGTTTTTAACGCATTACCACTCAGATCATACAGGTGCACTTTCTAATATTATACGAAATACTGATATAAAAATAAATAATATAGTGTACAGTTTTTGTGATAGAGAAAAAGTCTTAAATTATGAAAACTCTAGAATCTCACAGTATGATAATATAGTTGATTCCTTATCATCTGATAGAATAGTTAAAAATTTAGTAATTCCCAAAAAAGGCCAGATTTTTAATATAGATGGAGTAAAAATAAAAATAATTAGTGTATATGAAAATGATATTACTACAAATTTAGGAAATAATACGAGCATGGTATTTAAGATGTATGTAAATAGTAAATCGTTACTTTTTTTAGGAGATACTGGAGTAGAAAGTTCAGAAAAATTACTAAAAGAAGATAGTAACTATTTAAAAAGTGATTATGTTCAAATGGCACATCATGGCCAAAATGGTGCTACTTTTGAGCTTTATAAAAAAATATCACCTAAGTATTGTCTATGGCCAACTCCTGCTTGGCTTTGGGATAATGATGTAGGGGATGGCTTTAATACAGGGCCGTATAAAACAGTTGAAACTAGAAAATGGATGGATGAGTTAAAAGTAGAAGAAAATTATATTGAAAAAGACGGAGATATAACTTTAGAAATTAATTAGGAGGAAAAAATGAAAAACATTTTAATTACAGGTGGAGCTGGATTTATAGGATCTAACTTCGTAAACTTGATGGTAAAAAAATATGGAGATAAATATAATTATATAGTATATGATAAAATGACATATGCTGCAAATATTGAAAATTTAAAACCAAGTGAAGGAAAATATACATTAGTTAAGGCAGATATTTGTGATCTTGAGAAAAATATAGAAACATTAAAAAAATATGAAATTGATGCAGTAGTTCACTTTGCAGCTGAATCACATGTCGATAATAGTATAAAAAGACCATTAACCTTTACTGAAACAAATGTTATGGGAACACATGCTTTAATTGAAGCTTGTAAAAATGTTTGGGGTGAGGGTAGCCCTAATAAATTTGTACATGTTTCAACTGATGAAGTATATGGTTCTCTTGGAAAAAATGGATATTTTACAGAAACTTCACCAATAAAACCAAATAGCCCATATTCAGCTTCTAAAGCATCATCAGATTTAATTGTATTTGCTTACGGAGAAACATACAAGATGAATGTTAGTGTAACTAATTGTTCAAATAACTATGGCCCAAACCAACATCATGAAAAATTAATTCCACATATGATTTCCTTGGCATTAAAAGATGAAAAACTTCCTGTATATGGTGAAGGATTAAATGTAAGGGACTGGCTTTATGTTGAGGATCATTGTGAAGCAATAGATATTATATTACATAAAGGAAAAAAAGGCGAAAGATACAATATTGGCGGACATAATGAAAAACAAAATATAGAAATTGTAAAATTAATATTGAAACGACTTGGAAAACCAGAATCCTTAATTGCACATGTAGAAGATAGAAAGGGTCATGACTTCCGTTATGCAATTGATCCAACTAAACTAAAAAATGAATTTGGCTGGGAACCTAAGACCATGTTTAAAGATGGTATAGTAAAAACTATAGACTGGTACTTAGAACATCCTGAATATTTACTAAAATAACGAAAATTAAAAAGTGACAATCCTTTATGAGAAAATTACTGCAATGATGCGGAGGACAACGTAAACGAAAGTTTTAAAACAGAAAAGAAGAAAATGTTACTGTATTTAACTATAATTGCCTCTGACCAGTTGAGAGGAAAATTAATTTTTACTATTAATTTAAAAATGCACCATAAATTTGAAAAGTATACAACAGGTTTTAATTTTAAATATTAAAGTAATAAAGAGATTATGTCCTATGGGGCTAAAAGCTATTAAACTTTTAGTCCTCGTTTTTTCGCTTATAATTTATAGTATTTATTTTAATATTTTAAATTCGTAGTTTTAAACATTATAATTAAAATATAATTTTTTGTTGAACTTTATATTATTTAATGGTATAATCAATATGATTATTTTAAAATAAAGAGGAAGTATTATGAGTTTTATAAAAGAGTTAATAAAGAATAAAAGTTTAATAGCAAGACTTGGAAAAAATGATTTTAAAAATAGATTTGCTGGAACAAGTTTAGGTGCAGTCTGGGGATTTATTTCTCCGTTTATTTTTATGTTTACTTATGTAATAGTGTTTCAATATATTTTAAAAACAAAAAGTGGAGGAAACGCACCATTTATTGTTTGGTACCTGCCAGGTATGGCGATGTGGAATTTTATAAATGATGCAATAATTACTGCAAGTAATTCAATTAGAAGTTACTCTTATTTAGTAAAAAAGGTTATATTTCCTGTTGATATTATTCCTGTAATATCAATAGTATCTTCCTGTGTCATTGGAATATTTTTATTTGCAATAGCTGCAATTGTATGTATATGTTTTGGGTATTTTGTAAATATAATTAAATTTATATATATGTGTATATGTGCAATTGTCTTTATAATTGCAATTACAAGGCTTACATCTGCACTTGCTACATTAATTCCGGATGTTGTTCAGCTCCTTAGTGTATTAATGCAACTTTTCTTTTGGTTTACACCAATAATTTGGAATTTATCTATGCTAGAGAGTGTACCAACTATACTAAAGATTGCAAAATGTATGCCATTTACTTATCTAGTATCAGGTTTTAGGGAAGCTTTTATACCAGGAGACATGATAACACAAAGCTATGGAATATATACAATAGTATTTTGGGTTATAACAATTCTTGTATATTTTTGGGGAAATTCAGTATTTAATAAATCAAAAAAGGATTTTGCTGATGTACTTTAATTTTGAGGTTTTTTATGGAAGAATATAAAGTTGATATTTTACTTGCCACATATAATGGAGAGAAATACATTAAGGAACAAATTGACTCTATTTTAAATCAAACATATAAAAATATTAGTTTAATTATATCTGATGACTCTTCAACAGATAATACTGTTAATATATTAAAAGAATATGAGAAAAATGATAAAAGAATAAAATTGTTTTTACAGGAAAAAAATTTAGGGTCAAATAAAAACTTTGAATTTTTGCTCTCAAAAATTTCCAACGATTACTACATGTTTTCAGATCAAGATGACGTGTGGAATAAAGATAAAGTGGAAATGTGTATTAATGAAGCCTTAAAAAATAATGCAGATCTAGTTTTTACAGATTTAGAAATTGTTGATGAAAATTTAAAAGTGTTGAATAAATCATTTAACAGAAAGAAGAGATTAATAAGAAAAATAATGAAATATAACGATTATAGACTAGAGTATTTATATAACTGTGTGACTGGTTGCACTATGATGGCTAAATCTTCTAACTTAGTAGACATTTTGCCATTTCCAGGAAATAAAGATATATTACATGATTATTGGATAGCACTAATTAGTAGTATAACAGGAAAGATTTGTTATATTGATAAAGCCACAATAAAATATAGGCAACATGAAAAGAATCAAGTTGGAACAAAAAGGTATACTAGCAAATTTGATAAATTTAATGAAAAAAGAAACTATATTATCGATTTAAAAATAAATAAATTTAAGACATATATTGAAAATGATAAATATTTCGACGATAACTTAAAGAAATTAAATAAATTTGCTTTAAATTACTTTCTAGATATAAAAGATAAGAAAAATATTAATTTTAAAGGATATAATGTATATCATAAAATATTTAAGTATGAATCGATTGGATACTATTTATTTTATTTTGTATTTTATAATTTTCCTGTAATATTTAGAATAGGATATGATATTTTTAATGCTTTTAGAAAAATTATGAGGTGAAAATATTAATGGAAAAAGAGGCAAAAGATGTAATTGTGATTGAAAATTTAGTAAAGGAATATAAAATGTACGCAAGAAAAAAAGATAGACTATTAGAGAGTCTATTTTCTTCATACCAAAGGCATGGTACCTTTAAGGCTATGAATGATGTTAGTTTTACTGTAAAAAAGGGCGAGGTATTAGGTATCCTTGGGAAAAATGGAGCAGGTAAATCCACTCTTTTGAAAATGATTACAGGAGTTGTAACTCCAACTTCGGGTAAATTGGAAGTAAAGGGGAAGATTAGTTCATTACTTGAACTTGGTGCAGCATTTAATCAAGAACTTACAGGATATGAAAATATATATCAACATGGTCAGGTTATGGGACTTACAAATGCCCAGATAAAGCAAAAAGAGCAAGAAATAATTGATTTTGCTGATATTGGCGAACATTTATATCAACCAGTAAAAACATATTCCTCAGGAATGTTTGCAAGACTTGCTTTTGCTTGTGCAATAAATGTTGAACCAGATATTTTAATTGTAGATGAAGTATTATCTGTTGGTGATATGGCATTTCAATTAAAATGTTTTAAAAAATTTGAAGATTTTAAGAAAAAAGGAAAGACCATCCTTTTTGTAACACATAACATATCTGATATTTTAAGAAACTGCACAAGAACCATTATAATAGATTCCGGAGAGAAAATATTTGATGGTAGTGTTAAAGATGGCGTAGAAATGTATAAAAAAATCATAGTTGGATTAAATCCAATTGAAATGAAAAAACAAGAAGATATAGAAAAACAAACTAAGAAAATAGAAGACAGTGTCAAAAAACAAGAATTGTCACAAGTAGCAATGTCAAATGATGTAAAAGCTACTTGGAAAGAACATTTTACGCAAAATGATAAAGTAATAAATTACGGAAATGGTAAAGCTGAAGTAACAGATTATGGTATCTTTGATGTAAATGGAAATTATTTATCGGCAATTGAAAATGATAAAATGATTTGTTTAAAATCAAAAATTGAGTTTAATGGTGATATTGTAGATCCTATATTTACAATGACAATAAAAGATTTTAAAGGCCTTGAAATGTGTGGTACTAATTCTATGATTGAAAAAGTAATAACTGGAAAGTTTAAAAAAGGCGATGTGGTGGAAGTTACATTTAAACAACAGATACCTCTTGCGCCAGGTAAGTATACTTTATCATTTAGTTGTACACATATAAATGATAAAGCAAATCTTGAAGTATTAAATAGAAAGTATGATGCGTTACTTGTAGAAATACTTTCCTCAAAAGATTGTGTAGGATTTATACGACTAGATTCAGATATTAGTTTTAGTAAAGTTGAGGCAAGTAAAAAATAAAATAACTTTAGATGTAGCTTGGAGGTTTAAATATGTCTAAATTTGAAAATATAGAAAAAGTAGAAAAATTCAAAGAATTTCTTGAAAATACATCAATTAGACAAAATATAATAAATTGGTATGATTTTAAAAATTCATCAAATATATTATTTTTAGGAGAAGACTATAATTGTATAGGCACATTCTTACTAAAAGATGAAAGAAAGATTACATTAGTTGAAAAAGATGAAATAATTTTTAATAAATTAAAAGAAAAATATGGTAATTATAACAATATAAATTTAGTAAATGGTGACCTTATACAATTATCAAAAAGTGATGCAACTAAAAAATTCGATTACATAGTAATAACTACATCTATGAAAAGACTAGGAGAATTTGTTGATGAAGTAAATAAACAAAATGCCTTTTTAAAATTAATTGAATTATCCCAAATATTGTTAAAAGATTCAGGAGTTTTATTAATTGCTGTAAATAACAAATATAGTATAAAAAATTTTTCCGGTGCAAGATATGATGAGGGAAATAGTTTTGATATTATTTCTGGCAAACAAAAAGAAATGGATGTATATTCAAGAAATGAAATCATTGAACTTATACAAAAATCAGAGTTTATGCAATATAAATTTTATTATCCTTTTCCTGATTTTAAACTTCCAAGTGTTATATATTCTGATGAATATTTACCTAATAAAAATAGCAGTAAACTAAATTACCTTTTGTATTATAATCCTAAGGATACTATTTTATTTAATGAAATTGAAGTATTAAAAGAAATAATTAAAGATGGTAATTTGCCACTCTTTGCAAATTCCTATATTATAGAAATATCTAAAGATAAAAGGAATTTTAATAAAAGCAAATTTATAAGTTTTAATAATTTTAGAAAAAAAGAAAATAAAATGATTACTAAAATGTATGATGAATATGTGATAAAGGAAAATATTTTTAAGGAAGGAAAAAAACATATTTCAAATATTTCAAACTATATAGATATATTGAAAAAATGTGGATTTTATGTAATCGATAAAGTAGAAAACGGAAAGGTATATAGTAAATATCAAAGTTTAGACAATTTAAATGATATACTTTGTGAATATATTTTGGAAGGAAAAGAGGAATTAGCTTACAAAATTATAGATAGGTGGTATAAATATATAAATGAGAAGTTTTCTTACTTTTTTAAAAAAAATGAATATACAGTATTTGAAGAGTATGATTTAGAAATAACTGATGAATTAAAAGAAAAATTAAATTTCTTAGACTATGGATTTTTTGATATAATTTTTGAAAATATTTTTGTTAAAATAGATAAGGATTGCAAATTTGAAAAGTTTTTAGTGTACGATCAAGAGTGGTGTAAAAGAAATCTTCCTATAGAATTTATTTTATATAGGGCACTTAATAATTTATTTTACTATAACCCTAAGATAAGTAAAGTTATTGATATTGAAAGATTATATAATAAATATGGTATTTATGAATATATAGAAATTTTCAAAAAATTAGAACAAAAAATCCAAGAAAGTTTGATAGACACTGAAATTTCAAGTATGTATCAATCTACTTACTCAGCTCTTACTACATTAGAAGCATTAGAAGATACAATTTACTATTCAAATAAAGAAACTTTAGATGTAAGAGAGCAATATAACTCATTTATAAAAAAAGTTGAATCTACTAATGCAAAGTGGCAAGAAGAATCGGATAAAGCATATGCAAGAATTAGTGAGCTTGAGAGTGAATTAGCCCCCAAAAATAATATAGTCAATAATATAAAGAATTTATTTAAAAAATAATGGAAAGAGAGAAAAATGGATTTTAGAAAAATAAAAAGAGGATATAATTATTTAAAACAAAATGGAATAAAAAAATCTATAAAAAAATTAAAATTGAGATACAATATTAAAAAGAATATGAAAAATATATCTTTTGATTATTCTGATTACATAAAAAACAATACACTTACTAAAGAAAATATAGAAAGACAAATAAAGACTAAGTTTGAAATTATGCCTAAAATAAGTATAGTTATTCCAATGTATAATACTAAATTTGAATTTTTTATAGAGTTAATAGAATCTATAATTTCACAAACTTATTCTAATTTTGAAGTTATTTTGATAGATAGTAGTAAGTTTTGTAGTAAAGAAATAGTAGAGTATTTAAAGGATATAAATGATGAAAGAATAATATATAAAAAAATAGAAAAAAATTTGGGAATATCAGAAAATACAAATGAAGCTATAAAAATAGCAACTGGAGATTATATTGCATTTTGTGATCATGATGATACTATATCTGAAGATGCTCTTTTTGAAGTAGTACGAGCAATAAATGAAAAAAATTCCGATTTTATTTATTCTGATGAAGATATATTACAAGATGGAATAAGAAAAAATCCTCATTTTAAGCCTGATTTTTCTCCAGATCTTTTAACTAGTTATAACTATATATGTCATTTATGTGTAGTTAAAAAGACTCTATTAGATGAAATAGGAATGTTAGATAGTAGATTTGATGGGGCTCAGGACTATGATTTTTGTTTGAGAGCGACTGAAAAAGCTAAGTGTATATATCATATTCCAAGAATCTTGTATCATTGGAGAGCACATAGTACATCTACGTCTATGAATTCTTCTGCAAAAGAGTATGTATATAATGCTGGAAAAATGGCAATTGAAGAACATTTTAAGAGACTTAATATTGATGCAAAAGTAAAAATATTAGAAGAACCTGGCAGGTATAGAGTAGATTATGCAATAATAGGTAGTCCAAAAGTGAGTATAATTATACCAAATAAGGATGGAAAACAGGATTTAAAAAAATGTGTTGAATCAATATTAGATTCTACATATAAAAATTATGAAATTATTATCGTTGAAAACAATAGTACGAAAAATGACATATTTGAGTATTATAAAAAATTACAAGAAAAATATACAAATATAAAGGTAGTAAAATGTGAAATAAATGGATTTAATTATTCAACAATAAATAATTTTGGAGTGGCAAATTCAACAGGACAGTATTTAATACTTTTAAATAATGATACAAAGGTTATAAGCAAAGATTGGATAGAGAATATGCTTGGAATTTGTCAAAGACAAGATGTTGCAATTGTTGGAGCAAAACTGTTGTATCCAGACTTTACAGTTCAGCATGCAGGTGTAGTAATTGGTATTGGAGGGATAGCAGGCCATGTTAATATCAATATATCTGAAAATGATCCAGGGTATTTTTCTAGGGCAACAGTTATAAACAATTTCTCTGCAGTAACAGCAGCATGCCTTATGATAAAAAGGCGAGTATTTGAAAAAATAGGTGGATTTGATGAAGAATTTGCGGTAGCATTTAATGATATTGATCTTTGCTTAAAAGTGCGAAAAGAGGGCTTAAATGTCGTATATACTCCTTATGCAAAATTAAATCATTATGAATCAAAAACAAGAGGAATGGAAGATACACCTGAAAAAATAAAGAGATTTAGTCAAGAAATAGATAGATTTAAAAATAAATGGGATGAATTACTAGAAAAAAGAGATCCTTATTATAATGAGAATTTAAGATTGGACAAAGTTAATTTTGAAATTAATACAAATAAAAATGGAGGATAAAATGACAAAGGAAAATAAAATATCTGTAGTGATACCCTGTTATAACGTTAAGGAATATGTTGAAAAAAGTATTATATCGGTTATTAATCAAACATATAAAAATGTTGAAATTATAGTTGTAGATGATAAATCTACAGATGGTACATATGAGGTTTTAAAAACTTTAGAAGAAAAATACAAAAATAAATTTAAATTATATCAAAATGAAAAAAATATGGGACTAGCTTTTACCAGAAATTTGGGAGTAAAAATGGCTACTGGAAAATTTATTGGATTTATTGATTCAGATGATTATATTGATGAAACTTACTATGAGGAATTAGTAAAAAAATTAGTAGAAGATGATTCTGACTTAGTTGTAAATGATATTTTGCTTGTAGATGAAAAGGGAAATAATATTGGAAATGTAAATAAAGCATGTCTTGGAGATGTAAGTAAGTTAGCTATTATAGATAATGGACTTGCTGCTTCTGCTTGTAATAAGTTATTAAGAAAAGATTTGCTTGAAAAATATCCTTTCTTAGAAGGAAAAATAAATGAAGATGTAGCTTCAGTTATTCCAATTATTGTTCATAGTGATAAAATATCATACACAGATAAAGCTATATACAATTATGTACAAAGACATAATTCTATTCAAAATTCTAAATTTAGTAAAAAAAGATTTGATATGTTTGATAGCATAAATGTTTGTCTTGAAAGAATAAAAGATAGTAATAATTATGACAGTTTTAAAGATATTATACTTTTACATCAATTACTTGAAATATATATATATATATTAATAGAAATTGAGGATGAAGAAGAAAGAACAGAACTTTTAGAAGAATTTATAAAAAGATTAAATCAGTATAATTTTGAAATTTGGGATCTAAAGTGCTTAAAACAGTTTATAAAACGTCATAGAAAGAATATAAGACTTTATTATTATGTCCTTATAAAATGTTTAAAAAAAGGAAATGTAAGAAGAATTAATAAAATTATAAACTTTAGAAAAAATTTCAAAACAAACCTAAAAAAACTAGTTGGAAAAAATAAAGAAACTGGAAAATATACAATTGGTGAACTTGAAAAATTAGCTAAAAAACAGAGTAAAATGAGAGAAAATTCAGTAAAAGTATCTGTAGTGGTGCCAAATTATAACTATGAAAAATTTTTAATAAGAAGATTATATAGTATACTTGCTCAAAATATAAAAATTTATGAGTTATTAATCTTAGATGACTGTTCTAAAGATTCTAGTAGAGAATTAATAGATAAAATATACCATAAATTGAATGGATATATAAATATTAGAAAAATATATAATGAAAAAAATTCAGGTGGTGCATTTAAGCAGTGGGCAAAAGGAATAAGTCAGGCTAAAGGAGATTATATCTGGATAGCAGAAGCAGATGACTATTGTAGTAAAAAAATGCTTGATACATTATTAAAACCAATAAGAAAAGAAAATGATATTTATATATCATACGTTGATACAGCATTTACCGATAAAAAAGGTAATATTTTCTTAAAAAGTATAAAGCCTGAAATTGACATTATGAAGACTGGTCATTGGGATAAGAGTTATGTTAATGATGGAATTGACGAGATTAATAATTATACATTTTTGAACAATACTATTGCTAATGTTTCATCTTGTTTGATAAAAAAAGATGAATATAGAGATGTTTATGAAGAAGCAGGACAATATAAGCAATCAGGGGACTGGATTTTTTACATAAATATCATGTCAAAAGGTAAAGTAGCTTATACAGATAAAGTTATGAATTACTATAGAGTTCATGACACTCAAATAACATCTCAAATGAATAAGCAAAAACATTTTGATGAAATTCAAAAGGTATATAAATATATAAGTGATAAATTTGGTGAAAATAATTTTCAAAAAGAAAAAAGAATTCAAAGAGGAGAATTCTTAAAAAGAGTATGGAATTTAAACAGGTAAAAATATTTTATAAATTATAATGAATAGAGAAAGTTTGATGTATTGTTAAATAAAATAAAGGGTTGTTTGGATATATTGTTTTGATGTTGTCTTTTATGAATAAAAATACGAAAGGAGTCAATATGTATTTAAAAAAACAAGAAGATATAATTGAAAAGATTATAAATATTGTTATTGTACTTTTGTTTGGAGTTGCAATTTTAAACATTTTCATTTTTAAAGACAATTTGATTGCAATCTACAATTACAAATTTATTATAGTATTTTCGATTACATATATTGGTATACTTTTTTCCATTATGCATTTTCTTAGAAAATATGATAGTATAGATAAAAATAGCAAAAAAGTTTTAATTATGTATATTTTTTTGATTTCTATACAAATAACATATGCGGCATTGATTTTTAGAAAAATTGGCTGGGATGCAGGAATGGTATACAGTTCTGCATGTGATCTTGTTAATGGAACGTTTAATAATGTAGAATATTTTTCAATGTATGGGAATAATGTATTACTTTTATTATTTTTAGAAATATTATTTAGAGCTTGTAAATTATTTGGATGTAATAATTATTTATTTATTTCAATTATTTTTAATATTTTTATGATTGACTTAGCAATTTACTATATTTATAAAACGTGTGAAAAATTAATTGGAAAAAAGTATGGTACACTTTCATATTTTATTTCAATTCCAATGTTGGGACTTAATCCATATTTAACAGTAGTGTATTCTGATACGTTATCTTATATTTTTCCTGTAATTATATTTTATAATTATATATTATATAAAAATGAGAAAGATAGTAAAAGTAAATCAATGTTCATTTTTAATATTGCATTTTTTTCTATTTTAGGATATTTGGTAAAACCAACAAACATCATAATATTAATTGCAATTTTTATTATTGAATTAATTTCTATGATAGTAAAAAAAATCTCAAACAAACAATCTGCTAAGCAAAATCAAATATTGTTAAATAAGAATAAATATAAACAGCATTTTATTAATTGTTTTATTGTTTTTTTTACAATTTTAGTAGTTTATGGGGGTTTTGATATATATAAGAATTTAAGACTTAAAAAGTATATATCAAAAGAGATTACATACCAAAATAGCTTTCCTATGACGCACTTTATGATGATGGGATTAAAACCAGAAGGATATGAAGGAAAATATTATGGTGTTTATTTAGAGGATGATGTAAATAGTACAAAATCTCAAATAGGTAAATCCGCTAAAAAGGAATATAATATTAAACAAATAAAAATTAGGCTAAAAGCAATGGGGATAAAAGGATATATTTCATATTTATATGACAAATATACTTTTATTATTTCGGATGGCTCATTCTTTTATGGCGATGAAGGAAATTTTTACCAATCAGAACCGTATTTTAGTGGAAAGTTAGCCAGTCTTGTGCAAGGCTTTTCGTATGTAGATGGTAAATATTATAATAAAATAACAGTAAATATTATGCAATCTTATTGGATAATAATACTTGGTTTAATATTAATTTCTTCAATTCTTAGCTTAATATACGGTGATGAGAAAAAAATTAGTATTTTAAAACTTTCTATCATAGGTATTATAGCATTTATATTGCTATTTGAAGCAAGGTCAAGGTATTTAATGAATTATTTACCTGTATTTATACTTTTAGCCATTTACTCTATAAATAAATTTGAAAAAATATATGCAGTAAAATATAATAAAAAGAATGTTGAACTATTAGGAGGAGAAAAATAAACTTTAATGAAAAATTTAAAAATAGATGAAAAGTTAAAAAAAATGGTTGATAATAAAAAGATTCTTAGAATTTTATTCTTAGCAGCAATTTTACTACTTGCAATTGCTGCTAGGTATTTTGCTTATAGTTATAAGTCAGGTGATTATGAAATATTTTTAAAGCCTTGGTATGATAAAATTATTGAACTTGGAAAAATTAAATCTTTAAAGTATAAAATAGGAGATTATAATGTACCATATATGTTTATACTAGCAATATTTTCATATATACCAATTTCTCCATTAATACTTATAAAAACACTTTCTGTAATATTTGATGTAATATTGGCTATATATTCGTCGAAATTAGTGTATGAATTTATAAAAAGTAATAAAAATGCAAGATTAATTAGTGATATTTGCTTTGGAGTAATATTATTTTTACCTACTGTATTTATGAATTCTGCTGTATGGGCACAATGTGATAGTATTTACACTACATTTATTATTATGAGTTTATATTATTTGAAAAAAGATAAAGTACTTGCATCATTCATATTATTAGGAATTGCTTTTGCTTTTAAATTACAATTTATATTTATATTACCAATATATATATTGCTATATTTTAAAAGAGATGATATTTCTATTTTGCATTTTATAATAATACCTGTTGTAAATGTGTTAATGTGTTTGCCTGCAATAATAATGGGAAGGGGAATAAAGGATTGTCTTCTTATATATTTTTCACAAACAGGTACATATAATTCACTTACTTTAAATTATCCAAATTTATATTCATTATTTGGAGAAGTATTTCAAAATCAGTCAAAGGTTCTTGTATTGTTTACTATAGCAATAATAGGAATGATAAGTTTTTATTTATTTTATAGAAAAGCAAAAATAAATGATAATATTATAAAAATAGGTCTTATGCTGGCAATGATTACTGTATACTTTTTGCCGAGAATGCATGAGAGGTATGGATTTTTAGCAGAGATATTAGCGGTGATATATGTTTTCATTTATAGGAAAAATTTTTCTTTACCAGTTATATTACAGCTTTCAGCTTTGAGTGGCTATTTTATGTTTTTAGGTGAATTTGATAATTTATTTTTTAAATTATTTTCATTGTTTGTTTTTTTTGCAATATTTAAATTTATTATTGATACCTTAAAAAGCTTGGAATATAATGAGACAAAATATCTTAAATGTAAAAATATATTAAAATAATTTGAAATTGTTTTGTTGTTATGATATAATTTGTCAAAAAAGGGGACGTAAAATGGAAAAATTTATAAAAATACTAAAAAAGTATAAAGAATTAATAAGTTATTTAATTTTTGGGGCGTTAACAACGGTAGTTTCATTAGTTGTGTACTATTTATCTGTATTTACATTTTTAAGTCCAAATAATGCTTTTGAACTTCAAATTGCTAATATAATTTCTTGGATTGCTGGAGTTTGTTTTGCATATTTTACAAACCGAAAATATGTATTTGAAAGCAAAGAAAAGAATAAACTAAAAGAATCTGGCAAATTTGTTCTCGCAAGAGTTGTAACATTAATTATGGATATGGCAATAATGTGGATAGGGGTAACTTTATTACATGGAAATGATAAAGTAATAAAATTAATTTCACAAATTATAATAATAGTCTCTAATTATATTTTTAGTAAAATTTTTGTCTTTAAAAAAAAGGAGAATAAATAGAAATGGAAAAAAGGAAAATATCAGTGGTTATTCCCATGTATTATGAGGAAGAAGTAGCAAATGAATGTTATAATAGAATGAAAAAAGTATTAAGTGATATTGATGGATACAGTAATGAAATAATATTTGTTAATGATGGAAGTAAAGACAAGACTTTAGAAATACTTGAAGAAATTGCTAATAAGGATAAAAATGTAAAGGTTTTATCATTTGCAAGAAATTTTGGGCATCAATGCGCAGTGACTGCAGGATTAAAATATGTTACTGGTGATGTTGTATGTATAATTGATGCAGATCTTCAAGATCCTCCAGAGTTAATAAAAGATATGGTTAAGAAATGGGAAGAAGGCTATGAAGTAATTTATGGTAAAAGGAAAACTAGAAAGGGTGAATCTTTTTTTAAGTTATTTACTGCAAAAATGTTTTATAAAACATTAAACTTTTTTTCAGATGTAGATATTCCGAAAGATACAGGGGATTTCAGAGTTGTTGATAGAAAGGTTGTAGATACAATAAATTCATTACCCGAACATAATAAATTTTTAAGAGGATTATTTAGCTGGGTTGGATACAAACAATATGCATTTGAATATGAAAGAAAAGAAAGATTTGCTGGAAAAACTAAATATCCATTGAAGAAAATGTTAAAACTTGCATCTGATGGAATTGTTGGCTTTTCAACAAAACCATTAAAATTAATAGGATTGTTTGGAATTTTAAGTGTATTTATATCATTTTGCATTTTAATATATTCTTTAATTGCATTTTGCTTTAAAATACCAGGTGTTGTAGCAGGATGGACTTCTATTATTTTTTGTGTTACCTTTTTTGCTGGAATACAGCTTATATCACTCTGGATTATGTCTGAGTATATTGGAAGAATGTATGATGAAAGTAAAAATAGACCACAATATATAATTGCAAAGAAAATTAATATCGATAATAAGTAAGGTATAAAAAAATATATATTAAAATATATAATGAGTAGTGAGTATAGTATTAAAAAGTCTAGGAGGTATGAAGGAATGAATGCTGCAAAAAAAAAATGCTGGCTTTTGATTCTTGGAATGTTACTTATATTAGTTATTGTATGTGTTTGTTTTTTTAGTACAAAAAAAACAAAAGTATATGACAAAAGAGAACATAATGTATCAAATGATAAAACAAATATTGACGTTTTAAATGAAAGAAACCAAAATCCTAGAGAGAAAGAAGTAGTGCCAAAATCATATACGGCCGCGGTACCAATATATATGTATCATTGGATAAAAGAAGATACTGGAGGCTACGAATATCCAGAAATGATGGTAAAACCTAGTGAACTTAAAAAGCATTTTGAATATATTGCAAATAATTCATATGACGATTTATTTGTATCAGAGGTAGCAAATGTATATAAATATAAAAAGCCAATAGTGCTAACTTTTGATGATGGATGGCAAGATGTTTATGCTAATGCTTACCCTCTTGCAAAAGAGTATAATGTAAAGTTCTCAATGTACGTTATAAAAGACCTCGTTGGAACACCTGGATATTGCACAGAAGATGAACTTATGGAAATGAAAGAAAGTGGACTCGTTGAGATAGGCTCTCATACAATTACTCATAGAAAGCTTGCTAGTCTAACTAACGGTGAAATATATAATGAACTTTCAGAATCCAAAAAATATTTGAAAGAAAGTTTAGGTATCGATACTAATGTTATATGTTACCCTTCAGGTTCATTTAATTCTTCAGTTGTAAAAATTGCAAATGAACTTGGATATGAATTAGGGTTGGCTATGGATGGCGGAATATATTATTCAAATAAAGATTCAATTATGGAAATGTCAAGAATATTCGTTACTAGATCAATGAGTTTAGGTACATTTATAACTTATGCAAGCAAGTCATCGGTTAGTGTGGAGTGGTGATGTTATGAAAAAAAACGTATCAATTATTATTTTAAACTATAATGATAGTGAAAATACTATAAGATTTGTAAATGAAATTAGTAAGTACAGTATATTAAAGAGTATAGTAGTTGTAGATAATAATTCAAAAAAAGAAGATTATGAAAAAGTACTTTTACTATCTGGTGGCAAAGTAACAGTTATACAATCGGACAAAAATGGCGGATATTCTTATGGTAATAATTTTGGAATAAACTATTTGGAAAAAAACAAAGAAACAGATTATGTTATAATATCAAATCCAGACGTGTCTGTTAGTGAAGAAAGTATTAAAAAATGCATTGATTATCTACAAAAAAATGAGAATGTAGCTATAGTAGCACCGAGGATGATTTATACAAATGCAAGGGCAAGACGTAGTGCCTGGAAAAAGAGGACCGCTTTAATTGATATAGCAAATTCCACTAGGACAACTCAAGCACTTTTGTATTATTTCTTTAAATCAGGTGAGTATTCTAAAAATGATTATATGGAAAGTGTTTTAGAGGTAGATAACATATCAGGTGCATTTTTTGTGGCAGATTTTAAAAAATTTAAAGAAATAGGCTTCTTTGATGATAATGTATTTTTGTTTTATGAAGAAGATATAATTGGAAATAAACTAAAAGAAAAAGGTTATGAAATATGTAGTTTAAATGATATTGAATTTATTCACTATGATAGCAAAACTATAGGAAAATTTTTTAATTTATTTAAGAAGCAAGATATACTTTTTAATAGCAGAATATATTATCAAAAAAAATATAATAAAGCGTCTTTTTTTACCTTAATGATATTTTACTTTTTAAAATACTACAGAAAGTTAGAACTTTTAATAGAAGTACCTATAAGGAAAATATTTTTTAATTAGGGGGAATAATTTATGAAAAAAATATTAGTAACAGGTGGAGCAGGATATATAGGCTCTCACACATGCGTAGAATTATTAAACGCAGGATATGAACTTGTAGTGTTAGATAACTTTTCAAACAGTAAGCCTGAGGTATTGGAAAAAATAAAAAAAATAACAGGTAAAGATTTTAAATTTTATGAGTGTGATTATACATCTGCTGAAGCACTAGAAAAAGTATTTTCAGAGAATGAAATAGGTCAAGTAATTAATTTTGCAGGATTTAAAGCAGTGGGAGAATCTGTTGCAAAACCACTTGAATATTATACTAATAATGTATATGGAGCGTTAAACTTATTACAAGTAATGAAAAAGTATAATGTTAAAGATTTTGTATTTAGTTCTTCTGCAACTGTATATGGTGACCCAGAGAGAATTCCTATTGATGAGGAATGTAGGGTAGGCGGTACTACTAACCCATATGGAACTTCAAAATATATGATTGAATTAATTCTAAAAGATCTTTACAAGTCAGACCCAACATGGAATATTGTAATACTTAGATATTTTAATCCAATTGGAGCTCATAAATCAGGTCTTATTGGAGAGGAGCCACAAGGGATACCAAACAATCTTTTACCTTATATCACAAGAGTTGCAAATGGCACTTTAAAAGAATTATCAGTTTATGGCAATGATTATGATACAAAAGATGGTACAGGAGTAAGAGATTATATTCATGTTGTAGATCTTGCAATTGGGCATGTTAAAGCAATAGAAAAAATATTAAAAGATGAAAAGAAGCTAAGTATATATAACCTAGGAACAGGCAATGGATATAGTGTGCTTGAAATTGTAAATGCATTTAAAGAAGAAAATAAAGTTGATGTGCCTTATAGAATAACTGATAGAAGGCCAGGCGATATAGCAGTATGTTATGCTAATCCAAAGAAAGCTAAAGAGGAATTAGGATTTGTTGCAAAGTATGGAATTGATGATATGGTACGTGATGCATGGAATTATCAAAAAAATAATTAAATAGGAGTCTACGTTTTACGTAGACTTTTTATGTTATTAATACAGTTGACTTTTTATGTAAAGTATGCTATAATAAAATCGTAGGTATAAAAGTTTATGTCATGAAGGAGGTTAATACCATGACAGGAAAAGAAATTTTGGATTTGAGGCAGAAACTCGACGAGTTCTTCAGAAAAATTGATGAACTTAACACTTTCCCATTCGCTGTTGATTTCTTGACAATTTCCAAAAAAGAAATTGCTGAGAAAGAAGAAAAGCTTAAAGAGCTTGAAACTCAGCGTACTCTCTTAACATCTGTTATAGCACTTAGTGCTACAACAGATGAAACAAAAAAGGCGCTCACTCATAACGTGGAGCAGATTAATTTAAGCGAGAGCGTAATTAAGAATGATATCTCTGCAAAGAAGTGCAAGATGGACGAATATGCAAAAATTAAAAGATTCTTAGAGTCTGAAACGGCATTGATCGCAGAAAAATTTTCAGGTTTCGGGGATTTCATTTTTGAAGAGGATGAGGATGACGCAACTAAGGAAATCACACTTCCATCGGAAGATAAGGAATGTACTGATGAGAAAAGCACTGATAGTGTAACAGATGAACCTACAGTTGTTGAAGAAAAACCTTCAGAAGTAACACCAGAGTCGACAGAAAAAAGCGGAGGAACTTCTACTGAAAGTCCCGAAGAAGAAAAAGCAACTGAAAATGATGTTGACGCTACAACGACATTGACAGCAACAGAAGAGACAACTGCGGATTCAGATTCTGAGATTGAAAACAATTCTGGCAATATCTTGGATTTGTTTACAACTACTTTAAGAGTGCTCGAAGAGCACATAAAGGAAGTTTCAGGTCAGAGTGAGAATTTTAAGAGTTATCCCGCTGAATTCGAAACCGAATATGAGGGTATATGCTCACAGTTATCCTCAAATGAAGAATATGTTGAGAACATTATTCCTGGATTTGATTCATGGGAAAGTAAGGTAATAATATACTCATTACCTACGGCTTTCTTGAAGTCTATCGGCAGGACCGATGTAGTGCGTGCAAGGTCTGCAGCAGACCAAATGTACTACAAAGGACAGCGCAACAAGTGGCGCTCGTCTCTTACGCTTACTACTGTTGAGGAACTGAGGAAACTTTCTGGAGAAGAGAGAAAGGAATTTATTACAGCTAACACAGATATCCGGACAGGAGCTGTAAGAAAACTCAAGCAGAAAGCTTTCTGTTATATTTCTCTCCCTGAAAAAGAAGAGGAAGAAACGGAATAAGCAGAAGATTAATCTAAAAAAAGCATATGGAAATTTCATATGCTTTTTTGTTGCTTAAATCAAAAGAACATCGTTATAAATAATAGATATGTAAATTATACGTTTATTTACATATTAGCAAAAGTATGATATAATTTAACGTAACTAGTGTTTTAGGAGGAACGTAATGTCTAGAACAATTAATATGATGTCATCAGCGGATAAAGTAAAAGGACAGGGAGTGCTTTCAGCATATGAAGAACAGGTGGCATTAGTAAAAAATAATTTAAATGAGTATGATGTAAGAATAAATAAAGTTAAGTTTGCTGATATAATGCATTACCATACGATAGACTTAGAATTTTTTTTAACTTTACCATTTGCTAAAATTTCATCAGCTACTGTAGGGTATGTTCATTTTTTACCTGAAACTTTGAAAAACTCTATAAAATTGCCTAAAATCATAGAAAAGATGTTTTATAAATATGTTATACAATTTTATAAGAGTATGGATTATCTTGTAACTGTAAATCCATATTTTATAGATAAATTGACTAATTACGGAATAAAAAGAGAAAAAATAACATATATTCCAAACTATGTATCATCAAAAAACTTTTATAAAATGAGTAAATCAAAAAAGAGTGAGATAAGAAAAAAATATGGAATAGAAAAAAATAAATTTGTAGTTTTAACAGTAGGACAGCTTCAAAAAAGAAAAGGAATATTTGATTTAGTAGAAATAGCAAAGAAAATGCCTGATGTACAATTTGTGTGGGCAGGAGGATTTTCATTTAAAAAAATATCTGACGGATATGAAGAATTAAAGAAGATATTAAAAAATCCACCGGATAATATAAAATTCTTAGGAATAATTCCTCGCGAAGAGATGAATGATATATATAATGCATCTGATGTTATGTTTTTGCCATCTTATGAGGAACTTTTCCCTATGGCAATACTTGAATCTGCTAATTGTAAAATACCTATTCTATTAAGAGATATAGAACTTTATAAGGGAATATTAGAAGGATATTATCTTTCAGGGATTACTAATGAAGAATTTATAAATGAGATATTGAAATTAAAGAACGATAATTTATATTATAATAAGGCTTCACAAATGGCTGAAAAATGTAGTAAATACTATAGCGAAGAGAATGTAGCACCAATGTGGAGAGCTTATTATAATAGAATATATAAAACTAGTAGGAAGAAAAAAAGAAAGTGGAGAAGTGCAAGTGAATTATAGAACGAAAAATTTAATAAATATATCTGTTGTTGTACTAATTTTTATAGTTATGACAGTATATTTTTTAGCCGTTGATGGTATAGATAATATTATAAGCGTATTAAAAACTGTAAATATATCTTGGGCACTTATTGGACTTGCGTTAATTATACTTTATTGGCTTTTAGAAGCGTTGTGCCTTTATATAGTCGAAAAGAAAATATATAAGAAACAAAAATTTATTAATAGCCTTAAAGTATCAATGATAGGTCAACTTTTTAATTCTCTTACACCTTTCTCTTCCGGTGGACAGCCAATGCAGGCTGTTGCCATGAAATGTGAAGGGAAATCTGTAAGTAAATCTGCAACGATACTCTTAATTAAATTTATAGTATATCAGGCAACACTTGTAATTTATACGGCATTAATATTAATATTTGAGTATTCTTATTTTAGAAATTCTGTATCTGGTTTTGTAAAACTTGCAATAATAGGATTTATAGTAAACTTTTTAGTTATTGTTACTTTAATACTTATTGGCGCTAAAAAAAGCATTGTTCTTAAATTTTTGAGTTTTATTTACAAACTACTTGGAAAAATAAAAATTTTAAAAAATTTAGATAAAAAAATAGAAGAATTAAAAAAGAGTGTAGATACGTTTCATGAAAATTTTAAAATAATAAAAAAGGAAAAAATAATGGTTTTAAAATTATTTTTGGCTACTGCTTTGCAGCTTACTGTATTTTTCTCTATTACTTATGCCGTATATAAGATGTTTGGACTTAGTGGAACTACATATATAAAAATAATATCTGCTCAGTCATTTTTGTCCATGGTTATGGCTTTTGTTCCAATCCCTGGAGCAGGAATCGCTGCAGAAGGAGGATTTTATATTATTTTTGGAGCTTTTATACCAAAGGAAGTTATAAATATGGCAATATTATTTTGGAGACTATATACATTCTACTTACCAATTATCGTTGGAAGTTTCTTTATGTTAAAAATGAATAAAAAAGAAAATTTATTACTAGAAGCCGAAAAGGAAGAAGGATAAAAGTATGAAAAGTAAAAGCGTATTAATAACAGGAGGAGCAAGAGGAATAGGAAGAGCGATTTCCATTAAATTTGCACAAGAGGGATATAATGTTTTAATAAATTACAATAACTCCAAAAAAGAGGCAGAAGAATTAAAGAATTATTTGAAACAGTTATTTCCAAGTCTGGTAATTGAGACTTATAAGGCAGATATTACTAAAAAAGAAGAAGTACAAGATATGATAAAATTTGCATCTCAAAAATTTTGCAATATTGATGTATTAGTTAATAATTCAGGATGCGCAATGACAAAACTTGCAAATGATATAGAAGATGATGATATAAAGAGAGTTTTTGATTTAAATGTTTTTGGAACATTTAATGTTATTAGAGAATGCCTTGCATCCATGATAAGTAAAAAGCGTGGTAGTATAATTAACATATCTTCAATATGGGGAATTACAGGAGCTTCAATGGAAGTTTTATATTCTTCATCAAAAGCTGCTGTAATTGGAATGTCTAAAGCTCTTGCAAAAGAACTAGGACCTTCTAACATAAGGGTTAATGTCGTAGCACCAGGTTGGATTGAAACCGATATGACAAAGTGTTACTCAAATGATGAAAAAGCAATGTTTTGCGAGGATGTGCCACTTCAAAGATTAGGAAATGTTGAAGATGTAGCAAATGCAGTATACTTTTTAGCAACTGACGAATCTAGTTATATAACGGGCCAAGTACTATCTCCTAATGGAGGGTATCTTATATAGGTTGACAAATTGTTAAATTTTTAGTATAATATTAAATATGAAAGAGGTCGATTAAAATGTCTATAGATGAAGTAAAACAAACTATCGAGGAAATTCATGATAATAATGAAAGAATAAAACAAATTCTTTCAACAGAAAATGATATGCTTGAATTTGTTAAATATATGAATTTTGCCTCAAATAACGGAGGGAGTGTTAATTTAAATGGTAAAGGATGCTAAGTATGAAGAGGTTTTAAGTCTTTTGAAAGCCAATAAGGAAAAAATTGAAAGCTTAAAAGGAGAAGAACTTACAACTCAAGATGGTGAAGCACTAAGACGTGAGATTATATCTTTTAATAGTATTATGGATAATATAAAAAGGTATAAAGATGAAAGTTTAAAAGATAGGGAAGAAGAACCTATGATGTAAAAAAAGTTGAGATTATCTCAACTTTTTTTTTCGTTTCTAGTTAAATTTTCGTATTCTTTACATCTTATTTTGTAATCCATCATTTGTGTTAAATATCTGTAATAATAATATTGACCTTCATAATAACTGTTTGGGCTCATAGATGGAGTATCACTATATGAAGATGTAGGATCTCCTTGCATATTAAAGTTTGTAGCATTAAAATTATATGGATCAAAGTATGGTTGATTTTTTTCCATTTTAAATTCCTCCTTATTTTATAATTTTTTGTA